>ERZ724526.1702-NODE-1702-length-11166-cov-3.833228_pt1 | contig 11166 bp, 5 predicted proteins | sample MGYA00376059_ERZ724526 | MGnify/ENA primary metagenome ERZ724526 (study PRJEB28724, sample SAMN07190883) | activated sludge metagenome | isolation source: activated sludge of sewage treatment plant in Hong Hong | place: Hong Kong | collected 2016-03-17 ... | reverse complement strand
ATAGGCCAAACCAAAATTAACTGCTTTGGCCCGACGTCTCATTTCTTTTGTCACATCCGCTAGGGGCACACCAAAAACTTTTGATGCTGTGGACGCATGGATATCCTCACCGGCTCTGAAAGCTTCCATCATGCCTTCATCCTGCGTGATAGCAGCAATGATCCGAAGTTCGATCTGTGAATAATCCGCAGAGAGAATTAAAAAGTCTGAATTGCGCGGAATAAACGCCTTGCGGATTTCCTTGCCTCGATCGGTACGGATGGGGATGTTCTGCAGATTGGGATTGTTGGAAGCAAGTCGTCCGGTGGCGGCAATGGTCTGTCCGAAAGTCGTATGCACTCTACCGGTTTTGGGATTGATCAATGCCGGTAATGCATCGACATAGGTGGATTTGAGTTTGGTGAGTTCGCGGTAATTGAGGATGTGATCGATGATCTCATATTTCTCCTTCAAGGGAGATAAAACATCTTCACTAGTTCCGTATTGACCGGTTTTAGTCTTAGCGCCTTCGTAAGGAATCTTAAGATGTTCGAAAAGAATATCACCCAATTGTCGTGGGGAATCAATATTAAATTCGACGCCGGACAACTTGTAGATATTGTCCCGCATCTCATAGAGGTCGGTGGCCAGGACTTTGGAATAGTCCTCCAGGAAAGGGACATCGAGATTGATACCTTCATATTCCATTTCAGTCAAAGCATGGATCAATGGGAATTCCATGGTCTTCAATAACTCTTGACCGTTTACCTTATCGACCAGTTTGTCAGTTACGGATTTGAGTTGAAGGGTGATATCTGCATCCTCGGCCGCATACTCCTTGATACGTTCGAGGTCAATGTCCTTCATCGACAATTGGTTCTTGCCCTTTTTTCCGATCAGTTCTTCGATAGAGACCGGGGTGTAGCCGAGATAGGATTCGGCCATGACATCCATGGCGTGCCGAACATGCGTGTCGGCGATAAAGTGGGCGACCATCGTGTCATAGATCGGGTCGGCCACGATGACATCGTATTGCCGCAATACTTTCATATCAAATTTGATATTGTGTCCGATCTTGAGGGCCTGCGGGTTGGTAAATGCCTTTTCAAAAAACCTGACGATCGCCTTCGCCTTTTCAAACTCCGGAGGGCAAGGCACATAATAGGCTTCTCCGGGTTTGATGGAAAAAGACATCCCTACGATTTCCATATCGGATTCCAGGCCGGTGGTTTCGGTATCGAAAGCAAAGGCTTTGGCATCAAGTAGTTTGTTGACCAACGCCAGTCTGTCTGTTTCTGTGCTAACAGCATGATACGTATGTGGCGTATTGTTAATGTTCTTTGCTGCGGTGGGAAGATGTGCCTCAGAAGATTCTTCTCCGGGTTGTTCGAAAAGACTCGATTGCACGGCACCGGTGTTTGGTGCAGCAGGTTTGGCTGCAGAGGCTGCGGCATTGACATCAAACTGATCTCCCAGGATACGTTTACCAAGGGTTCTGAATTCAAGTTCGCCGAAAATCGCAGACAACTTTTCGGCATGAGGAGGTTCGAGAATAATTCTGTCTGGATCCAGGGGTACTGGGGCATCCAGTAGGATAGTCGCAAGCTTTTTAGAATCAAAGGCATTTTGCCTGCTGGCTTCCAGTTTTTCGAGGGTGCTGCCTTTAAACTTATCGAGGTTGGCATAGATATTTTCTACGCTGTCCCATTCATGAACGAGTTTGGCTGCGCCCTTTTCTCCGATCCCTTTTACGCCGGGGATATTGTCCACGGCATCGCCCATGAGTGCGAGGATGTCGATGACTTGTTCGGGGCGTTTGATCCCATAATTTTCACAGACTTCTTTGGGTCCCCATATTTCAGGACCATTACCTTGTTTGGCAGGCTTGTACATAAAGATGTGATCCGAAACAAGCTGACCAAAGTCTTTGTCCGGAGTGACCATGTATACATCGTACCCTTCCTTTTCAGCGCGCTTGGCCAATGTTCCTATGACATCATCGGCCTCATAGCCCGGGGCTTCGAGGATGGGAATACCATAAGCTTCAATAATGCTGCGGATATAGGGTTCGGATATCTTGATGTCTTCAGGGGTTTCTTGTCGGTTGGCTTTGTAATAGGGAAACTCCTGTACACGGACATTGGGGGACTTATGATCGAAGCAAACGGCGATATGGGTTGGTTTACGGTTGTTGAGCACTTCCTCAAGCGCGTTGACGAAACCAAACATGGCGCTGGTGTTCAGGCCTTTGCTGTTGATACGCGGATTGCGGAGAAAAGCATAGTAGGCGCGGAAGATGAGCGCGTAGGCATCGAGGAGATAGAGTGTGGGTCTTTCAGCCATGGGAAAGTGATGGGTTTGAATTTAAATAAGGGGTGATAAAGGTAATAGGCAATGGACAATAGGCAATAGATAAATGGCAATTGGAATGGGGACGAGTTAGTGGATCCTCATATTACCATCCTTGGGAATTTAATATGTATTTATTAACTTATAGATTAATTATTTATTTGTATAGCTAACTTATAAATTACTATTTTTGTAATTCTAATTAACTTATAGGTTAACATGAAACAAGAATTAGCCAGAGGAGCCCTTGACAAGAAACTCCATTCAGCAACTCTAAACCATCTGCATCGGCCCCATAAAGGTTGGGTCAGGGCCGTAAGGGAAGCACTAGGCATGACATCCGCACAGCTTGCCGAACGACTGGGAGTGTCAAGGCCGCGCATCACAGCGCTGGAAAAATCTGAAATGGACGACACCGTCACCCTAGGTACGTTGCGCCGGGCTGCTCATGCCATGGACTGCACTCTGGTGTATGCCCTGGTGCCCAAATCTACATTTGAAGAAACGCTGAAAACGCGCGCAAAACTGGTTGCCCGCAAACTGATCACCGAAATAGACCATACTATGGCCCTGGAAGCGCAGAACATGGACCAGAAATCATTGGAAGAGGAAATAGAAAAACTGAGCCAGAATTTGATCCGGGAAAAACTCAAGCAGGTATGGAAGGAAATAAATTGAACGCTGATATTTTCAACGAGCCCAACGATGCAACCCCGTTAAGCGAGGAAGAAAAAGAAGGCTTGATACCTTCGTATATTTCCACGAGGGAGGAACTTAATCAGGCAGAACAGGCAAACATCGCCAAAGCGCATCTTTGGGTTTTTGATAGGGTGCGCAATCCACTGGATGTTGTTTTTCTGAGAAAACTGCATAAGGAAATGTTTGGAGAAGTGTGGAAATGGGCTGGAACTTACAGAAAGACCGAGCGAAACATTGGGGTTGATTCGACCCAGATTCAACTGCAACTCAAACAACTGATAGATGAAACGATTTTTCAGATCGAGTGTCAATCATACACTGCTGATGAGATCGCTGCACGCTTTCATCACCGCCTGGTTTACATCCATCCTTTCCCGAATGGCAATGGCCGTCTGAGCAGAATGGCGACTGATCTACTGCTTCAGCATATGGGACGAGAAAGATTCACCTGGGGAGCTGAGGATCTGGAAAGCAAAAGCGAGATCAGGTCCAGATATATTGAGGCGCTCAAAGCGGCTGATCAGTATGATTACTCAAAGCTGCTTGCATTCGTCAGATCAGGAAAGAAGGATGGGAATAAGCAAAAAACATAAGCAGAGTTCTGGCTTTAAACCATAGGAGATCGACCTATTCCCCCTTTTTTGACGAAATTTGAACCTTCATACCATAGCTGTGGCAAAAGAGACAAAAAAGACCCGGAAACCGGAGGGGGCTGAAAAGCTCTTTGGTTTTCCTGTAAAGCAATTGGGCCTGCTGGTGGCTGTCCTGGGAGCCATCCTGTACTTCCAGACGGTGGCCTTTGAGTATACCCAGGATGATGCGATCGTCATCAATGACAATATGTTTACCACCCAGGGAGTCAAGGGCATCAAGGGCCTGTTTTCCTACGACACCTTTTACGGGTATTTCAAAGATGAATCCAAGACCCGACTGGTCAGTGGAGGACGCTACAGACCGTTGACTCCGGCTATGTTTGCCATCGAATATGATTTGGCAGGACCCCATCCCTGGCTTAGCCACCTGATCAGCGCCCTGTGTTATGGATTCCTCTGCTGGCTTCTCTTCGGCTGCCTGAAACTGCTGTTTGCTTCCCGCTTATCGACGGAAATGGCCACTACAGCCGCATTATTTTCGGCCTTGATTTTTGCCCTCCACCCGATTCATACCGAAGCGGTAGCTAATATCAAGGGAAGAGACGAAATCGTCGCGGCGATCGGAGCCGTGGGTGGACTATGGCTTATGCTCCTCAGCCTGAAAGCACCTGACCCCATGCGTTTGCGCGTCCTGGCTGGTCTTGTATTCTTCCTTGGACTGCTGGCGAAAGAAAATATCATCACCATGCTCGCCGTCGTACCCTTTACCCTTTGGTGGTATGGCAAATCCCCATCCGTTAAATGGCTTCCGGCCATTGCCCCGGTACTGATCGCCTCTGTGTTGTTTATTGTCCTACGCGGGTCTGTGACCGGATGGAGTGCGGGAGAACCTCCAAAGGAATTGATGAACAATCCTTTCCTCAAGATTGAAAACAACGTCTATGTGCCGTTTTCGTTTGGTGAAAAATCGGCAACGATCGTATATACAATGGGAAAGTACCTGCAACTGTTGGCTTTCCCTTACCCGCTCACGCATGACTATTATCCTCGTCATATTGATATTCAGGATTGGAGCAAACCCCTGGTGATCCTTTCCCTTTTGGTGTGGCTCGGACTGTTGTACCTGGTGATCCGAGGATGGAAGACCCGCACCTGGTGGGCGTATGGCATTATTTTTTATGTCTGCACGATGTCCATCACGTCCAATATCGTATTCCCTATCGGGACAAATATGTCGGAACGCTTTGCGTTTTTGCCATCGATAGGTTTTGCATTAATCGCAGGATATGCCATTGCCCTTGGACTGAATTCCTCCAACCGTAAAGCAGTCATGGGTGTTGCGCTCGCTGTGCTGGTAGCTTTCGGTGGATGGACCCTGATCCGCAGCCGGGTGTGGAAGGACAATCATACCTTGTTCAGCACAGATATTAAAACTTCATCCCGCAGTGCCAAATTGCTGAATGCCGTAGGCGGTGATCTGATCACGATGGCCGAAGATGAAAAGAACCCTGCCGTTAAAAATGAAATGCTGACTGAAGCACAGGGTTACCTGAAGCAAGCTCTGGAGATACATCCCAATTATAAACTAAGTTATTTGTTGCTCGGCAACAGCTATTATCATCTGGGCAACCTGGATGAAGCCATTCGATTTTTCAGACATGTACTGGAGATGGATCCCAACTATGGTGAAGGCATCCGCAACCTCGGTGTGGCTTTGAGGGATAAGGGCAAAGTGCTTGGGGAAAAGGAACATAATCTAAGCGGCGCGATTTCGTTATTACAGGAGGCGGTTAAGTATTTGCCCAATGATTATGAAACCTACCAATTGTTGGGTGTAGCCCATGGACAGGCAGGTGAGACGCAGAAGGCTATTGAGTTTTTCAAAAAAGAAATCGAACTGGCGCCTAAAAATGCCACCGCCTATTACAACCTGGGAATTGCACAAAAGCATGTCGGTGATGAAGCCGGTGCCCAGGCAAGTTTTGAAATGGCCAAATCATTGGATCCAAACCTGCCCCAACTGAAAGACCGTTGATAACACAAAGGATGAAGCATCGTGGGATACACATCATACTAGTAAGCCTGTGCCTGTCATGGGCTACAGGAGCGATAGGCCAAAGGTCTCCGGCTGATGCCTGGGTGGATTCCGTATTTCGGAAAATGAATCTCGATGAGAAAATAGGACAACTGTTTATCATCCGGGCGCATTCGGATCTGGGCGATGACCATGTAGCCTCGGTCATGAACCAGATCCAAAAATATCATGTTGGCGGACTCTGCTTTTTTCAGGGCACACCTGAAAAACAAGCGAGGCTCACTGTACAATATCAACAAGCCAGCGAGATTCCGCTGATGGTCAGTATGGATGCGGAATGGGGCCTGGGTATGCGGCTTAAAGACAAAGCACTGTCCTTTCCCAGGCAACTGACACTTGGTGCCGTGCAGGACCTCGGGGAAATCGAACGCATGGGATATGCTATCGGAAAACAATTACTGGGTCTAGGGGTACAGGTAAGCTTTTCACCGGTCGCCGATATCAACATCAATCCACTTAATCCAGTGATTGGTGATCGTTCGTTTGGGGAAGACAAAGAGGACGTGGCCGTTCGTGCCATAGCCTATATGAAAGGGCTGCAAGCCGCGGGAGTACTCACGTCCGGCAAACACTTCCCGGGTCATGGGGATACGGAGACTGACTCACACTTCGACCTGCCGGTGCTCAATTATCCTATGGAGCGACTGAAAGATGTCGAGCTCTATCCTTTTCAGCAGTTGATCAACGCAGGATTGCAGGGCATGATGGTGGCCCATCTGCATGTACCGGCTATCGATGATACTCCGAATCTCTCCACGACTCTGCGTCCAAAAGCGATCAATGATCTGTTGAAAACGCAAATGGGTTTTGATGGCCTGGTCTTTACCGATGGGCTGGAGATGAAAGGGGTGACTAAAAACTTTGAGCCTGATGAGGTGGCGATCATGGCGATACAAGCCGGCAATCATATGCTCCTCTTGTCAGACAATATAGATATCGCTTTCAATGGATTGAAAACCGCCTATACCAAGGGCAAGATGGATGTCAAATCGCTCAATGATACCGTAAAGCGAATACTCCGCGCCAAATACAATCTCGGCCTGGATAGCCTGGTATTGCCTGTGCCGGAGCAAGCGGATAAAATCGCCTTTGATCCCTATGCGGTGGGCATCAAACATAAACTCATCGAGGAAGCCATCACAGTCGCACAAAACAAAAGGGCGATGATCCCTATGGTCAATCTGACCCGTTATAAAACCGCCACACTCGCGATCGGCAATACGAACAAGACCAAATTTCAGGAACGACTGGATTCATACCTGGAGGTCGATCACTACAATGTGAGTCACTCGCTGAAAGGATTAGATCAAAAATCATTGCTGAAAGATCTCCGCAAGTATGATCGGGTGATCATCTCGCTACACCAGATGACCAATAAGGTTGCCACAGATTTTGGATTGACCCGGGATGAACTGGCGCTGATACAAAACATCAACCGGCAACAAGAAGTCATTCTCGTGATTTTCGGAAGTCCTTACAGCCTTAAGTTTTTTGAAAATATCGACCATATCCTTATGGCTTATGAGGACAATGCAGAGACAGAGGATATCACTGCGCAAGGGTTGGTCGGTGTCTTTGGCTTTAAAGGGAAGTTACCCATCACGGCCAGCGCCATCTTCCCCCTGCATCAGGGGTACACCACGCCATCATTGAAAAGGCTTGGTTACAGCGTCCCGGAAAGAGTGGGCATGTCATCGGACAGTCTGAATTATATCGGCACGATCGCGCAATACATGATCGATATTGAAGCTGCACCGGGTTGCGAGGTCTTGATTGCCCGGGATGGCCGGATTATTTATGAAAGAGCATTTGGTAAACACACCTATGCCATGGACCATCCGGTCGAAATGACGGACTTGTATGACCTGGCTTCAGTGACCAAGGTGGCGGCAACGACCCTGACCGTGATGCGGTTGCAGAAAGAGGGCTTGATCAATATTGATAAAACACTGGGTGATTATCTGCCCTGGCTCAAAGGCAGTAACAAGGAACATATGGTCATCCGTAAAGTGATGGCACACCAGGCCGGGTTGCAGAGTTGGATTCCGTTTTATGAAAAGACGGTTTCCCTCGAAGATGATTACTGGCTTGAAATGGAGCCGGACCTCTATTGTGGCACACCGGATTCGAAGCATTGTATTCTTGTGGCTGGTGATATGTATATGGATAGGGCTTACCTCGACACCATACGGCAGCAAATCATTGAGAGTCCGTTGAATGCGGATGGTACCTACGTGTACAGTGACCTTGGCTTTATCATGTTAGCCGAGATTGTCAAACGACAAACAGGCGTCACGCTTGACCAGTATGTGGATAGTGTGTTTTATAAGCCGATGGGCCTGAGACGTATTGGATTTCATCCTCTCGACCGTTTTCCAACCGATGAGATTGTGCCTACGGAAGTGGACAATTATTTCAGATGTCAGACCCTGACTGGCTATGTGCATGATATGTCTTGTGCGATGTTGGGTGGTGTCAGCGGGCATGCGGGATTATTTGCCGATGCTGAAAATCTTGCGGTGCTAATGCAAATGCTCATGAATGATGGAGCATATGGAGGCGAGCAATATATTGATCCGGACATTCTTCACATGTTTACTACCCGATATGCCAATGGCACCCGAAGGGGTATTGGTTTTGACATGAAAGAGCTCAATCCGGAAAAGACCTTACTGACTTCACCATTGGCCTCAGATCAGACCTATGGGCACACCGGCTTTACCGGTATTTGTATCTGGAATGATCCGGCACAACGACTGGTTTATATATTTCTATCCAACCGGACTTTTCCCAGCATGCGGGCCACCAACAAGTTGACCAATCACAAGATCCGGGAGAAGATCCATAGCCGGGCTTACCGGTCGATCCAGGGATATCACAGTTACAATCCTGATCTGCTGCCCGGATGAGACTTTCCTATACCTTACTTATTGCCTGGCGGTATATTCTTGGAAAGAAAAGTTTCCAGGCCATCAATATCATAACGGGCATTTCCATGTTTGGCATCGCTATCGGTGCCGCTGCTTTGTTACTGATTCTGTCCGTGTTTAATGGATTTGAGGATTTGTTGAAGAGCCTGTACAATGCGATTTATACGGATCTGAAAGTGACACCTATAGAAGGCAAATATTTCCATCCGGATTCTACCGACCTGGCAACGATCGGATCCTGGCCGGAGATCAAAGCGGTCAGTGTCACCCTGGAGGAAACTGCGTTGCTGGATTACCGGGGCAGTCAGGACATCTGCACCCTCAAAGGCGTAGATGAATCATTTCGCAACGTTACTGATATTGACAGCGTGATGTTGGATGGTGATTTTACTTTAAAACAAGGGGATGCAGCGCTGGCTATTGTCGGGGCCGGACTTGCTGCCCGCCTCGATATCAATGTTGAAAATCCGTATGAATCTCTGACGGTGTATATGCCCAACCGTAAGCAGCATGGTCCATTGGACAAGCCCTTCTCCGTGAAATATGCCTATCCGGTGGGCCGGTTTTCGATAAAGCAGGATTATGATTATCAATATGTGTTTGTTCCGCTTGATTTTATTCGCACCTTGATTGAGGATTCTGCTGCAGCTACAGGTATAGAAATCCGTTTGGCTCCCGGTGTACGTGCTGAAAAAGTAAAAGCCAAACTGACTGCGCTTTTCAACACCCCGGTCAACATTAAAAACAAGGACGAACAGAATGCGGCCTTTTTCAAATTGATGAATATTGAAAAATGGATTTCGTATGCGGTGGTTTCATTAACCCTGATCATCGTGTCTTTCAATCTGGTCAGCGCACTGTGGATGATCGTACTCGACAAGAAAAAGGATATCTCCATTCTGCAGTCTATGGGTTCCTCGCCCTCTGATGTTTACAAAATATTTATGCGCTCAGGTTGGATGATATGTACCCTTGGACTGATCCTGGGGATCGTGCTGGCTTTGGGATTGTATGGATTGCAAAAACAATTTGGCATTGTGCCGATACCGGAAGGATTTGTGGTGGATTCCTATCCTATCCAGTTGCGCTGGATTGATCCTTTGATTGTGGGATTGACGGTATTCATCATCGGAAGTCTTGCGGCTTGGATGCCGGCGCGGAAGGCGTCGAAGATTGCGGCGTTTATACGAAAGGAATAAATCCATTTCCATTTTGGTATTGGCTTTCCATTACTATCCTTTCTGAATTTTTCTATTTTGAACTGCATAGCCAGTTCTTCAACCTTTAGTATTCACCCTTCACACCTCAAGGAAAGGTGATCAAGCCAATAGAAAAGTCAATCATACCAACGGGAAAGTAACAACATGCATGAGCCTCATGCGGCTATAGGTTTGCTAAAGGATAATAAAAGTCCTGCTTATCGTTCACACTAAAACTCCAGCACATGAAAATCCCTGTTACACCTTTTCTCTCCTGCATTGTCCTTTTAGCCGCTCTGATGTTTTGCCCCTTGACATCCCATGGTCAACAGTATGGTCTTGATTCAGTCTCATTGGAATACCAGAATGCCTGTGTTCCCAATGTCTTAATTGTCAAGCTTAAATATGGTGCCCAAAGCCTGGATAGAAATGCTGAAGGAACCATTCGACTGAAATCTTCATTTAGATTAAAAGATGACTATAGCGTCAAGGTATTATTTCCCAACCGTAATGATCGCAATTTTGGACTGGGTAACATTATTGAAATCCGCTTCACTGCTGAAACCAATCTCTTTTCTGTGATGAAACAACTCAGGCTTAACCCTGAAGTGGAGTATGTCACGCCGCGAATCAAGTATCCGGTTTTTACTAAGACTCCTTCCTCAACCACTACTGCTACCTTATCCTCTGTACCCAATGATCCGCTGTTTGGCCAGCAGTGGCTCATGAGCAAGATCCAGGCTGTTGAGGCCTGGGATGTATGGAGTGGGGATTCGACGGCATGTATCGGGATTATAGATTCTGAAGTCGATTGGCCCCATGAGGATTTAGAATCTAAAATCAAATACAATTATGCTGATCCGGTCAATGGAATAGACGATGATGGAAATGGGTTAATAGATGATTTCCGAGGTTGGGATTTTGGAGATGGAGATCCGGAGACCCAAGGATTCGAAAACACCTACTTGGTTCATGGCACCCCCGTTACAGGGATTGCAGCAGCAGCTTCCAATAATGAAATCGGCATTTCTGGTGTTTGTCCTGGTTGCAAGGTCTTGCCTATCAAATCATCCATTGACAGTGATACGTTATCGTTCATAAGCAATATCGATGGATTAATTTATGCTACAGATCAAGGGTGCAAGGTGATTAATTGCTCGTGGGGAAGCACTGTTTATGATCCGCTTCTGGAGGATTATATCCGTTATGCCATTTCCAAAGATGTGTTAGTAGTTGCCGCAGCCGGTAATTACAATACGGATGCATCCTTCTATCCGGCTGATCTTCCGGGCGTATTGAAGGTGGCAGCCACGGATAGGAAT
>ERZ724526.1701-NODE-1701-length-11181-cov-4.259392_pt1 | contig 11181 bp, 11 predicted proteins | sample MGYA00376059_ERZ724526 | MGnify/ENA primary metagenome ERZ724526 (study PRJEB28724, sample SAMN07190883) | activated sludge metagenome | isolation source: activated sludge of sewage treatment plant in Hong Hong | place: Hong Kong | collected 2016-03-17 ... | reverse complement strand
TTTGTCGTCTTGAGGAATAAAATTTCTCATGATTTGCACGATGATATCGGTTCCACACTGGCCAGTATTTCAGTATACAGCGAGGTGGCCAAATCCTCCAACTTGTCTAAAGCAAAAGACATTCTGGATAAGATTGGTGAAAGTTCCAGGGAAATACAGGAGAACCTCAATGATATTGTCTGGAGCATCAAATCAGAGAATGACCAGATTCAGAACTTTGAAGATCGAATTAGAAATTTTGCTGGTAATGTTCTGACCTCAGCCGGAATAAGTTTTAATCTGCATTCGACAATTGGTAACCAACGTAAAAATATGGATATGGAGAAAAAAAGAAATTTATTCCTTATTTTCAAAGAATCTATTAACAATGCAATCAAGTATTCGAATTGTACTGAAATAAACTTGCATCTAAGTCTGGATCATGACAAACTTAAAATGACCATAGAAGACAACGGCATCGGATTTGATCCAGAAAACAATACTTCTTATAACGGAAACGGCTTAAAAAGCATGAAGAAAAGAGCAGAAGCTATTCATGCCAGGTTTTCAATTGAAAGCAAGCCTGATTACGGGGTAAAAATTATAGTAGAAGAGTTGTAAACTACCAAATTTGGTAGTACCAGCTTTCAATAAAACGATTGATATTTGCCGAGAGATGCAAGCAATTAGACTCATTCTTTTTGATGACAACGCCCGCATACGGGACTCCATCAGTATGCTTTTCAGTGGATTACCAGGGATTGAGTTCGCCGGTTCCTACGAAGATTGCTTTAACCTCGAACAAAAAATATTAACATCCCGTCCGGATGTCATTCTTATGGATATTGACATACCGGGAATCGACGGCATTCAGGCCGTCACAGAAATTCACAGTCTCTTTCCTGAGATCAAGATATTAATGCAGACGGTCTTTGATGACAGCGATAAAATCTTCAGATCGTTATGTGCCGGGGCCCATGGTTATCTCCTCAAAAATACGCCTCCATTAAAAATGATTGAAGCCGTGCAAGAAGTATATCATGGTGGCGCCCCAATGACTCCTGTGATAGCCAACAAGGTACTAAAGCTGTTGACATCACGTGAGGCCTTTGAAACGGAAGAGGAAGTGCATGATTATCAACTCTCACTAAGAGAGAAAGAAGTGTTGAAATTGCTGGTTCAGGGTAAATCTTATAAAATGATTGCCGCTGATCTTTTTATTACTTACGACACTGTCCGGGCCCATATCAAGAAAATTTATGAGAAGCTCCATGTCGGCTCGATGACCGAAGCCGTATCAAAAGCAATTAAGCACAGAATTGTTGAATAACACATTCTTCGCAGGCACAATAAATATATACAAACCAGGCCCTACGAAAACTTAACGCAATATATGCTGGTAATATTGCCCTTTACCACATTGTTAGGTTATAATACAGAAATGAATTACTTCAGGATCATTTCCTGAGGAGCTTCTCATATAAAATACATTATAAGTACGCGTAAAGACATTGCTGTATCTAAAATATTTCTTATTTTAACTACAACCGAAATAATTACTACCAACATTGGTAATTGCACACATTTTTCATTAATGCAACCTTTGTAGTGCAAACATTAATGTCAATCTTATATAGAACAACAAAATACTTTTCAAGAAATGCGTGATGCAAGGTTAATTTTAATATTGACAACATTGGCAATTGATATCATAGGTTCTTTAAAAGAAATAAAGGCCCAGGATTCCCTTGTGTTAGGTGAGCTTGTCAGAACGGAATTCAATATTCCGCAATCCGCAGCCTTCGACCTTTTAGGAGTTAGCCCCGCGCAAATTCTTACTCCGGCCAATCTTAAGGAATTTAAAGTGGATTGGTCCTTTTCGAATTGGCGCTCTACACCTAACCTGGCGATACAGGTACAGCCAATATGGGAAATTTTCTATAACAGAACCAATTTAAAAAAATACAGAAGTGCCACTCCAATCATGAGGACTCTTTCCACTTTGGATTTGTCGGCTGCAACGATACTGGATTTTACGGGCAATAGAAAACTATCTTATGCTGGCAAAATTAATTTATACCGGGAAAAGGACCCATTGGTAGATAAAAACCTGATCAAAGATATAGAACAAGAATATAAAATAAATACTTTAGAACTACGAAATTCCGTCAATAAAATTTCTAAAATAAAGAACAAAATAAAGAATCAAGATAAAATAGATTCAATTTATCAACAGCTCGATTCTTTAAATAGTCTACTACAGGAGGCTAGCCAATTACAAAAAGAAAAAATACGTTTAGCCGCAGCGGCCTACCAGAAGAAAAACTGGAATTCAACAAACATAGAATGTTCTGTTGGTCAAGCGTTAAGCTATAGGGAAAATTCGACCGATAGCATTGATTTGATATCAAAGACCATTTCTGCATGGATCGCCGGTTGCATCGGTATCGGAAGAAAAACACTGCTAACCTCAATGATCCGGTTCACTACTGCCAAAACTCTGGAAAGCAAAAACTCAAATATATTCAGCGGTGGCATCAATTTTAGGTATGGAAGCCATCGCTTTAATTACTTTACGGAATTTTTTGTTTCAGATCTTAATTCCTCTGAAACAACACAATTAACCCGAAACGGAATTAATACATTATCTAGATATAATTCCAGCATAGGCGGCGAATGGAAAATCACCCGTAATGTTGTACTCGCCTACGGAATACGACTAAACTTTGATCCTGATTTCAAACTTATAAGAATTGTTCCTTCAGCTGGAATTTCATGTCTTATGGGAACCTTTTTGTAAATTTCAAATAATACGCATCTTTTTAATCTATACCGAATTAGTCATTACATATCCGCATAATATGATAAAGTATAACTAACCAATTATCAATAATAAAAATATGAAAACTATGTATTCAGTTATTGATAGCATGCTTTCAATTAATAGTCATCGGACATTTTTAGCAATCAAACTGGCCGTTAAAATATTTTATCGCACGGACATTATAGAAACAAACTTACGATATTTCTTAAATCGTTTCAAAATCAAAATGTATTTGCCTTGTCAGATTGTGAGCAGCCCATCTTCAAATATAAAGTCAGTCCGAATAATAGAACTTCCAAATCACTACCTGCTATTTTCTACTACCTTGTCATTGTCAGTGCAAAATCCAACGAAGGGCGATTCTCGCTAATAGTTAAATCAGAGTAAAACAAATATTATTAATCTATTTAGGTACAGTCAACAAAAATTAAATTGAAAATTAACAAAATGAAATCTTTGCACAAAATATCTTATCTATCCATTTTATTTAAATGTTACAACAATTATTACATATCCTTAGTATCTGTTATTCTGACAGGATTACTTCATAATAACTATTGCTCTGCCCAGCTTGGATATAAGATATCGATAATGTCATCTTCTCTAACATTACAAAATGATTGTAAATGCTTTGGAATAAGTGATGATAATATCCAGCTAGCCCAACTTAAACAATATATCAACTATTATCAATATAATCAAGAAGGAAGCGGTAGGATTCGTGTTGGAACCAGAACAAATAATACACGATCCTCCAATCCATTATTCGATTTTACAACTGTAGGAGGGCAGGTTCTCAAATTAAATAGAAAAGAAGTGATTAATAGTGAATGGTATCATTTCAACAGAAATCTACCATTTTCAAGGTCCGAAATCCGCAGTCTCGTTTTTATTATTGGATCTGATATCACTTTTGTATGTGGACCAAGAATAACAGGCTCTTTGTTTCCTTTGGAATGCTCCGAATGTGGAAACGGAAACAATGCATACGAAGTTTCAGTAGGCAGTAGATTTATTTGGAAATACATAGAAGGATTAAAAGCAAATGAAGTTGCCGCAATTCCAATTGAACTAGCTTATAAGCCAGCTGGAAAGCCTAATTTTAATGATGGCAAATTAAGTGTTAACTTTCTTTTACAGGTTACTTGCGTTGATCTATCTCAACATTGTGAAACAGCCCAGACCGTAAGACCTCTATCCGGAGATAGCCTCGTTTATATTGGGAATACAAATTCTACAACACTTTACAATGCCAGATTCAACTACTATCCGGAGAGGGGTGGACTGTCCTCAGATATTGTAAGCAATCAAACAGGTCGTGAAAAAATTTTATTATACAGACACAATAGAAACAGACTTACGCTTTTGCTTAAAACTGCTCAAAATCAAAATGTATTTGTTTTGTCTGATTGCGAAAAGCCTATCTTCAAATATAAAGTCGGTCCGAATAATAGAACTTCCAAAACGCTACCTGCTGGTAACTACTACCTCGTCATTGACAGTGAAAAATCCAGCGAAGGTGGATTCTCTCTATTGGTTAAATCGGAGTAAAGAACACCGATTAAATGCATGTCCAACATATTTTTATCAATGCATAATAAGTAGAAACATGACATCCATGTTATTTTCAATGAAAAGGAAACTCACAATAGCATTTCGGCACAAATTGAATAATTCAACTTTACTGTTTATTGGTATATTCTTATACAGTCATTGGTCGTATAGCCAACCCTTCACCTTTGAACCCAATATTGGTCAATTCAGGCATGCTTCCGCCAACATGACTTGTGCAAATGCGCAAATCATTGAAGGCAAGATTACAAGCACCCGAGTCACAACAACGGATAATCAGCTCCTGATAAATTTAGAAGTACGCAATATCAACCGATCTCCGTTAAGTTATCGCGGTAAAATAATATTTGACACAGCAAGAGCAATCTGCCCAAACTTGCCCAGACCTTTTATTGATGATTCTTTAGGTTTGTCAAGGTTTTCTTCAGGGCAAACAACAGTTCGATCCTCCAAATTCATCAAAGTTCCGGTTTGTTCTTCTACAAATTATTATATCTATCTTATACCTGATGATATACGAATGGATGTCCAATTTGCCGGTCCGTTTAAAATTAAAAATCAATCACGCTTAATTGTTAATCCCGTTATCAACACATCGTTCACGCCGCTAAGACAAAAGTTATCACTAAACGTCGAAACCTGTGATGATTGGTTATGTTTTGCATCCCAATCCACAGACCGGACTAAGCTAATTAATTGGATTACAACAAAAACAGACCGCGGCAATGGTATTACAAACACCAAACTCAGTGAACCTATTTCAGGAGTTATTCTAGCCAATATGTCCGCTACCCCTAGACAGGCAGTATTGTGGGTTAAATCTGAAGCTAGTACAAATTTTTTCAGAATGAATATCACCCAACAAGCAAGTAAGTTTAATTGCAACTCAGCCAAAACCATACGGCAAGGAAAAACAACCGGTAGCACCCTTTCCGGCACAAATTTATCAAACTGTTATGCCTTTGACCCCACCATCCATCTTCAACCAACTGATCCGATAAAAGATCTGCTGACTAATTATAATGAACTCAATTCAATGGAAAAATTCTACAAATACAATCATCCGGGTGGCGTATTGGAATTTTCATTGCACAATTCGAACGATCATGTTGCTCTTTTATTCAAAGAATGTGCCCAGGACAAAGTAATCAATGGAACAATTAATAATAAAGTTGGACGGATGATTTTACCGGCCGGGCTTTACTATATTGTCATTGATGGAAAGCCGGAAGCAGGCGGAAATTTTGAACTAATTGTTAACTCTAAATAAACATGTATTATGAAAAGTACTTATTTTCTATTATGGATACTATTACCGATCACTTTAATTTACAATCATTTAATTGCTCAACCCTATCTCATTGTAGCGCCTAGGGCCAACCAATTTATTTCTGCTACAAGTGACATGCTGTGCAATGTTGCGGGACCAATAGAGGCCAGAATTACATCAGTAGTTCAAACTTCAATATCAAGCAAGGAAGTATCTATAACTTTTGAAGTAAGAAGAACAGATGGCAACCCATTTATAAGAGGTGGAAGTATTGCAATTGATTCCAGACAAATAAGTGCTTGTGCAGGTTCTGTACCTCCGCCAACAACTGGAAGAATTGGCTTTAGTACTATACCCATCGGAGCTAGAACAATTAGTTGTATTGCAAAATGTATCATCAAGCCTTGTGGGCCAAACGGGAATGATTTACTTTGTGATCATTGTGCAGGTCAAGATGCATTATTTAAAGCCTATGTTTATTTTATTCCTTCTGAATTAGGTTCTCCAAAAGCTTACGCAGGACCTTTCTTAATAAGAAATACTGCAACATTAAATGCATTCCCTCAACCAAATCTCGCATTCAGTCCATTAGGAGATTCCACTAGTTTATTTGCTGTTTCCTGTCAGGAATGGCAAATTGAATCACCGGTTAACTGGATAAAATTTAACGGCTCCAGAAGTCAAAGCGGCCAAGGTAATCATTCCAATAATCCAGGTGCAGGTGAAAGAATCCCCATTCAAATAAATCCAAATATTACAAAATTAAGCCGCTCCGCAATTTTAAGGCTTTCCAATGGCATCTCCACTCAGAATATAACGATTCAGCAAGATAAATCCAAATTTACCTGTACTGCCGCATCCTCTATAACACCTGGCACAAACAATTATACACTTTCATCTGGTAAAAATAATGCGAATGCTTATGCTGCGATTGATCCAACTGCTGCCGCACAATTAGATCGATTAATTCCTGGTCTTGAATCCCAAAAACTAAATGGCAATGAAAGAATATTTAAGTATAATCATCGGGGCGGCAACTTCAAATTAACACTATCCAATAGTTCAGAAACAATTGCCGCCCTAATCCTCAAAACCTGTGACCAAAGCAGTGTTATTGCAGGAAGATTAGGAAGTGGCATTATCCATAACAATTTACCGGCGGGTTCTTACTTTATAGTTGTAGATGCAAGTACAAATGAACTTAACCGCTTCAGCCTGACAATAGAATAAAATTATAACCCTACCTTAAGTAAAAATTACTAATCTATTTAAACATAAATATGCACAATTTCCATACTTATATTTTATCGATCATTATTTTATTAATTAGCACGTCAAAGCAATTCTATGCCTATCAATAATATAATAAATCTAAAACGTAAAGAAAATAAGTATAGAGTTGATATAAGCAAAGGATCACAGGTAGCAAATAATTATGCAATTGATACGTCTTTGGGTCCCGATGTTTGGCGAAATTGGGAATTATTTCGAAACGGAAGCATAGGCATGACGAATAACAAGGGAAATAAAATAATATTTAAATACTCCATTACTCAAAGAAAGAATTTTGAATTTGGCTTCGAAAATGCGCCAGCAGGAATTAAGGCCTTCTTATTGAAAAGGTGTGATCAGGAATCAGTTATTGCAGTTGCGGATAAAGAGAAGACCCAAATTATTTTAAATCCTGGTGAATACTTTATTGTTATTGATTCTGAAAATATTAACTGTGGAATATTTCAATTAATAGATAAAACAATTAACTGAAAATAATTCTAAAAAAAGACCTTAGACCGATCATGAACCAGGAATTTATTAGTCATTATTTTATTTTATTTCAAATAAAACATTAAATATGTGTAAACCAAGATATCTTATTTTACAATTTTTAATACTGGCAAGTATTACTTTATCCAATTACAAACTTTATGCACAAGTCATTAGAGAAGGTAAGTATATGCTTCAACCACTTGGATCGAGCAAATATCTTGATGTCAGTGGTTCATGCGAAAATCAAAATGGCTGCAAAGTACAACTTTACAGTATAGGCAAGTCAGCTAAAAACAACATATTTCTAATAAAGAAATCTGAATTTGGCAAGACTTTTAAAAAGGACTATTACAACATTGTATGCAATTCAACTAACAAAGTAATTGATGCTGATCGAAATAATTTAGGACGTGAAGGCTGCAAAATACAGGTTTGGGACTTGCAAGGCCTTCCGCTATTGGGCGAAATTTTTTCAGGACACCAGGACTTCAGATTTGAAAGAGTTGCTGCAAACCAGTATAGAATCATAAGTGTAGCACCTTCTGCGAATTCAAAACTAATGGGTGTTCCCAGAAATCTGTCTAACAGAAATAATACTGCGGTTGGTCTTTACACTTCCGGTAGTGCTGTCACGGTCTGGGTACTTACCCTGGTACCGTAACTTGTCTAAATAAAAGTACTCCTTAAGATTGGATTGCAGCTCTTGAAATCAGAAATTGAGCCTTCCACAACGGGTAAATATTTTGAAGTCCGCAATAAAAGTTTCAACAGCATCACCAGACTTTTGCAATTCATATAGCAACTTTTCAACAGGATCTATATCATTATGCTGAATGAAATTTCTGACTGCAGACCACGTCCTGATATAGCCGACGAGATCTTCTAGCGCCCATTTCAGTTTAAAATTATATGACGGTAACTGTATTTCCTCAAACGGAAAATTTAGCGATTGATAATTGTCCTCAATATGTCTTCTTTCAACATCCCAGTATTCATAGATCTTATGAAAATAAAAGGTATGGAGTATCGGATCGATAAAGTTGTGGAAAACAGGTACACCATATCCCGCGAGACAGATGATTGCTTCTTTGGATGCCACTCGCGTGACTTCATCATAAAACAAGCGAAGATCAAACCAGTGCGCTGCTTGTGCAGCGAAGATCAAATCAATAGACCCAGCAGGAAGCTGGCTGTTTTCAGCAGACGAGACATAATATGATATATTAGACGCTGGTATTGCATGTGCAAGTTGCTCCTGGCTGATATCACTGGCATATACTTTATTAAAATATTGTGCCAGATGCGATGCTGCCTGCCCATTGCCCGTACCGGTATCCCACGCTGTATTGTTTGATCTGCAATGGCTCGTCACATCAGCAAAAAGTGTCTCTGGATAACCTGGCCTGAATTTACTATAATTTCGTGCAACTTCGGAAAAACGGTTCTTCATGAATTCAGAATTACCAATTTATCAGTCATTTGATCTGATGATCCTGATGGAGCAAATATGACAGAAAAGTAAAACAGGAACAAGGAAAGTCGGCAGCCAGCAGAACGGAAAGTTCAATACAGCAAAGTTGGGTTGATCAAATGCCATCTTTTGAAGTGGTGTTGGTGCCGACAGAAAACCAAGCGCAGCGATATTCAGAAGTAAGAATATGCATAGTATGTTCCAGATCAGCAGTGCAGTTTGATTTATTTTACCTTGACGTGCCCATAAGAAAGCAGCCATAGGCGCTGTTATTCCCGCCATAATATCAAAATTTTTTCCACCAAAGGTCATCAATTCAGGAATAAGTCCGTTGGCATACTCCATTCTGAGTGCCAATTCCACAGGCAATCTTGTAATATGGATGATGGTTAGCCAGAACAGCGGCATTGTCATCCATTGTTGCTGACGCTTATCAAATATTAAATAGTAGGTCAGCAATATAAAAATTGGCAAAATTCCCAGCACGATGATTCTGGGAGGCAATTCATCCAGCGCTGACACAAAGAAACCCTTAAATCCCAACCCACCCTGAATCAACAACCATATTATAAAAACTGAACTAATCAGAAGACTTCTCTTTTGAAGATAAACACTCTTTGAAGTATTCAATAGTCTATAGAAAATAATTAGAAATAGAATTACTGATAAGACCAGAAGTGCTTCAGACCAATGCGAATTTACCCCTTCCATCATCTTAATTTTAAGTAAATATACAAAAGCATAAGTCAACTATCACATCAGAATCTTTATACTGGCATATTCTTAATAATTGCCAACTCATTAATTTCAAACCCAGGACAGTTTGATTTCGGCAAATTGAAATTAAAAAATTAAGTAATTGCAACCTGTTTGATTTTTTTGACCTGAGTTGAAAGTATTATCATGGACTACAAATCCTAAGATTAAAATATGGGTGTAACAAGCCATTTTCATGGCTAAAATACCTAAATATATACATAAAGTCACATCACAATATTTTAGCTAATTGGTAAAAACAGAAATAAATACCAGAAATAACTTTAGTTTTGTCAGTATTAATTAAACAAACAACAAAATGGAAATCAACTTTTTATCTGTCATCCTGGCAGCACTGGTCCCCATGATTATGGGATTTGTATGGTATCATGACAAGGTATTCGGCAACACCTGGAGAAATGAACTGGGTCTTACAACGGAGTATCTGCAGAAAGGCAACATGGCGATATTGTTTGGATTGGCATTCGTCATGTCACTGCTCATGGCAATGGGTCAAACTTCCATAGCGATTCACGATTCATTTATTCATGGCGCCTTATATTATGTCACCAATAAGACCATGATTCCTGAACCCGGAAGCGAAGCTGCCAAATGGTTGGATTATTATACAACGACACTTGCCTCCACCAATCACCGCTTCAGTCACGGAGCTACTCACGGATTCCTGATCGCAGGAATATTTGTTGCTGTTCCGGTATTGGTAACTGATGCACTGTTTGAGAGAAGAAGTTTTAAATTTATCATGATCAAAATAGGCTTTTGGTTGATCAGTCTGTCCTTGATGGGCGGTATCATTGCTTCCATGGCGAAGTAATCAAGCATAATTTATATTTGTGAAAGGGTCCGGATTCTTGTTTTGATGAAGGACCCTTTTTATTAAAACCAACGAGCCATTGGTCTTTCTGCAATTATTACTATATTATATATATTTATTATAATATATATAATATTTATTTAAAATGATTTATATATTAATATTTTAAACAATATATACATTTGAATATAATTATTCGGCTTTGGCAAATTTTGTAACTTAGCGCGTTCTAAAAGAAATTAATATAGCCATATGATGAAAAATTTACTTTTCTTAGCATTATCGCTTAGCACAGCAATTCAGCTCAACGGTCAGACCCTGCTCTGGGGAGGACCCAATGATCCGAATTCAACCTTTGCCGGTGGCCTTGGTGCCTGGACTACCGCGGGCATCTCATCCTACAATTCTGACAGTACAGCCAACGCCGTATGGTCTTATGCCGGCAATGGAACCTCCAGGGGTGCTTATTCACAAGCTGCGGGTAGCATTAATTCTCCTTCAAAGGCCAACGGAGCGTTAATCTTTGATTCAGATTATCTGGACAACGGTGGAACGCAAGGCAATGAAGGTCATGGTTCAGCTCCCTCCCCGCACAGTGGATCGGTGACCAGTCCCAATATTGATTGCAGCACTTTTCCTTCAGTTGCCGTTTCGTTCTATCAGTATTTTCAGAATTACCTGGCCAATTGTGACCTACAGGTGAGCAA
>ERZ724526.1699-NODE-1699-length-11181-cov-8.803613_pt1 | contig 11181 bp, 6 predicted proteins | sample MGYA00376059_ERZ724526 | MGnify/ENA primary metagenome ERZ724526 (study PRJEB28724, sample SAMN07190883) | activated sludge metagenome | isolation source: activated sludge of sewage treatment plant in Hong Hong | place: Hong Kong | collected 2016-03-17 ... | reverse complement strand
AAGCCATGGATTTTAAATCCACATTGGATACGGGTTGGGTGTGGTCCGGAAGGATTCAAAGAAATACAAGCGGCAATGCGGCCTTGCTGGTGAAACTCAACAAAGACCTGGTTCCGGTAATGGGTAGAAGTTATTTGCCCAATGGCTTTCAGCAGGCAGAGGGGTTAAAAGTTTTACAGGTGGGCAATACCTACTTGGTTGCCGGCAGAACCGGCAATGCTGTGGGTGCTTTGGACCAGTCATTTATATTGCAAGCCGATGCCAGTGGAAAGGTACTCTGGTCTAAAAAAACAGATGACAAAGTAAGTAAGAAAAACATCATTGATGGTTTGATCCAGGACAAAGATGGCAGGTTCGTTGTCAGTGGAAAGATGGTAATCAGGGATACTACCGAGACCCCATTTATTTTAAAGATGAGAGAAGACGGCAGTCAGCAATGGCTGATGTTGTACGATCGGGCTAAGGCACATTTCAATGTACAGGGCAGTCTCTTTGAAACCGGTGACAATGGATATGGATACTTCCAGACCGATGTGGATGATGAGCAGACCGGTAAGTTGAAGATGGGTTTCATCAAGACGGATGATAAGGGCATTAGCAGCTGTGAAAGCCCTGATACCTCTATTTTGTTTATCAACCATGCCATTACCATAGATACGATAGCCATACAACGTTTAACCACTGCTGATACCACCAGTGAAGTAAAAACAAAAAACAAAGGCTTCAATGGTTTTGATGTACCGGTATTGATCATGCTGGACAAAAAATACTGTCCCAACGAGCAGATCAATGAGTTGTTGGAAGCCAAGCCCAAAGGTGCTGTGGCCTGGTTGTGGAGTGACGGCAGTACCAAGGACACATTGAGGGTATTTAGCACCGGAGAATATGGTGTGACAGTAACCATAGATGATAAATATTGTTACATGTTGTGCGACACCAGCACCCTTGATTATTACGACCAACCGTCTCCTTTTTTGGCGGTAGGACCACAGGTATGTATCAATACACCCTTTGAGCTGGCAGTTGCGGTACAAGGAGGTAAATCGCCTTATATTTATAAATGGAATGAAGGATCCACAACAGCGAGGATTACGCCAAACAAGACAGGCACGTATGAAGTGACGGTAACAGATGCTTGCGGGCAGACGGCCAGGGCCTCCATACAGGTAGGCAGTGAAATTTGGTTGGGACCTCCCAGTTTAGGTATCGCCCTTGGGCCGCAAGTGTGCATCAATACAAACTTTATCTTAAGTGCTTCTGCTGCCGGGGGAGGAGGATCATACACCTATAAATGGAGTACTGGTGCCATTACCGAATCTATCACCTCGAATACATTAGGTAGCTATATGGTGACAGTAACGGACAAATGTGGTTTAACATCCTCGGTTAGCATCAATGTAGATGCCTCTATTTGGTTGGGACCACCGAGTGTGGGTGTAGCCCGTGGTCCTCAGGTATGCAAAAACACTACGTTTATTTTGGCGGCTGCCGGTGCTGGTGGAGGAAAATTATACACCTATAAATGGAGTACCGGTGCTACTACCGAATCTATCACTTCGAATACTTTAGGTAGCTATATGGTAACAGTAACAGACAATTGTGGTCTTACCTCATCAGCAACCATCAATGTGGATGCCTCTATTTGGTTACCCGATCCAACGGCACAAATAGTCAAAGGCCCTACTGTATGTAAAGACGCACCTTTCACCTTGAGTGGAATCGGCATTGGAGGTGGAGGCACTTACAGCTATAAATGGAATAACAGCGAAACTACGAGTGTCATCAGGCCAACAGTGTTGGGAACCTATATATTGACTGTAACAGATAACTGCAACAATACGGCAAGTGCTGCAGTAGTAGTAGATGCTACTATTTGGAATCCGGCACCCGGTGTTGAAATAGTACCTTCAGAAGAGAACTCATTTTGCAGAACAGGGAAGATAGGACTTTCAGCCAATGCATTTGCCTTTGGTGATAACAATGAGATCACAGCATATAAATGGAGCGCCGGAAACTCTGTTACCTCTGAGGTGTTGGTCGATGGAGAAGGCAAGTACAGTGTCACAGTTACCGATGCATGCAACCAGACAGGTACTGCTGAATATGAAACCGGAAAATTGGGTATCTCTTGTTTGAAATTCCCCAAGATAGTTTTTCTGGATGTGACAGCAGATTCTTTGAATCAAAATTTCAGGGCATTTAATCAATGTGGCATTGACAGCTCAGAGGTGAATAATTTTGAAATGCACATCTTTGACAGGTGGGGCAAAGAACTGTATTCAACTACCGATATTACACAGCCATGGACGGGCAAGCAGGACAATGCAGGTTCTACCGGAAACAATTCTTCCAATAATTATCCACCTGATGTTTATGTGTGGTATGTACGATATCAAGTGGGAGCTTTCTGTAAATTTGAAGGCAAAGGAGATGTAACACTCTTCTGGTAATATCTTACACAAAATATAGAAAAGGGGTGGCCATGTGCTGCCCCTTGTTATTTTGTGGATAAGCCAAAAAAGATCGTTATCTTCGCCCTTTTTAAGAGCTTGTACATGAGAGAGTTTTCCAGATACATTGTCACATCTGCCTTGCCATATGCCAACGGGCCATTGCACATAGGTCACCTGGCCGGCGCTTACCTGAGTGGAGATATGTACGTACGTTTCCTACGACTGATGGGAAAAGATGTGGTCTATGTTTGTGGAAGTGATGAACACGGAGCTGCCATCACCATGAAGGCTTTGAAAGAAGGACTAACTCCTCAGGCCATAGTTGATAAATACCACGCCCTCTTTGAAACTACCTTTGAGCGAATGGGCATCAAATTTGATATTTATCACCGCACCTCCAGCAAGTTGCATCACGAGACATCTCAGGAATTTTTCAAGACCCTTTATGACAAAGGAGAATTTTCAGAAATAGAATCTGAACAATATTACGACGAGGAAGCAGGTCAATTTTTGGCCGACAGATACATCAAAGGTACGTGTCCCAAATGCGGATTTCAGGATGCTTACGGCGATCAGTGCGAATCGTGCGGCACGAGCCTTAGTCCTACTGATCTTAAAAATCCAAGGTCTGTACTAAGTGGCAAGGCCCCAATATTGAAATCTACCAAACACTGGTATTTGCCTTTGGATAAATACGAAACGTGGCTGAGAGAATGGATCAATACAGGTGTGGTGGACGGGGTCCAAACCCATGATCCAGAGGATTGGAAAAACCATGTTTTGGGTCAGTGTAAATCCTGGATTGAAGGAGGACTTCAACCCAGGGCAATGACACGTGATTTGGACTGGGGAGTAGACGTACCGTCTTCAATACCGGGACATGAGGGCAAAAAATTGTATGTGTGGATGGATGCCCCTATTGGCTACATTTCGGCCACCAAACAATGGGCCGGGGACCATAACAAAGACTGGAAAGACTACTGGTGTAAGGATGACAGTGCCCTTATCCATTTTATAGGAAAAGACAATATTGTATTTCATTGTCTGATCTTTCCGGCAATTTTGAAAGCACATGGTGGCTATAGTCTGCCTTACAATGTACCAGCCAATCAGTTTATGAATCTGGAAGGTCAGAAGATATCAACCTCTCGCAACTGGGCTGTATGGGTGCACGAGTATCTGGATGAAATGCCGGGCATGGTAGATGAGCTTAGGTATTGTATGATCAAAAACATGCCCGAACTCAAAGACAGTGAATTTACCTGGAAAGCATTTCAGGACAGCAATAATAACGAACTGGTGGCCAACCTTGCCAATTTCATCAACAGGGTGGTAGTACTCACTCATAAGTTTTACAAAGGCAGGGTTCCGGAATTGGATTTGGATACAACCTTTCTTGGTTCGGGTGGAGATGAATACGAGTATTTTGATACCGAACTCATTGTATTGCACGACGAAATTCAGGAAATGAATGAGCACCTGAGGAAGTTTGATTTCAGGTCGGCGCTTAAAAAATTGATGGATATATCTACCAGAGGCAATCAATTGTTGCAGTACAATGAGCCCTGGAAGTTGTTTAAGGAAGACCCTGAAACCACGGCAACCGTGTTGAATGTATGTTTGCAATATGCTGCAGCGCTCAGTGTTTGTTGCCGGCCTTTCCTTCCATTTACTTCTGATAAAATGCGAGACTTATTAAATTTACCTGCCATTTTGGAAGAGGGTGAGTTAAATGATTTGTTGGAAAAATTGTGTGAAGCCGAAGCACTGATCGAAGAGGGACACGCCATCAACGAGCCCAGGCATTTGTTCAGCAGAATTGAAGACGAAGTCATTCAAAGACAAGTGGAAAAACTCAAGCAGCCAGTGGAAGTTGCAGCCAGTGAGGCAACACAAAAGAAGGCACATCTTGATCTGAAACCCGAAATCAGTTATGAAGATTTTATCAAGCTGGATCTAAGAACGGCCACCATATTGAGTGCCGAAAAAGTAGAAAAGGCTGATAAGTTGCTGAAACTCGAATTGGATCTTGGCTTTGAAAAAAGAACGGTGGTCAGCGGTATTGCTGAGCACTATGACCCAATGGTGATTGTAGGCAAAAAAGTGACCTTGTTGGCCAATCTGGCTCCGCGCAAGATCAGAGGCATAGAATCCAAAGGTATGATTCTGATGGCCTCTGATGGTGACGGAAAATTGAATTTTATCAGTTGCAGTCAGGATTGGGAAAACGGGTCAACCATCAGTTAACCCTTAACTTTTACGCCAGTAGCCATAAATTTTAGTTCTTTTTTGGGCTGGGTGATTTTGGCTATTTCTTCTTTGGATTTGCCTTCATCTTCGGCATAATGTTTCAATTCATCCACCGATGTTTCCTCAACATAAGCTTTGCCTTTCATGATCACCTTTTTACCTGAGAGATCTTTGGGCATAAAGAAGCTGTAATTGTGAAATTTGACAAACATCTTATCCGCATCCGGATTTTTTTCAGAAACGATGTTCATCCAGCAGCCTTTGACCTGGCAAACACCATCCACCATGCCCTCCACCTGCACTTCCATCTCTTTGCCTGGTTTGAGTTGGGCGAGCAGCTGGTCGTAAGTAAGTACCTTGCTCACTTTAAAATCCTGGCCATAAACAGGCATACCTGTCTGAGCAGCAGTACTTTTCATAGATGATTTGCAGGAAGCAAGAAACAGGGTTGCTGTCACACTGAGTAATAAAATGTACTTCATTGGTTTTTTTATCATTAAATTAACAATATTGGAAAATTGAATCCAGTTATATTTGCAAATATAATTTGCTTTTATCGATCACTGCCACTCTACACCAATTTTAAACATTCACAAAGGTATAATTATTCAACTATGAGATCATTTGGAGTGGTAATCACAGTCTACTTATTGGCCTTCACACAGCTGAGCGGGCAGTGCATCAAAGGCGATTGTTACAATGGAGAGGGCACTTACAAGGCAAAAAATGGTTCTGTCTATCAGGGTAGTTTCAGAATGGGTAACTTCAATGGCAGGGGCACGGTGCGGTATGCCAGTAATGATTATTTTGTTGGAATATTCAGAAGTGGGAAAAAGGAAGGGAGTGGTAAATACGTTTTTGCAGCGGGTCACGAGTACCAGGGTGAGTTTGTAGCAGACAAACGGCAGGGAAAAGGCAAGATGATGTATGCCAATGGCGATGTTTACAAGGGATCATGGAACCAAGACTATCCATCAGGTCAGGGCGAATATTTTTTTCATGATGGCTCGAGTTATGCCGGTTTGTTTGAAAACGGCAATTTTAATGGAAGGGGACGATTTACAGAAGCCGATGGCTCGAGTTATGAAGGAGAATGGAAAGACAATGTACTGGTGTCAAAAATCCAGAAGAATCAACCCATTTTTGCTGATGCAGATAGAAAAAGTCAACCAACAGCACCTTCGGGCAAGGCAAAAGATTGTAATGCCAACTTTTGCGATGGCGAAAAAGGACAATACAGGTACAGAGACGGATCAATGTACACAGGAGATTTTGTAGACGGTAAACCCGCCGGAGAAGGCAGCTGTCAATACGCCAACGGCGATGTTTACAAGGGCAGTTGGAAGAGCCATGGTCCGCATGGCTTTGGTACCATGACAAAAAAAGATGGCAGTATATTTAGTGGGATATGGGAGTTTGGAGCGCTCAAGCAGCGATCTTATGAAACCGAAGCCCTGGCCAATCTTAGCAAGGAACAAGCAGGTAATGCCAAAAGCAATGAGACCGAAATATACGCCGTGGTAGTAGGTATTGCCACCTACAATCATATGGCTTCGTTGCGGTATACGGATGACGATGCCTACCATTTGTATGCATTCCTGAAAAGCCCCGAGGGAGGTGCTATACCCGATGATCATATCAGCATCCTGATTGATGATGCAGCCTCCAAAAAGAACATTCTCAAAGAAATTGGCAATACGTTTAGCAAGGCAGATGAAAATGATGTAATTCTGTTGTACATGTCGGGCCACGGGCTGGATGGTTCTTTTGTGCCCTACGACTTTGATGGCAGTAACAATTTGCTTGCCTACGAAGACATGTTGCAGCTCATTGAGGCGTCGAGGGCTCAGCATAAAATTTACATCACGGATGCTTGTCATTCAGGTAGTATGTACGCATCAAAAACGCCCTATCAAATGGCATTGACAGATTTTTACACCAAATTTTCAAAAAGTACCGGCGGCACTGCCATCATAACCTCTTCCAAAAAAGATGAAGTTTCGCTGGAATATTCCGGAATGAGACACGGTGTATTCAGTCATTATTTGATTCAAGGCTTAAAAGGAGATGCCAATACAAATGATGACAACATCATATCCGTAGATGAGTTGTTCAACTACATTTACCTCAATGTAAGGCACCACACCAAAAATGCACAAACCCCCAGCATTTATGGTGATTACGACAAGGAGATGCCGGTGGCGGTGATGCGGTGAGATAATATTAATTGCCTTATCTTTGGATTGTAAGTCAAATCCATGAAGTTATACCTGATACAATTCGACGCCAGACCGGCAGAAACAGAACAAAATCTGGACAGAATTGCTTTCATGATGAAAGGTGTGGAGCCCGGATCTATGGTGTTTTTACCGGAGATGTTCAACACTTCTTATGTGCTATCAGCTGAAACACTGAATAGTCAAATTGAGCAGGATGCTATAAGCTGGATGCAACAAAAAGCAAATTTGCATCAAATCATGATGGGTGGAAGCATGCCCATTTTTGATAGTGGAAAATTGCGAAACAGGTGGATAGCCTTTGATCCGGAAGGTAATCAGGCTACCTACGACAAAATACATTTGTTTAAACCCGGTGGAGAGGGCAGAAATTATAATGCAGGTGAAGCTTTAGTTCAGTGCAAGGTAGGTGACTGTTTGGTGAGACCGCTCATTTGTTATGATCTCAGGTTTCCTTTTCTGTCATTTCAAGATGCAAATGAACCTTATGACTTATTGGTTTATGCTGCCAACTGGCCCCTGGCCCGCATTCACCAATGGAAGCAGCTGTTGATAGCACGTGCCATTGAAAATCAGGTTTATGTAGCCGGGATCAACAGAACCGGTGTAGATCAGTATGGAAATGTATACCCGGGGAGTTCCATGCTCGTAGATTACGCAGGCAACGTTGTTCTGGAAGCAGGAAGTGAAGAAACGATGCTGTCTGCTAACCTGGATTTGAAGTCCATGCATCACTACCGGAAGGCATTTCCTTTTTTTACAGATGCAGTTCATAATTTCACCATCAAGCCTGCGGTACATTTGTCGCTGCCACTGACAAAATAGACTTATTGATCCAGCAAAGCAACAAAAACTGGACTTTGGCTAAAATGTGTATTAACTTTGAAGAAGAAAGACCAAAATACACTCAAATGAAAAAGTTCCAGTTTTTACTCCTTGTGTTACTATTGATGGTTATTCATTCTTCCCGTTTGCTGGGGCAATGTTATAACTGTGAACAACTGTATGTCAATGACCCCCGATCATGGTGGTATCACAAACAGGCTGCCATTGAGGATGTGACCATGGAAGTGCGTCCAGCCGGTAAGTTTTATGAAGTAGACTTGTATATGACTTACAGGGTTAATCCGTACGAATATACTTCCGAATACGACACCCTGGAGGTTGTACATTTTTTCAGGCTGCCAAAGCATGTTTCCATCACCGATTCATGGTTGTGGATTGGAGATACGATCATGAAGGCTGATATTTTGGAAAGGAGTACAGCTTTTAATATCTATGAAGGCATTGTCAACCGCAGAAAGGATCCAAGTGTACTTTACAAAAATCAGGAAGATGCTTATGAATTCAGGATTTTTCCTTTACCGGGGCAGAAAAGCAGGAAGGTCAAACTTACTTTTCTCGTTGCCTCCGATGAAAACGAGGCTTTTGAATTGCCGCTGGCCATGTTTTCTTTGAGTTATCCAAGACCTGATGTAAAGGTGATTGCTTACAAAAAAGACAGCCCTCTGAAACCCAATATTGGCAATGGTATCAACTTTGAAACACACTTTGCCGGTCAGGAAAACGAATATGCTGAAGCCCGCATTCCGGCAACAAAATATTCGGCGCCCGGCGGATCGATCAATACCCATTTGTTTAATCTGGAGCAAGCTATTGAACCCATTTCGCTGAAAACCGCCAAAGCCAATAATAATGCGACCTCCGGGTTTTATCAAATTTGTCTTGATCCGGCGCAACTTCTGGGCATAGATACTCTTGAAAAAAGGAAAGTTGTTTTTGTGGTTGATCACCAGACTGCCAATACTTTTTACAATAAGCAAGATGTATTGATTGCCTTGAAAGAGCACATCAAAAAAATGCTCAAACCAAGAGATGAATTCAGGATTATTTACAATAATCTTACTTTGAAGGAGGTTTCAAACGAATGGATAAAATATGAAACGGCAAATCTGGACCAGATCATTGCCGGCATATCACTTGGCAACAACAGCTTGCTCGCCTCATCGCTCTATACTGCCTATGAATATGTAAAGAACGATGATGATGGAATTGTAGTGTTACTTTCATCGGATGCCAGTGTCTTGCAGGCTTCTGATGCACAATCTTTAAAAGATGATCTGAGATCCAACGTAGGAATGTTGCGACCAACGTATGTGCTGGATTATGCCAACTTTAATCGGCATTATAGGGCTATTTATTATGTAGACAGATGCTATTATGGGAATGAGTTGTTTTACAAAATACTTTGCTCCAACACCAAAGGAGCTTATTATTCACTTGAGCAATCCACAGGCAACATACTTTTGTCTGATGGACTTAAGGAGCTGCAAAATAGCCTGGTAGAAACCCGATTCGACTATGTAAATTATTTTTTACGGCCGAAAGATGGTATTTGTTATGATGATTATAACGTAAACAATGGTTCAAGAATCATCAAAACGGGCAGGTATGTAGGGAAGTCGCCTTTTAACCTTGAAGTGGTTGCCTTGTATCAAGATAGCCTTATAACGGCCAACTATGTTTTAGATGCAGAAAATGACGAAGCATTGAGTCCAATCTACAGGCAATGCCATGCCATGTCTAAAATATTGGCATTGGAAAGTGGTCAGGTCACGGAGGCAGATAAAACAGATGTCATTGAAATTAGCTTAGACAACAGAGTTTTATCCTTGTACACGGCCTTTCTCGCTCTTGAACCGGGATTGGAGCCATGCTTTAATTGTGTAGATGACGATGGTGTTTTGATCAATGTACAAGATGAGGTTGATGGCATTGCCTTAACTTCTTCACCCAATCCATTCCAAAGAGAAGTAGTGATTACACTCAAAGGAGTGGAGAGTAGCAAAGACATACAGCAGTTTTTAATGACTGATATTTCGGGCAAGGCATTAGCCGTCACTCCAGAGTGGGTGGAGATCGAAGGAGGTCTTTCTGCAACGCTGGATTCGGAAAATCTAATGTCGGGTGTTTACCTGCTTAAGGTTGTAGTTAAGGATAAGGTGTACACGCAAAAGCTGGTTAAAATATAGAGAAACTGGTGTGCGGTATTTAGAAAGCCGCACACTATTTCAATTTTTTGGCTTGTTCAAAATGTCTCCAGGCGTGTGCTACAATAATGTCGAGGGCAGTTTGAAGATCGTATACAATTCTTTCGTTGGCAGGCGAGGCCACTGTGACATTCCTTTTGATCAATGGTTGCAAATCCTCAATTTTGGAAGCAAGGGAATTTAAATGATTTTTAATATCAGGAATTATGGATGTGGCATCAACGTTTTCTTTGGGCTGCCAAAGAGGGAGGGTTTTTTGTTTTTTCGGGTTGGATGGCTGAACTGATTTTAAGATGATCCTGCCAAAGTATTTTCGAATAAAGCCAAAGTTACCAAGCATGCTATATACGTATTTGCCTTTTTGTATTTGATCGAAAAGTGGGTAGTAACTTTCATTAACGGTAATGATATGAGAAAAAATCTGGGCAATGCTCCAATCTTTTTCTGAATTTTTTTTCAATAAGGTGTCAATGGATAGGGCACCAAATTCATTGGTTATAGCCTCTGAAAGTTTTTTTAACTCCTGGATCCAGGGTTCTGCTATTGATGCCATTTTGTTATTTTATAAGTGAGAATACAATTGATCTACTAGCTCTTCGATGTACTTTCTTGCAGTGGCATTGGACTGTTGGTAAGCATTGATCATGATGGAAAATGAGTACCAGTTGTTGTTTTTCGTTTGCATCAGGCCGGTGTATGAAATGATTTTGTTGAGCGAACCACTTTTCATCCAAATATGCCCCCGGGCATCAGAGTTTTTGAGCAACCTCCTTACAGTACCCTGCGATCCTGCTTCAGGTAATAGACTTGCGGCATAAGCGGGTGATTGTTTGGCAGCAAATTTGGCCAGGTAACCGCTTAATAAATTTGGAGTAATGTAATTTCTGGCGGAGAGACCACTTCCATCTTCCATGTTGAGCGGTTGGGTATCCAATCCTTGTTCGTTGAGGTATTTTTTAATTTGCACGATGCCTTCTGATCCTGCTCCCCTATGGCCCAGTTTTAAACCAAGGGTTTTAAGGAAGGCCTCACAATACAAATTGATCGAATGAAAATTGGCAGAGCGTACCAAATCAGTCAGCGGCATGGATACAAGCGTATCGATACCCTTAAGCGCGGGATGGTTGGCAGGTCTTGAGACCACCTGAATGTCGAGTGCACTGATGCCCAAATGACTGAGTTGGTGTTTTA
>ERZ724526.1694-NODE-1694-length-11203-cov-7.531844_pt1 | contig 11203 bp, 10 predicted proteins | sample MGYA00376059_ERZ724526 | MGnify/ENA primary metagenome ERZ724526 (study PRJEB28724, sample SAMN07190883) | activated sludge metagenome | isolation source: activated sludge of sewage treatment plant in Hong Hong | place: Hong Kong | collected 2016-03-17 ... | reverse complement strand
CGCCTGATCGTCAATCAGGCCGCGCTCAAGACCAAGCGCGACGCACTGATGCCGATTGTGGAGAGCTTTGCGAAATCAGTCGAAGCGCGCACTTGAAGCGCGAGACATTGCATCCAGGCCCATCGCTGTCACCATGAAACTCCTTGATTCTTCCGTCCCCGATTTCCTGGCCTCGCTCGATGCGCTGACGCATCATGCGGGTGCACTGGACGAGAGCGTGGATCGGGCGGTGGCGGACATCCTGGCCGACGTCCGCACGCGTGGCGACGCGGCGGTGCTGGCTTACACGCAGAAATTTGATCGCCTCAGCGCTGAGTCAATGGCGGCGCTTGAACTCTCCAAGCACGAGATGAAGGCGGCGTTCGACACGCTGGATACTGACTTGAAAGCCGCGCTGACGCTGGCGCGCGACCGCATCGAGGCCTATCACCGGCGGCAGGTCATGGAGAGCTGGCGCTATACCGAGGCCGATGGCACGCAGCTTGGCGTCAAGGTAACCCCGCTGGATCGCGTAGGGCTGTACGTGCCCGGCGGCAAGGCGGCGTACCCGTCGTCGCTGCTGATGAACGCGGTGCCCGCCAAAGTCGCGGGTGTGCGCGAAGTCATCATGGTGGTGCCAACACCGGACGGCGTGAAGAACGCGACGGTACTCGCTGCGGCACATCTCGCTGGTGTGGATCGCGCGTTCACCATCGGTGGCGCGCAGGCGGTGGGCGCGCTGGCCTACGGCACTGGCACGGTGCCCGCGGTGGACAAGATCGTCGGCCCCGGCAATGCCTATGTGGCTGCAGCCAAGCGCCGCGTGTTTGGTCTGGTCGGCATCGACATGATCGCCGGACCGTCGGAGATTCTGGTGATCGCGGACGAACATGCCAACCCGGACTGGGTGGCGATGGATCTGTTTTCGCAGGCCGAGCATGATGAGGTCGCGCAGTCGATTCTGCTCACGCCGAGTGACTCGCTGATCGCCGCCGTGCAGGCCAGCATCGCGAAACTGCTGCCGACGATGCCGCGGAAGGACATCATCGCTGCATCGCTCGCCAACCGCGGCATCATCGCCAAAACGCGTTCATTGGGAGAGGCCTGCGACATCGCCAACCGCATCGCGCCTGAGCATCTGGAGCTTTCTGTGGCCGACCCCGAGATGCTGCTGCCGCTGTTGCGCCATGCGGGAGCCATATTCATGGGGTATGGCAGTAGCGAATCCATCGGCGACTATGTTGCCGGCACCAATCACGTGTTGCCCACTTCACGCTCAGCGCGCTTCTCGTCGCCGCTGGGTGTGTATGACTTCCAGAAGCGCACCAGCCTGATCCACGTCTCGCCGCGAGGCGCGGCGACACTCGGTCAGGCAGCTGCGACGCTCGCTTATGCGGAAGGCCTGCAGGCGCATGCACGAGCGGCGGAACTGAGGATCAAGTAAGTGTTTTCTCCCTCTCCCCTTGTGGGAGAGGGCCGGGGAGAGGGGGTAGTGGATAGGAATCCACACTTTCCTCTTCCTGCGACCATACCGCTCTCCCTAACCCTCTCCCACAAGGGGAGAGGGAACCAAAACGACCGACATGACGAAATCCGAATTCATCGCCAGAACCATCCGGCCCGAAGTGCAGGCGCTCAAGGCCTACCCCGTCACCCCGCCATGGACAGGGATCAAGATCGAGTTGATGGAGGACAACCACCTCGATGCTGCCAACAACACCGCCACCTCGCGCGCGATGCGTGATGCCATCGCGCGTGCCGTGGCGGACGCCGCGTTCAACCGCTACCCCGATCCGGCAGCACCTGCGCTGAAAGCGAAGCTGCGCGAGAAGTTGGGTATCTCGCCGGAGCATGGCATTCTGCTCGGCTCCGGGTCTGACGAGGTGATCTCGATGGTCTCGCAGGCGCTGCTGGCGGGCGGTGGTACTGTGCTCTCGCTGGAGCCGTCGTTCGCGGTGTTCCGCAACGCGGCGGTAGCCTGCGCGGGCCGCTACGTGGGGGTGTCGCTTAACGCTGACTTCTCGCTCGATCTGGACGCCACGCTGGCCGCGATCCAGCGCGAGCAGCCGAAGCTCATCTGGGTGGTGTATCCAAACAACCCGACGGGCAACAGCTACAGCGACGAACAGATTGAGGCCGTCGTGCGCGCTGCACCGGGTCTCGTGATTATCGACGAGGCGTACGAGCCGTTTGCCGGGCGCAGCTGGTCAACGCGGCTCAACGATTTCCCGAACCTGCTGGTAATGCGCACGCTGTCGAAGATTGGTCTCGCAGGTGTGCGCCTGGGCTACCTGTTTGGCGCGCCGGAATGGATCAACGAGATCGACAAGGTGCGCGGGCCGTTCAACGTGGGTGTGCTGCAACAGGTCGCGGCGACCGTGATGCTTGATCACTACGACGAGCTGAAGCGCCACGCCGCACTGATGGTGGCCGAGCGCGAGCGCCTGTTCGCCGAATTGCAGAAGCTGCCGGGTGTCAAAGCGTTCCCGTCAAAGGCGAACTTCGTCTTGACCCGCTTCCCGGATGCGGCGGCCGTGTTCGAGGGCCTGAAAGCACGGGGCATTCTGGTGCGCAACCTCTCGCCAATGCACCCGCTGATGGCCAACACGCTACGCATCTCGGTCGGTACGCCAACAGAGATGCAAGCGCTGCTCACAGCCTTGAAGGAAATCCTGTAGGAGCGGCGTGGCCGCGACCGCTCTTCGGTACATTCGGTCGCGGCGAAGCCGCTCCTACAATTAGGGTTATGAACACTTTCGCACCCCGCGCCGCCACCATCGAGCGCAACACCAAGGAAACGCAGATCACCGTTGCCATCAATCTCGATGGCGATGGCAAGGCCGATCTGCAAACCGGTGTGCCCTTCCTTGACCACATGCTCGACCAGCTCGCGCGGCATGGCATGATGGACGTCACGGTGCATGCGAAGGGTGACTTGCACATCGACGCGCACCACACGGTGGAAGACATCGGCATCACGCTCGGCCAGGCGTTCAAACAGGCGGTGGGTGACAAGGCGGGTATCAATCGCTACGGCCATTCGTACGTGCCGCTCGATGAAGCCCTGTCGCGCGTGGTGGTCGATCTCTCGGGGCGACCGGGGCTTGAGTTTCACGTGCCGTTCACCCGCGCCATGATCGGCACCTTCGATGTCGATCTGACGCATGAGTTCTTTCAGGGCTTCGTCAACCACGCGCTGGTGTCGTTGCACATCGACAACCTGCGCGGCGACAACGCGCATCACCAGTGCGAGACGGTGTTCAAGGCCTTTGCCCGTGCGCTGCGTATCGCCTGCGAGCGTGATGCACGCGCGGCGGGCGTGATTGTTTCGACCAAGGGCGTGTTGTAGCGATGCAGACTATCGCCATCGTCGACTACGGTATGGGCAACCTGCGTTCGGTCGCCAAGGCGTTCGCACACGTGGCACCGGACCAGCATGTGATGATTACTGCCAACGCCGAAGAAATCGCGGCGGCGGATCGCGTGGTGCTGCCCGGCCAGGCCGCGATGCCGGAGAGCATGGCGGCGCTGAATGCTTCGGGCCTGCGTGACGTGCTGTGGACGGCATCGAAAGACCGCCCGTTCTTCGGGGTCTGCCTTGGCCTGCAGATGCTGTTCGAGACGACCGAAGAGGGCGACGTACCCGCGCTGGGCTACCTGCCGGGCCGCACGGTGCGCTTTCCGTTGCAACATCGCGACTATGATGGCACCGCCCTCAAGGTGCCACACATGGGCTGGAATCAGGTTGCCTTTCCGGCGCACGCGCGCATGCACCCTTGTTGGGCGGGCGTGGCCGATGGCAGCGCGTTTTACTTCGCACACAGCTACTACGCCGTGCCGTCACAAAACGGCCTGATTGCCGCGACAACGAACTATCCTGATCCGGTTTGCGTTGCAGCGGCACGCAACAACATTTTTGCGGTACAGTTCCATCCTGAAAAGAGCGCAGACGCTGGTTTGCGTGTTCTCAAGAATTTCTCAACCTGGAACGGAACGGTCTAACTTACCGCTCTTTCGCCAATCATTGACATCCCCGGCGCTGCGTTGCACGCCGCGACTTCCCTACACATCCCCATGCTTGTCATTCCTGCGATTGATCTCAAAGACGGTCATTGCGTTCGCCTGCGTCAAGGCGACATGGACAACGTCACCGTGTTTTCTGAAGACCCGGCGCAGATGGCGCGCCACTGGGTCGACCAGGGCGCCACGCGCCTGCATCTGGTGGACCTGAACGGGGCCTTCGCCGGCAAGCCCGTCAATGAGGGCGCGATCAAGGCTATCCTCGCCGAAGTCGGTGAAGACATTGACGTGCAACTCGGCGGCGGCATCCGCGATCTCGACACTATCGAGCGCTATCTCGACGACGGCATCAACTACGTCATCATCGGCACCGCAGCGGTCAAGAACCCGGGATTTCTGCATGACGCCTGCAACGCCTTCCCCAGCGCGGTAATCGTCGGCCTCGACGCCAAGGATGGCAAAGTCGCCACTGACGGCTGGAGCAAGCTCACCGGCCACGATGCGCTGGACCTGGGCAAACGCTTCGAGGACTACGGCATCGAAGGCATCATCTATACGGATATTGGTCGCGATGGCATGGGCACAGGCATCAACATCGAGGCCACGGTCCGCCTCGCGCAGCCGCTGCGGGTGCCGGTATACGCGTCTGGCGGCATTCACAACGTCGATCACATCAAACTGCTCAAACCGCACGAAGCTGACGGCATCGCTGGCGTGGTCTGCGGGCGGGCGCTTTACGAAGGTACGCTGGATTTCAAGGCGGCCGTGGCGGCGCTCAAGTGAGTGTGATGAACGCTGAGGGCGACGGTCTCGGCTTCACTTTCAAGCGCAACAAGAACGGCGAAGTCTGGGTGGCCCATCACGGCCGAAAGGTAACCACGCTACGTGGTGCAGCAGCCGTTGACTTTCTGGCAGAAATTGATGATGCAGGCCTGGTCGAGCAGCAGCAACTGATGGCGCGCATCACGGGCCACTACAAACGCGGCAACGAGCGGCTCGCGTCGAACCATCCACGCAATCGTTCCTGACTTATCCAAGCATCGTGCGTCTCCTTCCCATTTCGTCATTCGTCATTCGTCTTTCGTCCTTACGTGCGGAGCACGCGTAATGCTCTGCAAACGAATCATCCCCTGCCTCGATATAAAGGACGGCCGCGTCGTCAAGGGCGTCAACTTCGTCGGCTTGCGCGATGCGGGCGACCCGGTCGAGGTAGCAAAGCGCTACAACGACCAGGGCGCGGACGAGCTTTGCTTTCTTGACATCACGGCCAGCGTCGAGGCACGCGGGCTGCTCTACGACCTGATTGAGCGCGTCGCCTCGCAGGTGTTCATTCCGCTTACAGTGGGCGGTGGTGTGAAGACCGCCGAAGACCTGCGACCCCTGCTGAACGCGGGTGCCGACAAAGTGAGCATCAACACCTCCGGCGTCAATAACCCGCAGATCTTCAACGACGCCAGCCACTTCTACGGCGCGCAGTGCGTGGTGGCGGCGATCGACGCCAAGAAGCGTGCCGACGGCAGCGGCTGGGAAGTTTTCGTGCACGGCGGGCGCACGCCCACGGGCAAAGACGCGGTGGCATGGGCGCGCGAAGTGGCGGATCGCGGAGCCGGTGAAATACTCCTCACCAGCATGGACCGCGACGGCGCCAAGATTGGCTTTGACCTCGAACTTACCCGTGCCATCGCCGATGCCGTCAGCATCCCGGTGATCGCCTCCGGCGGCGTCGGCAACCTGCAGCATCTGGTCGACGGCGTCATCAAGGGTGGCGCCGATGCCGTGCTCGCCGCCAGCATCTTTCACTACGGCGAACACACCGTGGGCGAGGCGAAGGCGATGATGCGGACCACAGGAATACCCGTACGCCTCTAGCCCGGGCTGGCGCGAAACGCCGCCACAGTGTAAATTCCAACGGTTTTGACGGGCAGATACAGCCGGAGTAAGCGCTAACAGCGTTGGCGTGGTCGCCGCGCAGGCTTCCGGCAGGCTGACACTTCCAGCTGCCACTTCCCGTCCGTTCTCATGGGCTCGCTGATCGAGCGCAGCCCCGCGCAATGGTGCCATCGGCGTCCGTTGCGACTGGAATATCCCGAGAGACCCACATGAATTCATCCTGGTTGTCGCGTTTACTGGTTTTGCTCGCCCTGTGTGGAGGTGCCGCCTGTCCGGGTGGCTCGCCCGCCGCGCAAGTGGTCACGGTAACGGTGGTCGAGTACTACAACGCAGCGCTGGACGCTTACTTCATCACCGGTCGCCCGCAGGAGCAGGGTTATCTCGACGGTCTCGGCGGTGATTTCGTTCGCACCGGCATGACCTTCGGTGCGCGTTCATCGCCATCGGGTACAGAAGGTGAAATTCGTGTCTGCCGCTTCTTTATCAGTCAGTCCAATCCGTTTGTCAGCACCCACTTCTACGGCCGTGATGACACTGATTGCGCAGCGCTGCGTAGTACCCGTCCTGCCGGGTTTACTGACGAAGGCATCGAGTTCTACACAGTGCAGCCAACGAGCAACGGTGCCTGCGTTTCGCCGAACAGCATTCCGGTGTATCGCAGCTTTCGCCCCGGCGTTGGCGGCCGATCGCCCAATCACCGCTACAGCATCACGCGCGAGCGCTTCGATGCCTTGACGGCGGCTGGCTGGGCGCCAGAGGGCGTCGTCTTCTGCGCACCCATCGCCGCGCCGTCGACCGAGCCGGCGCAGGCATCCTTCAAACGAACCGTGTCGGCAGCGGCGTCGCCGCTGGCTGGCGATTGCCGTGATTGGCCCACCGGCAGCGCGCGGGTCGGCAGCGAAGCCTCCACCCAGCTCGCCATCAATCCTGGCAATCCGCGCCATCTGACCGCCACCTGGTTGCAGGATACCGGCAGCAATGGCGCCTCGCGTGGTACCGCCAGCGCGGTGTCGTTTGATGCCGGGCAGAGCTGGCAGACCAGCAGTCCGAAGTTCACCCGTTGCTCTGGTGGCAACGCCGCCATCGGCGGCGATTTTGAGCGGGTGACCGATATTGCAACGGTGCTGACCAGCGATGGTTTGGCGCTGCAGATGGCCCGCGTGGCGAGCGGCGAGCTCTACACCACGTTCGCCCGCAGCGCCATCATGATTGCGCGCAGCAGCAACGGCGGCCGTAACTGGGACGAAATGGCGACACTCGCCATTGAGCCCACGCCGACTTACAACCTCGACAAGCCGGTGCTGGTGGCCGATGCCGACGACAGCCGTTATCTGCACGCGGCGTGGTGGCGCACCAATGTCGAGACCGGTGTCACCGCGTTGCGCTACACGCGCACTTCCGATACTGGCTACATCTGGACCGATCCGGTGCAGATTCTGACGAACGTTCCCGGCAGCTCAATGAACCAGGGGCGCCTGCTCAGCCTGCCCAACGGCGTGCTGGTCTATGCCTACATCGACGTGGTGCGGCTGTCGCCGAATCCGCAACTGGTGGGCAGCTGGTTGCGCGTGATTCGCTCCAGTGATCGCGGCCAGACGTGGTCGGCTCCGATCACGGTGTCACGTGCTGAATCGGTCGGCACCACATCAGCCGATCGCACCCGCGTTGCCCGCGACAGCGCCGGCCTGGTCTCCATCGCTGGCCGTGGCAACAAGGTCTATCTGGCCTGGCAGGATTCGCGCGTGGGGGGCGGCTCGCACGACGGCATCGTGCTGGCGCGCTCCACCGATGGCGGCGCCAACTGGTGGGACGCGGTGCGCGTGAACGGCAGCGACACCATCCCGGCCTTCACGCCGACGGTCAGCGTCCGCCGCGATGGCATCGTCGCCGTGTCGTATTACGAGCTGGCCAGCGCCTCTGCCTTGCCGTCCTCGCCAATGCCGGTTGCCTTCCGCATCGCCCGCTCAACGACCAGCGATGCCGACACCTGGCGCAATGTTGCGGTGGAGGATGCGTTTGACTTCTCGGCGGCGCCGGGCAGCAGTCGTGGTCGCATTACAAACGGTCTGTATCTGGGGGAAGTGCACGGCCTGGTGAGCACCGGTACCAGTTTCTCGGCGCTCTACGTACGCACCCGCGCGACGCCCACCGACAGCACCGAGGTGGTCTTCGCCAACGTGGCGGATGGCTCGTTGCGCTAGTCGTCGCGTAGCGGCTTTTTCGGCGAACGCTGATTCAATCGGGGCTTCGCCTCGATTCAGCTAAAAGTCGACTTAACCGCAAACCGGCCGTCAAGCCCAATTGGCTCAAGCTTGGACGGTAAATGCTGCTTTTGGCGGCTTGTGTGTGCAGCCCACCGCGCCCGGCGGGTTGGCCCGCCCGGTTCAGCCGGTGAACACCAGCGCGGCAACAAAAATGCCGATCATCATGAACACCAGCACCAGCTTGACGATGGTGCCCACGATCAGGCCGAGCCAGGTGGCAAGGCCAACCTTGGCGGCTTGCCGGGTGTTCTTCTGCGCGATGTACTCGCCGATGACCGCACCCACGAACGGCATGAACAGCACGCCGACCAGCCCCATGAAGATGCCGGCGATGGTGCCGAGTGCGGCGCCGATGATCGCCAATTTGCTGGCGCCGGCTTTTTTTGCACCGAGGACGGTGGCGAAATAGTCGGTCACCCAGGCGATGACCGCCAGCACGGCGATGATGGTGACTACCCACCACTTCACCCGCGTGAAGTCGTCCAGCCAGGCGCCGAGCACGATGCCGGCCAGCACCAGCGCCGTGCCGGGCAACGCCGGCAGCACGCTGCCAGCAACGCCGACCACAATCAGCAGCACCACGGCGACCCAGCCCAGCATTGCAGCATCCATTGAGTCCCCGCCTCCAAAATCCGACAATGCGGGCAGTGTAAGCGCGCGGTCCTGATGCGCACTGCCCACCTCCGGAGAGATCATGATCCGTTCGCGTCTGCTGTCGACCGCTACCCACATCGCTGCGATGCTGTCCCCGCTTGTGCTGGGGCCGGTGGCCGTGGCCCAAACTTCCGCTCCGGTCACAGTCGTTGAGTATTACAACGCGACGCTCGACGCTTACTTCATTACCGGTCGTACTGCTGAGCAGACGACGCTGGACGCGTTGCCCGCCGATTTTCGCCGCACCGGCATGCAGTTCGCGGCAGCCGCAGCTGGCGCAGCCGCACCAGCGGGCGATGTACGCATCTGCCGCTTCTACATCAGCGTCGCCAGTCCGGCGAGCGCGTTCACCAATTCCCACTTCTATGGACGGGAAGGCATCGACTGCGAGGCAATACTCGCGCAGCTGCCGGCCGGGTTCAGCTACGAAGGCTTCGATTTCGCAGTCACGTCGCCAGCGACACCGGGGGCCGCCGGCTTGCCTGCCGTGTGCCCGGGCAACGCGCCGACCCGCGTCTATCGTGCGTTCCGGCCCGGAGTCAGCGGGCGCACCGGCAATCATCGCTACACCGTCAGCAGCGCCAGCTATGAGGCGATGATCGCCGCTGGCTGGGCCGGCGAGGGCGTTGCCTTTTGCGTCTCCACAGCGACTGACGTGGCGCGGTCTCCGGAAAAGAGCTTTCAGCGCGTGCTGACCGGTGCTGCCCCCAATGTGTCACCGTTTTCGCCAACCTGCAGCATCGCCCAGAGCGGCACTGCCTACATCGGCGCCGAAGTCGAGCCCTATCTGGCAATGAACCCATCCAACGCGCAGCATCTGCTTGCGGCGTGGCAGCAGGACCGCTGGGCCAACGGCGGCGCGCGGGGCACGGCCTCGGCGGTGTCGTTCGACGGTGGCAATAGCTGGACTTCCAGCCGCGCCGCCTTCTCGCAATGTGGCGGCGGCGACTACGAGCGCGCCACCGACCCGTGGGTCACTGTCGCCCCCGGCGGTGCGGCGTACCAGATGGCGCTTGGCTTCAGCGGGCAGGAATCGACGCCAAGCTCGATCAGCGCCATGATGGTGGCACGCAGCGCCGATGGCGGCATCACCTGGGGCGCACCAACGACGCTGATCCGTGATGTCGGCGCCACCTTCTTCAACGACAAGAACATGATGGTCGCCGACCCGCAGGATGCGCGCTACGTGTACGCCGTGTGGGGCCGACTGCTCTCGAATGGCGGTGGCCCGGCGTACTTTGCCCGCACCACCAATGCCGGCACGACCTGGGACGCCGCACGCAGCATCTATGACCCCGGCAACACCAATCAGACCTTCGGCAACCAGATGATTGTGCTGCGTGACGGCAGCGTGCTCAATTTCTTCACCGACATCATTCGTGCAGCCACGTCGGCCAGCGCACGGGGATCGTATCTGCGCGTCATTCGCTCGACTGATCGCGGGCAGAGCTGGAGCACGCCGGTGACTGTGGCGCTCGATCTCGGTATCGGCGTCAGCGACCCGGCCGCCGGGCGCGTTCGTGACAGTCGCGGGCTGCCCTCTGCCGCGGTCGGTCCGACCGGCGAGATCTTCGTTGTCTGGCAGGACGCGCGCTTTTCGCAGGGCGCCTACGACGGCATTGCGCTGTCGTCGTCAAAGGATGGCGGGCTCTCCTGGAGCGAACCCCTGCGCATCAACGCCCGTGCCGATGTCGCCGCGTTCGGCCCCAGCATCGCCATCCGCGCCGACGGCACCGTCGGTGTCAGCTACTTTGACTTGCGTGCTGCCAGCAGCGCCGGTGCGCTGACGACGACGTATCGCCTGACCACGTCAAGCGACGGCAAGTACTGGCGCGAGAGTGGCATCGAATCCGCATTTGATATCACCCAGGCGCCGTTCGCCAATGGCTGGTTCATCGGCGACTATCACGGACTGATTGGTCGCGGCACCAGTTTCGGCGCGCTCTACGCGCGTGTCACTGGCGATGCGAACAACCGCACCGACATCGTCTTCGCCAATCTCGCCGAGGGCACGCTGAAGTCTGCTGCACCGCGCTACCTTGCGACTGCCGGCATGACCGAGGCAGCGGCATCAAGCTGGCTGCGTGAAGCGGCACTGCAGGCGGCGGATCGCACAGCTCGTGCCCGCGTCCGTCGCGACGACGTACTGCCGCCGTCGCCATAGTTGCGGGCGGTCAGGCCTCGTACTGCTGCAGATCCTTCGGCGTCACGTGCAGCGAGACTTCATGCTGCAGCGTGTCCAGTGCGAAATCGACAAAGGCGCGAATGCGCGGCGCCACAAACTCGCGGTGCGGGTAGTGGATCACCATCTCCCGCCGCCCGAGATCGTTGCAATGGCTGAGGACTGACATGAGTTTGCCGCTGGCAAGATAGTGCCACGCGAAATGCATTGCGAC
>ERZ724526.1693-NODE-1693-length-11204-cov-4.892277_pt1 | contig 11204 bp, 7 predicted proteins | sample MGYA00376059_ERZ724526 | MGnify/ENA primary metagenome ERZ724526 (study PRJEB28724, sample SAMN07190883) | activated sludge metagenome | isolation source: activated sludge of sewage treatment plant in Hong Hong | place: Hong Kong | collected 2016-03-17 ... | reverse complement strand
AAAAGACCATGGTGATCAAGACCGGTGGTGCAGGCCTGGCCGTTCCCGCCCCGCCGCCAGCGGCGGCAGCCCAACCGTCCGCTGCGCCCGCCCTGGCTGACGGAGCCGGACCCAACGGGAGCATCAAGGTGTTGTCCGGCGCTGCCGCCGGGCGCGAAGTTCCCCTGGTGAAGGTCGTCACGACCATCGGCAAGCCTGGCGTGGCGGTGGCGGCCATCACCAAGCGTCAGCAGGGCTTTGTGGTCGCCCACGTGGAAGGCGCGAACAAGCCTACGTTGAATGGCGCACCTATCGGCGGCGAACCGGTTGTCCTCAAGAATGGCGACCTGCTGGAGCTTGCCGGCACGCAAATGCAGTTCGTGCAGGCTTGAAAGCGCCAACACAGCGCCTGCGCAGCAGCGCACAACAGCGACCTGGGTGACGCATGGGATTACTTGCCAAGCATTGGTCGCGAATCGCGGTAACGTTGATACCGCTGGTCTTCGCGTTGATGCATGCCAGCGGCGTGCTGCGAATTGGCGTGCTTCAGCGGCTGGATGACATCATCTACGACGCGCGACTGAGGGCTACCATGCCCAGGACGGTGGACGACCGCATCGTCATTGTTGACATCGACGAGAAGAGCCTTGCAGAGATTGGGCGTTGGCCCTGGGGAAGAAACAGGCTCGCTGAGCTTGTGAATGACCTGTTCGATCGGCAGAACATTGCCCTGCTGGGATTCGACGTCGTTTTTGCCGAAGCTGACGAAAGCTCGGGCCTCAAACGCCTGCGCCAGCTGGCGCAGAGCGAGCTCAAGGATCAGGCGGGCTTTGCGGACCGGTTGAACCAGTTGCAGGTGGTGCTCGATTACGACGCGTCGTTTGCCAAGGCCTTGGAGAAGCGGCCGGTCGTGATGGGCTATTACTTCACGAGCGACCGGGACGGCCGGACATCTGGCGCATTGCCCGCTGCGGTCATGCAGAAGGACGCATTGCAGGGGCGTCCCATCAAGTTTACAAGCTGGAACGGGTACGGCTCGAACATCGAACAGCTTGCCAAGGCGGCGCCCATGGCCGGGTTTTTCAATTCCATCACCGAGGGCGACGGCGTCGTGCGTTCCATTCCGCTGATCGCGGAGTACAAGGGCCAATACTACGAATCGCTCTCCATGGCCATGTTCCGCATGCTGGTGGGGCTGCCGACGGTCGAGCCGGGATTTCCGCAAGAACGCTTCATTTCCCGCAGCTACCAGGGGCTCGAAAGTGTGCTGCTCAAGCAGGGTCAGCGCACGCTGGCGGTCCCGGTAGATGATCGCGTGGCGACGCTGGTTCCTTTCAGGGGGCCGGGCGGCGTCAACGGCGGGTCCTTCCGCTACATCTCTGCCGCTGATCTGCTTTCAAAGCGCATCCCGGCCGGGGCCCTCAAGGACAAGATCGTCCTGCTGGGTACCACAGCACCCGGGTTGCTGGACTTGCGCGTGACGCCGGTCGGTGAAACGTATCCCGGCGTTGAAACGCATGCCAACGTGATTTCCGGCCTGCTGGACGGGAAGATCTTCGTCAAGCCAGACTATGCCGTGGGGTATGAAGTCGTGATTCTGGTGCTGGCTGGACTGGTCTTGGCGTTCACCCTTCCGCTTCTGACCGCGACCCGCGCCGTTGCCTTGAGTGTGGTGGTGATCGGCCTGCTGGTGTCGCTGAATTTCTGGCTCTATCTCGGCTACGGTCTGGTGTTGCCTCTTGCGTCTGCGCTGGTCATGGCGCTAACGGCGTTTGCCCTGAACATGAGCTACGGCTACTTTGTTGAAAGCCGCTCCAAGCGTGAGCTGGCAAACCTGTTCGGAACCTATGTGCCACCCGAGCTCGTGGATGAAATGGTGAAGGACCCCGACAGTTACAGCATGAAGGCCACGAGCAAGGAGCTGACCGTCATGTTCTGTGACATGCGGGGCTTCACCAAAATGTCGGAAAAGATGGAGCCGACGCAACTGCAGGAGCTGCTCAACGGGGTTTTCAGCCGGCTGACGGACCTGATTCGTACCAATCGCGGGACCATCGACAAATACATGGGCGACTGTGTCATGGCCTTTTGGGGGGCCCCTGTGGAAACGCCGCAGCATGCCCATTTGGCAGTCAAGACGGCCATGGAGATGGCCAATGCGGTACGCAAGATCAATGAGGAGCACCGCGCGAAGGGGATTCCGGAGATTGGTATCGGGATCGGCTTGAACACCGGCACCATGTGCGTGGGAGACATGGGCTCGGATATCCGGCGCAGCTACACCGTGATCGGGGATGCGGTAAACCTTGGCTCCCGGCTGGAAGGGTTGTCCAAGACCTATGGCGTGGACATTGTGGTGAGCGAATCGACCCGCAAACTGGCACCGAACTTTGCATGGCAGGAGCTGGACAAGGTCCGCGTCAAGGGCAAGGAGCAGGCAGTGGCCATTTTCTGGCCACTGGCGCCCGCCGACCGGCTCGAAAAGGCCCATGCCGACGAACTGAAGACCTGGGCCACCGTCCTGAAGGCCTACCGGGCCCAGGACTGGGACCAGGCCGATGTGCAACTGCTCAACCTGCAGCGCATGAACGCCAAAAAATACCTTTACGAACTGTATGCGCAGCGTGTAGCCTCAATGCGGTTGCTGCCTTTTGACCCTGAGTGGGATGGCGCAACCAACTTCGAGACCAAGTAAGGACATGCGATGAAGGTACGGGTGTTGGGCTGCTCCGGTGCCATTGCCAGGGACTGCCGGACCACGTCCTTCCTGATTGATGGCGATGTACTGGTTGATGCCGGAACCGGTGTCGGCGACCTTGCGCTTGAAGAGATGAAGGGCATCGACCATGTCCTGCTGACCCATTCGCATCTTGACCACGTGGCGGCACTGCCGCTCATGATTGACGCCATTGCCTCCCAGCGGTCTTCACCAGTGAAGGTTCATGCGCTGCCGGGAACCATTGCTGCGCTGAAGGCGCACATCTTCAACAATGTCATCTGGCCTGACTTCAGCCGCATTCCCACGCCGGAAGCGCCGTTCATCACGTTCCACGAGATCCAGGTCGGGCAAACACTAGACATCACCGGAAAGCGCATTGAGGTGCTTCCGGCCGTGCATACCGTACCTGCTGTCGGCTACGCGGTCACGGCCGGGCGGGGGTGTTGGGTGTTTACCGGCGATACGGAGCGAAACCCGGCGTTCTGGCGTCGTCTCAACAAGATGAACGTGGCCGCCCTGGTGATTGAAACTGCTTTCAGCAACCGCGAGAAGGATCTGGCGCGCCGCAGTCTCCACCTGTCGCCCCATGCACTGGCCGAGGAACTGGACTGCATCGACAAGGGCAAGAGTTTTCCGATCTTCATCACGCACACCAAGCCCGCCGAGACGGAGCTCATCATGGCGGAGATCCAGCGCTTCGACCAGACCCAGCCGTTTGGCCCGAACGTGACGCACGACATCCGCTGGCTTCGCGCCGGGCAGGAGTTTGAGCTATGAGTGCAGTATTGAAGCCGCCAGGCGGCGAGAAGGATTCCGAGCAGGCGTTCTTTGACTCCCAGATGCTGCCGCCTGACAAGCGCGGTGTGTCATTCGAGGCCCTGTTCTTCCGTCAGCTCCAGCAGGTGACGACGCGCATCCATGAAACCGAAAATGTCGACCAGATCATGCTGGAGGTCAGCCAGGACATCTGCAAGCTTCTGAATGCAGACCGGCTGACCCTTTATGCAGTCAATGAGGACCGCACAGCCATTGTTTCGAAAATCAAGACCGGCCTCAACACCAGCCGCGATCTCAAACTCCCCATCAGTGCGCAAAGCATTGCGGGGTACGTCGCGTTCTCGCGTGAGCCGGTCAACATTGCGGATGTCTACGATGACGAGGCCCTCAAGCGAATTCATCCCACCCTGAGCTTCCTCAAGGAGGTCGACAAGCGCTCCGGTTACCGCACGAAGCAGATGCTGGTGGTGCCGATTCTTGACGGCGATGCATTGCACGGGGTGCTGCAAGTCATCAACAACAAAAGTGACCAGCCCTTTGGCGAGCTGGAGGTGGAAGGCGCCGCGCAACTGTGCAAGACGCTGGCGACCGCGATTCGCCAGCGAATGCAGAAGGCCGAGGAAGGTACGCGCCGCAAGGCAACCAAGTATGACGGGCTCGTCGCCGATGGCGTGCTCACGGCCGATGAACTGCAGCAATGTATCCAGAGTGCGCGTGAGGAAGCCAAGCCGGTTGAACACATGCTGATGGCACGGTTCCAGATCCGGCCGGCGCAGATCGGCCCGTCGCTGTCGAAGTTCTTTGGCATGCCTTACGAGCCGTTCAACAGCGGCCGTATCCGGTCTGAAATGCTGCATGGGCCGCTCAAGCGTGAGTTTCTGGTGGAGCAGGGTTGGATTCCGCTGGAAGAATCGCCCGAAGGTCTCGTCGTGATGTGCATGGACCCTGAAGCGGTGCGCGGCTCCCGCATCGTGCCCCAGGTGTTTCCGAGGTTCACCAAATTCGCCTACCGGGTCACCACACAGACAGAGTTCGAAGAAACACTAAGCCAGCTTTATGGTGCCGGAGCCGAAGGCGGCACGATTGACGAGCTGCTGGCGGACCTGAGCGCCCCGATTGACGACGAAGGCGGCGATGAGTCCATGCTCGAATCCGCTGCAGCGGACAACGAACTGGTGAAGTTCGTCAACAAGGTGATCGTGGATGCCTACAACCTGAAGGCGTCGGACATTCACATTGAGCCATTGCCGGGGAAAGCCAAGACCGGCATACGGCTTCGCATCGACGGCAGCCTGCAGCCCTACATCGAGGTTCCCTCCCACTTCAGGCAGGCGCTGGTCACCCGCTTGAAGATCATGTGTGACCTGGACATTTCGGAGAAGCGCAAGCCACAGGATGGCAAGATCAAGTTCAAGAAGTTCGGACCCCTGGACATTGAACTGCGCGTGGCGACCATCCCGTCCGCTGGCGGAGTCGAAGACATTGTCATGCGTATTCTGGCCGCAGGAGAACCGATCCCGCTGGAGAAGCTCGGCTTGACACCGCACAATCGGGATCGCGTCGAAAAGACAGTCAGCAAGCCCTATGGCCTGTTTTATGTGTGTGGCCCGACCGGCTCGGGCAAGACCACCACATTGCACTCGATCCTCAAGTTCCTGAACACGCCAGACACCAAGATATGGACCGCGGAAGACCCGGTGGAAATCACCCAGAAGGGCTTGCGGCAGGTCCAGGTCAACAAGAAGGCGGGGATCGATTTCGCGCTGGTGATGCGGGCATTCCTGCGCGCGGACCCTGACATCATCATGGTGGGCGAATCGCGCGACAAGGAGACCGTGGCCATGGGCGTGGAGGCCTCACTCACTGGCCACCTGGTGTTTTCCACCCTGCATACGAATTCTGCGCCAGAGTCCATCACGCGTCTGCTGGACATGGGCATGGACCCATTCAACTTCGCCGACGCGCTGCTCGGCATCCTGGCTCAGCGCCTGGCCAAGCGCTTGTGCGATTGCCGGCAGGCCTATTCGCCGGACGGAGACGAGATCAAGACGTTCGTGGCCGAATACGCCGAGGATCTGCGGCACACACAGGCCTGGAAGGCGGACTATGCGGGCGAGGCCAAGAAGCTCTATGAAAGCTGGGTCAAGCTCTATGGCGACGGCGGAAAACTCAACTTTTACCGCCCTGTGGGATGCGACAAATGCGGCAAGACGGGCTACAAGGGCCGGATCGGCTTGCACGAGCTTCTGATTGCCGATGAGGACATCAAGAAGCTGATCCAGGAGCGGGCGCGGGTGGCAGACCTGTTTGTTTGTGCAGTGGCCAGCGGCATGCGGACCCTGAAGATGGACGGCATGGAGAAGATCATGATGGGTCTGACAGATTTGAAGCAGGTTCGATCGGTTTGCATTAAATGACGCATTCGCTGACATTTATGTCATTCTCTTGCGTACTTTGAAACTAATTCAACGATCAAAATTGACCGATTTGGCGACTACAGGCGTCAGAAGTGCTTGGCATATACATTGCTGAAGAGGGAAAGCTTCTCTCAATCAACTCCGGAGGTAATTCATGAAGCGTCAACTCCAAAAGGGCTTTACTCTTATTGAACTGATGATCGTTGTAGCGATCATCGGCATCTTGGCTGCCGTGGCATTGCCCGCCTACCAAGACTACACGACCCGTGCCAAGGTATCTGAGGTTGTTCTGGCGGCCTCGTCTGCTCGTACGGCGGTGGCCGAAGCGGCGCAAGTTGCAACCGCAATGCCGAACGCTTCGTCTTTCTCAGTGGATAGCCAGTCGTCCAAGTATGTTTCGGGTGTAGCTTATACGCAGACCAGCTCTTCTGTAGGCGTGATCACGGCGACGTCCAGGAGTCTGGGCACTGGCGTCGACGGCGACTTGACGATGATCGGGACTCTGCAGGCCAACGGCCAAGTAACTTGGGTTTGTGGCGGTGCTGGAACGACTATTCCTGCAAAATACCGCCCTGCAAGCTGCCAAGGTACCTGAGCGGCTGACTGCGCGTGCACTTCTACGCAGTTTGTGGAAATACCGGTGCAGTGCTTGTGAAGTTAGTTTGCGAGCATGTAGCTGCTGATGGTATTGTTACGCTCCAACTTTTTATCAACTCTGAAAGAGGCGTATGAATCGTAAACTTCAGCAGGGTTTCACCCTAATCGAACTGATGATCGTGGTGGCGATCATTGGCATTCTGGCGGCCGTCGCGCTGCCTGCTTACCAAGACTATACGACCCGGGCGAAGGTGTCTGAAGTTGTATTGGCGGCTTCTTCTGCGCGCACGGCGGTCGCTGAAGCGGCGCAAGTTGCAACTGCCATGCCCAACGCATCGTCCTTCTCTGTTGATAGCCAGTCGTCCAAGTATGTTTCGGGCGTGGCCTACACGCAAACCAGTTCCTCGGTCGGCGTTATCACCGCGACGTCCAGGAGCCTCGGTACTGGCGTCGATGGGGCGCTTACGATGATCGGAACTTTGCAGGCTAACGGCCAAGTGACTTGGGTTTGTGGCGGCGCTGGAACGACCATTCCAGCCAAATACCGCCCGGCAAGCTGCCAAGGGACTTGATTTCCTGATCCGAACTGTGTTCGTTGCTTACAGCCCCCTTCCGGGGGCTGTTTCATTTGTGCAGCGAGCTTGTCCCATAACTGTTGAGCGCTCCAGTTCCGATATGCCAGATTTATGTTTATCAGATTGAACATCCGGCAAGCCAAGGTAGGGCTATCGGAAGGCGTTCGCGACGTTACATTGATGGGGCCACTGGCATGCGCACTTCTCGCGCTGGGATGGCTTTTCCCGAATCACCATCGTCCCTGGTTATCGTTTCACAGCGAAGCCTGGATTGCTGCCGGATTGACCTTGGCGTTGATCGTGGTGGTTCTTCGGGTGCCCAGCCCATGTCGATTTTCCACCTCATTCTGGGTGCTATTGGTGGTATCGGGGTTGCCTTGGCTTCAGCACATGGCGGGGCTGATTCCGCTGCCAGGTGATGCATGGGTCTCATTTGCGTTCTTGTTCGGCTTTGCACTCGCCGTGGCGTTAGGCGAAACCTGGCAAGACCTCAACACTGATGCGCCCCTTGACTTCATGTTTGGGGCAATAGCAATCGCCGCCATTGCTTGTGTCGGTTTGCAGCTTTACCAAATGTTGGGGCTCACCAAATCGGACGGAATTGCCGACATCTGGGTCCTCTATCTCGACGACCGTGGGCGACCATACGCCAATATGGGTCAGCCCAATCAGCTGGCGACACTTTTGATCTGGGGTCTTATCGCCATTGCGTGGGCGCTTCACAAGCGTGCGATCAGGGCTACTGTGGCGTTCGGCGTGTGCGTGTATCTGGTGTTAGGAGTGGCGTTGACGCAGTCGCGTACCGCCATGCTGACTTTGACACTTTGTGTTGCGGCGTTTTGGTTTCTGCGCGGCAGACTCTTCACGATCCAATGGTTTCGGGGAACACTCGCAATTTTTGCGATCTTTTGGCTGTTTGTCTTATCCATCGGACCTGTCGGTCGGTGGTTATCGTTGGCGATTGAGGCTTCTTTCGTTGACCGTACCCAAGGCGAGGCACGTTTTCCGGCATGGCGAATGTTCCTGGATGCAACGATGGAGAGCCCATTGTTGGGATACGGTTGGGAGCACACACGCGAGGCTCAGCTGGCTGTCGCGGTTAAGCACCCGGATATGGCGCATCAGTTGTATTCCCATGCCCATAACCTGTTCCTAGATCTTGTACTCTGGACCGGCTGGCCGGTCGGGCTCGTGCTTTCAGGCCTTATCCTCCATTGGCTTTGGCAAACTTTCAAATCCGTCAGTAGCCATCGACAACTCTTGGTATTCGGAGCCTTGTGTGCGCTTGGCGTACATGCAATGCTTGAGTTGCCCATGCACTACGCCTATTTCCTGTTGCCAGCAGGAGTTTTCGCTGGCGTGCTTAATCGTCTCCGGTCCGGTCCGCTACTGAGTTGGACAATCGGGAAATGGACATTCCTTGCGATGACGCTGACAGCTGCAATTTTGCTCTGCGCTATTGTTCGCGACTACTTCCTGGTTGAAGAGAGTTTGGTGGATTTGCGCTTCGAAACGCAGCGCATTGGTACAAATCACAACCGCAAACCACCGCCAACTTGGCTTTTGAATCACTGGCAGGATTTGATCCAGCTTGGACGTGAACAGCCTGACGGCGAGATGAGTCCTGAGGAAGTTGAGCATTTGAAAGCGCTGACGCTTTATTACCCATCCTCTGCAAACTATGAAAAGATGCTTAAGGCGCTGTCAATGAACGGGCGACATGACGAGGCCAAGTACTGGGCAGAGAGAGCTTGCGCATTTTTCGATGAGCAGACATGCGTACTTGTACGGTCGCGCTGGAGGGCGTCGTTGCCCGTTGGCAAAGGCGTGCAGGATACGCCTGCTATATCGCGGTAGCTTATGCTGTTTTCAAGGGGAGCACATGAGCGGCCCACAATCGCGGAGTCGCCATGTGGCTCCGCAATGCTCCCCGTGGCGGCTGGGGCATTTGTCGTCGCGGTCGCCTGGTTGAACCCGTTCTCCCCGGGACCGTCATTTGCAGCAGTTTCTTGTTTGCTGGGAATCATTTGCACGGGTGTGCTGGGTCTCTGGATGCGGCATATTGACGCTGCTGCGGTTGCGCGGTCGGGTTTGCTTCTGGCGGCATTGATCAGTTCTGTCATGGCGCTTCTTCAGTACACTGGTGTTGCTGGCCCCCTGGCTCCCTGGGTAAACGCAGTATCTGGCGCTGGCGAGGCAGTAGCAAATCTGCGACAACCTAACCAGCTTGCAACGCTGACCAGCATTGGATTGGTGACCGTCATATTCGGTGGCTGGAAGCGTGGCGGGAGGGCCGTAAAGACGTTGTCAGTCGTGGCGGTTGTGGTCCTCGCATTCGCTGCAGCAGCCAGTGCCAGTCGCACGGGACTTGTCCAATGGATATTGATCCCTGCCCTGTGGTGGACATGGCGTGAACGACACGCGTCGTGGAACTGGCGCGACGGCCTAGTGCTATCGGGTCCCGGGTTTTACATACTGGCCGCGATTGCACTGCCGTGGGCCACCGATGCGAGCCGGGACTTGGTCGGCCGTTTGTCCGACAACAACCTTGACTGCTCCAGTCGCCTGGTACTCTGGAGCAATGTGGTGCATTTGATCAGTCTCAAGCCGTGGACAGGATGGGGATGGGGAGAACTCGATTACGCCCACTTTGTCACGCTGTATCCCCGAACACGGTTTTGCGCGATCCTTGATAACGCCCACAACCTGCCACTGCATCTCGCAGTTGAACTGGGAATACCTTTCGCCGCGTTTGTGGTGGCTACCGGGAGTTGGCTTGTCTGGCGCGCTCGACCATGGCGCGAAACCGACAGAAGTCGCCAGCTGGCATGGTCTGTTTTGGCTGTGATCCTGATTCACAGCATGGTTGAGTATCCCTTATGGTACGGGCCATTCCAGATGACGGTCGTGTTGTGTCTGATTGTTCTGGCGAGGCCCGAGCATCTGGTACGTCCACGCGCAGTGATTTTTCTGATTCGCTTCGCCGCTGCCACCTCGATTGTGGTGACGGCTTGGGTCGCGTGGGAATACTGGTGCTCTAGCCAAATCTATCTGCCGCCGCATGAGCGTATGGCCACCTGGCGCGCGGATCCGTTGACCGAGGCCAGACGACTCAGATTCTTCAGGGGGCAGACCGATTTCGCGAAACTGACGTTGAACCAGCCGACGGCTGAGAGTGCACTCGAGATCTACGCTCTCGCGGAGACGACTTTGCACTATTCGCCAGAACCTAAAGTGATAGAAGCCCTTGTCCAAAGTGCACTGATGTTGCAGCGTGAAGAGGACGCCTTCCAATGGCTCATTCGTTACCGTGCAGCCTTCCCAGTGGAATCTGCAACTTTCCTGGCATCAGGCGCCAGACAGAGGTAGCTCGGTCGAATCAACTCGCCGAGGCGAAACTGCCCGACTTCCCCCCATGCTTTTCCAACAGCCGCACATCGGTGATGACCATGCCGCGGTCCACGGCCTTGCACATGTCGTAGATCGTCAGCAACGCCACCTGAACGGCGGCAAGGGCTTCCATTTCGACACCGGTCGGACCGACGGTCTCGGCGCGCGCCGTGCATGACACCGCCGGCACCTCGGGCAGCAGTTCGAATTCCACCGCAACATGCGAGAGGGCCAGCGGATGGCACAGGGGTATCAGGTCACTGGTCTTCTTGGCGGCCTGGATCCCTGCGATCCTCGCGATGCCCAGCACATCGCCTTTTCGGGCCGTGCCGCTTTCCACCAGTGCGAAGGTCGCGGCCTGCATGGTGATGCGGCCGCACGCGATGGCCACACGGCGGGTACTGGCCTTGTCTCCCACATCCACCATGTGGGCCTGGCCTTGTGCGTCAAAATGGGTCAGTGCGCTCATCGCTGCGTTGTACGCCGGTAAAAATCGTTTACAGAACCTACACGTCCGAGGCGCATCATACGACCATGCCCAGCCCCCGAGACTGCCCGCGTCGCCAGGGTCCCGCCACGTTACGCCGAAGATGGGCCGATCGACCCTTGGCCCGCACCGTTATTGCGTGGACCGCTATCATTTTGATAGCAACTGGCGGCCTGCTCCCGGCCGGTGCGCCAGCCCAGCTGCCCACCCTGGGCGACGGCAGCGAAATGGCCACCGCAGCCGAGCGCCGGCTGGGTGAGCGG
>ERZ724526.1692-NODE-1692-length-11205-cov-5.998117_pt1 | contig 11205 bp, 8 predicted proteins | sample MGYA00376059_ERZ724526 | MGnify/ENA primary metagenome ERZ724526 (study PRJEB28724, sample SAMN07190883) | activated sludge metagenome | isolation source: activated sludge of sewage treatment plant in Hong Hong | place: Hong Kong | collected 2016-03-17 ... | reverse complement strand
GTATTTGAAGTTTGGAATGGCTATCGCAGCGACCATGACGGCGATGGGCACCCCGACCCACTTCCACCCCGCCTCAGGCCGCCACAGCCGGTGGCAGCCGAACAAGCCGACACACCCCACAGCCGCATACATGACGGCGTCGCTGATAAGTGTCTCATCTCGAATCGAGTACCATGAGGGATCATGAGGCCGAGCTTCCCCCACCACCCCAGCGATCCCCGCGCCAATAAGCACGAGAGGAACCAATCCAAGCAAGACCGCGATGATTCGTCTGACCACTAGCATAGGATGGCTCCATCCTAGCGCGATCTGGAGGAGGAACCAGAAAATCCCGAGATCCCGCTCTTTTATGGACACCCACCTTGTAGAAGGACTCCCCACACGACAAACCCGCCCTCGTATCGCCCAACATATCTAAGCTCTAGTCAGCAGAATCGGTTGCCCTCCTTGTGTTATCCTGACCCTGTAGACGAACGGGAGGCTGTACCATGTTCTTCTCCCGCAGCACACCGACCACCGCCGCACTCCTCGTCCTCTGGCTCTCCGTGCTTCCTACGGCTCCCTCTTTCGCCTCGACGACCATTTACAGCTACACGAACGACGAGGGCGTGCAGACTTTTACCAACGAATTGGCATCGGTCCCGGAGAAATACCGCCCGCAGCTGACCCAGCGCAGCTTCGACACACCGGCACGTCCGGAAACGCCTGCACCTGACATGGCATCCGAACTTCGTCCGCGTTCGGCCGAAGCGCGCACGATCACCGCCAGGGGTGAATACCGTATGGGTGATCACGACAACCGCGCCGATGCCGTTCGCCTCGCGACGGAAGCCGCGAAGCAAGACGCGCTGGAACAGGTGGCAACCTACGTCGAGCGCATCACGGAAGTGAAAGACTTGAACGTGACGCGTGATGATATCCGTAGCTTCACCGCCGGAGTCGTCAGGGTGATTGACCAGACGGTGACGACCAGGCTGGAACAGGATTAAGTCGTGATTCGTGTGGACATCACAGGAGAAGTTGAGCCGCAGGACGTCATTCAGGCCATTGCCGCGCTCAGGGAGAACGACCAGGCCCGGCAAGAACTTCTCGCGCTCCGGGCTGAAACCGATCGACTCCAGGCACAGGTCGACGACACCAATCGCGCGCTGGCCGCCGCTTCTACGCCTTACGACGTGCAGCAATACACGGATCAACGTCAGGATATGCTCGACCAGTTGCAGGCGAACGCGCTCCTGTCGCAGGCCTGGACGAGTTGGACATATCCAACATTGGGCTTCTACTCATACCCATGGATCGGCGTATCAGGCATCAACGGCCTGTTGCTGCAAGCGCAGCGACTTTCGCCGCATCATCGCCACCTCCCGCTGGCGCAGAGAACCATCATGGCGAACCTCAGCGCTCCACCCGCATCACCGCCGGTCTCCACGGCCCCGCGCGCCTCGCTGTTAGTTCCCCCTGTGCCTCACGTGCATCACCAGCAGGCCGCGCCACTCCTCAACAGCCAGGGCCAGCAGGCCAAGGTAGGTGACGTGGTGGTCATCCCGACACCACGATCGATTCCCTCGACTCCGCAATACACGCCGCACGCGCCGCCTTACCAGGTCCACCCGAATCATTTCTGGCGCCCCACCCCGCCGAATGTTCAGAGCCTTTCCTCAGTACCGCCGCAACACAGTCCATCGGTCAGCATGGCGCCCCGATCTTCCGGCGGTTATGCCGGGCATAGCGGAGGCGGCCATTCCCACAGCAGCGGCGGCCACCACGGGCGATAACGGCGCGCATCAGCAAGAGCTCTCTGCGAGGCCTCGCTTCCGGGGAGCGATCCCACATACGGGTAGCCAATAACTGAGTAGCTCATGAGCCCATTTCGGGTATAGTGAGGCGATGGCGCCTCGAGTGACTCATCGTGCCGGCACATATTCCCCCCACAGACGCCGCTCCCGTCGCCGCCTCACATTCACCTCGCTCTGGCGGTTCACCGGACGCCGCTGGCGTGACCTTCGAGCGTTCCTTCGCGCGTGGGGCAATACGCATCCCCTCCCGCGTCTGCTTATCGGCATCATCCTCATCGCCTGTCTCTGGGGAACCCTGAACTGGACCTATCACGCGATCAATAAGCCGACCGAAGTGTTGTTTCCTCTAGAGGATGCGCTGGATAAGAATCCCGCGGCCACCTGGCAGGAATACGGGCCGCTCTTTCGTGAGCATTCGACGGCCATCATCACCCCGGACCTTCTCGCCGCGCTGGCACAAGTGGAAGGATCGGGCAATCCCGTGGCACGAACCTATTGGCGCTGGCGATTGTCCTGGAATCCGTTCGATTGGTACCGACCGGCTTCTAGCGCCGTCGGGATGTTCCAGTTGACCGATGGCACATTCCGAGAAGCGAAACGCTACTGCATCCACAACCATGTGGTGGTTGAAGACGGCCCCTGGAATGATATGCATGCTTGTTGGTTCAACAGCTTCTACACACGCATTGTTCCGAGCCATGCCATCGAACTGACCGCCGCCTTGCTCGATCGTCAGGTCGCCGCGGCGATCGGTTCCCGGCGAAGCGCCTCTATCAGCAGGCAACAGAAGCAGGACCTTGCGGCTGTCATCCACCTCTGCGGAGCGGGAGCCGGGCACGCGTTCGTTGCGCGCGGGTTCCACCTCGCGCCCCACCAGAAATGCGGTGATCATCACGCCAGCAGTTACCTCGCCCGGGTCAACGGCTTGAAGGTACAGTTCGCCCGCCTTGCTGCCGGCAGCAGCCTTCAGCGGCTGATAAAACCCCGCTGACACGGCATCTCTCTGCGCAACTAGGCATTCTGCGTCAGGAGCTAGGGTTTCCCCGAGTGTCCCGAAGCGGACTGATGGGATCAACTCACGGTGGGAGCCCTGACACAGCATGCTGTCCGTCCTGCGCAACAATCACCTTATCCGAATGATCACGCTGGTTTCGGCGCTGGCTTCAATGTCCCCGGGCATGAGCCTGTCTCAGGATCAGCCGCTCACACCCGCCGCGGACAGTAGCGAACGGGATCTGGTCGGGCCAGTCAATCACGCTGATCGGACAGAAAGTCCGTCTAATACGTCAGGCCGGTCCTCGACACTCAATTGGGAGACGAGAGAGGGCCGCAGTTATCTGATCCCCGCTGCGGAAATTCTCGCGTATCTCTTCCTGTTGAACCAATTTGATCGACACTTCACCGAACCGATGTCAGATTACCGCACGACCGGCAGTACCATTCGTCAACACCTGACCGATTCCAAATGGGTGCTCGACAACGACCAGTTTTCCGTCAACCAATTCCTGCACCCCTACAGCGGCAGCATCTACTTTGGGCTGGCCCGCTCATCCGGACTCAACTTTTGGGAGTCGTCGCTGTATAGCGTCGCCGGCAGTTTCCTCTGGGAAATCGGCGGCGAAAAAACGAATCCTTCGATCAATGACATGATCGCGACCCCCATCGGCGGAACATTCCTGGGCGAGCCATTATTCAGAATGGCCAATCTCCTGCTCGAATCAGACGATGGCCGCCCGGGCTTTTGGCGCGAACTGGGCGCCGCCATCATTTCACCGCCCACCGGATTCAATCGGCTGGTATTCGGTAACCGCTTCGATGCGGTCTACCCCAGTAACCGGCCCGCGACGTTCATTCGTCTCGCTGGTGGAGGCACGCTGACCTCGAGCAGCCACAATGTGGCGTCGAACGTGAACGAGCACGGCGCGGTGGGAGAATTCACTCTGACGTACGGTCTACCCGGCAAGCCAGGCTACAGCTACGCACGCCCGTTCGACTATTTTGATTTTCATGTCTCCGCCGCGACGGCCAATACCCTGGAAACCATCACCTCACGGGGGCTGCTCGCGGGGAAGACCTACGCATCCGGCGACACAACCCGCGGAATCTGGGGTTTGTTCGGGAGCTATGACTATATCTCGCCGCAAGTCTTCCGGGTCTCCAGCACCGCTCTCTCACTGGGAACCGTGTGGCAGTCCTGGTTAGCCGACGAACTGGCACTTCAAGGAACATTCTTGGGTGGCGCAGGATATGGAGCGGCCGGGAGCATTCAGCGCACGGAAGAACGGGATTACCATTATGGGACGACACCGCAGGCGCTGCTGGCGCTTCGCCTGATTTATGCGAACCGCGCCATGCTAGACATTACGGGCCGGGAATATTACGTCAGCGACTTTCTCTCTCCAGAACGGCATGGGCAGGAGAATATCGTCCGGGCAGAATCTTCATTGACGCTTCGGGTGTTCGACCGGCACGGCGTGGCGCTTCGGTATTCTCTCTCCCACCGGGATGCACATTATCCGAGCGTAGAATTTCGCAATCAGACAGTCACGGCCGTCAGTCTGATGTATGTCATCCTCGGGGATTCCGGCTTCGGCGCCGTCGAATGGCGATGAGCGGCTAACCGCTGTTCAGGGATGTTCCTAAAATGGTGGTCTAGTCGTTTCATCAAATTCCCCCCTTTCTCCCACGCCATAGCCCGTTCGAATTTGCCGATCTTCCGTTGATCCGTCTCCGCAGCATGCCATCATTGCCAATGCGTATCCGCCACGATACTCAATGTATCTGAATCAATAAACCAGTATTCACTGGCAGAAATTCACATTTCTCAAACCCCGTATTTCAACTCTGTGATTGTGTAATGGGTTTTTCTTCCCATCAATTGTGGAGCAGGTCTTGCTAGCTAGTGAATCGCATTCTCGTTCAATGATGCAGCGCTCAATCAGCGTGGTGACTCGAACGAGTCTCATCTTTAACCAGGGCTCATGACGAGCTTTTGACTACACAAGGAGGTCTTATGGCACATTCATTCTCGGATGAACAAATTCTGCAACAGTCGATTCGTCGACGCTGGGGAGCGATCGATTGGGATCTTCATTTCCCCTGGTGGCGTCGTCCCGCTAAGGTCAGGATTCTCATGTACGCGGACGGCAGCGTACACTTCAACGGCGGATCATTTCTTGGCCTTCAGTACGTCTACAATCTATTAAAGACTCGTGCGTACTCTTATGTCGACTTCGCCATCGACTTTGCTCACCGAACCGGAGGCGACCCTTCGGCGACAATTGCCGGCGCCAGACAGTTGACCGATCCCGCACTCGACATTATGAACAAGTATGATGAGATCTGGTTCTTCGGTATTGAGTCGACCCCAAATCTCACTGCGGCTGAGGTCGCACTCCTGACACAGTTCATGGCGGGGCCGAAGTTCGGAGGGGTTCTGGTCACGGGGGATCATGACAACCTGGGAAGGGGAATCTCCGGACAAATCCCGCGCGCGGGCGTCATGAGACGGTATCCTGCGCCGCCGGATTACGGACCGACGTGGAACACCACACTTGAAGATGGACCTGATGCAGGATCTACATTCGATTTCGACGACCAATCCGATGATACACCACAATCAATACGTTGGAAGCGCTACACCATCGCCTCCCCCTTGCTTTTGACTAGGCGCTATCGTCCCCACCCCGTGTTATGCGGACCCGACGGGCCGATCAATTTCCTGCCAGACCATCAGCACGAAGGTGAAGCTCTCGCCCCCACACCAGTATCAGGCGACCCCGCATGGCCAACCAAAGGCGGCCATCAAGAGACTCCTGAAGTCATTGCATGGGGAAGAATTAAAGACCCGAACGCCACCAAACATGGGCAAGAAATCGGAGTGATATCGGCCTATAACGGTCACAATGTAGATGTCGGCCGGATTCTTGCCGATTCCACCTGGCACCATTGGTTCGACATCAACCTGACGGGCCGATTTGCTCCTCCGTCGCCATACTCCGGGTTCGATGAAACACCAGCCGGCCAGCTGGCGTTAAAAAAGATCGACGCGTACTTTCTGAATTGCGGAGTCTGGCTCGCTCCTCCGGCACGACAAATTGAAATGAGAAATGCCGCTTGGTGGTCAATTCTCTGGACAGACCGTATGGTTGAACTGTCTCCTGCGGCAAGCCTGACGCGTTTCGGAGAAGAAGCCATCGATGCGCTCGGCGGCCGAGCATCACGTTGCACAGTCAGCGAATTTATCTTTAAAGAACCGATCTTCAAAGAGAAAATTCCGCGCCACGAATGGCCCATGCTCTTCGATCGCTTTCAACTCATCGACCTACCATTCGAGCGATACGTCGCAGGGGGCATTCTCAGACAACTCCTGCATGAGGTCGGCCCACACAATCCCAAATTGACGTTCCCGGGGAAGCCGGCTGCAGATGAAGTCCTGGATAAAGCCATCCGCACAGGAACAGAAGAGGGCTTGATGGCTTTGAGCAAGGATCTGCGCAGGGAGGCGAGAATGGCTGTTCGATTGGCGGACAGTGGGTTTCTGGCAAGTGCGTTAGAGGATCGAGTCCAACGAGTGACCGAGGAAACGGTCACTGCGTGATCGAATACATCTAACCCAACATAGGCCGGCGCTCGCGTCTTCACAGGCGAGTGCCGGACCTGTGCCTAGGCACCACGCTGAACCGGTCAAGAGATTCCGTGCTGCTGGCGGCCAATGGGACCGTCGTAGCGATTCGTGGACTTGAACAGTTCGTACCGCCCGTCCATCGCAAACATCGCGACTCTGGCGCGCAGTCCCTCCATTTCGGCGATGGTCATGGGCGTAAACCGCCGCGCGATATCGAGGTTCTGTTTCAGAACCTGGGGCGAGTCGATCCCGCTCACTAACGACGCAATCGGCAAGCTCAAGACGTACCGAATGGCCTCCTCAGGCTGAACGATGCCTTGTTTGATGGGCTCGGCATTACCGGTCAAACTCTTCATGCCCAACGGCGCAATGCCCCGCTGGTTCAGCACCGGGAGCACTTCCCGCTCAAAGCTGCGATAGGTCCCGTCGAAGACGTTCAACGGCATCTGGCAGGTATCGAATGGAAAGTCATGCGACAGCATCTTCAGGTGGATATCAGGATGTTTGTGCCCCGTGAATCCGATAAACCGCACCTTCCCCTGTCGCTTCGCCTCCAGCAAGGCTTCCGTCGCGCCGTTGGGCGCGAAATGCCGATCGGGATCATCTTCATAGACCACTTCATGGATCTGCCAGAGATCGAGATAATCGGTCTTCAACCGGCGGAGCGACTCATCCAGCTGCTGAAGCGCCACCTTCTTGTCACGCCCGTGCGAGCAGACTTTCGTCATCAGCACTACCTGCTGCCGTTTTCCCTGCAGCGCCTTGCCCATCAGCTCTTCGGACCGTCCGCCGTTGTACTCCCAGGCATTGTCGAAAAAATTTACGCCCGCATCGATGGCCGCGTGTAACAAGCGAATCGCCTCGCCATCATCCTGAATGCGGCCCCAATGGGCGCCGCCGAAACAGAGGGCCGAGACCTGCACGCCGGTTTTGCCCAACGCCCGACGTGGAATGTCTCCGGAGGAGGTGCCGGTCGCAGGAGAGTCTGCGGCGAGTGCTTCGGCCAACCGGCCGGGACCTCCTAACGCCATGAAGGAGCCGGCCACGCCCAGTCCTTTCAAAAGTTGACGGCGGCCGAGCATCAGGGACCAGATTCTGTTCACGGGTGTCTTGGGTGTCATGAATCACCTGCCTGCTAGAGGTGGATGATAGGCACACAACCTTCCGACTGCTCGTCATGTACGTGGCTTCGCGGCGGCCAGAAGCGCGCTCCGATCGAGCGTGAGCAAGTCGCCGATGCGATCGATGCTGAGGTCGGCCGCCGGGTATGTTCGCAGCACCTCCGGGTCCTTCGCATAATGTCCCTGCCGCGGGAACACGGTCGTCACGCGCGCGCCCCAACGGGCTTTCACCGCCGTAAGAATGCGCAACTTGTCGTCAATCAAGACATAGTGGTCGGCCGGATACCGCTGCTCGACGTCGTCCAGCTCCTGCTCCTTGTGGATGTAGATGAGGACATGGCCCTGGACCGCGTCAAAGAGACCGGAGCGGTCGACCTTGTGCGGCTGAAACACCACGTCGCCATCGGAAAGAATCACGGGTTTCGCCCACTGAGCCGTCTGGCGAATCACCTCATGCACCTGAGGAAACACGCGCTCCGTGAAGGGGTAATTCAGCAGGAACCGGGACAGGGCCAACAGATGGGGATCGCGGGGATACTCCTGCCGATAGCGCTGCAGCGCGCCCAGGTAATCCACGTATCCGAGCTTTTCCCGCAATTCTTCGAAGATGGCCCAATACTGGCGCTCCCCCCTCGTGCCGATTTCTTCATCCAGGTGTTGCGTAAGGTCGGCCGTAATCCGGTCGTTGTCCATTAACGTATTATCGACATCGAACAACGCCACCACCCTAGGTACTGCCATAACTTAGCGCTTTCCGCTCCACTTCCAGTTCCTGATCTCAGGCATGTCGGTGCCATGGATCTCGATGTACTGCTTGTGCTGCATGCGCTTATCCCGCATCTCCTGCTTGAGATAGGCAGCCCGCGCCCCGAGTTGCGGCACACGGTCGACAACGTCGGCTACGAGATGGAACCGGTCGAGGTCATTCAACACCACCATATCGAACGGCGTCGTCGTCGTGCCTTCTTCTTTGTAGCCTCGCACATGCAGGTTGTGATGGTTCGTCCGCCGGTAGGTAAGCCGGTGGATCAACCAGGGATACCCATGGAAAGCGAAGATGATCGGCTTATCGGTGGTGAAGAGCGCGTCGAACTCTTTGTCGGACATTCCGTGCGGATGTTCGCTGGCGGGCTGCAGCTTCATCAGATCGACCACGTTCACCACACGCACCTTCAGGTTGGGCTGGGCGACACGCAGAATCTCCACGGCCGCCAGCGTCTCCATGGTCGGCACATCGCCGCAACAGGCCATCACGACATCCGGGTCGCTCCCCCGGTCATTGCTGGCCCATTCCCAAATGCCGATGCCGGCCGTGCAATGGAGGATGGCGGACTCCATGTCCAACCATTGCGGCGCCGGCTGTTTTCCCGCCACGACAACGTTCACATAGTCACGGCTGCGCAGGCAGTGATCGGTGACCGACAGCAGAGTGTTGGCATCCGGCGGCAGGTAGACACGAATCACCTCCGCCTTCTTATTCACGACATGGTCGATAAATCCCGGATCCTGGTGGCTGAACCCATTGTGGTCCTGCCGCCAGACATGGGACGTCAACAGATAGTTGAGCGAGGCGATCGGCCGCCGCCAGGGAATCTCGCGCGAGGTCTTCAACCATTTGGCATGCTGGTTGAACATGGAATCGACGATGTGAATGAACGCCTCGTAGCAATTCATAAAGCCGTGGCGGCCGGTCAACAGATAGCCCTCGAGCCAGCCCTGGCAGAGGTGCTCGCTCAAAATCTCCATCACACGTCCATCGTGGGACACATGTTCGTCAGTGGGGAGAATCTCTTCCGTCGAGCACCGGTCGGTCACTTCGAACACGGCGCCCCAGCGGTTCGAGGCCGTCTCGTCCGGCCCGAAGATCCGGAAGTTGCGCATGTTCAGTTTCAACACGTCGCGAAGAAACAGTCCCTGCACCCTGGTGGCTTCGGCCTCCTCCGCACCAGGCTTGACCACCGGCACGGCGTATTGCCGAAAGTCGGGCATGTGCAGATCGCGCAGGATGATGCCGCCATTTGCACAGGCGATGGCGCCCATGCGTCGCTCACCGGTCGGCGCCAGCGAAGCCAGCTCCGGCATCAGCTTTCCTGTGTCGTCGAACAGTTCTTCGGGTTTGTAACTCTTCAGCCAGCGCTCCAACAACTCGACATGCCCCGGCTTATCCATCTCGGCCATCGGCACCTGGTGCGAACGGAAGGTCCCTTCCGTCAACTTGCCATCAACCTCTTTGGGGCCGGTCCATCCCTTCGGGGTGCGTAACACAATCATGGGCCAGCGCGGCCGACGGGTAAAACCATGGGATCGTGCCTCCTGCTGAATGCGCCGGATAGTCGCCACGATTTCATCGAGCGTTGAGGCCATCAATTGATGCATTGTCTCCGGATCATCACCCTCGACAAAAAACGGCTGATGGCCATAGCCGATCAGCAGGGATTCGAGTTCATCCGGCGGCATGCGGGCGAGCACGGTGGGGCCGGCGATTTTGTAGCCGTTCAGATGCAGAATCGGCAGGACGGCTCCGTCCCGCACGGGGTTCAGAAACTTATTGGCATGCCAACTGCCCGCCAGCGGCCCGGTTTCTGCTTCCCCGTCGCCGATGACGCATGCCACCAGCAGTTCAGGATGATCGAAGGCCGCGCCATAGGCATGGGCCAGGGAATATCCCAACTCGCCACCCTCGTGAATGGAGCCGGGCGTTTCCGGTGCGACATGGCTCGGAATGCCGCCGGGGAATGAAAACTGTTTGAACAGCCGCTGGAGCCCCGCCTCGTCTTGCGAGATGTTGGGATAGACCTCGCTGTAGGTGCCCTCAAGATAGACATTGGCGACCAGCCCCGGACCACCATGACCTGGCCCGGCAATGTAGAGCACCGGAAGATCCTGCGCCTTGATGATGCGATTAAGATGGGCATAAATGAAATTCAGCCCCGGCGTGGTCCCCCAATGGCCGAGCAGGCGCGGCTTGATATGTTCCCGCTTCAACGGCTGCTTGAGCAGCGGGTTGTCGTATAAGTAAATCTGCCCGACGGAGAGATAGTTCGCCGCGCGCCAGTAGGCATGGATCCGTTGAACCATTTCGGCGCTCAGCGGCTGATTCGTGTGCGTCGTCTGTGTCATGAAGTTCCTCTTTCAGATGTGAGCATACCCGGTCGCCTCGTGCCTATCCGTCTGACGCCCGGTTCATTTCGTCCCGCCACTGAGGGGCAAGTCCAACAGCCGGCAGACCGATTGTGCAATGTGGCGTTCTTCATCCGTATGGATCACCCGCACGGTGACCCGGCTACCAGGCGCAGAGATGACGGCTTCATGGGCGTCGTTCCTGGCCTGGTCCAACTGAATGCCGAGAAATGCCAGGCCGTCACACATGCGCGCCCGCACGACGGATGAATGTTCGCCGATCCCGCCGCTGAAGACGAGCTGGTCCAATCCACCGAGCGCCGCCGCATAAGCACCGATCCACTTTTTCCCCTGATAACAAAAGACCGCGACGGCCTCAGCGGCGCGCGTATCGTGGCGTTCCTGCGCCAGCAAATCCCGTAGGTCAGGACTGAGCTCAGACAATCCCAACAGCCCCGACTGCGCGTGTACCATGTGATGGAACTCCTCCGCCGTCATCCCCTCGGTCTGAGAGAGGTAGGACACCAGACCCGGGTCCAGA
>ERZ724526.1686-NODE-1686-length-11222-cov-6.059103_pt1 | contig 11222 bp, 9 predicted proteins | sample MGYA00376059_ERZ724526 | MGnify/ENA primary metagenome ERZ724526 (study PRJEB28724, sample SAMN07190883) | activated sludge metagenome | isolation source: activated sludge of sewage treatment plant in Hong Hong | place: Hong Kong | collected 2016-03-17 ... | reverse complement strand
ATGAGCGCTTTGACATGGGACGCAGCGTCGTCGCGCCCTTCCTCTGGAATCGCGGCATTCGCACCATCGACCATGTGATCGCGACGCATCCTCAGTTGGATCATGCCGGCGGACTGGCCTGGATCTTGGCGCATCTTGAGGTAGAAAATTTCTGGACCAATGGCGTCACGCGGAGTGAGGAATTCTGGCGTAGGATCGAGCGGACGCTGGCCCAACGGCATCTCCAGGCGAAGGTCGCGGAACAGGGGAGGCGACTGGTGGAAGGCGGAGCATGCGATATCGCCGTGCTGAACCCGCCGCCGGGCCGCGACACATCCTCTGCGGGAAAACAGCAATCATTGAATAATTTGTCGGTTGTGACTGAGCTCACCTGTGGTGGTCGGCGAATGTTGTTTACGGGGGACATGGAACGAGAGGGCTTGGCTCGTCTGGTGCAATCCGGACATCTTCACCACATCGATCTGCTCAAAGTTCCACATCACGGCGCGCTGAGCTCGTTGGATCGTGGATGGCTGAACAGCGTTCAGCCGGATATCGCGGTGGTATCTGCCGGGCGCCGCAACCCCTATGGTCATCCCGCGAATGAAGTCGTCTCAGCCTACCAGTCCCTTGGGACGCAACTGTGGCGAACGGATCAGGACGGCGCCGTGTGGGCTGATCTTGACCTGACCCAGCAGTCTCTGACCCTGCACAGCACTAGAGAATGGCAGCTTCAACCAGCGTTGATCGCGATTCCTCAGTGGGCGCTCGAGCAGGACAATTTTCATCGGCTGTGGCGTCGGTGGAATTGGCACTAGGTCGCGACCCCTGTCCAAGTCTCATGAACTCCTATCGTCCTCACCGGGCAGAAATCCCCACCTGAATGGCGATCGAATTTGCCGGGTGTCCCGTTTTTCACCACTGCGGTTGTCAAATTTGCCGAGGTGGCAAAGGAAAATGGCCCTAAGTCGGCAATTTTGCGCGCGGAGCCCGGAGGGTCATCAAGGCATAGCCCATGCAGACATCTCTCAGCGTCTGGCTTCGGCAGATCTTCCCAAGGACTGCGGGTCATACCTGACTTCCGCGCAGATGACTCCGCGCCCCGCACGACGAAGAACGAGAAAAAGGGTAGGCGATGATGGCGAACCGATTATTGTTTTTAGCCCCGGTCCCTCCAACCGACCACCAGGGCGGTGGTCCGTTGCGAATGTTGCACCTGCTCCGTTTTCTCGGCAGCCGGTATCAAGTGGATCTCATTGCCCCTGCGGTTGATGGCTGGGAGGAGGCACAACGCTCATTGCAGGGTGTGTGCGCGGAAGCGACCTTTGTTCCGCCTCAAGGCCCTGGATTGCTGGATCGGCTCGGACAGGTCAGCCCCTACGTGAAAGATCGCGCCTTGGCTTCTGTCGTGCGCGAGCGGTTGGCAAGTGGCGTCTATGGTGCGGTCCACGTCGAAAAGCTTGGACTGATTGCATCGTTGCCACCGCAAATGGCAATCCCGGTGGTGTTGGATATTTGGTCGTACGGTCTGCCAAGCCCGCTAGGAATATTCAAGAACGGAGGTGGAACGACCGGTCGGCCGAAACCATTTGTGCGCCGGCTCAAGTTGGGGTTGTACGACCGATGGTGTTGGCCGTTGACCTCGTGTGTCACGGTTGTTTCCGAAGAAGACCGGATACGTTGTGAGACGGCGCACCCAGGCCAGCGTGTCATCGTCGTGCCCAACGGTGTCGATTGTCAGGCGATTCGTCCGAAGTCCGATCATGCCATGACGTCACCCGTATTGCTGTTCACGGGCGACATGGGCGCCGAGCCGAATGTGGAGGCCGCGACGGTCCTCGCCACGGAAGTCTTTCCTGCGATTCGCCGGGAATTTCCCAAGGCGGAACTCCGGCTGGTGGGGAGAAACCCGGATCCGCGGGTAGCTCGATTGGCCGGTCCAGGGATCATGGTCACCGGGGCAGTTCCCGACATGCAGGTCCATCTCAGGGCCGCGACCATCTATGTTGCGCCGCATTTCACCGGCCCCGCGACGCGCACGAAATTGTTGGAAGCCATGGCAGCGGGATTGCCGATCATCACCACTTCACTCGGGACTGAAGGGATGAAAGTGCAGCCGGGCCGTGATCTGCTCGTGGCCGATCAACCGGCCGATATGATCGAATCCATCCAGACGTTGCTCGCGAGTCAGCCCGATCGTGAACGTTTTGCCCAGGCTGCCCGCCACATGGCAGAGGTCTGGTATGACTGGAGCCGCTGTCTCTGGCCGCTGGAGCCGCTCTATCAAAATCTGCTCGCCCCGAAGCCCGCCGTAGCCTGTTGAGGGTGTGGTCGCAACCAGCTATGCCTGCCACGTCATCGCGCTCAGTGCAACCCCCGCTTCAGGAATCTGTTGTGTTCTGCCTACCGTCCACGTAGAATTTTGTGCCCGTGCACGTCGTAGGCCCTATGACGATTGAGCAAAGCCTCCCACTGACACCATGACGTTGATCCCGCACTCCAAGCCCTCGCTGGGACAAGAAGAACTACGAGCAGTGACCGAGGTGCTTCGGTCGGGCCAGATCACTGCCGGGCCCATGGTCGCGCAATTTGAACGAGGGATCGCCGCCTACATCGGCCTGCATGGCGGCGTGGCTGTCAGTTCCGGCACCGTGGCGTTGGAATTGGCTTTGCGCGCGCTCGGCGTCGGCCATGGCGACAATGTCATCCTCCCCAGTTATGTGTGCTCGGCACCCTGGCTGGCTGTGCAACGGGTCGGCGCCCAAGCCAGACTCGTCGATATCAATCCGACTACCTATAATCTCGATCCCCAGAAAGTGCGCAAAGCCCGCACCAGCCGTACGCGCGCGGTAATCGTTCCCCATATGTTCGGCCTGCCGGCGGATTTGACCAGTCTGCAGTCATTGGACATCCCGTTGATCGAAGATTGCGCACAAACACTCGGTGCCATGGAGCAGGGACGCGCGGTCGGCAGCGTTGGAACCCTGACGGTTTGTTCGTTTTATGCGACGAAGTTGCTCTGTACCGGTGAAGGCGGGATGGTCTTGTCGAACGATGAAGCTTTGCTCGAGCGAGTTCGCGCGCTCCGCGAATATGATAAGGCGCCATCCCTGAATTCGGCGGCGGGCAATTGCAAATTGACGGATCTGCAAGCGGCGATCGGCGTCGCGCAACTGAATCAGTTGGGAGAGTTTCTCGACAAGCGGTCGGCCTTGGCCGCCTTGTATCGTGACATGCTGTCGCCGGAGTTGTTTACAATGCCTGTCGTGCCTGCCGGTCGGACGCACGTCTATTTCCGGTTCGTGGTCCGACTGATGAAAGGATTACAGTCTGCCGACGACTTTACGGACTATCTTTCCCGCCTGGCCCACCGCGGATTGCAATGCCGCAAGCCGGTGTTTCGTCCCCTGCATCGCTATCTCGACTTGCCGGACTTTCCCGCCAGCGATGAGGCCGATGCGTCGGCCATTTCGCTGCCGATTCATCCCTCACTGACGGAAGAAGCGATCCGGCAGGCTGCGCACATCCTGCAGGAAGAGCTGCACTGACGCAGGCGTCCCGCCGAATCGTTCTCCCTTGACCCTTGCCTGAGTGATCGGCATGATGTGAGCGAATGTTCAACGTGATGTGACGGCGTCACATTCTTCCCCAGCTGAACCCGGAGACAATCGGCATGGTGCCCACGGTCGAGTGGAAAGAGGGAGCGGTTCGCCTTTTGGATCAGAGTCGGCTTCCATCGCAGGTCGAATTTCTTGACTGCCGCGACTATCGCTCAGTCGCGCAGGCCATTCGAGAGTTGAAAGTCCGCGGCGCTCCGGCGATCGGTGTGACGGCTGCGATGGGCGTGGCCCTCGGTGCGCAGAGTGTGGACGCCGACGAGTATTCCTCGTTCGTCAAACAGGTCGACGCGATTTGTGATCACCTGGCGGCCTCGCGCCCGACGGCGGTGAATTTGTTCTGGGCCATCGCCCGCATGAAACAAAAGCTGGCATCACTCAAGGGTATGCCGATCGCAGAGATCAAGCGTGAGCTGATCCGTGAATCGCAAAGCATTCTCGACGAGGACATCGCGCTCTGCAAGGCCATGGGCCGTCATGGGGCGACCGTGATTCAAAACGGCCAGACGATCCTGACCCACTGCAATGCCGGCGCATTGGCGACGGCGGGGTACGGCACCGCGCTGGGTGTCATCAGGGCTGCGTGGGAACAGGGAAAACAGATTCGTGTGATTGCCGACGAAACCCGACCGGTCTTGCAGGGCGCGCGCTTGACGGCCTGGGAACTCATGCAGGACAAGATTCCGGTGACGCTGATCACGGACAATATGGCCGGCAGCCTCATGCGGCAGGGGAATATTCAGGTGTGTGTCGTCGGCGCGGATCGGATTGCGGCCAATGGTGATGTCGCCAACAAGATCGGTACCTACTCGGTTGCAGTGCTGGCCCGGGCGCATGGGATTCCTTTTTATGTGGCTGCACCGTACAGCACGATTGATCTCGCCACCAAGACCGGCGCCGAGATTCCCATCGAAGAACGAAACCCCCTCGAAGTGACGTCTATCCACGGCAGCCATCCTGTCGCGCCGTCCGGTGTCGCGGTCTACAATCCCGCGTTTGACGTGACTCCGGCCGAATTGATCACCGGCATCATCACAGAACGGGGCATTTTCAAGCCGGGGGAACTCGCCGGTGCATTCGGGACGTCACGCCCTCCGATCAAGTCCGGCAACGTTTCCTGATACTGGCTTCTCGGGTAGGTGTGGCACATTATTACTCATCCTCGAGTGCCGAAGAATCTCAGAGCCCTTTATCTTGCCAGCACTTCCGTCGCTTCTTTATAATGCCGCGAGAGTAGGCCGTTGCGATATTTTTAGCTGAAGGAGCTGACGATCCATGAGTGAACGAACCCTTGCCATCATCAAGCCGGACGCCGTGAAAAAGGATGCCATCGGCGACATTATTAATCGATATGAAAAGGCGGGGTTGAAGCCGGTCGCTATGCGTCTGATGCACCTGTCCAAAACCACGGCGCAAGGGTTTTATGCCGTTCACAAGGCACGCCCATTTTTTGATAGCCTGTGTACGTTCATGTCCTCGGGGCCCTGTGTGGTATTGGTTCTCCAAGGCGACAACGCGGTGAAAAAGAACCGCGAACTGATGGGGGCGACGGATCCCGCAAAGGCGGAGAACGGGACGATCCGGGCGGCCCATGGCGCGAACATCGAATTCAATGCGGTGCACGGGTCCGATGCGCCGGAGACGGCGAAGTTTGAAATCGGGTATTTCTTTCCTGAAATGGAGTTGGTCGGGTAGGCGCACATTGAGCGCAAGCTTTTTCCACGTCATGCAGACTCGACGGCCGTCTTCCGGCCGTCGAGCATCCCTTCCCCTGGTGATCCTGCTGATGGCGCTCGGCAGCGGTTGCGCCGGGCCGCCCGCAGTTGTTCCGGTTGCTCAACCCATCGAAAATCCGGTGATCGAGGCCGAGACCAGGCTCTGGTACCAAGCCTCGAGTGCCTTTTCTGACGGCCGCTATTCCGCGGCGACGCATCTCTACGAACGGTATCTGACCACCTATCCGAAGTCGCGGCGCGCGAATGAAGCCCACTGGGAACTGGCGCAGTCGTATGAACAGATGGGGGAGGCGGCGGGCGCGCTGAAAGAGTATCGGATATTGGCAGGGCCGGAGGGTGCTCCGCTTTCGACGCAGAGCGCCTATGCTGAGCGAGCCCTGCATCGTATCGAAGCCTTGCGGAATCAGTCGAGCCTGCCCGGCGCCAGGTCTGGTCATACCGCACTCTACGTATCGTTCAGCAATTTGCCTCCGATGGCTCAAGTGGAAACCTGGATTCAGCGGCTGAGCGCACAGGGCGTCAGCGCCATTCTTATGGATGCCAGTTTGGAGTCGTCGTTTACCAGGCCGCCTGCACCGACCGGTCCTCCTCCCAGCAGCCCCTTGCCGAAGTTGCCCGCAGGCGCGTTGTTTTCGACCTCGCAGGGGCCTGTCATGACGGATTGGTTCAGTGTGATGGTGCCGCAGGCGCATGAACTAGGCATCTCGGTCTTTGCCGTGATTGACCTTTTTCACGCGCCGCTCTCCGATCACCGGCAGGAATCCCGGACGCTGCTGTATGACCCGACGCGGCGAAAGGTGCACTCCTGGACGCAGTTCGATCTTCTCGCTCCGCCGGTTCAGCAGGAAGTGGCGCAGTTGTTGGCCGACTTGCTGAGGAGCGGGGTTGACGGCATGGTCATTCGCGCGCGCGCGGAGAACAGCTTTGCCTATGAGGTCAGTGACGGCGTGTTGCGCCAGTTTGAGGCGCAGGTACGTCAGCCGGCGTCGGAAGTGGCGCAGGCGCTCCGTGAGCGGATGTCCGTGCGGCAGGACGCGGGGGCGCTCGCCTCCGACAAGACGCTTTGGCGGTGGGTCGGCTGGAAATCACGGCAGGAGCTCGATGTGCTGGCGCGCCTGAAGAAATATTTGCAGAAGGCCGTGCCGCGGTTACGCATGGTGCTGGAGATTCATCCTGAAGCCTTGTCGAATCCGACGTCCGCCCTGGTGAACTATGGAGAGGACGCCGCCGAGGCCCGCCGCCGAGGTTTTGATTTGTTATTGGGCGGCCCGTCCCGTGAGGCATCGGATGTACGCACGTTCGGCGGGTCATTCAAGGGCTGGAGTCGCGATGTGATTCAATCCGAGAAGGGCGAGCCGCAAACTCTTCCACAAGGCTGGGTCTTGCTGCGAACGCCAACCGAGCATGGTGGTGGCATGTTTATGGGACTGGCCCAGCAGGCGGACGAATTGCGGACGCCGGACATCCGCCATCTGGTATTTGTGCCGGATGCACCGCCGGCGATTCCTTGACAAAGATTCCGGCAGCTTTTACGATCCGGCGGCACAAATAATATTGAAGGGGCTTCTTATCAACGAGGTCGCGCCGAGCATTTCCAGTGGACTGAGACTGCTACTGGGAGGGGTGTCAGCGACCGATGCAAGGGGAGAGTCATGATACCGTCCAATCTCCGTTACCATCAGGAACACGAATGGGTCCGCGCCGAAGGTCAACAGGCGACGGTCGGGATCAGCCATTTTGCACAGGATGCGCTGGGAGATATCGTGTTCATCGATCTTCCGAAGGTCGGTGCCAAGGTGACTGCCGGTCAGCAGATCGGCGAGGTCGAGTCGACCAAGACCACGTCCACCATCTACACGCCCGTCAGCGGCACCATTGCGAAGATCAACACGGAGCTCAAAGACCATCCCGAGGCCGTCAATGCCGATCCCTATGGCAAGGGGTGGATGGCCGTCATTGATCTCACGACGCCGGGTGAAGTGGACAAGCTCATGTCGGCTGCTCAGTACGAAGAGTTTTTGAGCAAGCAGAAGCACTAACTCCGAACATCCTTGCACCATTGAATAGGCGACGCATCCTCGTATGCAGCCTGTGATTCAATCGGCACCGGTTTACTGAGTCATTCTTATGTCGAAGCATCTCGCAATTCTTGGCGCCGGTCCCGGAGGGTATGTGGCGGCGATTCGCGCCGCGCAGCTCGGGGCGCGTGTGACCGTGGTCGAAAACCAGGCGCTCGGCGGCGTGTGCCTCAACTGGGGCTGCATTCCGAGCAAGGCCCTGTTGTCGGTCGTGGAGCTGGGTGACAAGGCCAAAAAGGCGAAGGACTTCGGCCTTCTCCTCAACGGTCCGGTCGCCTATGACCCTGCCATCATGGTGGCGAGGAAGAACAAAGTCGTCTCCACGCTGGTCAAGGGCATTGCCACTTTGTTTAAGACCTGGAACATCGAACATGTGGAGGGCACGGGTGAGTTGGTGGATGCCCGAACCATTCGGGTGACCAAACCGGATGGGACTACCTTGCAAGTGGCCGCCGATGGAATCATCGTCGCCACCGGCTCCTCATGGCCGAACCTGCCGCTCTTTCCCATCGACGGAACTCAGATCATTACCAGCAAGCAGGCCCTGGACCTAACCCGAATCCCTGCCAGTCTCCTCATCGTGGGCGGTGGCGTGGAGGGCTGCGAGTTTGCCTCTCTGTATAGCGGGCTGGGAGCCCAGGTGACGCTGGTCGAATTGGTCCCGCGAATCCTGCCGCTGGAGGATGAAGAGATCAGCCAGATGATGGAGCGGGAGTTGAAGAAGCGGGGAGTGGACATTCGGACCGGCGTTACCGTCGATCAGATCGTCCGGCAGTCCGACGTGGTGACGGCCCATCTTCGTGATGGCCTCTCATTGAACGTGGAGCAGGTGCTGGTGTCGGTAGGGCGAGGATTCAATTCGCGCGGAATCGGGCTGGAGAAAGCGGGAGTGCAGGTCGGCTCTCGCGGTGAAATTGTCGTCAATGAACGCATGGAAACGAATGTCCCCGGGGTCTATGCGATCGGCGATGTTGTGGGTAAGGCGATGTTAGCCCATGTCGCCTCGCAGCAAGGCAAGGTGGCGGTCGAGAATTTCATGGGTCACGCGCGCGCAATCGATTATGACGTCATCCCGACGGGCATCTTTACGTTACCTGAAATCGGACGAGTGGGATTGACGGAGCAGCAGGCCCGTGACCGCTGTGTGGGCGCCGGCAAGGATCCCCAACAGTCCGTAAAGGTAGGACGTTTCCGCTACGGCGGATTGGGGAAGGCCCAGGCGACGGGGGATATTCAAGGATTGGTAAAGGTAGTGGTGGATACGGAGAGTGACCGGATTCTCGGTGTCCACATTCTCGGCGCCCATGCAACCGATCTGATTCACGAAGCCGCGCTGGCGATGCATCTTGGCGCGACCGTCGCGCGTGCGGCAGAGATGATTCATGCGCACCCGACCCTGGCCGAGGGACTCATGGAAGCCATGGAAGATGTGCATGGGCACGCGATCCATCTCGCGCGAAAACCGGCAACGACATGATGCAATCATTGCTAATCAAAGTTGCCATGCTCGCCGTGACGCTCGGTTCATTGGTGTGGATTGCCTCGGTCACTCCCGTGACGAAGGTGATGCCGGGACAACCTCAACTGCTCCCGAAACATTCCGTGACAACAGTGTCATCTCCGCCACCAGTGGAGGTGCCTGCGACGAGGCCGGCCCTGGCAAGCGTCAGTCAGGCGGGAACGCCATCGCGTCGACAGGTGGCGATGCCGATTGAAGAGTCCGAATCTGCATCTGCGCGTGTATCCGAGAAAGCGTCAACAGACTCGCCTTCTGCTCGACAGGCTGGTGCTCGACAGGTCGACCTGAACCAAGCCACCCTCTCAGAGTTGGAGGCGTTGCCCGGCATCGGACCGAAGTTAGCGCAACGAGTCATTGAGCATCGCGATGAGAATGGCCCCTTCCGTTCTGTAGACGACTTGCGCCAGGTGAAAGGCATCGGCCGGAAGAAGTTCGACCGCCTCCGTCCACACGTCCTCGTCACCAACACTAAATCGTTAGCACGACACAAAGGAACCCTGTGACACCGTTAGCGCAGCAGTTGGATCTCATACTTCGAGGGATCGTTGAGGTTATTCAGCAGAGCGAGCTGGAATCAAAGCTGGCTCGCTCGATCAAGGAAAACCGTCCCCTTCGCGTCAAGGCCGGGTTCGACCCAACTGCGCCTGATCTTCACCTGGGCCATACCGTGTTGATTCATAAGCTCAAGCATTTCCAGGACCTCGGGCATCAGGTGATCTTCCTCATCGGCGATTTTACCGGCATGATCGGTGATCCGACCGGGCGATCCGAAACCCGCGTCGCACTGTCGAAGGAAAAGGTGCTGGAGAATGCCAAGACGTATGAGCGTCAGATCTTCAAAATCCTCGATCCCGCAAAGACGCAGGTGGAGTTCAACAGCCGTTGGATGAGCACGATGACCGCCGACGGGTTGATCGAACTCAGTGCTCATTACACAGTCGCGCGCATGTTGGAACGGGAAGACTTTCACAAGCGGTATACGGAAGGCACACCGATCAGCATCCATGAGTTCATGTATCCCTTGATCCAAGGCTACGATTCGGTGGCGCTGAAAGCAGATATCGAATTAGGCGGAACGGATCAAAAATTCAATCTGTTGATGGGCCGGGATCTCCAGCGGGACTACGGGCAGGAGGCGCAGGCGGTCATCACCATGCCGTTGTTAGAGGGGACTGACGGCGTACGCAAGATGAGTAAAAGCTTCGGGAACTATATTGCGCTGGAAGATCAGCCGGCTGATATGTTCGGCAAGCTTATGTCGATCAGCGATACGCTCATGCATCGATACTATGAGCTACTGACCACTGAGAATTTGGCGGGGGTGAAGGCGGCGCATCCTATGGATGCGAAGCAGGGGTTGGCCGAGCAGATCGTTGCCCGGTATCACGGCGCTGACGCCGGCCGTGAAGCCAGGACCGCGTTTCAGCAGAAATTTCAGGCGCGGGAGTTTCCGGAACAGCCGGACGCGCATGTCGTCCTCACGCCGTCCGATGTGAAAGATGCGAGCGCACCCTCCATCGGGCTGGTCGATCTGATCGCGAAGACCGGACTGGTTCCCAGCAAGAGCGAAGCTCGGCGGTTGATCGTGCAGGGTGGGGTGGAAATTAATGAGCAGAAGATGACCGATGCGAATGGCGCGGTCCCATTGCTCGTCGGTCAGTTGCTTCGTTTGCGTGTCGGTCGCAGAAAATTCGCCGTGGCCGAGTACAAGGATTGAGCAAGTGGCTTTCAGGTTCCTTGACTTAGCGTCGTTGCCAGCGTAGGATTCGACTTCTCTTCAATCAGGGGCGGGCGTAGCTCAGTGGTAGAGTCCTTGCTTCCCAAGCAGTTCTTGTCATCCCCTTAATCGGGCGGCTGATCTGGTCAAATCCGATCTGGAAGCGGCTTCTCCTCGTTTCTTCCTGTCAAATTTCTTAAGTGGTATTAAGCTGTCGTCAGGTGAGTTTTGTTGTTTGGCTGACACTGTAATGACACCAATCTCATTGGTAGTCGACGGCGAAACAGCCACAGCTTGTTCCTCAATGACGCTGTTTGGCCTGCTGCCAGTCGAGAGGACTGAAGGCCGGGTGAGATCGGGCGATTGGGGAGGAAAGCCTAGCCGATTTTCTCTGGATTCCAGAGAGCCAACAAACATAGGATTGAGCGAGTGACACTCGCTCTGATCTTGTGCGGCTTTTCTGCCAGAGTCATTTGTCATTTCAGGGCCACCGCTACAAACTGTTTCGGGTCGAGCGAATCGTGGCTCTTGGCCAAACTCGCTATACGGCTTGTTTGGCGAAGATCGTACCCATGA
>ERZ724526.1679-NODE-1679-length-11240-cov-3.902816_pt1 | contig 11240 bp, 9 predicted proteins | sample MGYA00376059_ERZ724526 | MGnify/ENA primary metagenome ERZ724526 (study PRJEB28724, sample SAMN07190883) | activated sludge metagenome | isolation source: activated sludge of sewage treatment plant in Hong Hong | place: Hong Kong | collected 2016-03-17 ... | reverse complement strand
AACTCTCCTACTTGATGCAGTGCGACGCACCTAGCCGACGAGAAATTGACTGGAAATAGGCACTTACGACGCAGATCGGAGCAACTGCGAACGAGGCGCCCCTTATGCACCTGTCTGGCATAGCAACAGCCTCCACCTTGACAAGCGCCCCTACTGGGGTAGACTTTGGCGTTGAGTTCACTGCCCATCGGCTTTGAACCTATCGAGGTTTCGGCCGCTGAACCCGCGTAGCGAATCAGCGGCCCTTGTCTTTTCTGGGGTGCTTTCATCGCACTCCGAGTTGTCGAAGGCAGACCACCCGCGACCAAACAGGGGACGCCCTGACCCTGTCGATGCTGGTATCTGCTTGATAGCAAGTCACGAAGTTCGCCTTCAGCGATCCGTCGAGTTTCAGCCCCATCGCGACGACAACAACGAAATCCTCGTAGACCACCGCCACCCGACGAGTTGCGTCGTACTTGCGCGCGGTCTTGTCCCACCCCTCAAACAGATCAGCACTCGGATGTTCGAGCGTCGCCTTGATCCAGTCGATGCGCTGGGCTCGTACGGGCGAGAAGACGTCCTTCCGACCGTCGCGGGCCGTGCTCTCGTAGAACGCGTGCCCGAACTTGCCGGCACCAAAGAAAACACGGATCCCTTCAGAGGTCTGAATATTGCCGCGACAGTAGACACGCTCGTAATGCTCGCGGTACTCGGCGACCGACGGGTAATGCACCAGTGGGGGCAACGCCATTACCACCCCCCCTGCAGTCGGATCTTGAAGATGTTGAACTTCTCTTCCGTCTTGTGCGTGGGTCCAAGCGCCCTACCCAAGGCCAGTTCGAGACGCTGAACGACTGCCGCCTTAGCAGAGCCCTCACGCAACGTGTCATTGATTCGACTGCTGGCGGCCCCCAAGAGGAGATCGCAGAGTTGAATCAGCACCACCTCATGCGACGGTAACGACTGGATGCTATCGATCCTCGATGTCAAATTTGCCCGTGATAAACAACGCTCTAGGACAGGCAAGCGTTTGGGATCGCGATTGCTCTTGACGTCACAGAATATTCGATACTCATTGAAGTCCAGAATCCAGTGATGCAGTAGCTGATAATAGAACTTGTAAAACCCAAGCTCGCCATCATTGCCGTGCAGCGCTAGATTCAGTTGGGTGCGGTCCACAGCGATGCAGCGGAATCGCAGGTTGTCGCCGTAGCTGACGAACAGATCGATGAGCTCCACATAGAAATCTCGTCGATTGGGGGAAACCTTGCTCCACTTGATTTCGCCCCATGCCTTGTGCCGAAGACGCAACGCAGCGACTCTTGACTTGATCTCGTTGCGCAGTTCAACTGGCAACCAGAGGCTACCGATCATGAGGTATCGCGCGCGGGGACTCTCAGATGTCAAGACATCCGGATTGGCTTCATCGCAATAAACCTCGAATCTCATTCTTCATCCCCCTTGGAGCGAATCCAGCACAACCAAGAGCTTCGTTACCGAAGTCCACGGTCGGATTGCTCTAGCATACTTCTCTATCGCCACAACCCCGCATTCTTCCATCATTTTCAGCGTACGGGAAAGATTCCGTATGTGGAGGCCAGTGAGCTCAGCCAGCTCTGCCAGCAATTTGGGCTTACGCTTATGGTTAAACTGAAAGATGACTCGCTTGTACTCCGACAGCATGAAAACCATCATTGCCATGTATGGGAACCAGACAATCGGGGCGGACATTGCAGCAATTTAGACGTCGCCGCATCTCTTCCGAGAACTACCGTGGCGCAGGACTTTGCGACCGCCGCCGAGCGAATCAGCTTACATTCGTCATAAATGGCAAACCAGGGCACTGAAGCGGCCGATCGACCAGAAGTCGACCTCCTGATCTCGAAAGGTGGCTCGTCTCTCGTTTCTTTTCGCTGATGTCGAGGCCCGTGACCGCCTCCTATGCGAGCTTGGCACCAACTTCCTCGCAGACGCTCTCCACCACTGCCGCAACTTCGTGCAGGAAGGAGTTGCGATCCGGCGACGGGGTGACGTCGGGAATCGGCGCCGCACGCTCGTAGATCCGTTCGCCGATGATCGCTGCGCGTGCATAGCTTGATCCACGCCCCGACTGGTTGAACGCCGACTGCCAGTCCGCCATCCGTTCAGCCCGCACGCGCCGGCTGGCGAGGTCGAGCATTTTAGCGGACAGCACGTTGGCCAGGCCGTCGAAGACCTGCTGCTTATGTGCGTCGTCGGTCGGCTCGGCAGGGTCCCACCGGAGGGGGTTCTGAAGCAGGACGTACAGCCGGTCCTGAAGCTGCTTGCGCAGGTCTGCCACGGGCTTGAGGTTGTCGTACTCGTCGCCCAGCCCCGGCGTGCTGAGTCGACGGCTCAGCGCCCAGATGCGTTTCCAGTGCTCCTTGCCAACACCCGGCTTGTGCGCGAGCCCCAAGCGTGGCCACCACGCGTCGTGGAAACTCTCGGCCGCATTCTTCACCGCCAGGACGAGGTTCATGCGGTCGTATACGGGCTTCGCTGCGACGGGCGCGGGCTTCTCGACGATGCCATCAATTGCTGCCAGGAGGGCCTGCAGCTGACCGATGGTCCGCTTGTGGGTTTTCTTCGAGGCGTCGAGGTTCGCATCAATGCCCCCGACGAAAAAGCAAGCTTCCTTCAGCCTGAGTCGAAGCACACGTTCCGCAAACGGTCCCAGCTCCTCGCCGATGGAAGCCAAGACGTTCTCGGCAGATGCGAGGACGTGCTGCTCCCTGGCTGCGGCGTTGGGCAGATTGTCGCCCTTGACCTCGTCGAAGTGACTAAACACAAGCAGCAGCTTGCTGGCACTGCCCGAGGTGATCATTTCCTTCATGGCAGCTACCGGCGCGGCCTGCATCGGCTGGACAGCGTTGTCAACGAGCACGATGGCGTCGGTCGACTCAATTCGCCGAGTCAACGAGGTCGAGATGGCAGCAACCGACTTGGGCGTGTGCCCAAGGCCTTCGCCGTCGAGCAGCACCAGCTTGGGCTGTTGACCTCCATTCCATGTAGGCAGGAATGCGCCCGCCACGCGAACGCCGTTTACCAGGGGGGTCAGCAAGCGCCCGAAACGCGGCGCGTGATTGCTGGAGAAGCGCGTGACAGTCTTGATGAAGTCCGCGCGGTCGTCCGTCACCCATGACCAAGACTGGGGCCAGCCCTGCTTGTTGCGCCGCACGGTACCCACAGTAAGCAAATCGAAGCGCTTTTCGATCTCGTCCATGAGATCGTCGCTGATGCGGTGGAACTCCTCATCCTCGCGCAATCGGCGATCCAGCTCCTCTTCGAACAGTTCGTCGACGACCCGCTGATCCCTTTCGTCGATAGCGCCGAGCTCAGCCTTAAGCAGGTCGCCGTGCCGCGCGGCGATGGCACGCAGGGCAACCAGCGTCTTGGTCAGCAAGGCGTTCGTCGCTTCAAGATCGATGGCGCTGTCGGCGCCAGTTTCATCCCCAGGCCCCGCGTCGTCGCCCGCATCGTCATCGTCGTCATCGTCGGCGTCAGCCGACTTAGGTCCGTTGCCCAGGACGTAATTGAAGCGGAACCGCTGATTCACGTGCATAAGCAGCTTGCGCAGGACTTCAGCGTCGCCGTCACCACGGTAAGCAGACAGTACGGCCTCGGAAATGCACTCGTTCAGATGTTCGCGAACCTCGTCGACAGGGAAGAACGTCACAACGGCTCGGTACGGACCCTCTGAGAGCACGACTTCGGTCTCGTGCACCGTGGTCTTCGCCGTCGACGTGGAGGGAAAGCGCTCAGTCGCTGGGTCGGTACCGATCAGCTGCCGAAGGAGCGTCGTCTTCCCAGCGCCAGTGGTGCCGAGGAGCAGCGCCCGCCGGTAGTCGGAGTCCCCAGAGGTTGGCAACGGCAGATTCGACTCGCGGATCGCGCCGAAGTCACTCTCCTCCGGCTCCATGCCGTGATAGAAGATTTCCACGACTCGGCGGTGGAACCGCTTGTCGGCTTCTGCCCGGGCAGGCAGGCTCCAGAAGGCCTCCTCCGCTAGAAGTTGGTTGAGCTGCTCCTTCAGGTCATCCGCCTCCACTTCGTTGGAGGTCCCGAGCCCCTGGCGGACCCTTAGCCCCACCTTGCCCGTGTTTGGATCAACCCGAACCGGATGCCGAAAGATTACCGCCCACGCACTGCGGCCTTGCGACCGACTCAGGCTTGCCACGAACCGCTTTTCCACGACACACCTCGTTGTTCAGTTGTTGTTCTGCGCGGCATCCTAGGTGGGTTTAATCCGGCGGTCAAGCAAAATCTGAACAACGCGTGAACAACGCATCTGGCGCTAGACTGATAACCCAAAAGCCCCGGATGGAAGCGACAGCTCATCGTTGTTACGCATAACGCGAACATTCCCGTCAACGGCGACGCCGAGCGGGTCGTTGTCTTGAAAAACAGGAATGGAGCGATCCAGATCCGCTCGTCTGGTACCAGCGCAGGAGCCGAGAACCAGCACTGCGGGACCATCGAACTACCTGAAGTCAGGGCGGACATCCAGAACATCATGGAGGGCGGCATCCGAGCGTTCATGCAGCGCGAGCGCAAATACGGATCCGAGCTCATGACAGGCTAGCGGCAAACGCACACGATTGGAGACCGAAGGCGGGGGCTGTCAACGGCCCCCCAGCGGTCCCGGCTCTTCGATCAGCACGACGTGCACATCGCGATCGATCCACTCGCGCTGAAAACGTCGCGCCATCTCAGCCATCTCCTCATTGTCGCGAGGCAGCACGAGAATCGCGTCGTTGTACTTTTGCTCAAGCTGCGCGAGCCGTGCCAAGTAGCGGCCGACGTCGTAGGGCGAGGCCGTATCGCCACCGAGTTGGACGTCGACGGCGGTCCATCGCTCCCCTTGCCGCACGAGAAGCGCGGGAGCAAAACGCGCCCGTGCAGGGGGTGTCACGATTTCGTCGACGGGACCGATACCGAGTACGTCCGGGTCCGCCATGACCCGCTCGACGACGTGACGCACGAAATCCGCGCCACGGCGTTTTGCCAGCATGCGCCGCATACCCGGCGACGGCGTGATCTCGGCAATGAGTTCATCGACTATCGGTCGGAGGTCCGCAGCTTTGATCTCCCCATGGAAAACCTCGTCCGCTAACTCGAGGGCACGGGGTCTGGACAAATTGAAAAGCTGGACCAGAAGGGTGACCGCCGCAAAGTTGGCGTCGAACCTATCCAGGTACCTGACGTCTGGGAAGTTGTCGAGCAGAAACTGATAAAGCCGGACGTACTCACGGATACGGCTGATCGGAAGGCGTGTCTCCATCTCAAGTTGCGCAGCCTTGTCGGATATCCGGTGACCACGGCGTCCGACTGGCTGCAGCTCCTTGGGATCAACGGACTCAACGACGCGACGTGCCTGGCTTAGCCATAAGGCGATGCGGGGGTTGTCCGGATCACGGTCAATCGAACGCGCCATGAGGAGACACCTGAGTTGACTTACCAATTAACAGGCATGGCGAAATCGCACTTGCAATCCGGAATTGCAGGTGCTAATTTTGTGACACTTTCACAAAATATATGCCTAAGCCCAAACACTCACGCCCTGAACCTAAAAACACCCTTCAGGGCACACGCATTCTCGGCCGCATCGGCGGCCGACCCGCTATTTTTTTCAAAAGCCGAAAAGCTGGCGGAATCCTCACGCTCGAATCCGCCGCCGAACGCACCGTCGCACAGCTCGCCGAGCTCGACCCCCGCGTGCGATCGATCGCGGCTCAGCCCTTCTCGCTCGACGTTAAAACGGGGCGCATGTACACGTCCCGTGAGGCCCTCGCGGAGGCCCGCAAGCAGCGCCATAGCGTTGATGCACGTGAGCGAGACTATACGCCAGACTTGCTGCTCGATCTCTTCAACGACCTGAGGCCGATCGTCGAAGTCAAGGATCCACGCTACCCGGGCGACGCGTCTTACCAGGCCAAGCTTGCCAAAGTGAGCCTCATCCTGAAGATGCGCGGTCAGTCATTTCTGACCATCTTCCTGCGCTACCAAGAGACAGCGCCACTCGTCCAGAACGCCGAGCTCCTCAGCAGAGTGCAGTACTCGGATAACCCGCACCGCGACCTTGGCGCACTCGCCACTCGGATCGACGCAGTCCTGGGCTCGGATGAAACGACGCTCAGAGACCTCTTGCCAGCGCTTGGCCTCGACCTGCGCGAGGCCGGCCCCTTGCTGCTCCATGGGCTGCTCTCGGCCGACCTGCGCTCGACCCCCCTCACTGCCGACGCGCGCGTTCGCGCCGCCGGTGGCTCGCTGGACCATCTGCAGCTTTTGCCGCTCGATGAGGTGCAATCATGAGTGGGTATCCGCAACGTCAGGAGCGCATCGCGACGCCGGATGGCGATTATCACGTCGATGCAATCGACCCTGAAAAACAGCGCGTGCATTTGATTTGCCTGACAACGGGCGACGCGAAAGTCGTGCCCCTTGCCACGCTGCGGCGCAATCTTTCAGACGGAACTTGGCATCGCCTGAACGTCCGGCTCGTCACCGGCGTCGTTCGAGACCTTACGGTCAGCGACTCGGCGCGCAAACGCCATGCCCTCAATCTGGCCATCCTCAAGCAGTTGCAGGTGCGGATCAATGGCGGGATGGGCAGGGCGGAAGCCATCCGCTCGCTGCTCGGCAAGGAAATCGAACTCGACGACGGGACGACCGTTCGGATGATCTCCGAGCGCTCCGCCTACCGCTTGCTGACAATCGCCGAGAACGCGCCTCTCGCGCTGTTCCCGGCCTATGCCGAGCGCGGCAATCGCACGACGCGATATAGCGAAGAGGTGGTGGACTTCCTCCTCGACCTGATCGATGAACATTTTGCCCGCGTCCACTCGCGCATCACGATGCGAAATCTGGCCGAACTGGCATCGGTCCAGGCGCGTGAGCGCGGGCTGCTGAAACCATCCGAGAACGTGAGCCGCGCGTTCGTCACCAAGCTCTACAAGGAGTACCGGCACGCGGACCTGGACCACAAACGGATCGATCCACGTGTGGCGCGCTCGGCCAAGCACGTGGCCATGCAGCGGATCCACGTCGACGTCCCCCTCCAGCGTACCGAGCAAGACGGGCACGTGATTCCCAAGCTGGTGAAGACGCCTGAAGGGGTCCTGAAGAATCCCGTCATTCTGATCTGCATCGACTGTGCGACCTCCATGCCGCTGGGCTGGTATCTCACGGCCACGGCGGCGACCGAGGAGGATTCACTCCAGTGCCTCGAGGTCTCTCTGTTTTCGAAGGAAGAGCGCTTCAAAGCGCTGTCCATCGACTGCGCAATCGACCCCTATGGCCTGCCGGGCACGCTGATCCTCGATAACGGCCCCGAAAACAGAGGGCAACGCATCTTGGGCCTCACCGAAGCTGGCATTTCCTTGACCCGCGCGGAGGCACACTCGGGCCATCGCAAACCTTTCATCGAACGGCTTTTCCGGAGTCTGAAGTCCGATCTGCAGGTCCTGCCGGGCTCGACGCGATTCAAGGACGAGGACGGCGTGCGCACAGAACAGGCCATGGAAGAAGACCTGATGACCTTGGAGGAGCTCGAGATCTGGATCGTCCGGTGGCTCTACGAGCGCTGGATACACAAGAAGCTGCGGCGATTCGTCACCGCCAATTACGCGATCGACAAGGCACCGGGCGTCACACCGGCAGAGCGCTGGACGCACTATTCGAAGAACATGGTCCTCCCATTCCCGCCGGACCGAGACCTGTGGGCGCGGGTCCGGTACATGTGCGAGCATCGCAGCCTCAGTCCGAAGACGGGCGTATCCGTGCGGGGCTTCAACTTCCGGGGCGAGCACATGCCCACGCTGATCGCGCAGTATGGACCCGACGCCAACGTGCCCGTGTACTACAACCCGTCCGACTACCGATTCGCCTATGTCCCGGACAAGCAGACGCAGGCGCTCCTGCAACTGGTGAACACCGAGGTGCGCCCCGAGACGCCCGCGTTTACGTTCAACGAGGCGACGAAACGACGCAAGCAGGTACTCCTTTCGAGCGCGAAAGCACCTCCACAGGTCGAAAAGTTCCAAAGCGACCTCGCCAAAGCCGCGTTCGCGCCCAAGAAACGCAAAGCCAGCCACACCGAGACGCAGCGGGAGGTGCGAGAAGCCATCAAACTGAGCAAATCGATCGAAAAAAGTCGCAAGAACCCCGTCACGGACGCCGGCGAAAGCGAAATCGATAGCCTCTGGATCGACGACTTGCCCCTGACCGAAGACGCCATTCCGACCCTGCAGGTCAGCACCAAGCCGACCAAGCCGCGCACACGAGGGGACGAATGAGCATCGTCACCGCGCTGCGCAAAGACATCGACTCGATCCTCATTCAGCATCCCGCATTCCTGCTCGGTTTGCGCGCGCTCGACCGTCTGGCCGACGATCACTTCGGCGGACTCGATCCGAGCGTGCAGATGCTGGTGGGCCCGTCCCGCATCGGCAAGACCATGACCCTCCAGGCGGCTGCGGAGAAGCACCCCGCGCGCCGAGAGAACCATCGCTGGATCAAGCCCGTCCTCTTTGTCTCGGTCACGCCAGGCACGGCCCCCAAAGACCTGCCCCTCAGTGTCATTCGTGCGCTCGGCGCGCCGATACCGCGCGAGAGAAGTCGTGCCGGCTCGCTCTTTTATATGATGCTCGACCAGCTTCGGCTCGCCCAGACCTCGTTGATCTTGTTCGACGAAGCCTCGCATCTGGTCGACATCGGCAGCAAGGTCCCGTCGCGACAAGCCTCGGACTGGTTCAAGTCGCTATCGGACGAAGCGCGCGTGTCGCTCGTCCTGTCTGGCGTTCCTCGACTCAAACGACTGCTCGACAGCAACGAGCAACTGCGCGGCCGATCCCGAAGGCCGGTCGAACTGATGCCCTATCGATGGGACGTCAAGCAAGAGCTCGCAACGTTTGCGGGGTGCGCACAGGCCTTCATGGCCGCGTTCGCAAAGCACGGCTATCCGATCGCATCAAACATGAACACCGACGCACTCATGCGGAACCTGTACGCCGCCAGTGCTGGCAACATCGGGATCCTCGCGCAGTTCTTCCGGGCCTTGGCTGCGGAGGCGCGAACACCCGGCCCGCTGGACCGGACCGCGCTGCATAAAGCCGGTGCGTCGATGATCTTGCCCGCCGACGGGCTCATCCCGCCTTTTGCCGAGGAGCCGCCGCCCACGGAGCATCTGCTGCAGCTCTACGCTGCCGAGCTCGACGTGTACGGCCTCTCGGTCCCGATCGACTCGCCGCACGCGGAACTCGCTGCGCACCGCAACGCCGTCCGACGGACCGAGACGACATGACGGCCCTGATGTCGCTCTTTCCGCCGGTCGAAGACGAGTCGCCCGTCGGCTATCTACGTCGGCTCGCCCAGCACAACGCATACACGGACTGGAAAAGCCTGGTACGCGCCACCGGACTGAATCCGAGCCTGAACGCCCTTTGGAAGAACAAGGCCGAGCTCACGCGATGGCTCGGGATCGAACCTCAATGGCTCGACCTGGTCATGCCGCCCGCGCGCGAGGGCCGAGGTCTGCATGATCCGTTCTTCCATCGTCCCGCGACGGATCCGCTCTGCCCCGCTTGTCTTGCAGATCATCAGCACATACGGCTGGCCTGGTCGCACGCGATGGTGAGCGCCTGTCCGGCGCATGGCACCCACCTGATCGACACCTGCCCGTCCTGCAGCCACGCTTTGTCGCCGACACGCTACGACATTGGGCGGTGCGATTGTGGCCACGACCTGCAGGAGGCCGAAGCTTCTGCCGCCACGCCGTTCGCGATTTGGGTCAGCGCACGCATCGCTGGCGACATGCGGCCTGTGCATGGCGTGCCAGAAATCGGCGAGCAGAGGGACTACGAGGGCCTGGCAAAACTCCTCTTTTCGCTCGCGATCCGGCTCGACCCGGCCGCGAAGGTCAAGACCGGGAAGACGTCCCGGCCGCCCGACCTGACGCAAACTCGCGAGCTGATCGGCTCGGTCGCGCCGCTCTTCGCGAACTGGCCTCAAGGATTCAACACCCATGTCCGCGACCGGCTCGCGGCGGGTAATCCGGCGGTTTTCAGCCCGTCCGGTCGGCTCGGCGCCTGGTACATGGCGCTGCATAGCGCGTGCCGGAAAGCCAACGCGTTCGCCCCCTTGTGGACGGCGTTCTCGGACGCGATGATCGACCATTTCGACGGCAATCTGCGCGGCCAGCGGGTGATCACCCCATCGCCGGATCGTGAGCGCCAATTCGTCTCAGTGGCCGAGGCGGCCCGGTTGATCGGCGTGAGCGCCCCAAAACTCAGCACTGCGCTTCGCGATGGACACGTCGCCGGCCATTTCAGCAAGCAAGGCACCGCCTACACTCTCGCCCTGATGCATCGGTCAGAGGTCGAGCGCATCGGCGCCGAACGCTCGCGCTGGATCTCCGCGAGCACGGCGTCCGCTCTCCTTGGCGTACCGCCCTCGGTCATCGCGCACCTCGTGGGGGCCGACCTCTTGGCCTCTGATGACGGGTGGGTGAAGGACATCTTGAAGGGCGGCCCAATCGAAAAAGCCAGTGCTGAAACGCTGCTCGAGCGCCTGAGATCACTGGTCGGTCCCCGGGAAGTCGCAGAGACGCTGCGCTTCGGGCAGCTCATCGGGCGCCGGACCACCGACAGCAAAGGGATCCGCAGGCTCTACCAAGCCATCGCTTCAGGTGAGATCCGCGCGACGGGTTACACGCCCGGCCACGGCCTGGATGGACTCACTTTTGCCACCGAAGAGATCCGCCGCTACCTTGGATCCGTCGGACTCGCTGACGGCATGACGCTGACGCAACTCGAAAAGACTACCGGCTGGAAGTATGAGGCCCTGAGCTACTGGGCGCAGAGCGGTTTTCTGATCACCATCGACGTGTTGCTGCACGGGCGGTCGACCCGCCTCGTGACGAACGCTGCGCTCGCCGACTTCCGCCGCACGTGGGTGCCGATCTCGGACCTGGCGCAGGCGATGGGCACCAAAGCTTCAGCACTGACCGCGAAGATCACACAACGCGGCATCCCGATCCACGGGCAACTTACGCTGCCCTCCGGCGCAAAACGCGGGGGACTCCTGAAGCTCGCCGATCTCGGCGCGCTCCTTCAGTAGTCTGCCCCAAGCGGGTCGCGACCACGGAAACTCACATGGGCAAAGACGACCGTAATCGCGTCACCCGCATTATCGCCGCCGTCCGGCCGAGCGAAGGCTGGCGAACTGGCGCATCTACGAGATCG
>ERZ724526.1675-NODE-1675-length-11248-cov-4.787188_pt1 | contig 11248 bp, 11 predicted proteins | sample MGYA00376059_ERZ724526 | MGnify/ENA primary metagenome ERZ724526 (study PRJEB28724, sample SAMN07190883) | activated sludge metagenome | isolation source: activated sludge of sewage treatment plant in Hong Hong | place: Hong Kong | collected 2016-03-17 ... | reverse complement strand
GTTGTTTGTTTCGTATGAGTGCATAGATGCCGTACGCAACTACTAGGGCAACAATGACTCCTCCGATGATATAAGATTGATTCATAGTATGAGTATACCATCATAAAGAGGGGTGGCGCTTGGCTCTGTTTATTCCGTGGACCTACTTGTTTTGTTTATACTATACACATGAAGCTCTCGAAAAAGCAGAGGCCGTGGATACTCTATGCTGGGCTTGGTTTCATTATGATGGTGAGTCTTTCTGTCGTCTCGATTGGTTTTCTTCTTCTCACCCCTCGCGCAGTTCAGGCACCCGCACCTCAGGCCGCCAGGCAAGTAAACTCTACCGTTTCATGTAATGGCCATTTGTTATTCATGGGTGACACCATGCTGGCTCGTAATATCGGTGAGCAGATACTTGCTGGAAAAGACCCTTACCGGAATGTTACATCGACTCTGCAAAAAGCCGACCTTCGCATCGCTAATGTTGAAACGACCATCGCCGATTCACGCGTGGCCAAGCAAGCAGCCGGCAAACTATATACATTCAACGCACCATTAGAAGCCATCGACATACTAAAAGGGGCTAATATTAACGTATCGGTACTGGCAAATAACCATACGAGTGATTACGGCGCGGCTGCTACCACTGATATGATTACCCGAATGAATGCTGCCGGTTTGTCGACCGTGGGTGCTGGCAGTACTCCCGCTGAAGCATTTGCACCGCGTATAAAAAACGTACCAATGCACTGTAAAAGTGGTACGTCATCCGTGAAAGTTGCCTTTATCGCCGCCAATGACATTGAGAATAACTATACAGCAGTCAGTAATGCACAGGCCGGCGGTGCTTATTTCGACAAAGTATTACTGACACGAAGTATAAAGCAAGCCAGAAAAGCTGGCGCACAGTTCATTATCGTCATTCCCCACTGGGGAATCGAATACCACACTACCCCTACCGCCCGACAAACCGAATGGGCTCATTGGTTCATTGATAACGGTGCTGACGTGGTAATCGGCGGCCACCCGCACGTCATGCAACCTACCGAAACATATAAAGGTCACGAAATAGTTTATTCAATGGGCAATTTCATTTTTGATCAGATGGAAGGAGCTGACCAAGGGCAGATGATTAGTCTACCAGTAAAGCAAATCGTACACGTAGAAGGCGCGAACACAACTCCTGAATCCCCTTCGTTCGGTAGGGTTACTTCAATCCGCTATCATCTTGATACGCGCGGATTCCCAGTACTAAATCCTTAGAAATCGTATTAAAATCAGTGGTTATTCTTAACTTTATTTAATCAACTTCAGTAGTTTAGTTATTTGTTTTTTATCAATATCTTTAGGTCGTGATATTTTTATATGCCTCATCGTTGTACCAGTGCCATCAAATAACGCCAGGGTTTCCGGCGTTAAGTCTTTTAATGAAAATCCAAGGTTCACGTGGTCTTTCAAAGCCACAATGTAATATTTACCATTTCCATAAGTAGGCACACCCCATTTCATGACTTCTTCTATATCAGGATAGATACCGAAAATCAGCTGTCTTAATTCTTGGCAAATTTCTCTTTGCGGCTATGTGTTCGTCGACTTGTTTATCCACCGTATACTTACCCCTATAAATAAATGTCGTACTACCTCGGTACATTTGGCGGTGCTTGCTACCCTCGCGCAGCGTTGGCTGTATTTCTAAATCGAACGCTACTTTGAGTGTTTTTTCCTAAGAGCAACAACGGCTGGGTCAGGCTCGTCGATAAACGGAAGATCGAACCGATAGACCGTGATGTCTACGCCCTTCGGTGTTCTGACCTGACCGTCGGCAGCAATTACTTGCTCGCGGTGCGTTACACGCTGGCCTCGGACGGGAACCGGTTTCTCGTCTGCCTTTGCCCCATCCAGCCGAGTATTCTTCGAATTCTCCCAGACAGCGGATAGCCGTGCAGCGATGCCACGGCGACTAGCCAGCTCCCTCAGTTTCGCCATGTCAATGGCCAATCGCGCGAGTTCCAAGACGCGACTCACATTGGGCGACAGGGAACGCTCTCGACTTATACTGGCTGGGTCCTTCTCCATAGGCAATTCTTATGCCTCTATTTAACCTTGCCATTGACACTATGTCAACTCCTCTGAAGGGCGAGCGCTATCATCGAGTGACAATCGTCAAATCGAATAGATTATGACAATTGTCGAACCTGGCTCGAGCCCTGTACTTTTCTGCGAAAAGAAAAAGCTCTAGACTATGCAAGCCTAGAGCTTTTTCTCCTGGCGCGATTCTACGCCCGCGCTCGAACCTATTTTAGCGCAAATGCCTGAAAGGCGGGCGGGGCGACGCCCCGCCCAGCCGAAAAACCCACCTCCTTTTGATTTCTTTTTTTGAGATTTCCCCCGCCGAGATTTTTTTTGGAGCTGAAAAAGGGGTGGTTTTTCGGGGTTTGCGTTTTTATGTAGCGTATATATCGATACCTAATCTATCTCTTTTTTACAATTCTCACAAAGTACACTTTTTGCTCTCTGTTTTTTTACTCTTTCCTATGTATCTTTTTCTTTCTTCTTTTCTCCCTCTCTTTCTATATAAATATAGAGAAGAATAGATGAAGCGAGCGATGAGTGTGTGGGTGTTGGTATGTTGAGTTGTATTGCTTGTGGTTTGAGTTGGTTTAGTGATGTGGTTAAGTGTGAGTAGATGAGTATGTAGGTATAGCTATGAGTGAAGTTGTAGATAAGACTGAAGCTAGGGTTAAGTACAGAAGACCGTTGAATAAGCAACAGATACGAACACTATCTATCTTGTATTGGTATCGGTTTTGCACGAGTAAGCAGATTGCGGTCAATCTGAAGCGGTCAGACCCAAAAAGCATACAAAACAAGCTCAAGGTTCTGGAAGATCAGGAGCTGATTAGCAAACGCTACGACAAAAGCTACAAGCTAGCCGGTCGCCCTGCCGAATACTTCATCACACCAAAGGGTGCGAGAGTACTAGAAGCGGCGCAGCCAGACGCAACGAACCCATGGGCAACCAAAAGCCTCTACAAAAACAAGACGGTGTCCAACGAGTTTCTGAAGCATACCGTTACTGTCGTGGATGTGGCACAACGTTTGAGAATACTGTATGGCGACAAGCCATGGATTCTACCAAAAAGTTATATGGCAAAATACAGCTTCTACCCAAAGTGGACACCAGATCTACATCTCAAGATACCTGCACAAGGTGAAACGCCCGTAAAGCACTATTTCGTTGATGTATGGGACGGCACAAAGCCCTTTTTCGTCAGTGTCAGAAAAACGAGGAACTACGTAAACTTCAAAGAAAGTGGCGACTGGCAAGAAGATGAACCGTACCCTGCTATTCTGGCGATATGTGAGGACACTTACATCCAGAAGAAACTCAACCGACAGATGAAGCGAATACTTGATGAGTCGTGGGATGATGAATTGGTGTTTGCAACGACGACACGGCAACAGCTCGATGAGGCAACGAAGCCGACCGACAAGATATGGCTAAGGGTTGAACTTGATAATGAGGCGGAGCATTTGTCTCTAAAAGGACTTGCATTCGAAACATAATGTTCAGCAGTATCAGATCAAGATAAATTTCATGCAAACTAATATCCATTGACAATATGATTAGATACCTGCACTCAATAGTGCAAGCCAAATCTTTAATTTATTGATCACTTCTTCTCAACCATATCGGCAGGAATGGATGTTTTTACGCTGACTTCGTAAGTGTACTGGTTATCTTGTATTTTCCTGCCTGATCTATCTTCAATATCTACAAGGCTCCCTTCCGCTTTGTCACTATTGAGAAATTTTCCAGACGTTAGATTTATTACTAAAACGGTCTGGCTGGCACCTCTCTTTTGATAATAGCTCGTACTGATTGATGAGCCATCACCCTTACTGATGTCGCTTATTTTCTCATGCTTAAAATGATTTTCTGACGTGAGTTGATAATTTTTAGAGATGAGTCTGTCGTTTAAACTTGTCAACTTTCTTGCCTGGTCCGGGTTAAGTATGTAAATAGCATCACCGTCATATTGGCAATATCGCCCAGTTTTAAACCAACCAGAGAACTCATCGGTGCAGCCTGCGTTTACTTGCTTTCTATATACAAGTTCACCTTCCGCAGCTGTGTATTCAAGCGTTGATCTTACATATTCAATCGCACTCGTTTCATCTGTCGGCCCATACAGGTGGCGTCCCCACATGAGTAAAGCTATAACGGCTATGGTACACAGAACCAGTAGGAGTATCTTTGTTTTGTTGTTCACTCGTCCATGATACCATCTGCACCTAGACTATTAGCAAAATAAAAAATGACGATAGATTGTCATTTAATATAAGCGTCTTGGCCGGGGCTAGTGAACGTGTTTCGAGCTACTAAGAATGTATCCCAATACCCATCTACTGCACATCACTTGGTGCAATCAAAGAGGTAATTGACTTCAGTGTCGGGCATACTATTGACAACTTATCACACTTATGCTAGTATTTAATCAAGTTCAATAAAAACAAAAAGGACACCACCACAATGAGTGAAACACTAGCACCAACAAACCCTGAAGCAGAAAAAGGCTACGAGAATGAACTCGTTGCTGGCTTTGCCGAACTAGCAGACTTAGCTACTGATGTTATCGAGCGAAGTATAGCTGAGAACACAGCTGCGTACGAAGCCACGGGAAGTTCAGACGGCACCTTTACTGGAGTTTCGTTAGAAGACATTGAGAGCTTTATGGCACGTAGAAATCCAGGTGCCGATATTGAAGAAGTTCAAGTAAAGGCAGCTCAGTTATTTAATAGGATAGCTATGGAAACTCACGATATGCCAGAGCCAGATGACTTGTCGCGCCTTGATACTTCAAGTCGTACTGCTCGGATGAAGGAAAGCGATGTGCTTGCTTACGCAATCGCACATGCACAAGATCATATGGAAAACATGGCTAGCGATAGTACCAGTAGTGAGCTTGAGGAAGATAAAATAGCTAATTACACGGCGAAACTTGATGGTGACGAAGGCTTTAAAAAGTATCATCACGACGACATCAAGAAACGCATGCAGAAGATGGGCTTTGCCCGCAATGCCTCAAAATATCCTAACGTCCCAGATTATATCTAGACACTTTAGCTTACCCAAAAACGAATAATTCAAGAACCTTAAAAAAATATGACAGAACGTTTATCATCAAGTAGCTGGGGTGCTGGAACTTCTGTCCAGGAGTATTCGTCGTGGGACACTGACTGGGCCAGCCCTACTCCTGAATCCGGTTCATGGGGATCTACATCCGGCTCAAGTTGGGACACTGCTCCACATACTACAAATGCCGACTGGGATAGCTGGGAAAGCGAGTTAACCCAACCACCCGTAGGGACTGAACGACAGAACAGCTTATCAGAAAAAATGGGCGAGCTACGCCAAAAACTTATCCACTCTTTCGGACGTAAAGCATTAGATGCTGTTATGGGTAGGTTTCCCCGCCTAGGTGGCGCACCAGAGAATACTCAGAATACGGTAGCTTCAGCCTACGAAAACTCGGGGGAACTTTCCGTCATGGTGGGAAATGTGCAAAGCGTCGTAGATAATCGTGATACCCATATGACGCAAGGTAAGCGTGCGTTTGGTGAATTAGCTCGTGAGTCGGCAGTAGCAGCCAAAAGCGCAGCGCTTGAAGCAGTAAAAGACTATTACGGTATCGAACCCGACGCGGAAACTGGTGAACGTAAGATACGCAAGCTTAAGCTCGCTAGGGCTGCTATAAAAACTGTAGTCATGCCAGTTGGTGTAGGCACAAAAGTTGCTCGTAAGGCTACGGTTGCTGGCGCTAAAGAAGCTCTCCAGACAGGACGTAGTGGTTTTTCGGAGGCAACTCGTGCAACCATTGCGCAACCTTCAGCTTATGAATCGCCCGAATGGACAGCACCTACTGACAATTGGTAGCTTTCACTTTTACCTGTCGCTTGCGACAAAACTCGCGACTTGTCGCGAGTGTCCCGAAAACCCCATCACCTTTTGCAGCTTTCTCAAGAAATCTCAGCGGGGAAATCTCAAAAATGGATAGAGAGGTGTGGGGGTTTTCGGAGCGCGGGGCGCACGGGTCAGACTTTTGCGCTAAAATAGGTTCGAGCGCGGGCGCAGAATCGCGCCAAGACGAAACTTTTTTCGGAATCGTCGCCCGCCTGGGCGGCTTTTTCTTTGCTCTCGCGCAGTGCGAGCCAGATGTTTTCTTGGGGGGAGTGAGATTTTGCCGACGCGAAACGGCGGCTTTTTTTGTGTTTCTGGTAAAATAGAAGTGCACACAAACTAATTCGGCACCCTATTTTATTTGGGCTTATATAGCCGTCCTGTACAAATTGGGTTTGCCTAGTTTGTGTGCAACAGGGCGGCTATTTAAGTTAGGGGGAACTATGCAAAACAAGCCAAAATACTTTATCTATGCTCGTAAGAGCACTGATGTTGAGGACAAACAGGTACTTTCTATCGAGGCGCAGATAGCCGAACTTCGAAAGTATGCCAGAGATAACGGACTCTTTGTCGTCGATACTATCATTGAGAAAAAGTCTGCCAAAGTACCAGGACGTCCGAAGTTTGGATCAATGCTCGCTCGCATCGAAGCTGGCGAAGCCAGCGGGATTATCGCGTGGCACCCTGATAGGCTTGCCAGAAACAGTATCGACGGCGGGCAGATCGTGTATTTACTCGACCAGACGCATTTACAATCGCTCAAGTTCCCAACATTTTGGTTTGAGAATACCTCACAAGGCAAATTTATGCTCTCTATCGCGTTTGGGCAGAGCAAATACTACATCGACAATCTCGCGGAGAATACCAAGCGAGGCCTGCGCCAGAAAATACGGCGCGGGGAGTTTCCGGGGCTTGCGCCTATCGGGTACATCAATGATGTGCGAGTGCATATCATCGTGGTAGATAAACGCCGCGCCCCACTCGTCAAGCAAGCGTTTGAACTGTACGCTCAGGGAGATAAACGGCTGGTAGATATTGCTAGGTTCTTAGCGAGTAAGGGCATAAAAACAAGGGGCGGTTTACCGCTCAAGAAAGACCGAATCAAGAAAATGCTCACCAATCCACTGTATTACGGGCATTTTCGCTACGCCGGTGAGGTATATGAGGGCAAACATACACCGATTATCTCCAAGAAGCTGTTTGACCGCGTACAGGCGACGCTGGAGCGTCGAGGACACAAACGTAAGGGTGTAAACGAGCCGCAAGCCCTGTGTGGACTATTAGCATGTAGTAGCTGTGGTATGGCGATTACGGCAGAAAAGAAAGTAAAGCACCAGAAAAACGGCAATGTACACGAGTACGTCTACTACCGTTGCTCCCGAAAACATAAAACGATTGCCTGCAAGGAGCCGACGATTACCGAACCTGACCTTGTGGAGCAACTGTCTGGTATTTTGCAAAGCTACGCTCTGCCGAAGTCGTGGGCGGTGGAACTGGAAACAATGCTTAAAGAGGACGAGAAGAAAGCCGAAGAAAGTTCAGCAGTGTTTATCGCGGACGCGCAACATAAAGTGCAAGACCTACAGATAAAGCTCGATCGCTTACTCGATAGCTATCTCGACCAAGATATTGACCAAGACACTTACCGGACAAAACAAGCCGAACTGATGTCTACGAAAAAGACGCTAGAGGAACAAATTAGCACATTGACGCTTGAGAGTAATGCGTGGGTTGAACCTCTGCGTGAGTGGCTAAAGCAAGCTACTGACCTCAGTACAATAGCAAAAACTAACGAGCCAAGAGAGATGAAACAGGCATTTTTACAAATGGACGGATTGAACCTGTTTTTGAAAGACAAAAAAGCGCGGCTCCTGCCGCGTGCACAATCTCACTCCCCCCAAGAAAACATCTGGCTGGCACTGCGTGCCGCCAAAGAAAAAGGAGCGCAAACGCGCTCAATTTCCGAAAAAAGTTTCATTTTGGCGGAGAGAACAGGATTCGAACCTGCGATAGCATTGCTGCTATACACGCTTTCCAAGCGTGCGCCTTCAACCACTCGGCCATCTCTCCAGGAATGTATTTTATTTTTTAGCCTACTCTACTATTATAGACCTAATGAACATAAACTAAGGGTGAGTTATGAAGAAAAATGGATTCTCGGCTGTTGAGGTGATCATTATTGTTATAGTAGTAGGTATTATTGGAGTGGTTAGCTGGGTATTTCTTAACCGGCCCCAGACTCAGATAGCCGATAAGGTAGCTAAGCAAGCAACCAAGCAAACCGAGAGTAAACAAGAAAAACGTACGTGCAAAGGGGATAAGACTGGTAGTGATGGCTACTTCTGTTTAATTGGCCTCATCAGTATGCCAATTCCAAAGGAATTCAATGGTAAGTTCATGCCCCAACCCGTAGCAGAAGGTAATACTAAGTACCAAGCCATAGTAAAAGAGGAAAGAAATGGTACATTTACTATGCTCATTTCGAAAGAGAAGGCGTGGAGTGGTGATATCGACGTCCCTTATCTCATGCAAAAAACGGTCTACGACGTAGCTACGGACGAGCTTCGCACAGCCGATGATAACAAACTAGTTCCATCTATTACGATAGATGGCAAGAAATTCTATCACGGCTCAGTGGGAGATGCCGGAATCACACGAGATATTTATTTCACTAATCTTGGTGCATACTTTCTTAAAGTAGAGTTAAACAGTACTGGCTACATGGGTGTGGACCCTAAAGCTAACCCTGATATTGATCTCGAACAACTCATTAAGACATTCAAAGACGACGCCAAACAATTGACAGTTGTATAAAATACTTGCATTTTATTGTTGCCATTACCTCTGAAAGCTATCTATAATTAAATAATGGCAACGAAATCCACCACTCCAGTTATTGAATTAAAGGGCTTGAAGCGCCGCTTTGGCGTGGGTGATGCTGAACAGTTTGCACTCGATGGTGTAGATCTGACTGTAAACAAAGGTGAATTCATCGCCATCATGGGCCCTAGCGGCTGCGGCAAAACTACTCTACTCAATATTATTGGTTTGCTTGATCGCCCAACCGAAGGTGAATATGTGCTCGACGGCAGGAATGTTGAGGATATCAGTAGCGCTCGGCATGCTAAGGTGCGTGCTACCCAAATAGGCTTCATCTTCCAGAATTTCAACCTGATAGAGCGACTAAACGTACTGGAAAACGTGGCCTTGCCTCTTAGTTATGGCGGCGTTTCCCACCTAAAACGCCTAGAGCGGGCCAGCGCCATGCTAAAAAGTTTCCACCTGGGTGAACGCGAATATTATATGCCGTGGCAACTTTCCGGCGGCCAGACCCAGCGCGTCGCCATCGCGCGTGCCCTGGTGAATGAGCCGTCCATTATCTTGGCAGACGAACCGACTGGTAATCTCGACAGTAAATCGAGCCACGTTATCATGGAAGAACTAAGTGAGGTGCACAAAAAAGGCAACACTATCATCATGGTGACGCACAACCCGAACTTGACTACCTACGCCAGCCGCGTGATTACTATGCTCGACGGCAAAATTGATACCGACACAAAAGATATCGCGATGCCTGAGAAGAAATCGACTAAAAAAGAGAGCATGAACGAACGCCGCGAGAAGAAAAAGCGTGCGGCTAAAAAGAAGTCTAAGAAAGGTAGTAAGTAATGCGTTTCATCATGATGGATCACTATCGTACCGCGCGCCAAACGCTTGAACGCGCCCGCACCCGCACGCTTCTTACCATTACCGGTGTATCTATCGGTGTGGCCAGTATTACCGCGATCTTATCACTTTCCGGAGGTGTCACAGCACTTATTGAGAAACAGGTGGAAGGCCTGGGTAAGACCATCGCCGTGGTGCGGCCGACCCCCAAATTGACGTCGCTCACCGATATTTCTAACCCTATTTCACAGGTTGCCTACACTACCAGTCCTATCAGCGAAGAAGACGTGGATGCTGTTCGCTCACTTCCAGAAACACAAGCAGCCGCGCCAATCATGACCATCAGCGGAAGTGTACGGACTCGCGACAGAAGGCCGCAGTACAGTACCCTGGTTGCATCATCGCCAGAGCTTGAAACTATTAGTAAATTGAACCTACAGGACGGCCAATTCATCGATAGTGTCACACTGGATACTACTGCCGTTGTAGGTGCGCAACTTGCCGTTGATCTATTTGGTACTGAAGATGCTATCGGTAAGACATTTTTGGTACGAGGCCAGGCTTTCACGGTCATAGGTGTGTTAAAACGCGAGAATTCACCGGTAAATTATAATGGCATCGATTTTGACTACGCGGCAATTATCAGCCTGAAAAGCGGTAAATTGTTCAACAATGGTGTCGCTCAGATTCAACAGATCAATATATTAGCTAAACCTGGAACGGATATGGTGGCATACCGTAAGAAGCTTGCGAATGAGTTGAACCGGCGCCATGACGGCCAACACGACGTGTCCGTGTATACCGGTGCTGATATCGCTACCCCCACAAACCAGTTCTTCAGTGCCATCAGCACCGTCATGTCTATCATCGCTGGTATTTCACTCTTTGTGGGGGGCATTGGTATCATGAATATTATGCTCGTCAGCGTATCCGAGCGAACTCGAGAAATTGGTTTGCGCAAAGCCGTTGGTGCCAGTAACGGAACAATCATATGGCAATTCCTTATCGAGGCGCTTATTATGAGCTTGATCGGTGGTGCTCTCGGCTATCTGGGCGGGTACTTAATTGCATTCTTTATCAGCATGTTCATACCGTACGATCCGATTCTTAATTGGGAAATTGCCGCAGTTGCCGCGGTGCTATCCATCGGAGTAGGCGTGTTATTTGGCCTCTACCCTGCTATCAGGGCGGCCAGTAAAGACCCGATAGAATCTTTGCGGCGCTACCATTAGCTATCGTTTGTAGTCATCCTGAAGGCGAATGATATCAGCCTCATCCGAGGGGTGCTCGGGACTCACGTGTTGCCATATCTCTGCTACGAGCGTATATGTTTCGTCATCGTATGCGCACAGCCGGTGGCGTTCACCTTTCGCAAATTGCACGACATGGCCCGGCTCGGCCACAACACGCTCGCCTTGTTCGTCGGTAACACTTTTATAGTAGGCTCCTTTGTTCAGGAAGCGCCATCGTTCCGCACGACGTTTGTGCAGCTGCCAGCTAAGCCTTTGGCCAGGCGACACCAGTAGTAATTTCGGGCTTAGTTCCAGCCCTTCCCTGCCAAGACGTGCTTCGGTTGCGCTAAGGCCTGGGAAAAACTCACCTATGAATCTGTCAGCTTCACTGCTATCAAACCGGTAA
>ERZ724526.1673-NODE-1673-length-11257-cov-4.963578_pt1 | contig 11257 bp, 7 predicted proteins | sample MGYA00376059_ERZ724526 | MGnify/ENA primary metagenome ERZ724526 (study PRJEB28724, sample SAMN07190883) | activated sludge metagenome | isolation source: activated sludge of sewage treatment plant in Hong Hong | place: Hong Kong | collected 2016-03-17 ... | reverse complement strand
CTATACGGTCACCTATGCCGCTTCAGCAGTCGATATAGCCACCGGGAAAAAATCCAAAGCGGGCTGCACTATAACCATACACCTCGAATCGGACAACACCCCGCCGGTATTTACATATTGCCCGCCGGATATAACCCTGTATACGGGAAACGAATCGACGGCCAACGGCCAATGGAGCATGCCCGTCGCAACGGACAATTGCAGTGAAAACGTAACGGTCAAAACCAAAACACCCTGTAATACAGCGTTCGAGCCCGGCATCCATTACGTTGAATACAAAGCCGTGGATGCTGCGGGCAACGCAGTGTGGTGCATTTTTACCGTAACCGTGATCCAGGGTTTCCCGAAACCGGCGGCCAACAGGAGTGATGCGGACGGCAGCATAACGGTACACGGCACCGAAGTGTACCCCTTCGACATCACCCTCACACCCAATCCGTTCCGGGACCAGATGGCGCTCTACACCAGCCAGGTGCCGGAAAAGGACCTCGATGTGCGGGTTTTTGACATGCAGGGTCGTCAGGCAGGGCAAAAGCAATGGCCCGCCGGCGCCTTCTCCATACAGTTGAGCACCGAAGGCATGGGGCCGGGTGTTTTCTATATCAAGATAACTACAGCGGAGGGCGCCTTTATCAGCACCATCCGGGGAGTAAAGTTGTAATTTGGACCTGTCCGGCTGCCTATCGGGAAACCGGTATGGCGGCCGGGCTTTTTTATGTGGCCGAACGGAGCGTCTCACTCTGAGTGAGACGCTCCGTTCGGTTTCTCCTAAAATAGTTCAAACCTGACTGCTTACCCGGCTGAACGGCCTTCTTTATTTTACAGTGCCGCTTTTGGTAATTTGACTGTACAGCAATACATTTGGAAACTTCATCACGCCAATACTTCCAGGGTTTTGTAGATTTATCCGGCGAGAATCTGCGCGTAGAGGTGCCCTTTACCAATAGTTACACCAATATTTAAAATGAAAAAACTATTCTGCGTCTTATTCATTGCATCGTTGGCGGTGCTCTCCTGTCATAAAAAAAAGATCAACGACAAATTGTCGCTCATTGGCACGTATTCCGGAAGGAGTGAAGTGCACTCAAGTCAGCTTCAAGAAATATTCACTTCCCCGGGGGTTAGTCATTTCGAGTGGCTATCCGATTCGGTTTCCATCGATCCAGATGAATTGATGGTGCAGAACTTATCAGATGATAGTTTTGAACTATCCGGTCCGGTGGCGATGCAATGGCCGGATTATTGGCGAAGGATTTCATGGAAAGAAGTTCAAAATACTGATACAGCGTTCGTGTTGATGAAGAACCTTTCCTCTCCCGGGTATTTCTCGGAGGATCTGAAAGTAGTGTTCTCTCCTGACGGGCAATTCGTATCAGCCAATTACCATCATACGGATACGCACAGCAATAAAACAGTTGAGTTCGATGGAAGCAAATAATCTCCCGTTGTTGATTATTCCTTTCCGCCGGACTTGGTGACAAATCGCTCCGCCATTCGGAAAATCCAAGCGACGGAGCTGTAGCCTTCCCAAATTGAGCGACCGAAGTTTAGTAGAAATAAATGCCTAAATTACATAACTATGCGAAAGAGCAAATTCACTGAGAAATAGGTTTTTGCTGATTTATCCGAGGAGGATTAGCGCGCAGGAGTGACCGTACTGTACGTTTGCACCTGGTGGCAACACCAAGTGCGGCGAGAACCCGTCAGGCTTTGGCCTTTTGTCTCACTTGGTATTCCCGCCGTGCCGTGGTCTTGTGACCCGGCGCAAGTCAACGTGAGTAACTGAGCGTCTCACTCAAAGTGAGACGCTCAGTATGGTCTGTTCAAGCAGATGACCTGCCTGCCCTCCTAAACGGCCTTCTCTATTTCACTGCCTCTACCGCCTGTTTCGTATCCGTAAACTGCTGGAAAGCCACGATTTTCCCATCCTTCAGCGTCCACAAGTGGGCCGTTTGCGAATCAATCATTTTACCGGTTGTCTTGTGCTTTCCCTTGTACCGCAGGGTGGCCAACACCATGTTGTTCGACATTTCGTGCAGTTGGATATTCGTCAGGTTAAAGTATTCCCATTCGGCGCCAATGCGGGCAAATACGCCGTTTACCACCGCGTCCGGGCCGATGTAGGGATTTCGATCCGCGTAGGGGAAGCCCTCGGCTTCGTTCCAGACAATGTTGGCATCCATGAAGGCCAGAACCGCCGGCACATCGCCTTTGACAAATGCCTGGTACAAACCGTCCACAGCGGCCACATTCCCGGGATCTGACACGACGCCCAGTTGCGCCAACAGGGCCATGTTGTCCATGAAGTCCTGCTCCTCGGCAATACGGCCGTCTTTGCTCATGCGGACAATGGTGCTGCCGCTTATTTCGACCGGGTTGCCCGTGGCCGGGATACCGAAAAAGTCGCCCGTGTGTTTGCCCTTGAACGTCCAGTACTTGACCAGTTGGTCGCCTTCCCCGAAGATGTTGTTGATGGTAAATTTGATATCGGAGAAAGCCGAAACCAACGCTTTGTAGTACCCCGCCATACCCTCGATGCCGACGATGTTTTCCGGCTCGGCGTGCATGACCACGTCCTCCGTGAAATGTTCCGGGTTGAAAAGTTCGAACCGGCCCTCGTTGATGATGGCGTCCCAGGTTTCGGTGTACATTTTGATGTTGGCGGCTACCGTGTGGTCGAGGTGCTCAATGGGGGTATGTACCGATTTGACGATTTTCCATTGGCCGTCTTTTTTCAGCATTACGTTGGCGTAGGCACCGGTAAAATGGACGGGAATATCGTACACGTTGGTAATGCCATTCACCTCGTAGGTTCCGCGGGCTACCCAGGTTTGTTCGTAATCCGACCAGTCGACACTCAGTTGCCGGATGAAAACGGTGGCATTGTTTTTCAGGAACTGGTCGGCAAAGTAGGCGGCGATGTTGTCCGCTCCTTTGATTTGTTTGCCCGCCTGGTCAATACGGACGGCATCGTCCCAGTACATTTTCCGGATGGCTTCGTGGTCGCCCTGATTGTAGGCGTTCATGAAGTTGCGGGCGAAGGCCTGCATGTCGTGTTCATCCGTGGCGGATTGGGCCTGTAGTATGATGGTGCAGCAGCAGAAAACTGCCAGCGATAGGAATGTCTTCATGGTTGTCAATTTTTGCGTTAAAAAAACCTGATAATGAATTTTACAGATCAGCGCTTGCACTATTCTGTTCGTTGGCCCGGTTATTCGGCTGGTAAATGGCTCATCCTGCTGCCACCCCTTCCGTTGCTTCTGCATATTGGTGCAGGGGCGTTTTGGCCGGCTTGAAATGCACACCCAAATCATTAGTGGCCAGCGCATTGCTGTACACCGTGCTGGGTTTCCCAACAGGCTCTTTCCCATTGAGCATCAGGGAGATATCGGACACCCGGTAGCTCTCGCTGGTAATCAGGTAATGCTTGCCATGCAGGTTTGGGAGGGTGGCTGCCTTGTACACCGATTCAGCAACATCCGCTACATCCACGAGCGCCCAGTTCACATCCAGGTCGTAAAACATCTGGATAAATGGATTGGGGGCTAACTTGTTTTTGAACAAAAACTGGATGCCCATCGAAGTGGAATCTCCCCTGCCCGACAACTGGTTGCCCATCACCCCGACCGGGGAAACCGTCACGATGTCAAATCCTGGCGCCGGGTTTTCCTGCGTAAATTTCCGGACAGCCTGGTCGGCGTAGTATTTCGCCTGGCAGTAGGGAATGCTCTCCTGGCTGTAGTAGGGCTTGTCTTTTTCCGAATAAACATGGTCCGGTGCAAAACCCGGCGCCGGCATTGGAAAGTCCGTGTTGTGCGCCGCTACCGAAGCGATGAACACCACCTTCTTGACCGTTGGCGTTTCGCTGACTACCTGCAGAAAGTTCTCCGTCCCTTTGATCGTCGGGTCGAGCAGGTCCCGTTGCACGTCTTCCACCTCCAACTGAAAGGGCGTACCGCTATGCACGAGGATGTCGCAGCCCGCAGCAAATGCTTTCAGTTGGTCGATATTTTGTACGTCCAACGGGGCAATCTCCATGTTTGCCGCATTGGGCAGCCCGGAGAGGTGCGCATATTTTTCTTTGTTGGAAATATCCATGGCCGAAACTTTGACCTTGAACCCGCTTTCCAAAAATTGCCTGGTGACGTAGCTGCCGATGAAACCGGCGCCGCCGATGATGCCTACTGTTTTCATGTTTTATAGTTTTTAAATAAATCAGGGTGATCTTGACTTCGAAAATCACCCTGATTCAGGTGATAGAACTATTCCGTACCAAGTCCGGAATTTGTAAGGTTGTTTGGAGTTGGTGATGACCCTTGAACTGCGACAAAGGTGGGGACAAGGCCAGGCCGGCAGCGGGTAATCGCGTTTCAATCAGCGGTAATCTGGTTGCGAAAAAAAAATAAAAACGGGTAATTTCGTTGCATGCAACGAAATTACCCGTCATTTAAAATATTGAATTTCAGTTATTTGCGGGTTGTGCTGGGTGCTTCCCCAAATTCTTCCTGGTACAATTTTGAAAAATAGGAAGGATCTTTAAATCCCACCTCCCAGGCGGCTTCCGCTACGTTGGCTGTGCCGCATTCCAGCAACGCTCTGGCCCTGTTCAGTCGATGGGTACGGATCAGGTCGGATGGCGCCAGGTCGGTCAGCGCCTTCATTTTGCGGAACAACTGCGAGCGGCTCATTCCCATTTTCCGGCACAGCTGCGGCAGCCCAAAATCCTCCTGCCGGTAGTTGGTTTCCACTATAGCGCGCACCTTTTGCAGGAAACTGTCTTCCGGGTCGTCGGCCTGTACTTCTGGCGCAGCAGGTGACAGCACGTTTTGCTGGTATTTCAACTGCAATTTCTTGCGGCTTTCGAGCAAGTTGGCCACCGTGAGCAACAATTCTTCCTGATGAAAGGGTTTGGACAGATAGGCATCCGCACCGCGCTGCAATCCGGCCAGGCGACTCTGCACATCGGCTTTGGCCGTCAATAAAACTATGGGAATATGGCTGCTGAACTCGTTGTTTTTCAAAGTTTCCAACACCTCAAACCCATCTTTGACGGGCATCATCACGTCGCTGATAATGAGGTCGGGTACCGATTCGAGCGCTTTTTCTATGCCGGCCTCCCCATTGTAGGCAAATTCCAGGCTGTATGCCCGCCCGCCGTAGTCGGTATCTCCCTGCAAACAAGTTGTCAGGTATTCCACCACATCGGGATTGTCCTCGATGAGGAGGATGGAGTAGCCATCGGTTTCTTCCCCGGATGGGGTGGGTAGCGGACTGGTCATGGCAGTATTGACGCCTGCATTTACCAGATCGACCCAAGGCATTTCCTCCGGTTCACCGTGCTGTGTCACGGGCAGTCGAACCCTGAATGTACTCCCTACCCCGACGGTGCTTTCCACCGAAATGTCGCCGCCCATGGCTTTTACCAGTTCTCGGGTCAGCGAAAGTCCGATACCGGTACCGCCTGCACCGGAGTGATCCTGATTGTTGGCCTGAAAATATCGTTCGAAAACATGCGGCAATGCTTCCGGTGGAATACCTGCACCGGTGTCCTCAACCGAAATATTGAGCCATTGCTCCACCAGGTCAACCCTCAACAACACTTTCCCGCCGGAAGGCGTGAATTTGATGGCATTCGACAGCAGGTTGTGTATAATCTGTAACAAGCGCTCCGGGTCGTAGTCCATCACAATTTGCGCTTGTGCACTTTCAACCTTTACCAGCAGGTTTTGGGCGTTTGCCAGCGAGTGCAGACTTTCGGCGATATACCGGATAAATGCCAGGACGTCGCCCTGAATGTACCGGAATTTCAAGGTATTGGACTCCAGTTTGGCCAGGTCGAGTATCTGGTTGACAAGCCGCAGCAGGTTTTGGCCACTGCGTTGAATCAGCCTCAGTTGGCTGAGTTTCCCGGCATCGTTTTCCACTTTGGCCAATTGCTCGCCCATCCCCAGGATCACCGTCAGGGGCGTCCGGAATTCATGGGTGATATTCGTAAAAAAGCGGCTTTTAAAATTATCCAGTTCCTGGAGGCGCTCCGCTTTCTCCTGTTGTTTTTCCTGAAGCAACCTGCTTTCCCGAAGTGCAAATTCGGCCTTTTGCTTCGCCTCCACCTGCTCTTTTTGCCGATAGGCCAAACCCAATGAAAATATCAGGATTTCAGCGATCGTGCAAACCTTGAGATAACCGACGGTGAAATCTGTTTGGAAAATCCTCGAAAACAAGGTCAGCAAGAATCCCAGGCAGATCACACCAATCCCCGCTGTGATAAAATATCCCTTCGGGTCTCTGGTCCGGTACAAGGGGTAGATGAACAGGAACCCCGAAATGGTGACCAGTGCGATGTAGAAAATGGTCACACGGTCGTCAATCACATAGCTGAAATCATAGCGAAAGGCCAGGTAAATAAAAAGCACTATCAAAGGCGCACCAAGCCATATTACATACCGGAAATACCGGTCCCACTTTGGAAGCAGGTGTTCCAAATCCAGAAAACTTCGGATGAACGCCAGCCAGGACATCAACCCCAGGTAAATGGCGCCTTTGAACAGGTTGAAATAGGCAGGATGGTCCAAAAATACAAAGCCACCAATCCAGTCTTCCAGATCTTCGGAGATGTACGTCGTATAAACCACTACCATCAGCAGATACCCGGAATAGTAAATGTAGCTGCGGTCCTTGACGATGAAGAACTTGATGAGGTTGTAGAGCAACATCATCAGCACCAGACCGGCGAACAGGGCATTCATTGCCTTGGAATGCGCCAGTTTATGGTAAAAGACCGACAGGGGCTGCACATAGGTATAAAAAGTAGGTGGCAGGGCGCTCCGTTCGCTCTCGCCCCGGAAGTACAGCGTCACTACCTCCCCTGGAGGGAGCTGTAATTTGAACCAGGTGCCATTTCTTGTCGGGGCAAATTTTTTCCGGTGGGCAGGGACAAAAGTGCCGTTGACTTCGGATGTCCAGGTTCCATTTTCCGCCAATCTGTAAAGCGTGATTTGGGTGAACGTATTGGTAAAATTCAGCACCCATTCGCTGTGCATCTCCCCCTCGGGCAAGCGGTTCTCCAATTGTATCTTGCCCCAGTAAATCTGGTGGCTCTGTGGCTCGAATGTTTTGTCGGGAAATGCCACAAACCGGTCTTGCAACCGCGGCTGCACGATGTCCCCGATGGTGTATCTTCTGTCATCGTCGGGCAAAATCTGTATGAACTCCCGGATACCGTGGTTGTTGGAGTTGTTCAGGATGAGGGTTTGGGAACTCGGGCCGGTTGTGGGGCCGGGGTCAGAAGGGGCATTGCAACCGACCAACAGCAACGTACAACCCAAAAAATAATAAATATTTTTTCCGAACATGGACATTTGTATAAAAGCAATTTGCCCAGGTATGAACCCTGATCACTTAAAGTTAAAACAAATATCTGAAAACAACCCGCATGCACTTGTCTTTTTGCGGAACTGTCCGCTCTCTCAACGATGCGCATAGGATCAAAAAAAATCAGACACATGGCATTTATCCAAATTCAGCATACTTTTGGAAGCACCCAAACATAACTCCGGCATGACAAAACCAATCCAATCTCCAAAGATTTTTCACCCAAAAAAGCGATTAAATGCAGGAATTTCCCAGATTTTCGTGCAGTTACTTCAAAAAAGACCAGGGCATGCAGTCCAGCCAAATGTGGTGGGTGTGGCTGGTCTTTGCCCTCTCGATCATTTTGACCGGGGTGCTTGAAAGTTTTGTTTTTGCACTCCTGGGCTTTGGAGGGCTGATTTTCTCTTACTGGAAAGTATTTGGCGGTCACACTTCCAAAGCCGTTTTCCAGGTCGAAAGCAGGGGATTTACCATCGACATCTTATCGGCGAGCAAAGAAGTCGAGGTTGGGAAACACCGGTTTTTGTGGGAAGAACTCGAGTCTTTCTCCTTTTATTCAGGGGAAAATAACTCGGACGATGAACTATTGCTAAAATATTTCTCGGGAGAAGAAATAAAATTGTCGGGCGAGGAAATGAAACTTTTGAATGATTATTTAAAGAGCAATTTTCCCGAAAAAAGGGAAAAAAATACCTGGAACACCCCGTTTACATAAAAAGGAGAATCAGGCAGATAAAAAAGGACAACTTCACGATAGCCAATAAAAGAAATCCGACAATGAATCCAGGAATGTACATTATAGTAATCCTTCTTTCAGTTTTTCTATGCTGCAAGATTCAGAAGAGCATTTCAATTTATGAAAGCCCCAATTTAAAAGTAGAAAAACTGACCGGGCATACTTTTCGGCACATATCTTATCTTTCAACAGAGGATTTTGGAAAGGTCAGTTGCAACGGAATGATAGTTATCGATGGCAGCGAAGCATTGGTTTTTGATACGCCCACAAATGACCGTGACTCCAAAGAACTCATAGAATGGGTAGAGAAAACCCTGGATTGCAAGGTAATTGGCGTTGTTGTCACCCATTTTCATGGCGATTGCCTGGGTGGTTTAAACGAATTTCATCAAAGAAATATCCCTTCGTATGCTTCTTTTAAAACGATTGAACTGGCAAAATCAGACAGCGTTCAAATCCCGCAATATGGATTTGAGCACTATCTGGAGATACAGGTTGGAGATAAAAAAGTAGTAAATGAATTTTTGGGAGAAGGACACACCAGCGATAACATTGTATCTTATTTTCCGGATGAAAAAGTGTTGTTTGGCGGGTGCCTGATTAAAGCATCCGGAGCAAGTAAAGGATATTTAGGAGATGCCAATACCAGTGAATGGTCGAATACCGTTCAGGCAGTAAAATCCAGGTATGGAAAAGCAAGGGTAATTATTCCGGGTCACGGCGATCCGGGTAATTCGGACTTACTGGATTACACTATTGAGTTGTTTAAAAAAGAATAAGAGTCCATAACAAGGTATATGGAATCACTCCCTCAGCGACCTTATCAGCCGACAGGATGCAATGGAATGATGCTATCACTTTTTCAATATCCGTTGCAACTGCCTGGCCGTTTTAAACCCGCATTTTGAGGCGATGTACTCGATGGTATATTCGGGGTTGTTCAGCATCGTACTGGCATATTCCCTACGCAACATGGTCAGGTATTCCAGAACGGTAGAACCGGTCTTTTCCTTAAAAACCCTGCTCAGGTTTCTCGGGCTCATGCCCACATGAGCGGCAAGCGATTCAATACTGTTTTCCTTTGAAAGGTTGTCTATCATGTAATCCTGTACTTCGTGGACCTGCGGGTTGATATGATTCCTGTAGTCGAGGTAAACACTTTGCTGTTTGTGTCTTCCACTTCTTCGGTGGTACACGACAAGTCCCCGCGCCACCTTGTGCGTGAAAAGCGCCCCTTTCAGGCTCTCCAGGACGGCGAGCGCCAAATCGATACCGGCGCTGATGCCGGCACTGGTGTAAACATTGTTGCTTTTCACATACAGGATATCCTCAACCACCCTCGCCTCCGGAAATTGTTGTTGCAGCTCATGCACCCTGCGCCAGTGCGTGGTGCATTCTGTATTTGTCAGCAAACCGGCATGGCCCAGGGCGAATGCCCCGTTGCATATCGAGCAGACGGTGATGTGGTTGTCCGAGCATTCTTTCAGCCAGTCAAAAAATGCCCTTTCCGCCTTAAAGGAGATACTCCTGACGTATTCGCAGTCCATGCCGGGCACAAAGACATAATCGCCTTCCTTCAATTTTGCCTCTTTAAAACTTGCCAGTTTCCCGAATCCAAGACCCGCGGTGCTGACCGGGGTTTCCTGAAATTGATAAAACTCAAGTTCCGTCTCGAAACCATAAAATATGGCTTCGGTGAATACCTGTACAGGGCCCGCCAAATCGAGCAGTTCAACGGTAGGCGGTATGATAAAGGCCATTTTTCTCATGCTGTTTGAATTATTGCCGCGCATCGGCGCCGTATAAAAGGGTTGCTGCAAACTAAATGATATTCCGACGGATGTGAATTATCAGGAGACACTGAAGGACACATGCCAACCTCTTCAGCGTCTCGCTGACCATCAGATTATTTTTATACCGATTCCAAACTCCAGTGCAATATTATCCATATTTCCGTCCAAATATTGAACATCAGAACCTTTAACAGGCCAGGGGTATAGCGGCACATACACTCGCCAGGTGAAGAAATATTTTTTCCATCCCCGCTTCATGCTATACATCATGCCATAGTCGGGACTGAAAGCGGTGATGGTAGCACTCACCTTGTCAAAACGCTCGTCATCCAGCGTTTCCTTGTAGGTGGTGTACTTGACGCCAACCATCAATAAAAACGTATGCGAGTGTTTTTTTGAATAAAACGTCGTGCCGACACCGATTTTCTGGTTGATCGAATAATTGTAACTCGTTTTTATATGATTAAAATACCGCTGGGTTACATTGTTGATATTAAAGGAAGTATGTGCCGCAAGGCTAAGGTGCCTGCGCGGGTTCCATTGTATCAGATTCGTAACAAGGAGGTCCGTACCGAAATTTGTATGAATCCCGATGGCCGGTTCCACAGTTAATAGTCGCGCCTTTGAAGGCTCGTTTATCTCTACTGTAGTGCCTTTTTGAGCCACCCCGCAGGCGCCGGGCAAAAGAAAAACCAGGAGGAAAAAATATTTCAGAAAGTTCATGATTTGTATTTTAAAGATTTTTGAAAAGTGTGGACATCAGGGTTACCTGTTTTGAAAATAGTAGTTCAGTCCTTTGATCATGTTCGGATGTTCCGAGCCGCGGTGTCCCAGGTCTTCCTCTGTATTTTTCTCCAGTTTGATCTGTGTGTAGTTGTCGCGAAGCAATTGGTAAAACGCCTCAAAAGGCGCCTGCATCCTGCCGGCATTTTCGGCCCCGCCTATTCCCATGAATACCAGTTGGGCCCTGTCTTTATTTTCGGCCCGGTTGTCCTTTTCAAATTGCAGCGACACCAGGTCGTCAAACCACAGCGACGGGCTGAGCAAAATGTAGTTGCCGAACAATTTATTGCCGGTACAAAAAGCGTAGGCCCCAAACAGGCCTCCATAGGAATGGCCTAGAATAACGCGGCTGCTGCGAGCCGTATCCACGGCAAGGTTCTCCTCCATCTCCGGAATCAACTGTTTTTCAATAAAATTCAGGAATTCCGGGCCGCCGCCGGTTACGGAACTGACTTTTGTCGGGGTGTAATCGATGCTCCGGTCCTTTCCGTAGCCGATACTTATCACCACGGCGTTCGCCACGGCAAGTCGGTCCGAAATTTCCCGGCACTTGTTGGATACAAAATCGAAATTT
>ERZ724526.1671-NODE-1671-length-11261-cov-4.102891_pt1 | contig 11261 bp, 7 predicted proteins | sample MGYA00376059_ERZ724526 | MGnify/ENA primary metagenome ERZ724526 (study PRJEB28724, sample SAMN07190883) | activated sludge metagenome | isolation source: activated sludge of sewage treatment plant in Hong Hong | place: Hong Kong | collected 2016-03-17 ... | reverse complement strand
GCTTCGCAGCGTTCCTGCAGCATGTTCAACAACTGTTTGCGCCCGATGCCGACAAACCCATGGCCGGCGCTGCGGATGGTCCTGCCCTTGAAGTGAAGTTCGACATCGTCCCAATGATTGAACGCCACCTGGATGGCATTGGCGGTATCGCTATCCCAGGCACGCATGTTTTCGAGCGTGGCATCGGAGAAAACGACGCCCCAGCCAAAGGTGTCGTAGGGGCGGTTCCGCTCCACCACCGTAATCCGGTGCGCGGGGTTCAGCTTCTTCATCAGCAACGCAAAATAAAGGCCCGCGGGGCCTCCGCCAACGCAAACGATACGCATACTTTCCCCTGGCAAATGGCCGTGATGGTGCTTCTCGACGATGGCAGCCGGTTCAGGCGCTGCCGTTTCCCGGGTCGAGGGCAGTTCCCGGCTCGACGCTGCCCGCTGAAGCCTCCGGCCCCGGCCTGCGAGCGACGCATGGGCATCGACGGCGTCCAGCAAGGCTTGAACGCCTTCGCCCGTTCGAGCGACCGTCGTCAGCACTGGAACGGCCCAGTTGCCGGGCGGCCTCGAGGCGACCATAGCCGTCAGGTCCGCGACGGTTTGCCCCGCCTGCGGCAGTTCCGCCTTGTTCACCACGAGAATGTCGGCGATTTCGAGGATGCCGGCCTTGAACGCCTGCACCTGGTCTCCCTGCCCGGGCGCGCAGAGAACGATGCGGGTATCGGCGAACCGCGCGATCTCGACCTCCGACTGGCCCGTGCCGACGGTTTCGACAATCACGACGTCGAAACCGCCCGCATCGAACACGTCGATGGTGCAGCCGGTCGTTGCGGACAAGCCGCCGAGCTGGCCGCGGGAAGACAGCGACCGGATGAAGACTGCGGGATCGTCGGCATGATCGCTCATGCGCAGACGATCGCCGAGCAGGGCGCCGCCGCTCACCGGGCTGGACGGATCGACCGCCACCACCGCGACGCTTCGACCGCGGCGACGCAATTCACCGAGCAAGGCGTTGATCAGGCTCGACTTGCCGGCACCGGGCGCACCGGTAATGCCGACGACATGGGCTCGGCCGCCATGGCGGGCCAGTTCCGCCGCCAAGGCCTCGGGGACAGGCGAGTCGCCATCGATCAGCCGAAGCGCGCGGGCGATGGCGCTGCGGTTTCCCGCCAACACCCCGGACAACAGGACGTTTCCCATTTGGCGCCGGCGGTCAGGGCATATTGGCAAAATTCGGCGTCCGGCCTTCGCCAAACGCCGCGATGCCCTCGCGGGCCGCGGCCGTGCATGCGGTCCGGCCAAAGGCGCGATAGCCGATCTCCAGCGCCACCTCGAGCGTTGGTGCCGCGGCGGCATCCCTGATGGCCTGTTCGAGGATCTCCAGGACCTGGCGACTCAGCGGCGCACCAGCCGCCGAAACGGGAGAAAACGACAATGCAGCGGGCAGCGTCGCCGGCTTGTTGCGCCAGTCCACAATTCGATCTGCGAGGCTCCGGACCCGTTCTTTCGCCAACGCCATCAGCGATGGCACATCGCCGGCCAGGGCGTCGATGACCCCGAGGTCGCGCAGTTTCGAGGCACTGACGCGCTCGGCGCGACCCAGCATGGCCGCGAATGTCTCGGCGGCGTGACCCCAGCGCCGGAAGGGCACCACCATGGCGCCGATCCCCGGGACGATGCCGAGCGTGATCTCAGGCAACTGCATCCAGGCATCGTCGAGCGCGACGATCGCATGGCAGCGCATCGCCAGTTCCAGTCCGCCGCCGAGGGCCATGCCGTTCAAGGCGGCCACCACGGGCTTGTTCATCGAATCCAGGTGAATCAGCAGGCGCGAGCAATCGCGCGAGTACTGCGACGACGCCCGCTCGTCGCCCAGCATGCCGACGAAGCGGCCGATTTCGGCGCCGGCGCAGAAGGCCTTCGGGCCGAAGCCGGTAATGATGAATCCTTGAACGGCCGGATCATTTTCGTGGCTGCGAATCACCTCGAGTATCTCGTCGGTCATCTCGTCGTTAAGGGCATTGCGCGCCTCGGGTCGGCGCAGGGTGATGACCTTGATGCCGTCGATATCGTCGACCAGGACATGCCGGAAGAATTGCTGATAGCGCGCCAGCGGCTTCTTGGGCTCCGGCATGCCCGGCCGTGTCGCCGCGAAGCTTGCCAGAATGCGGCGGCTCTCGGTTTCGCCCAGTTGGCGCATAAGGTCAAGCGGGCCGTGCTTGAAGCCAAACGCGGTCTTGCAGCCCAGTTCCAGATCGGCGGGATCGCCGATGCGACGATCCAGAATATCCACCGTCTGAGAAAACAAAATCCCGAGCAGGCGATCGCGAACCAGCGACACGGTCTCGGGCTCCACCTGTAGCGGCTTGCCCGGCGGCACGGTCAGCCACTTCTGCACCGAGCGGAATATCGGCGCCGGCCGATAGTGCTCGCCCTCCTCGTCGGCCTGCAGGCTATTGGTCTCGGTAATGATGGGATTGCCGTTGGCCAGATTCAGCACGAAGAACGGACCGGCATGGACAAACTGCGCGGCCACGCTATCGACCTCCGCGGCGGTCGCCCGGTCGAGCAACAACGCGGCTTCATTGCACCAGTTGTCGAAAATCCGGTCGAGCATGAAGCAAACGTCATCGGTCGTCACCATCGGCAGTTTGCCGGTAGCGCAGAACAGCCAGCGCAAATAGTCGATCACCTCGGCATCGGCCCCGGGCCAAGCCACGATTTCAACCGCCGGATTGCGCCACGCCGGCGCAAAGAAATGGGTCACCGTCGCCCTGCCTCGGTGGTGCAGTTCGGCGAAGATCCGCGCGGCGGGCAATGAACTGGTGTTCGAGGTGATCAGGGCGTTCGCATCGACCACCTGCTCCACCTGTTTGAAGATCCGCCTCTTGAGGTCCAGATTTTCGGTGGCGGCCTCGATGACCCAGTCGCAATCGCGCATCGCGCCATAGTCGAGGGTGCCGAAAAGGTTCGTCGTCACCTGCGCGGCCTGCGCCTCGCTCATCTTGCCACGCGCCACGGCCTTGGCTGCGTAGTCGCGGCAACGCTGCAGGCCTTGATCGATCGCCGACTGAGCGACATCGACCAGGGTCAATCGGATCTGCGGCAACGCGCTCTTCAAGTAATAGCCGATATCCGGTCCGATGGTCCCCGCGCCGATGATCGCCACGTGGCGCGGCAGTGCACGGCTGGGCGCCTGCAGCAGAGGATTGGCGAAAAAATTCCCGATCACTTGTCTCCTGAATATTGTGATTTTCTAAAAATTTGTTGACATGCTATCAAAAAGCAATGTAACGTCAATAGAAATTAAATTAAAAGTCTTGCTTATAAGACTTCATCGACGTTAGGCGGGGTGGATTTCCCCGTTTCGCCTTGGAGGAGACACATGCAGTACCAAGCGGAAATTCCGTATGGCGCTTACTGGAGTACGCCCTTTGCCCGGTGGCAAGGCAGCTTCTCGCATCTGCACAGCATCCAGTTCGCGGCCCACGTTGCGAAAGCCGAGTTGGCGGCCCGTGCCATCGACACTTCGGTGTTCGATTACGGCGCGCTGGGGTTTTCGGTACCTCAGAAGCACGCGTTCTATGGCCTGCCGTGGCTGGCCGCCCTGGCGGGCATTCCCCAGATTGGCGGACCCACCCTGATGCAAGCCTGCGCAACCGGCGTGCGCGTGCTCTTCACCGCTGCCCAGGAAGTCCAGGCCGGACTCGCCAGCTGCGCCTTGGCGATCACGTGCGACCGGACTTCCAACGGGCCGCACTTGTACTACCCGGACCCCAAGGGTCCCGGCGGCACGGGCAGCCATGAAGATTGGGTAGTGGAGAACTTCGGTTGCGATCCGCAGGGCGGCCACGCCATGCTGCAAACGGCGGAAAACGTCGCCGCCCGGCACGGTATCGGCACCGCCGAGCAACACGAACTGGTATTGCGTCGCGAATCGCAGTATCGGCAAGCCCTGGCCGACGGCTCGGCTTTTCTGAAGCGCTTCATGACCTTGCCGTTCCAGGTGCCTGACGCCAAGTTCCGCAAGATTGCGGCCACTTTGGAAGGCGACGAAGGGCTTACCCACTCGACGCCGGCCGGACTGGCGGGCCTGAAGCCCGTGAACGCCGGCGGCACGGTGACCTACGGTGGACAAACGCATCCCGCGGATGGCAACGCCGCGCTGATCGTGACCCACCCGAACAAGGCCCGCGAACTCGCACGCGACCCGAATATCGCCATCCGTCTGCTGGGCTTCGGCCAGGCGCGCGTGGAACTCGCCTACATGCCCGAGGCGACGGTCCCGGCCGCGGCCCGGGCTTTGCAGCAGGCGGGGAAAAGCCTGTCTCAGGTCGATGCCGTCAAGACGCACAACCCGTTCGCCGTCAACGACATCTACTTCAGCCGCCAGACGGGATTCGACCTCGCCGCGATGAACAACTTCGGCTGCTCGCTGGTGTGGGGCCATCCGCAGGCTCCGATGGGCACGCGTTCGATCATAGAACTCATCGAGGAGCTGGCCCTGCGCGGCGGCGGCATCGGTCTGTTTTCCGGCTGCGCGGCGGGCGACTCCGCCATGGCGGTGGTGCTGGAAGTTGTCGACAGGCATTGATCATTGAAGCGGCATATCCAGGCATCTGAGTTCAAGTAAGCAATTCGTCCGGAGGAATCTGATGGGATACAGGATCGGCATTGACGTTGGCGGCACATTCACGGACTTTCTGATGATCGACGACGCTGGCAACTCAAGCGTCTTCAAGACATCGAGCACGCCGCAGGATCCTTCCGTGGGCGTGCTGGCCGGCATGCGCGAAATGGCGGACTCGCTCGGCATCGACCTCGAGCGGTTCGCGGGCGAGGTCGATTTGATCGTCCACGGCACAACGGTCACCACCAACGCGGTGCTGACCGGCAACGGCGTGAAGACCGGCCTGATCACCACCGAAGGCTTCCGCGACATCCTGGAGATGCGCCGCGGCTACCGCGAAGAGCTTTACAACAACAAACTGACCCCGCCCGCGCCGCTGGTGCCGCGCGACCGGCGCCTGCCCGTCAAAGAGCGCATCGACGCTTCCGGCGCCGTGGTTCTTGCGCTCGACCCGCAGTCGCTTGCCGATGCCGTCGATGCGCTGGTCGCAGAGCAGGTCCAGGCCGTGGCGATCTGCTTCATGCACAGCCACGCCAACGCCGAGCACGAGCAACTCGCCAAGGCCATGGTTCGCGAGCGCCTGCCTGGCGCCTACTTGACGGTGTCTTCGGAGTTGCTGCCGCAAGCCCGATTCTACGAGCGCTTGTCCACCGCCGCCTTGAACAGCTACGTAGGGCCGATCCTCAAGCGCTATCTTGAATCGCTGCAGTCCAATCTGGCGCGCATCGGCTTCAAGGGCGTCCTGCTGATCATGCAGTCGAACGGTGGCGTTGCCACGCCGCAATCGACGGCCAGCACGGCCGTCATGACTCTGCTGTCCGGGCCGGCCGGCGGGCCCGTGGCCGGCCTCGTGTTCACCGGCGTGCAAGGCTACGACCAGTGCATCACCGTCGACATGGGCGGCACCTCCTTCGACGCCTCCGTCGTCCAACGCGGCGTCCCCCTGTTGCGCAGCGAAGGATGGATCGCCCGGCAACGGCTGGCGCTGCCCATGCTCGACATCCACACCATCGGTGCCGGCGGTGGATCGATCGGCTGGATAGCCGACGGCGGCCTGCTCCGCATGGGTCCGCAAAGCGCCGGCGCTCAGCCGGGGCCGGCCTGCTACGGCCGCGGCGGCAAGTTGCCGACCTGCACGGACGCCAACCTGGTCCTGGGTTATCTCGAGCCGGAGTACTTCCTTGGCGGGCGCATGAAGCTCGACCGCGACGCCGCCAGGCAAGCGATTGACCAACATATCGCCAAGCCGCTCGGCATCTCGGTCGAGCAAGCGGCGGCCGGCATGTTCCCCGTCGTCAACGTCAACATGGCCGCCGGTCTGCGCGAGATCACCGTGTCGCGCGGCATCGATCCGCGCGAGTATCCGCTTGTCGTGGCTGGCGGCGCCGGGCCGATTCACGGCGCGATGATCGCGCTGGAGCTGGAGTTGCCGGTCATCGTGGTGCCGCGCGAATCGTCGATCTTCTGTGCAAGCGGCATGCTCCGCTCCGACTTCAAGCACAGCTACGTCCGGACTTATCACGCCCTCGGCGCCGAGGCTGACACGCGGGTCATGGCGAAACACTTTGCCGAACTGGAGCGCCAGGGCCGGCAGGTTCTCCACGACGAGAAGGTCACGGCCCACGACCGGGTCCGCGTCGAACACGCCATCGACATGCGCTACCTTGGCCAGCACAACGAGATCACCTGCAATTTCGACATCGTGCGATTCGAGCAGGACGGCATCGACTACCTTCGCTCGGTGCTGCACGAGGAACACGAGCGCTTGTATGGCTACTCGCTGCGCGAGGCGGGCACCGAGGCCGAACTGGTCAACCTGCGGGTCACGGTTCTGGGCATTACCGACAAGCCGGCGATGAAGTTCATGACGCGCATCGATGACGACATCGCCGCCTGCGAGAAAGGGCGGCGCCAAGTCTATCTGCCCAGCGAAGGAAAGTTTGCCGAAGTGCCCGTCTATGACGGCGAGCGGCTGCAATTCGGCCATCAGGGCAGCGGCCCGGCCATCATCGAGCAAATCACCACGACCACCTTTGTATCCCCCGAATTCGATTTCGTCGTCGATCGCGCCGGCAGCTACTGCCTGTACCTGCGCGAGATCGGCCATACCTACCTGAGGAGGGTTCTCGAATGACAGAGTCTGGCAAGCACGGGATCGACCCGATCCTGGTCACCGTCATCCAGCGGCGGCTCAAGGCGATCACGGAAGAAATGGGCCTGGTCATGCTCAGAACCGCCCGCTCGCCCATTCTTTCGGAGGCGCGGGATTTCGTCACCGGCCTGTACGATGCCGAAGGCAACATGATGGAGCAAACGGCCTACATCCCGATCCTGGCCTTCGCAGTGCCTGAAAGCATCAAGCACATCGTCGCCTACTTCAAGGACAAGCTCTATCCCGGCGACGTGATCATTCACAACGATCCTTTCACGGGCGGGAATCAGGCGGCGGACGTGAAAATCGTGCGGCCGATCTTCTTTGGCGAGCGACTGGTCGGCTTTGCCGCGATCAATGGCCACCAAGCGGACGTCGGCGGCGCCGTCGCCGGCGCCTACAACCCCGGGGCCACCGAGATCTGGCAGGAAGCGCTGCGCATCACCCCCGTCAAGCTTTATGAAAAAGGCGAGAAGCGCCAGGATGTCTGGGACCTGGTTTTCGGCAACATTCGCTTCCCCATCGTTCAAGAGGACATCCAGGCGGCGATGGGCGGTTGCGCGGTCGGCGACCGCGAATTGGTCAGGCTGATCGAGCGCCATGGCTGGGACCGGTTCGACGCGCACCTGCAGCATCTGTACGATGCCACGGAACAGCAGATGCGCGCCGAGATACGCGATATTCCGGACGGCGTCTATCACGGCAAATCCACCGCCCACTACGACGGCTTCACGCCCGGCTCGACCATGGACTTTTGCGTCAAGGTCACCGTCCGTGGCGACAACATCGATTTCGACTTCACCGGCTCGGCACCGCAAACGCCCGGCTACGTCAATGCGCCGCCGGCCTCGACGATTTCGGCGATCACCCTGACCTTGCTCATGTGCCTCAAGGACCCGAGCATTCCGCAGAACGTCGGCGTCATGCGGCCACTGACTTTCAACCTGCCGGAGGGATCGATCGTCAATCCGCGCTTTCCGGCGGCAAGCACTTTCGGCAACCACCTCTCGGATCAGATATCGGCGGCGATTTTCGATGCGCTGGCCGCGGCCTTGCCGCAACGCGTCACCGCTGCGTGGAACCCGCTGTTCGCCATTGCCGCCGTCGGGTTCAACGCGCGGACGAAGCAGCCGTTCGTCGACATTCTGTTCAACGGTCTGAAGGGCGGCGGCGGCGGCACCGCCGGCGCCGACGGCTACGATCACATTGGATTGATTGCCTGCGGCGGCGGCTTGCTGGCGCAAGATCCGGAGATGTTCGAGATGAAGGACCCGCTCTACTTGCGCCGCTTCGAGTTCAAGACCGACTCGGCCGGCGCCGGCCAGTGGCGCGGCGGGCTGGGCGTCGAAATGGAAATGGAATTTCTGGGCAACGACAACATGGTCAGCGCGTTCGGCGATGGCATCGACCCCGGCTCGGAGGCCAAAGGCATTCTGGGTGGCGGCCACGGCATGCTGAACCACGGCGAACTCATGTACCCCGATGGCACACGCTACACGTGCAAGAGCAAGGAAGTCGTGCCCGGCATTCCCAAGGGCACGATATGGCGCCAGGTTGCCGGCGGCGGGGGCGGCTATGGCGATCCGCGCCGGCGTCCCGCCGAGCAGGTCGCCCGCGAGGTTCGCTACGGCTACGTTTCCGCCATCGCGGCGCGGGAGCAGTACGGCGTGGTCGTCGACCCCGTCACCGGCGTGCTCGATGCATCCGGCACGGCCGCCTTGCGGGGAGAAGTTCGATGAATGCGCCGGTTGACCGCAACGCGCCTCGCGATCACGAGGAACAGATTTTCGAGACCGGGGCCGGCATTCCCATCGAGGAAGTCTACGGACCGGAGGCCATCGAAGCCTTCGAAGCCGAACGGGACCTCGGCGACCCGGGCGAGTACCCGTTTACCCGGGGACCTTATGCCGGCATGTACCGGTCCCGCATCTGGACGCGCCGATTCCAGGTGGGATTCGGCTCGCCGGAGGAAACCAACGAACGCATCAAGTACCTGGCCGCCAACGGCGCCAACGGCTTTGTCATCACCATCGACTTGCCGACGTCCTATGGCTTCGACTCCGACGATCCGCTGGCCGATGGCGAGGTCGGCGTCACCGGCGTCGCCATCTCCACCCTGGAGGACATGGAGGCGCTCTATGCCGGGTTCTCCCCGGCGCAATTGTCCTACGCCCTGTCGATCCGCCCGCCGGTATCGTCGGTAACGCTCGCCATGCTGGCCTGCGTCGCCCGTCGCCAAGGCGTGGACTTCAAGGACGTCATCGGTACGCAACAAAACGATCCGTTCTACCAGATGAGCGGCGGGCCGCTGCAAACGATCACCCAGTTTTTTCCGCTCGAGGGCACGCTGCGCCTGTGCGTCGACAACATCCAGTACATCTCGAACAATCTGCCGCGGCTCAACTGGATGGTCACCAATGGCTACAACCTGCGCGAAACGGGAGTCAATGCCATCCAGGACGGGGCCTTTACCCTCGGCCATGCGTTCGACATCTTCCGCCTGGCCCGCCAACGAGGCCTCGACATCAACGTCTTCCCCCGTCGGGCCTCGTTCTTCCTCTCGGCATCCATCGACTTCTTCGAGGAAATCGCCAAGTTCCGCGCCATGCGGCGCTTGTATGCCCGGACCATGCGCGAAGAGTTCAGCGCGAGCAATCCCGAATGCTGGCGTCTCCGGTTTTCGGTGCAATCGGCGGGCAACACGCTGACGACCCAGCAACCTCGCGTCAACATGGTACGCGCCGGCGTCGAGGCCATGGCGGCGGTTTTCGGCGGCGCCCAGTCGATTCACTTGTGTTCCTATGACGAGGGCCACGGACTGCCGACCGAGGAATCCTCGCGCATGGCCTTGCGCACCCAACAAGTCATCGCCTACGAGAGCGGCATCACGAAGACGGTCGATCCGCTCGCCGGCTCGTACTACGTCGAGAGCCTGACCAACCGCATGGAGCAGGAAATCGGCAAGAAGCTCGCCGACATCGGCCAGCGCGGCGGCATGGTCGCCTGCATCCGCGATGGCTGGCTGGAAGCGGAGATCAACACCGCGCGCATCAAGAATCAGCACGACATCGATAGCGGCCGGCGCGTATTGGTAGGCGTCAACCGCTTCCAGGTCTCTCCCGAAGAGGATCCGCCCATCCACATCCACAAGATTCGCGCCGACGAGTGGGGCGAACGCCGGACGGCGATGTTGCGCCGCTACCGGGCGGAGCGCGACCAGGCCCGCTGGGCCGAGGCGATGTCGCGAATCGATGCGGGTTGGCGCAATGGCGACAACATGGTCCCGGTATTGATGGATGCGCTGGAAAACAAGGTCACCATGGGCGAGGCGCATGAAGCGATGCGCAAGGCCCAGCAGTGGTCTTTCCGCTGACGACAAGGGAGGATGGACGATGACAAGAAAACGCATCTTGTTGGCCAAAATGGGCCTCGATTGCCATGACACGGGGATTATCACGGTGGCCGCCATGCTGCGGGATGCCGGCCATGAGGTCATATACATCGGCCTGCACAACAGCGCCGAACAGGTCATCAAAGTCGTCGTCGAGGAAGGGGTGGACGCGGTGGGCATCAGCTTCCTGTCCGGCCAACACATGACCCAGGTCCGGCGGCTGCTCGAGCGCATGCGCGCCGAACACGTCGCGGTGCCCGTCTTTTGCGGCGGCGTGATTCCCTCCGACGATGCCGCCGAATTGCAGGCTCTGGGCGTAGCCGACGTGTTTACGCCGGGCACGCTCACCGGCGAAGTGATCGAACGGGTCGACCGCGCGATGGCCGGAGCAAGGGCATGAGCGCCGCCGCCAAGGTCAGACAAGACCTGATGGCCACCGCGCTCGATAAATGCAAGGCGGCAATCGAAGCCGGCAACAAGGAAGAGGCGCTCAAACAGGCGCAGGCAATCTGGGATGAGTGGCGACCGCTGCACGATCTCTATGTCGATCTTTCCGGACTGCTCGCCACGTTCATACGGGATCGCCTCGGCGACCAAGCCGTCGAGGAGGCATGGCGCTTCGTGGGAGAGCAGACCTGGAAGCCCTTCCTGATGCAGATGAAGGCCACCGGATCCACCGAATTGCTCACTTCGATCTACGCGCAATTCCTGCGCGCCCACGGCCATCGTTTCACCGCCCTGGAAGACGACGAGAAAGTCAGCTTCATCATGCACTTTTGCGCCAGCGGCGGCATGTTGATGCGCGACGGCAAGAACGAGGACTCCGGCAGACATCCGGTCAATATCGCGGTGATGAAGGAGAAGGCCGACTGGACCTTCAACAGGCCGTTGTCGGCCTATTGCGTCCATACCCCGCTGTGGATGGACATTCAGCCGCGTGAATGGGGTTGGGATGTCTTCAAATCCACGTTTGGCCGCCAGTTCGACGATCAAGGCAAGGCCATCGACGAGCCCTGCGTAGCCCATATCTACAAGCAGCCGCAAAGCTAGACTGGAGGCCGCCATCATGACGCTGGACGACATTCCGCGCCGCAATGG
>ERZ724526.1666-NODE-1666-length-11273-cov-6.908896_pt1 | contig 11273 bp, 9 predicted proteins | sample MGYA00376059_ERZ724526 | MGnify/ENA primary metagenome ERZ724526 (study PRJEB28724, sample SAMN07190883) | activated sludge metagenome | isolation source: activated sludge of sewage treatment plant in Hong Hong | place: Hong Kong | collected 2016-03-17 ... | reverse complement strand
GCCTGCTCTGGTGGTTTACCTTCGTTGCGCTCGGCCTCCAAGGCAAAGTCGATCATCATGATGGCGTTCTTCTTCACGATGCCGATGAGCAACACAATCCCGATCAGCGCGATGATGCTGAATTCCATACGGAACAACATGAGGGCCAGCAGCGCGCCGACACCCGCCGAGGGAAGGGTGGAGAGAATCGTCAGCGGATGGATGTAGCTCTCATACAAAATACCAAGGACGATGTAGACCGTGATCAAGGCGGCCAGAATCAACAGCGGTTCATGTTCCAGAGAGTTTTGAAAGGCCTGCGCCGCGCCCTGAAAACTTCCGCGGATACTGGCGGGAAGCCCCAATTCCTGCGTGACATGCCGAATCGCTTCCACCGCCGCGCCAAGCGAACCATTCGGCGCAAGATTGAACGAGATCGTCACGGCGGGAAACTGCCCCTGCCGGCTGATGACCAGCGGCACGGTGGTCTCGGTCACCCTGGTGAAGACATTCAACGGCACCGATCCGCCGCTGCCTCTCACCTCCAGAGCTTGCAGGGCTTCCGGTCCTTTCTGAAATTCCGGCATCACCTCCAGAATGACGCGATACTGATTCAACTGCGTAAACATCGTCGAAACCTGCCGCTGGCCGAACGCATCGTACAAGGTATCCGTGATGAGTTGCGGCGTGATGCCCATGCGTGACGCGGTATTGCGGTCGATCTCCACGAGCGAGGCCAATCCCTGATTCAGTTGATCGCTGCTGACATCGCGCAGTTCAGGGCGCAGCTGCAAATGTTCCAGCAGTTTCGGGGCCCACCGGTTCAACTCCTCCGGATCGGCATCTTCCAACGTGTATTGAAACTGCGTCCGACTCACCCGATCTTCCACCGTGAGGTCTTGCACCGGCTGCATGTGCAAGGTGATCCCTTCCACGTCGGCCACACGTGATTCCAGCCGTCTGATGATGTCACCGGCGCCCCCCACCCGCTCGCCCAAAGGTTTCAGATTAATGTACACGCGCCCGCTGTTGAGCGTCGTATTCGTGCCGTCCACACCGATAAATGACGTGAGGCTTTCCACAGCCGGTTCCTCAAGAATGACGCGAGCCAGAGCTTGCTGGCGTTCCGCCATCGTGCCGAACGAGACCGCTTGCGGGCCTTCCGTGATGCCGAGGATGACGCCTGTATCCTGGAGCGGAAAGAATCCTTTGGGAATCAGAACAAACAGCGCGACCGTGACCACCAGCGTGGCGCCCGTCACAAGCAGCGTCGCCTGTTGGCGCCGAAGTACCCACTGCAGACTTCTCCCATAGCCCGCGATGATGCGATCCAGCATTTGCTGCGAGGCTCGCGCCAACGGCCCCGGATGCTCCTCCCGCCGTTCGCGCAAAAGCCTGGCGCACATCATCGGAGTCAACGTGAGCGACACGATTGCCGAAATGAGGATCGTAATGCTCAGCGTCACGGCAAACTCCCGGAATAACCGTCCCACCACATCGCCCATGAACAACAACGGGATCAATACTGCGATCAGGGACACGGTCAACGACAGGATCGTGAAGGCGATTTGCTTGGACCCCTTGAGAGCAGCCTGGAAAGGCGATTCCCCCTGTTCGATGTATCGCGCGATGTTCTCGATCATCACGATGGCATCGTCGACCACGAAGCCCGTGGAGATCGTCAGCGCCATCAAGGTCAGATTATTCAGGCTGAACCCCATGAGGTACATGAGGCCGAAGGTGCCGATAAGAGAGAGGGGTACGGCCACCGCCGGAATCACCGTGGCCGGCAATGTGCGGAGAAACAAAAAAATCACCAGAATCACAAGGGCCACCGCTAGCACCAATTCGAACTGTACATCGCGAACGGTCGCGCGAATCGAAGTCGTGCGATCGGTCAGCACGGAGACCTGCACGGATGACGGGAGGGTTCCCTGTAGCTGCGGCAGCAACTGCTTGACGCGGTCGACCACTTCGATGACATTCGTCCCCGGCTGGCGCTGAATGTTGACGATCACCGCCGGCGTCTCGTTCATCCAGGCGGCCTGCTTGGTATTTTCGACATCGTCGATGACCTCGGCGACTTCCGACAGCCGAACCGGCGCGCCGTTGCGATAGGCCACGATCAGCGCCTTATAGTCTTTGCCGGCAAACAATTGGTCCGTGGCGTTGATGATGGAGGCGCGACGCGGCCCGTCGAAACCGCCCTTGGCCTGGTTCACATTGGCGGCAGCCACCACCACGCGGAGATCTTCCAACGTCAACCCGTAGGCGGCCAACGCGCGCGGATTCGCCTGTATCCGCACCGCCGGACGCTGGCCCCCGCTGATGCTTACGAGACCGACACCGGACAATTGCGAAATCTTTTGCGCAAACCGGGTTTCGGCAAAGTCACGCACTTGCGACAGAGGCAAGGTAGCGGAGGTCAACGCCAGCGTGAGGATCGGCGCATCTGCGGGGTTAACTTTGTTGTAGACCGGCGGCGCAGGAAGATCGCGAGGCAGGAAGGTGGCCGCGGAATTCATGGCCGCCTGCACTTCCTGCTCCGCGATATCCAAATCGATGTCGAGACTGAATTGAAGGGTAACGACCGAACTGCCCCCGGAACTCGTGGAGGTCATCTGATTGAGCCCGGGCATTTGCCCGAACTGCCGTTCCAGTGGAGCCGTAATGGAAGACGTCATCACGTCCGGCCCGGCGCCGGGATAAAACGTCAACACTTGAATGGTGGGATAATCGACCTGCGGAAGCGCGGAAACGGGCAGATGGCGATATGCCAGCGCGCCGGCCAGCAGAATCGCGATCATCGTCAAGACCGTCGCCACCGGCCGCACGATGAACAGCCGCGAAGGGTTCACGTGCGTTTCCCCTGTTTTTTCCGTTCTCCTCCCGCGGGCGGACTCTCCTGGCTGGTCGGCACTGCTCCGCCCGATGGACGCATCTCGACCTTGCTGCCTTCACGCAACTTTTCCGTTCCATCCACCACAACGGTTTCACCTGATGCCAGGCCGGTATCGATCGAGGTGTCTTCGCCCTGTGACACACCCACGGTCACTGCGCGCACGCTGACCGTCTGTTCCGCCTCATTCACCACGTAGACAAATGTTCCCTTGGGACCGCGTTGAATCGCGGCCGACGGCACGATGGTCGCACCTTGCTTGATATCAAGGAGCAGGCGGGCGTTCACGAACTGATTGGGGAAGAGCGCGCTGTCGTCGTTGGGAAACACCGCCTTCAGACGGACGGTCCCGGTGGTCGGGTCGATTTGATTGTCGACGGTGAGCAACGTCCCCGTTGCCAATTTGCGCTTCTGCTCCCGATCGAAGGCCTCCACCACCAGCTGCTTTCCCGACTTGAGCCGTTCGAACACCGCCGGCAGATGATCTTCCGCCAACGCAAAGACGACGGTGATCGGCTGCAATTGCGTGATCACCAGCAATCCGTTGGGATCGTTGGCATGCACGATATTGCCCGCATCTACGAGGCGCAGCCCGACCCGCCCGTCGATCGGCGCGGTAATGCTCGAATAGGTCAGTTGCAACTTGGCATTGTCGATCTGTCCTTGGTCCGCCTTGACGATACCTTCATACTGACGCACAAGGGCTTCCTGGGTATCGAGCTGCTGTTTGGGAATGAAGTTCTGTTTGTACAGGTCCCGGTAGCGTTCAAAGTCGAGCTGTGCATTCTTCATCTGCGCCTGGTCGCGCGCCATTTGTCCCTGCGCCTGGATCAACTGCACTTCAAAGGGGCGGGGGTCGATCTGCGCCAATAACTCTCCGTTCCGCACGAGTTGGCCTTCCTTGAAGAGCACGCGCATCAACTGGCCATCCACCCGGCTTTTCACCGTGACGGTATTCATCGGGATGACGGACCCCAGGCCGTTCAAATAAATGTTGATCTCACCGGTTTTTGCCACGGCCGCCACGACCGGGGTATTGCGCGCAGCCGTCGGTGGACGCTTTTCCGACCGACTGGGTTGCGCCTCACCGGAGCGGGTCATCGTGACATAGGTTCCCACGGCCAATAGGCAGGCTGCGGAGAGCCCGATCATCCATCGTTTCAAGAGAGTGGAAAATCTCACCGACTCAGCCATCACCGCTCTTCCTTCCGTCCCCCGGCATCCTGCGCCTGCCGGACATACTCGCGGGTCATGCGCCAGCGCTGCTGCAACTGGGCATGGAGTCCGTCTAACTTGGCCTGCTGCTCAGGCGATAATGTCGCCTTCAATTCCTGCATCCCCTGATCAAGCACTCGATCGACGTCCGGTTGATGCTGCACGTGCAATCGTAACAATTCCAGATGAGCTCGCGCCACGAGCGGCTCAACCGCGGCTTGCTGAGTCGTCGACAATACCAGTTCCTGGGTCAGCCGCTTCATAATCCGTTCCTGCCGGGCTCCCGGCCCCCGCTCCCATCGATGCTGATCTTCGTACTGATAATACAGTGACGTCCCCACGGCGCCCATCAAGGCTCCGGCGCAGCAGAGAACGCTCAGTCAAAAACTCGATCGATACATTCGGCATCATCGGACAAGAGTGCCTGCGCTCCTGTAAAGCTGACCGTCCTCCCTGCTTACAGCATGGACCTCAGCATCATACCCCATCCGCCCTCAGGACCGCAGGCGTGGCCCTCTTATTATGTTAGTCGTTGATAGACCGGCAAAGGTTACACGTGACCACACACAATCGCTCAGGCCGGAAGGCTGACTGGGCCGTGCCCTATCAACCCTGGTCTACGAGTCACTTACCCGGCTTCTGTTTCCAGCGCTTGTTAACGACGAGGCGTACCTGATCAGCCAGAGCCCGGGCCGCCCCGCTTCGGTACCCGCCCTTCTTCCATAACAGCCCGAGAGCGCGGCGAGGTGTGGGATTGTTGAGTGGAATCCCGCGAAGCCCGTCATGCCGCTCTAAGCCCAGAGACAGCCGGGGAAGCACGGTCGCCAGTTTGCTGGTCTTCACCGTCGCGAGAATCCCTTCGATCGAATTCATTTCCACAGTCACCCTAGGCACGATACCCGCCTGTTCAAAACTTGCATTCAGTAAACGGCGCGTACAAAAAATACCCGGCAGGAGCACCAGGGGCTCATCCGCGAGAGACGCCAATGGCAGGTGGCGGCGTGTGGCAAAGCGGTGCCGGGGTGACGCAATCAAGACAAAATCTTCCTCAAAGAGCGGCTGAGTTGCTATCCGATCCGATCCGGGAGGAACGAACCCGATGCCTAATTCCAGGACTCCGTTCTTCACACCGGCTTCGATGTCCGGTCCCGATAGCTCATCGAATTTCAGCGAGACGTGCGGATGCAGCGTCGAGAACCGTCCGACGATTTCGGGAACCAGATAGGCGTTGACGGTTTGCACCACGCCGACGGTCAGGGTGCCGCGCTGCAGCCCTTCCTCTTCAGCAATGGCCACTTGCGCCAGTTCCATTTCACGCAGGGCACGCCGGGCATGTTCCCGAAAAATAGATCCGGCCCGTGTCAATTGGACCGATCGCCCGACCCGGTCGAAGAGCGGCACTCCGACCTCCTGCTCCAACTGTTTGATTTGGGCGGACAAGGCCGGCTGAGAGACCGGGAGCCCTTCGGCCGCTTTGGTAAAATGCAACGCGTCGGCCACCGCGAGAAAGTACCGGAGATGACGGAATTCCATACCACCTCTTATCATAACTAGAAGTGATTGATCTAATCAGAACAAACACTTTGACGCCTGAACGGGCCTGGCACTAGGGTGACGCCGGTCACTCGCGTCGTTGTCTAACGGATCGAACAGCATCACATGCAGCAGGTCAGCGGTTTCATACGTTCCATTCAGGTGGGTCTGCCTGAGCAGGGTCATCCGCACTGCCACGAAGATCGCCCCCCGCAATCCTGGTCCACCGGCATCTTCAAGCGTCCAGTCCGTGGCCCCATTCGCCTCCAGCAAAAGAACTTGGAGGGTGACGGCCAAGCAGATCTCATCCACCACGGAGGCGTCGACAAGGCGGTCTGTGTGTATCCGTCCGAGCATTGGTTTCACTGGAGCAGCGTCCTCCCGCAGCAACAACTCATCGGCGGCGAGTTCGGCGAAAACTTTACTCTCGAAGGACTGACGGAAGCAGACGTGTGCATTGGAGACATTTTTTCAGTGGGGTCCGCTGTCGTGCAGATATCTCAACCACGGCAGCCCTGCTGGAAGCTGGCCCGGCGCTGGCAGATCAAGGATCTGGCGGTGCAAGTGGAACAGACCGGATTCACGGGATGGTATTTTCGCGTCCTCCAAGAAGGTGTCGTCGAACCAAGCATCCCGTTACGCTTAACGGATCGCCCGTATCCCGAATGGACGGTCACCACCGCGAATCGGATCATGCATCAGGAACACAGCAACCTGAAAGCCGCTGAACACTTGAGCCTCTGCCCGTTGCTCTCTGCAAGTTGGCGACACGCATTGCACCAGCGGAGCCAGCAGCAGAACAGTCCGGATCCGCAGCCACGTCAATTCGGCAATTCTCAATCCTAATCACCATTCTTTCCGGAGGTGTTATGACTCGTCTCACTCTATCCGTCTGCAGTCTGGCCCTTGGCGCCATTCTCGCCATGAGTTCCTGGTGCGCCGCTGAAAATGTGACCACCATCAACATTTTGTCTCCGCGCAACGGCGACTCCGTGCCGGAAACGTTCGAAATCAAGTATGAGATTTTGAATGCGTCGGAGGGGAATCATGCTCACGTCTACCTGGATGGCGCCTACCAGAAGGGGTTCAAGGGCACTTTCACACACGTGCCTAAGGGCGAACATACCATTACGGTCAAAATTGCCGATCATGATCACAAAGATGCAGGAACGGCGACAGACAGCGTCACAGTGAAGGTCGGGGAGTAGGAGGAAGCCTCGGGTGACGAGAATGCACCTGATACGGTGCGGCTTTCAAAATCGCACGGCCGGAAGGCGGCCCACTATCCGCCGCCTTCCTCACCAGTGCTCAGCGCCTATTGCCCGCCCTGTGTCGACGCACGGGTGGACGAGCTCTGCAGATCCATCTCAAACACGACCGGACTGTCTGGATTTTTCGGGTCGATCCGGAGGGGCATCATATCGGCCGCGAGTTTCACCAGCGGCACCGCCACAATGTGCGGAGCCTTTTCCGATGGATTCGAATGGAGTGCGATACGAACGCTCTTCGGCCGCTGACTAGGCGCCACTTGCGTGAGTACGTCCTTACCCATAAACCCTATCAGCAAGCCGCTTCCATCAGCCAGCTTATGCACCTCATACGCACTCGTTGCAGGAGATACCCGCTCCAGAACGAGATCCGGACTTTGCGTGACCAGGGCCAGCCCGAGAAATTTGGGCAGAATAAAGCCGAATGTGCCCGTCGGGGCTTGGGAAAACATCGTCTTGGAGGTCGACGCGCCCAGTTCCGCCACTCCGTTCTTGCTGCGTAACTGGCGACGCAGATCTGCTTCGCTTCCCGACGCATCAATGATCACAACCGAAGGAGCCGCTTTTTGAACCGGCAAGATCTCCGTTTTTCCTCCACCGGGACTGGTCCCGCCGCGTGCAGCATTGAGGGGGGCCGGCAGAAGCGTTGTGAAAAGAACACCCACCAAGCCCGCGGCCGCGAGATGACGGAGCGGCGCCTGGAACATCTTTCGATTGATACATTCACACATGAGTACTGATCCTCCTGAACAAGGGAGAGCTGTCGTTCCGGAGGATTCTAAGAAGCCGACTCACGAAAATCAAACAGGAAGGAGTGCACTTGCCTCACGGATAGAAGCTGATACGGCGTCCGGCTATGGCCTGGGCGACGGATGCCAGGATCTGCTCCCGCTCCGCCGGTTTTTCGAGGAATTCCACAATGCCCTGTCGGCGTAACGAGGAGGCCAATGGCTCGTCATGATAGCCGGTCAGTACGATGACCGGCAGAGACGGATATTGGGCTCGAAAATAGGCAATGGCCTCCACACCATTGATGCGCGGCATCCGGATATCGCAAATAATCGCATCCAGCATCAGCGGGTTGTCGCCGCTGTTCAACACTTCCACCGCTTTCCCGCCGTCGTCCGCCTCCTCCACATCGTACCCGGCCTGCGTCAGCATCATGCGCAGCACGCTGCGGATCGAGTCTTCGTCATCCACCACCAAGACCCGGCCCAGGCTGACCTTGTCGCCCGTACTTAGTCCGAACGGCCATGCCATTCCCATGGTGTCCCTCCCTTCGCCAGACGCATGTGTTTCCCTGGGTTGGCGATGCAAGGACAAGGCCTTCGACCTATCGGACTCGACATGACCCGATTCAACAAGTTAGCGATCGAGATCTTCTGTCCATCGCGTGGAACGCCTCTTTCAAGTGGTGGAATCACACCACCTCGGTGCAAATGCACCAAAGCTCACAGTGAAGTATGGTGAGGGGTGGAAGACGTTCAGGAAGGACAGCGGCCGGCACAGAGATGCACCGGCCGCGTAAACAGCTGGGGCGGCCTCGACATCAACATGTCCTCATAGCGATACGGTCCGCTATAGAGAGGAGGGACTCACGCCGTCAGTTTGCGTGCAACCACCACACCCGAGACCACAAAGGTGAGGACGATCGCCAGAAAGATGTAAAACAGAATTTCCGCTACATCCGACGCCTTGTCCGCAATTCCTGTGAATCCAAATGCCGCAGCCACCATGGCCAGAACGAAAAATACTGCTGCCCATTTGAGAAACATACCCACCTCCTCGGCTCAGATTCCCGATCCCAGCACTCGACTTTACCGAATGGCACGTTCGCTCAAGATCTCTGTGTACAATTGGCAGTACCGATCGGCCTGTTCTTCGAGAGAAAAATGGTTGAGGGCATATTGGCGACAGTTTGCACCCAGCGCCATGCGGCGCTCAGGGTTTTGCAGCAGTTCCAGCATGGCGGCACCCAATGCTCCTGCCTCACCGGGCGGCACCAGCAAGCCGGTTTCACAATGTTGAATCATGTCGGGAATCCCTCCGACTTCAAACCCCACCGCCGGCGTTCCACAGGCCATCGACTCGAGGACCGTATTCGGCAAGTTATCCTGCAACGACGGGATCACGAGCAGATCGGCTGCGCTGTAAATGTTGGAGAGCAATCGATCGCTGTTGATGTGTCCCAGGTAGGAGTGAGGGATATGATGCCCCAGGTCGGGGCTATTATGACCCACCGTGACGAGATGAAGGTCCGGGATCCAGCTGCGAATATGCTCCAAGGCCCGTACCAGAACCTCAAATCCCTTCCGGAACAGCGGGAGCCCGTCGGCTACAAACAGAATGACTTTCGCTTTAGGAGGAATCCCGAAGACCTCTCTGGCACTGCCGACATCGCGGGGCGAGAACTCCGTGAGGTCGAGCCCATAGGGAATCACCGACACAGGGAACCGGCCGAGAATCGGGCTGCGCTGCACTTCCTCGGCGAGCCACGTGCTCGGAGTCGCGAAGTGAATCTGCCCGTCGGAAAGTTGGTCGAAGAGTGATTTCTTGCGGGCCCAGATTTCATGGGAGAGATCATTCGGCCCTGCGGCAGCCAGCTGAGGACAGTCTCCGCATTCACCGAGATAGCGGCCGCACCCCAGATCGTAATGACAGCCGCCCGTAAACGCATTCATGTCATGAAGTGTCCACACCACGCGCGTATTCTTCGAGAAGGCCCCAAAGAAAGAGGGGTAATCCACAAATTCCGCAATCCAGTGCAGGTTCAGAATGTCATAGGGCGGGAGTTTCGACAAAATGTCGGTCCCATATTCCGAGCGATCCGTTCGGAATGGTTCAATCTTGTCATTTTCTGGAGAGATGGCGGGGCGGAGCTTGCGTTCGATTTGCTCACGCCGGATGCGGCGCTCGGCTCGTTTACAGAAAGTGGTGGTCGGCTCGAACCGAATGACAGATCCGTCAGAGGTTCGGGCTTCGCGGACAAACATGGACGAATCGACGCCGGCCCTGCGCAATCCATCATGCAGCCGATAGGCCGCCCGTGCGGCGCCACCGGCGACGTCGTAGGTACTGAGATGGACGACTTTAGGAGGACGGATGCGAGCGATGGGGCTAAGATCGATGTTGGCTTGTTCGTGACTCTCTATTTCAAAGGGAGTGGTGCTTCTGGACATGATGGGGTTCCCTATTCATCTTCCACCGTGGTGCTCGGGAAAATGTCTTGAGATGAGTCCCGATCATGCCTGCTGAAGTCTCCTTGCTCCACTAGGCATACCCCGAGGAATCACTCGCCGCGAGGCCGCTCGAAATGGAGTGATCACAGGAAGGAGTGCACCGCCTCGCGGGCCGTCTGCGTCCAATCATATTTCACCAACACAGACTTGCCTCTCCAATTGGGAGGATAACTTTTTCCAATCCCGTAAAAGTCTCCGTCGACAACGGACAATAGGCTGGCGTTATGCACCCAATCCTGAACCTCTTTGTCACTTTCCACGTACGACATCACATAGTACTGGCCGCCGGAGAGGGGCCATTCCGGAACCCGGAAATCAATGTAGCCGTCTCCGGACAAATCGAGTGGTAGCGGGCTCACGAGATCGGTGGACATGAGAAAATACGCCGTCTCATAGGGGTCGCCGATTCGAGCATGTAACGAAAGTTCCACGCGGCATCGCCGAATGATTTTGTCAGGCACGCACCGGTAATGCCATCGCACGATGGTCTCTCGCCCGCAGATGGCCGACGACGAGACGTTCCGATACTGGTCGAGCACCTCGATGGCGGTCGCAATGACGTGGCCTTTCCCTTGTCTGTCCGTGCGTGTGTCCAACGCACTTCTGGCTAAATCGGCCGTCATGCCTGCATAGGCCTGCACCACATCCCTGGCTGTACCGGTAAGAGCCACACGTCCCTGTGCGAGGAACAGCGCACGCTGGCAGAGATTTTCGATGATCGGCAAATTGTGGCTGACCACCAACACCGTCCGACCGCCCCGACTGGCCTGCCGCATCTTCCCTAAACACTTCTGTTGAAAACCCGCATCGCCTACGGCCAGGACTTCGTCCACGATAAGAATGTCTGGCTCAAAATGGGCCGCGACAGAAAAGGCCAAGCGCACATACATCCCGCTCGAATAGCGTTTCACCGGCGTGTCGATAAACTCCTCGACGCCCGCAAAATCGATGATCTCATCCAACTTGGCGGTGATCTCGGCCCGGCGCATCCCGAGAATAGACCCATTCAGATAAATGTTCTCGCGCCCCGTCAGCTCAGGGTGAAAGCCAGTGCCGACCTCAAGGAGCGAACCGACGCGACCATAGATAACGGCTGTCCCTGACGTGGGCGCCGTGATTTTGGACAGGATTTTGAGGATG
>ERZ724526.1664-NODE-1664-length-11279-cov-10.367783_pt1 | contig 11279 bp, 8 predicted proteins | sample MGYA00376059_ERZ724526 | MGnify/ENA primary metagenome ERZ724526 (study PRJEB28724, sample SAMN07190883) | activated sludge metagenome | isolation source: activated sludge of sewage treatment plant in Hong Hong | place: Hong Kong | collected 2016-03-17 ... | reverse complement strand
GTTGATTTCCATGCAAAGCTGACCCACCATTTCCATCGAATCTTGACCCACCCTGGTTCGTGAGCTTCACGCTCACGTTGTGGATAAGTTCTTGGCCGCCTTCTCCTTTCTGGTGGTCTGTGGTGATTGCTGTGCGGAGCTGTTCTTGAACCTGTAGCTGTCGTTGCCGGTTTCCAGAATATGGCAGTGATGCGTGAGCCGGTCCAGCAGCGCCGTGGTCATCTTGGCATCTCCGAACACATTGGCCCACTCGCTAAAGCTCAGGTTGGTGGTGATCACGACGCTCGTGCGCTCGTACAGCTTGGACAGCAGGTGGAACAGCAAAGCTCCTCCTGACGTACTGAACGGCAGGTAGCCCAGCTCATCCAGGATCACCAGGTCAGCATAGGCCAGGCGGTGCGCGATCTGCCCCGGCTTGCCCTGGGCCTTCTCCTCTTCCAGTGCATTGACCAGCTCCACCGTGGAGAAGAACCGCACCCTGCGGTGATGGTGCTCAATGGCTTGCACCCCGAGGGCCGTGGCAATGTGGGTCTTGCCCGTACCCGGTCCACCCACCAGCACCACGTTGTTGGCGTTCTCCAAGAATTCGCAGCGGTGCAACTGGCGTACCAGTGCCTCGTTAACCTCGCTGTGGCTGAAGTCAAAGCCCGCTAGGTCCCGGTATGCAGGGAACCTGGCCACCTTGATCTGGTAGGCCACCGAGCGCACTTCGCGCTCGGCGGTCTCGGCTTTGAGCAGTTGGGACAGGATGGGCTGTGCGGCGTCGAAGGCCGGTGCACCTTGCTCGGCCAGCTCCGCAACCGCCTGGGCCATGCCGTGCATCTTGAGCTCGCGCAGCATGATCACGATAGAAGCGATGGCAGGGTCATGACGCATAGCGCACCTCCCTCAATTGGTCGTAACGACGCACATTGGCTTGGGGTTCCACCGCCAGCTTGAGGGCCTGCGGCGATGTGACCGGTGCTGGAGCGGGCTTGCCGTCCAGCAAGCGGTGCAGCACGTTCAGGATGTGCGTCTTGCTGGCAGCCCCTGACTCCAGTGCCAACTCCACTGCAGCGAGCACAGCCTGTTCATCGTGGTGCAGCACGAGAGCCAGTACCTCCACCATCTCCCGGTCGCCGCCGGGTTGCTTGAGCAAGGTGGCCTGCAGTCGCTTGAAGGCCGCTGGTAGCTCCAGGAATGGGGCGCCGTTGCGCAAAGCTCCTGGTTTGCGCTGCAGCACCGCCAGGTAGTGGCGCCAGTCATAGACGGTCTGCCCAGCGCCATGGTGGTTGCGCTCGATCAGGCGCTGGTGTTCACAGATGATCTGGCCTTCGGCAGCGACCACCAGGCGATCGGCATAGACCCGCAGGCTCACCGGTCGATTGGCATACGGCGCCGGCACGCTGTAGCGATTGCGCTCGAAGTGGACCAAGCAGGTGGGTGAGACGCGCTTGGTGTGCTCCACAAAGCCATCGAAGGGCCGGGGCATCGGCATCAAGGTTGCCTTCTCTTGAGCCCAGACATCCGCGACGGTGCCCGGCAGCTTGCCGTGCTCGATCTCGTGCCACAGCGCCACGCAGCGCTCTTCAAGCCAGGCATTGAGATCGGACAGGCTTAGGAATGGCGGCACCACCTGCCACAGGCGATGGCGGGCATCGCGCACGTTCTTCTCCACCTGGCCCTTCTCCCAGCCCGAGGCCGGGTTGCAGAACTCGGCCTCGAACAGGAAGTGGCTGACCATGGCCGCAAAGCGCGCATTGACGTCGCGCTCTTTGCCACGGCGCACCCGGTCTACAGCGGTGCGCATGTTGTCGTAGATGCCTCGACGGGGCACGCCACCCAGGACTACGAATGCATGGTTGTGGGCATCGAACAGCATCTCGTGCGTCTGCAGGGGGTAGGCGCGCAGGTAGAACGCTCGGCTGTGGCTGAGCTTGAAGTGGGCTACCTGCAGCTTGGTGCGCACGCCAGCGAGAACAGCCCAGTCCTCGCTCCAGTCGAACTGGAAGGCCTCACCCGGGCCGAAGGTCAGGGGAACGAAGGTGCCGCGGCCAGTGGTCTGCTGGGCCACAAGGCGCTGCTCGTGCCAGAGGCGGGCGAAGGCCGCCACACGGTTGTAGGAGCCGCCATAACCGAGCGCCTGCAGATCCAGGTACATCTGCTTGATGGTGCGCCGCTGCTTGCGGGATCGGCCAGCTTCCGTCTTGAGCCAGCCGGCGAGCTTCAAGGCGAAGGGATCTAGCTTGGATGGACTGACCCGCTTGGCATAGTGCGGCTCGGCCTCGCCTGCGCGCAGGTACTTGCGGATGGTGTTGCGCGAGAGGCCCGTGCGGCGGGCGATCTCCCTGATGGACAGCTGCTCTCGCAGGGCCCAGCGCCTGATGACACTCAGTGTTGCCACGTCTATCACTCCTGGTCTCCTGCTGCTCAACAAAGCAGCAGGTTAGGGTTAGTACGTGGGTCAGGTTTGGATGGAAATCCTGGGGGTTAGTGGGTCACTTCTGCGTGGAAATCAACAGTGTTAACCCTGAAATTTGACGCGTGCCAATGGTTTTGGGTTTGTTTTTTTGTTGTTGTTGGTATGATTTGCGACGGTGCCGCAGTATGGTATGGACGAAGTGGCGCATGTTCTGCGATACGCGTGTGTTTGGTATGTCGACGCGTCCGGTTCGCAACGAGTGCATGGCGCCCTGCGTGGGACGGACTTGCTGGCATGCGCGGGATGTATCAGAGCCAAGCTTGGCAGGCAGCACAGTGTCGAAAACTGAGTACAGGAGACGAGAGATGAGAGCTTTCTTTGATCGGAGATCTGTCAGGCGGCAGGTCGTTGTCTGCAGGCGGGGATCGGGCGCCACGGTGCCGTCTGCTGACCAGCAGGCAGGCGGTCTGCGGGAGGCGCTCTGATGCAGACCTACGTCTTTCGGCGGCTGCTGGCCCTGGTGCCGACGCTGTTCATTGCGAGCGTCATCGTGTTCGTGATCGTGCGCATGGTGCCGGGCGACGTGGTCGACCTGATGCTCAGCCAGAACGACGCTGGCTCCAACAAGCTCACCCGCGACCAGCTCCTGGAAACCCTGGGCCTGGACAAGCCCATGTGGGAGCAATACGGCATCTGGATCTCGAACCTGGTGTTCCGTGGTGACCTGGGCAACTCGCTGTGGCAGGGCGACACGGTGGTCAGCATGATCGCCGCGCGCCTGCCGGTGACCTTCGAGCTGGGCCTGCTGGCCATGGTGATTGCGCTCACGGTGGCCATCCCGGTGGGCGTGTACTCGGCGGTCAAGCAAGACACGGCCGGCGATTACGTGGCGCGTTCGTTCTCGCTGCTGATGCTGGCGGTGCCCAGCTTCTGGGTGGGCACCATGATCACGGTGTTCCCCTCGATCTGGTGGGGCTGGTCGCCCGAGATCCACTTCGTGCCCTTCCACGAAGACCCGTGGCAGAACCTGCAGCAGCTGATCATCCCGGCGGTGATCCTGGGGCTGTCGCTGTCGGCCATCACCATGCGCATGACGCGCACCATGATGCTGGAGGTCTTGCGCCAGGACTACATCCGCACAGCAAGGGCCAAGGGCCTGCGCGAGATGCTCATCCTCACGCGCCACGCGGTGCGCAACGCCCTGATTCCGGTGATCACGCTCATCGGCAGCCAGGCGCCCATCCTGATCGGCGGCGCCGTGATCCTGGAGCAGATCTTCGTGCTGCCGGGCATGGGCCTTCTGCTGCTGGACGCGGTGAACCAGCGCGACTACCCGGTCGTCACCGGTGTGTTCTTCGTCGTGGGCCTGACCGTGATGCTGATCAACCTGGTGGTTGACCTCAGCTACGGCCTGATCGACCCCAAAGTCCGCCAGCGTTGAAGGAGCCCCACATGAAAACGCAAGCCATTTCAGTGCAACCGCAGGCCGCGAGCAAGGCGGCTTCCCGCCCCAACGCCTGCTGGCGCTTCCTGAGCAAGCTTTTCCGCGAAAAGCGCCTGGGCGCCATCGGCGCGGTGGTGGCGGTGGTGTTCCTGTTCGTCGGGCTCTTCGCCGACGTGCTGGCGCCATACGGCATGAACGAGGTGGACATGGGGGCGCGCCTGCAGGCACCGTCCTGGGCCCACCCCTTCGGCACCGACAACCTGGGCCGTGACCTGCTGTCGCGCTGCATGTACGGCGCGCAGATCTCCGTGATCATCGGCCTGACGGTGGCGGCCATCTCCACCGTGATCTCGGCCCTGATCGGCATCATCTCCGGCTACTTCGGTGGCAAGGTGGACCTGGTGATCCAGCGCTTCGTGGACGCCTGGATGAGCTTCCCCGGCCTGGTGGTGCTGATCGTGGTGGCCTCGGTGTTCGGCGCCGGCATCACGCAGATCGTCTTCACGCTGGGCTTGCTGATCGGCATCGGCGGCTCGCGCATCGTGCGCAGCGCGGTGGTGTCGGTGCGCGAGGACATGTACATCCACGCCGCCAAGTCGATTGGCGCCTCGGCCCCGCGCATTCTGTGGCGCCATGTGCTGCCCAACGTGATTCCCCCGCTGATCGTGCTGTTCACCTCCAGCGTGGGCACCGCCATCCTGGCCGAGTCGGGTCTGTCCTTCCTGGGCCTGGGTGTGCCCCCGCCGCATCCCACCTGGGGCGGCATGTTGTCGGGCAATGGCCGGACCTACATGCTGCAAGGCCCCTGGCTGGCGCTGGCCCCCGGCATCTGCCTGACCCTCGTGGTCTACGCCATCAACGTCTTTGGCGATGCCCTGCGCGACATGCTCGACCCCCGCATGCGCGGCTCCCGATAGAGCGTTTTTCCCTACACAACCCATTTAAGGAGACAAGACATGAAACTGACCTCGATCGCTGCCGTTACCCGCTGGAGCGTAGGCCTCACCCTTTCCGCTGCTGCTGCCGCCGCTTGGGCCCAAGAGGCCCCCAACTATGGTGGCACCCTGGACGTGGCCACCAGCAGCACCGCCGTCACTACCCTGTCGTGGGACCTGGCAGATTGGCAGGCCACCATGCAGACCCGCGACACAGGCCAGTTTTATGAGCAGCTCTTCGCGGTGGATCTGACCAAGGCCAAGAGCCGTGGCGGCAAGTATGCCTTCACCATCAGCGGCTGGCAGCCCGCCGACACCATTCGCGGCGAGCTGGCCGAGACCTGGAACTGGACCACCCCGCTGACGCTGGAGATCAAGCTGCGCAAGGGCGTGAAGTTTCCGGCCAAGCAAGGCGTGATGGCCGAGCGCGAGCTGGTGGCCGACGACGTGGTCTACAGCTTCAACCGCATGAACACCAGCGCCAAGCGCACCCAGGGCTACTACGACCACGTGGACAAGGTCGAGGCCAAGGACAAGCACACGGTGGTCTTCACCTTCAACAAGTTCATCGCCGACTGGGACTACCGCTTCGGCAATGGCTTCTTCTCCGGCATCATGCCCAAGGAAGTGGCCGACGCGGGCGCGGGCAACTGGAAGAACGTGAACGGCACCGGCCCCTTCATGCTCACCAACGTGGTCCAGGGCAACTCGCTCACCTTCAGCAAGAACCCGGTCTACTGGGACAAGGACGTGATCGGCGGCAAGGAATACAAGCTGCCCTTCGTCGACCGCGTGGTGCACCGCGTGATCAAGGACGAGACCACCCAGCACGCGGCCCTGCGCACCGGCAAGCTCGACATCCTGTCGTCGATCTCCGCGGAAGCCGCGCGTGAACTGAAGAAGTCTTCTCCCGATCTGAAGTGGAACCGCTGGCTCGCCACCACGGCCAACCGCGTGGCCCTGCGCGTGGACACCAAGCCCTTCACCGACGTGCGCGTGCGCCGCGCGCTGAACATGGCGGTGAACAAGCAGGAGATCATCGACAAGTACTACGGCGGTGAAGCCGAGATGTTCACCTTCCCGATGCACCCCGAGTACGTGGGCTACCACCAGCCGCTGAAAGAGCAGCCCGCCTCGGTGCAGGAGCTCTTCAAGTACGACCCCGCCAAGGCCAAGAAGCTGCTGGCCGAGGCCGGCTACGCCAACGGCTTCTCCTTCAAGATGCAGGTCTGCACCTGCACCCCCGACCAGATGGAGCTGATGCCCCTGGTGGCGGCCTTCCTGGAAGGCGTGGGCGTGAAGATGGAGATCGTGCCCATGGAGTACGGCGCCCACCTCTCGGCCATGACCAGCCACACCAACGCCGCGGGCTACCTGACCTGGGGCCCCGACACCAACCCCACCACCTCGTTGCGCGTCAACTTCGGCAAGGGCCAGGTCTACAACGCGCCCATGATGGACGACGCCAAGTTCGACGCCCGCGTGGCCGAGGCCAATGGCGAGCGCGACGAGAAGAAGCGCCAGCAGATCCTGCGTGAACTGACCACCTACGTGCTCGACCAGGCACCCGCCATCTGGATGCCGGCCCCCTACCGCTACACCGCCTGGTGGCCGTGGGTGAAGAACTACGGCGGCGAGATGTTCGTCGGTGGCGGCCGCTTCGCCCCCATCCACGCCCGCATCTGGATCGACCAGGACCTGAAGAAAAAGATGGGCTACTGAGCCCTCACGCCTGGCAACTTTTCAGCACAACCTTTGGCCCGGCCAACCGGGGAGGACACATGGCAACGCCCGTACTTCAGGTCAGAAACCTGACCACGCGATTCAAGACCGAGCGAGGGGTCGTCACCGCCGTCGACAACATCTCCTTCGAGGTGGCGGCCGGCGAGACGCTGGCCATCGTCGGGGAATCAGGCTCTGGCAAGAGCGTGACCTCGATGTCGATCCTGCGCCTCATCCCCTCGCCGCCGGGGCGCATCGAGAATGGGGAAATCCTGTTCGACGGCAAGGACCTGCTCAAGCTCAGCGAGGACGAGATGCGCGCCATCCGCGGCGACCGCATCGCGATGGTCTTCCAGGACTCCATGTCCTCGTTGAACCCGTCGATCACCATCGGTAAGCAGATCGCCGAGCCCATCACGCTGCATCGCAACGCCAGTTGGAAAGAGGCCTACGACAAGGCGCGAGACCTGTTGAGCATGGTGCAAATCCCCGATGCACAAGATCGCCTCTCGGTGTACCCGCACCAGTTCTCGGGCGGCATGCGCCAGCGCTCGATGATCGCCATGGCCCTGGCCTGCCAGCCCAAGCTGATCATCGCCGACGAACCCACCACCGCCCTGGACGTGACGGTGCAGGCCCAGATCCTGGACCTGCTCAAGGACCTGACCCAAAAGGCCCAGACCTCCATGATCCTGATCACGCACGACATGGGCGTGGTGGCCCGCTACGCCGACCGCGTGGCGGTGATGTACGGCGGGCGCATCGTCGAGCAAGGCCCGGCTCGTGAAATTTTCAACCGACCCGCTCACCCCTACACCCAGGGGCTGTTGGCTTCTATCCCGCGCATCGATAGCGACCCCAGCAAGCCACTGCCCGCTATCGAGGGCATGCCGCCTGACCTGTCAGCCTTGCCGGTGGGCTGCGCCTTCGCACCGCGTTGCCCCAAGGCCACACGTGAGTGCTTGGCTTCCAGGCCGACCCTGACCCAGGTGGGCGAAGGCCACCTGAAGGCCTGCTTCAACACCTGATCGCCGCCGTCAGCAACCCCATCACGAGCAAGCCATGGAAGACATTCTCAAAGTTGAAGATCTGCAGATTCATTTCCCGGTGATGAAGGGAGTGGTCTTCAAGAAGCAGGTGGCCACCGTCAAGGCCGTTGACGGTGTGTCGTTCTCGGTCAAGCGCGGCGAGACCCTGGGTGTGGTGGGCGAGAGTGGCTGTGGCAAGTCCACCACCGGCCTGGCCCTCATGCACATGCTGGAGACCACGGGTGGTCGCATCATGTTCGAGGGGCAGGACGTCACCAGCTTCAACCGCTCGCAGGTCAAGCAGTTCCGCCGCCGCGTGCAGATGGTGTACCAGGACCCCTACGGCTCCCTGAACCCGCGCATGAAGGTGAAGGACATCATCGGCGAGCCGCTGGAAGTGCACGGCCTGGCCAAGGACCGCGCCCAGTACGACAAGCGCGTGGCCGAGCTGCTGCGCATGGTGGGCCTGCTGCCCGACATGGCCGAGCGCTACGCCCACGAGTTCTCCGGCGGCCAGCGCCAGCGCATCGGCATCGCCCGTGCCCTGGCCCTGGAGCCCAGCCTGATCGTGTGCGACGAGCCGGTGTCGGCGCTGGACGTGTCGATCCAGGCGCAGGTCATCAACATCTTCAAAGACCTGCAAAAGCGCCTGGGGCTCACCTACGTGTTCATCGCGCACGACCTGGCGGTGGTGCGCCACATCAGCGACCGCATCGCGGTGATGTACCTGGGCCGCGTGGTGGAGATCGCCTCGCGCGAAGACCTCTACCGCAACCCCAAGCACCCCTACACCCAGGCCCTGCTGTCGGCCGTGCCCGAGGCCGACGTGGACGCCGAGCAGCAGAAGAAGCGCATCGTGCTTAAGGGCGAGATTCCCAGCCCTTTGCGTGTGCCCTCGGGCTGCCGCTTCCACACGCGCTGCCCGGCCGCTATGGACAAGTGCCGGACCGAAGACCCGGCCATGAGCCAACACGGCGAGGGCCACGCAGTGGCCTGCCACCTCTACACCTGAGCACCTGAGGCCAGGCCAACTCCATATTCACACATAAAACCGTGCCACACCGACGTGGCCCCCATAGGAGACAAGCGATGGATACCAAGACTTATCCCGAGTTCAGCACCAACTACCCGCTGCTGTTGACCACCTTCATGAAGCGCCCGGTGCGCTACTACCCCGACCAGATCGGCGTGGTGTACCGCAACCACGTCACCGGCGAGTACCAGCGCTTCACCTGGCGCGAGTGGTACGAGCGGGTGTGCCAGCTGGCGCACGCGCTGCAGGACGAGATCAAAATCCAGCCGGGCAAGCCCGGCCAGCTCGGCGACCGCGTGGGCACCATGGCCTACAACACCCACCGCCACCTGGAGCTGTACTACGCCGTGCCCTGCACCGGCGCCACGCTGCACCCCATCAACATCCGCCTCTCGGAAGAGCACATCGTCTACACGATCAACCACGCGCAAGACACCGTGATCTTCGTGGACGACGTGGTGATGCCGCTGCTGGAGAACATCTACGACCGCATCAAGGACACCGTCAAGCTGTTCGTCTACATGTCGGACAAGCCGGGCCTGCCCGAGACCAAGATCCCCAACCTCATCGAGTACGAGAAGCTCATCGAAGGCCGCGCCAAGACCTTTGACTGGCCCTATCTGCACGAAGACACCATCGCCATGCTCTGCTACACCACCGGTACCACCGGCCAGCCCAAGGGCGCTACCTTCGCGCACCGCCAACTCTATCTGATGACGCTGCACGGCATGGCCCGCCAGAGCATCGTGAACACGCCGGCCTTCGTGGACGCCGACCGCCTGGGTGAGAACGCCGTGCCCATGCTCAACACTCCGCTGTTCCACATCCACGGCTGGGGCGCGCCGTTCACCACCGTGTTCAGCGCGCAGAAGGTGGTGCTGCCCGGTACATTCACCGTGCGTGGTTTCTGTGAGTTGGTGGACCGCGAGAAAGTTACCTCGGTGGGCATCGTGCCCACCATCGCAGCCATGTTGCTGGATTTCAAGGATTTCGACAAATACGACCTCAGCAGCCTGACCAACGTGGGCGTGGGCGGTGGCGCCTTGCCGCTCGGACTGAAGACCAAGTTGGAGAAGGTGCTACCGCACTTCCGCGCCGGCTCAGGCTACGGCATGACCGAAACCGCCCCTGTGTCCATTGGCGCCTTCGTGAAGAAGCACATGGTGAACTGGCCCAAGGAGGCCATCGATGAGGTGATGGTCAAGACCGGTCTGCCCTCGCTGGGTTTGGAGGTCGAGGTGGTGGACGAGAAGGGCTACCCCGGGCCATGGGACAACAAGACTGTGGGCGAGATCGTCATACGTGGGCCCTGGGTCACGAAGGAGTACTACAAGGCCCCGGACAAGACCGCCGAGGTCTGGTACGACGGCTGGTTTCATACCGGCGACATCGCCAAGGTGGACGATGAGGGCTTTGTCATCATCGCCGACCGCCTGAAGGACGTGATCCGCAGCGGTTCCGAGATGGTGCCCACCGTGTTGTTGGAGAACCTGATCGCCATGGCCGACTTCGTGCTGGAAGCCGCGGTGGTGGGCGTGCCCGATTCGGTCTGGGGCGAGAAGCCCATGGCCATCGTGAGCGTGCGCCCGGGCATGGAGGCCACCGAGGACGATGTGATCGAGTTCCTCAACGAGCACGGCGTGAAGACCGGCAAGATCACCAAGTGGATGCTGCCCAAGCTCGTGGCCATCACCAGCGACATCCCCAAGACCAGCGTGGGCAAGTACAACAAGAAGGCGGTGCGCGACGACCTGGACCGCTTCCTGGCGATCGCCAAGGAGACCAGCCAGCAGCAGCCCGCCTGACCCCACGCGACCGCGCCCTGAACCGAGGGCCGGCGCCACCCCCACCCCCGTGAAACGAACGCGCCCCAGGGCGCGCCGGGGGGCGCTTTGCCCAACGCTTTTCACCACCCTCAGCCGAGTTCTTTCATTTCAACGGAGTACCCCATGCGTGAAGCCGTCATTGTTTCCACCGCCCGCACCCCCATCGGCAAGGCCTTTCGGGGCGCCTTCAACAACACCCAGGCGCAAGAGCTGGGTGCCCACGCCATCCTCAACGCCGTGCAGCGCGCCGGCATCGACCCCGCCCTGGTGGAAGACGTGGTGATCGGCTGCGCCGCCCAGCAAGGCACCAGCGGCGGCAACACCGCCCGCCAGAGCCTGCTGCGCGCCGGCCTGCCCGTGACGGTCTCGGGCATGACCATCGACCGCATGTGCTCCTCGGGTCTGATGGCCATTGCCACCGCCGCCAAGCAGGTGGTGGTGGACGGCATGCAGGTGACGGTGGGCGGCGGCCTGGAGTCGATCTCGCTGGTGCAGTCGGGCAAGCCCAACACCCACCGCGCCCGCGATCCGTACCTGATGCAGAACATCCCGGCGCTTTACATGGCCATGATCGAAACGGCCGAGATCGTGGCCGAGCGCTATGGCATCTCGCGTGAAGCGCAGGACGAGTACTCGGTGCAGTCGCAGACCCGCACCGCGCAGGCCCAGAAGGAAGGTCGCTTCGCGCAGGAGATCGTGCCCATGTCGACCGTGATGACCATCACCGACAAGGAGACCGGCGCCGTCTCGGAGAAGGCCATCACCCTGTCCATGGACGAAGGCAACCGCCCCGGCACCAGCCTGGAGGATCTGGCCAAGCTCAAGCCCGTGTTCAAGGACGGCCAGGTGGTCAAGGAAGGTCGCTTCATCACCGCCGGCAACGCCTCGCA
>ERZ724526.1662-NODE-1662-length-11282-cov-3.723702_pt1 | contig 11282 bp, 12 predicted proteins | sample MGYA00376059_ERZ724526 | MGnify/ENA primary metagenome ERZ724526 (study PRJEB28724, sample SAMN07190883) | activated sludge metagenome | isolation source: activated sludge of sewage treatment plant in Hong Hong | place: Hong Kong | collected 2016-03-17 ... | reverse complement strand
TCGGGTCGTCGGCGGAGTGCGCTTTTATGAGCGCCGCGAGGTCCGCGACGGCTTTGCGAGGCGGGCGGCGCTTCAAGCCCATGTCCTCTCGGCGCTCGGCTCGATGCGGAGCAGCGATGGCGACTGAAGGCTGGACCTCCACGACGCTCGGGGATGTCTGCCGTGAGGGTGGGTTCATCCAGACCGGACCCTTTGGCAGTCAGTTGCACGCAAGCGACTACGTCGCGGATGGCATCCCGGTGATCATGCCGGTCAACATCGGGGACGGAGTCGTCATTGAAGAGGGCATCGCTCGCGTTCCCGAGAGTGATGCCGAACGGCTCGCTAGGCATCGGGTGGAGCCGGGAGACATCGTTTACTCCCGCAGGGGGGACATCACCCGCCGCGCCCTCGTTGCCTCGAAAGAGTCAGGTTGGCTCTGTGGTACAGGGTGTCTGTTGGTCCGCGCGGGATGCCTCGCCGACCCCACGTGGCTGTCGTACTGGCTTGCCACTCCGTGGACGCACGACTGGCTGCAAGCGCGAGCGGTCGGCGCGACCATGCCGAACCTCAACACGGGCATCTTGTCTGAGGTTCCGGTCGCCCTGCCGGACATCACCGAGCAGCGTCGGATTGCGGGGGTTCTCGGTGCCCTCGACGACCTCATCGAGACCAACCTGCGCCTCGTTACGAGTTTGTGGTCGGGGGCCGAGGTTGCGTTTTCGCTCGCTGTCATGTCCGCCCCGCAAGTGAAGGTCGGAGCGGTCCTCGACCTCAAGTACGGCAAGGCTCTTCCTGCTTCCACGCGGGTCGAGGGCGATGTCTTGGTGGTCAGTAGCGCCGGGATCATTGGCCGCCATAACGTGCCACTGGTTCACGGCCCTGGGGTCGTAGTGGGGAGGAAGGGCACCGTGGGCAGTGTTACCTGGGTTCCTTTTGACTTCTTCCCGATTGACACGGCCTTCTACGTCGAGACGGATCTGCCGCCGCTCTTTGCCTACTTCGCGCTCTCACGCCTGGGCCTGGAGCACATGAACACGGACTCCGCCGTCCCCGGCTTGAACCGAACGAACGCCCTCGCTTGGGAGATGCCGCTTCCGTCAGCGACTGGCCTCGCCGACTTCAAGCTGCGAACCGACCCCCTTATTGAATCGGCACAGGAACTGGAGGCGGAAGCACGACAGTTGGAGATGATCCGTGACGAACTGCTGCCCCTGTTGATGTCGGGTCGGGTGTCGGTGGATGAGGCGTGGGGGGCGGTGCCTCGTGTTTGATGAGTCGGCGCTGGAGTTCCACGTTCTGGAGCTGCTGGCCGAGTTGGGTTGGGCGACCGTTCACGGCCCGGTGATCGCTCCGGGTGAGGTGCAGGCGGAGCGGTCGGACTACCGCGAGGTGGTGCTGGCCGGGCGGCTCGGGGAGGCGGTGGAGCGGTTGAACCCGGCGCTGCCCCTGGACGCGGTCGAGGATGCGGCGAAGACCGCGCTTCGCCCCGAATCCGCTGTCGCGGCGTCGGAGAACTGGCGGGCGTTCCGATTGTTGGTGGAGGGCGTGCCGGTGGAGTACCGGGACGCCTCAGGCCAGGTGCGGGCGGATCGGGCACGGCTGATCGACTTCGAGGAACCGTGGGCGAACGATCTGGTGGCGGTGAACCAGTTCACGGTCAAGGGCCAGCATGCGGAGCGGCGTCCGGACGTGGTCTTGTTCGTGAACGGTCTGCCGCTGGTGGTGATGGAGTTGAAGCATCCGGGGAAGCAGCAGGCGACGCTGCACGGGGCGTTCAACCAGATCCAGACCTACCGCCACGACATCCCGGATCTGTTTACCTGGAACCAGCTCGCGGTGATCTCAGATGGGATGCAGGCGAGGGCGTCCACGTTCATGGGGGCGTGGGAGCACTATGCCCCGTGGAAGACGATCGACGGCCAAGGACTGGCCCCGGGCGGGCTGCCGCAGATCGAGGTGCTGCTACGCGGCATCTTCGCCCCCGAGGTGTTCTTGGATCTGGTGCGGAACTACATCGCGTTCGTGGATGAGCCATCGGAGCTGGTGAAAAAGGCGGCGAAGTATCACCAGTACTGGGCGGTCCGGAAGGCCGTGGAGTCGACGGTGGAGGCGGTCGAGACCGATGGCCGGGCCGGGGTGGTGTGGCACACCCAGGGCTCCGGCAAGTCCCTGGAGATGTTGTTCTACGCGGGGAAGGTGATGCGTCATCCGGCGATGGAGAACCCGACCCTGGTGGTGCTGACCGACCGCAACGACCTGGACGACCAGCTGTTCGACGAAACCTTCACCGCGTCCCGGGCGCAGGCCCCCCTGCCCGAGACGCCGCAGCAGGCCACCTCGCGGGACGACCTGAAGGCCCGTCTGCAGGCCCGCCAGTCCGGGGGGATCATCTTCACCACGATCCAGAAGTTCGGGCTGTCGAAGGCCGAGAAGGACGCCGGACAGCATTTCCCGACCCTGTCGGAGCGCACCAACATTGTGGTGATCGCTGACGAGGCACACAGGTCCAACTACGACTTCATCGACGGGTTCGCCCGCCACCTGCGTGACGCGCTGCCGAACGCCTCGTTCATCGGGTTCACCGGCACCCCGATTGAGTCCGATGACAGGTCCACCCGGCAGGTGTTCGGAGAGTACATCGACGTCTACGACCTGACCCAGGCCGTCCAGGACGGGGCGACGGTCAAGGTGTTCTACGAACCCCGCCTGGCCCAGGTAGACCTCCCCGCCGATGTGCACACCCAGTTGGATGAGGCGTTCGCCGAGGCGACCTCGGGCAGCGAGGACGAGGCCAAGGAGCGGTTGAAGAGCCGCTGGGCGAAGGTGGAGGCCATCGTCGGCTCCGACAAACGGATCCGGGAGCTGGCCGCCGACATCGTCACCCACTGGGAGTCCCGCCGGGAGGCTCTCGCGGGGAAAGCGATGATCGTCACCATGTCGCGGCGGATCGCCGCCGCCCTGTACGCCCAGATCATCGAACTGCGCCCCGACTGGCATTCCGACGACGACCAGCAGGGCCGGATCAAGGTCGTGATCACCGGGTCGGCAGCCGACGACCAGCTGCTGCAGCCGCACATCCGCCCGAAGCAGGCGCTGCGGGAGTTGAAGAACCGCGCCAAGAACCCGAACGACGAGCTGGAGCTGGTGATCGTGCGGGACATGTGGCTGACCGGCTTCGACTCCCCGGCGATGCACACCATGTACGTCGACAAGCCGATGCGCGGCGCACCGTTGATGCAGGCCATCGCCCGGGTCAACCGCACCTTCCGCGACAAGCCCTCCGGCCTGGTCGTGGACTACCTCGGCATCGCCGAAGACCTCCGCACCGCCCTGGCCGACTACACCCAACGTGATCGTGACTCTGAGGAGATGGGCCAAGACCTGCGGGCGCAGGCCATCCCGGCGATGCTGGAGAAGCACGGCGTGGTGGTGTCGATCCTTTACGGCTTCGACTGGCGCCCCCTGCTCGCCAAGACCGGCTCCGGTGCCTACCTGAACGCTGTCGCCGCCACCGTGGATTACCTGCTGGGCACCCACCCCGGCCCCGAGGGCGACCCGTGTACGCCAGATCATCCTTGCGTGAAGCACCGCTTCCTTGCCCAGACCCGGGCGCTGATCCGGCTGTTCACGATCTGTGTCCCAGCGGAAGAGACCACCCGGATCCGGGACGACGTGGCGTTCTTCGAGGCCGTCCGGGCCTCCATCGCCAAGATCGAAGGAACCGACCGCACCGACGACCCGAACGCCGAGGTCGAGACCGCGATCCGGCAGATCGTCTCCGACCACGTCAGCGGCTCCGGCGTCATCGACATCTACGCCGAGGCCGGGATGGCCAAGCCCGACATCTCGCTCATCGATGAGGAGTTCATCAACAAGTTCCAGCACTCCAACCGGCCCAACCTCCAACTCGAACTGCTCCGCCGCCTCCTCAACGACGAGATCGGCAAGGTCAAGGAACGCAACATCGTGGCGGGCCGACTGTTCTCCGACATGCTGTCCGGTGCCCTGCTCAAGTACCAGAACCGCACCCTGGACGCCGCCTAGGTCGTTGCCGAACTCGTCCAGCTCGCCCAACACCTCAAACAGGAGCACGAGCGAGGACAGCACCTCGGGCTGAACACCGCCGAACTGGCCTTCTACGACGCCATCCGCACCAACGACGCAGCCGTCCTGCTCATGCAGGACGAGACCCTTCGCCAGATCGCCCAAGAACTCGTCGGCATCGTCCGCCGCGACGCCAAGACCGACTGGCAGGTCAAGGAACAGATCCGGGCCAAGCTCAGGGCCGCCATCAAGCTGCTCCTGCTCCGCCATGGGTACCCGCCCGACCAGCAAGCTGCCGCAACTCAGCTCGTTCTCCAGCAAGCCGAACTGCTCAGCGCAACATGGACAGGAGACGCCTAGCCCTGCTCGTTTGGGACCCCTGCAGCAAGGCAGAGGAGACCGGCCTACGCCGCCAGGCGGACACAGCTACGCATCCAGGGCCCGGTACACCGATGCACGTGTAAGGCCGGTGGCCTTCACGATGGAGGCGATGGTCGCGCCTGTGCTTCGAAGTCGCTTCACCGTGTCGACGTTCGCGGCAGTCAAGGCTGACTTCTTTCGAGTCGCCTTGATCCCCTTCGCACGGCGGGCAGCGCGGGCTTCAGCGGCGCGCTCTGCCGTATTCGCCTTCTCCCATTCTGCGATGGCGGCCATGATCGTCAGAATCAACTTCCCGGTAACTCCGGAGAAGTCTTCGCCCGGCTTCAGACTCTTGATTGACACCCCCCGCACGGCCAGCTCCTCGATGGTGCTGAGGATGCCGACGGTTGTCCGTCCTAGGCGGTCCAGCGAAGTGACGACGACTGTGTCCCCTGGCCGCAACTGACTGAGCATTTGGTTGAAGCCTGGCCGATCCATCGTCCCGCCTGTCAGCTTGTCCTCGAAGATGCGACCCTCCGAGATCCCCGCATCGATGAGCGCCGCCGTCTGACGGTCGTAGGACTGTTGCACGCTGGATACGCGGCGGTACCCGAAGCTGTAAGCGGTCGGAGCGGCTGAAATGTTCACCACCCCAGTGTATCAGCCGTTGCATCTGTGACGCTAGTTGCGATACATGTCTCAGAAGTTGGCTGCCGCACGACTTCTGAGATGGGATCTCGGCGGCAAGCGGGCGTCTCAGCTAGCTTGATACCTGAGACCGTCGGCAGGTCCCTTTGCGGGCGACACGTGCCGCCGTCTCGAAACCACGCTACTTCTCCGAGGCGGCGATCAGATCCGCTATGCCGTCCGAGCCGCAAAGCGCACTCCCCCGACCTGAGCGGCAGAATGGCCACTACTCCATGCAGAGAATCGCGAAGCAGCCAATAAGGGGCCGAGTGTTCCCTCTCGTCGGTCGAGCAGTCGGAATGACCAGCGCGTGAGCCGCGTCTACTGGACGGCTCGCGTCATACCCTTCAGGCCATGGGTCTGGCTGCACGATCCATTGTGGATTGCAGGCGTGAATGCATTTGACCGAGGCCTCGGCCAACCCCACATAGGGAGGCGATTTCACGAGATCAGCGGCCAAGTGGTTGGCATCTAGCACATGCCTTCTGTGGGTTGAGTAGCCCTCCTCGTCTCGACGGAGGTAGAACGCCCCACTTCGCAGGCGGTACTCACCGGTGCCTTCGTCTTGAGCAATGTGGTCCGGTCGTGTGGGGTTGAACCGTCTCAGGACGGACTCTTCGGGCATTATGGTCTCATCGCCGAGCATGGCACCCCTAGGAAAGCAGCCGGCGTGTGACCGACTCGCCAAGTGCGTTCAGTAGGCGGCGAGCCTCCGCGATCTCTGCCCGATCTAGCGGATCTGTCAGTTCGTCGAACTCGTACTCGAAGATTTCATCGTCAGGTGAGTAGGCTGCCAGCACGCCAGAACCATCGGGTTCGACGTTGAGTACGACCTCGGTGCCGTTCACAAGCCAGAGGGTTTCAATGTCTCCGCCCTCACCAACAGCGACCTGTGGCGTCGGCTGGGCGTCTGCAATTAGGTCGTAGAGGACCAGCATTACCTGCTCGCGACGAGCATTGGCCACGATGGCCCCACCAGAGATCCCGCCCAGGCCCCGCAATGCGTGCTCAAGCAGGCGCTGCTTGCTTGGCTCCGAGAACGGCGTGTAGCCAACCCAATGCCGAACCTGGCTGACTGCTGCACTGAAGCTTGCTGCCAGAGTGGCCGTACCGAACGCGTCGAACAACGAGAATTCTGGGGAACCTGCTACTGGGTGGGGCTGAACCATCGACAAGGACGTAAACGTGTCTACGACTGTCGGGATGCTCACTCCCGACCCCCCTCATCTCGGAGCCTGGCGTCCACCACTGCCGTGAACGCCTCGAAGCTCCGGTCATGTGCTTGCTGCAGAAGGTCCCCCATTCCAGTCACAGGGAGGCCTGCGGCGTCGAGCTTCGTCGTGATGTTCAGTGCATAGAAAGGTTCCGCGCCAGGTGCGCTCGCTGGCCCACCAACTACGGCTAGATATCCCTCCAACTTGTCACCCTGGCGCAACTCCCTGACTATCCGAAACTCAAAAGAGCCCGCGACTCCTGGCAAAGCCTGCTCTAGAGACCCGTCAACGAAAGTCAGGTCACGTGCTGGGACGCTGCTTTCGAGGCGGTCGACGTAAGTCCATTCCACTAGCCTTGGCCTAAGATCCCCGTGCCCGATCATCCTTTCCTGAAACTCGGCCCACAAGTGACGGAACCGCTGAAGCAGTTCCTGGTGGCCGGGATAGACGTCCTCGGACCTGACGCGCCTCCAATTGATAATCAAGGTGTCGTTCTGAAGCTGAACAAGGTCGTTCTCGTCGGCAGACAACAACCACAGCCGTGAAGGCGGAGCACCTGTGCCGATCTGAATCCCTCCAGCCGGAGCCAGTCCGCCTGGAGGGCGTCCGGGAACCTCTCGCATCACCGGGTATTCGTCCTGCCAATGTGCGGCCAACCGAGCCAGTCCCACAGCTCCCAAGTCCGGCAACGGCTCGAAAGCTACGCCGAGGGCAACTTCGATGACAGGAGGAGCTGCGGGTCCGCTCTGGGTGTCAGGCACAGGGCGAGCATACTGGCCCATCCAGCCTGGAGCACAGCCAATCGTCGGGCAAGGGCTTCTGAAGCATCGGGAGATCTGGTGCAGGTCGAAGTCGTGGGGTGGTGGCTGAAGGATGGGATAAAGTCCGCTGCATGCGCGTGCACCCCACGACTTCTTGCGCAGTGCCATGCCCGTGTCTTCAGAAACATCAAAAAAGGATGCGGGATCAGGAATCGCCAACAATCGTAAAATCAGAAGCTTCGTCGCTGGAGGCGAGCAGCGCTCCGCCTTGTTTCAAGATTCTCGCCAGCGGCCCGCCTTGCGCCTGCCGTGATCTTGCTAACCATCGACATCGATAACCCGGAGATTTGGACGAGCCTACTACCCGGAACTCCTGCCGCCTTCAACTCGCACATCAGCTCGTTCCGCTCCTCAGCAAGGTTCTGGTAGCGCATTTTCGCCTGAGCTACGAGTTCACACTGCTCGCGGAGTGCATCTAGGACCATCGCGATGCTGACGCGATGGGGATGAGTTATGTGCGGGGCCATGTTCACCATAGTAGCGGAGCATTCCGACAGTGGGATGCGTCAAGTGATGCCCGAGGTCATGAATTCGTGGGCCGAAAAGCAGTTTCCGAAAACGAGTGGGCTTCAGGACGTTTGCCCATTCGAGTCAGCAGGAACCCCGGGCCATCCGTCATTGCGCGTGAAGGTCGGCCTTGCGTGAGGCACTTGGAGGTCACCCGAGAGGACTTCGACGTTGAATCCTTGATTCGCCGATCCCAGCAGGGTCGACAGCGGCGATTGCCTGCCCCAATAATTGCTGCAGAACCAGGGAGAGGAGGCCCCCATGGAGGGCCCGAGCGACGAACTGATGGATCTGATGGATCTGATCGACCAGATCCCCGATCCGACCCCGCAGTCGACCCAGCTGCTGATGGCCGGTCCGCCGAGGTACGGATCGCTGTTCCCGGACAGGATGGGCGAGTGGCGGACCATCAACAAGAACGACATCCCGGTGATGGTGGCCTGGACCGACCACAAGGAGGGCTTCGGCCTCATCGTCCTCGTCCGCACCGAGGTCTCCGACCGGCTCCGTAACTACGAGGTCAACGCCAAGGAGTTTGGGTTCTCGGCCCGGGAGGCGTACGAGGAGCTGGAGCTGTACATCAAGGGCTTCGATCCGGAGTGGAAGGTGACCCTGGGCGAGCGCAGCTCCGGGAAGCTCGGTTTCGCCCGCACCAACGGCAGGTAGTCATTTCCTGAAACAACGCCCCATGGAGGTTTCCGGGGTCGTTGAAGATCCGGGTAGTCCGATCATTGAATCCCCCACGGGAAGGGCCATCCAAGGCCTCCTTGCCCATCCTCCCTGCGCGCCGCTTGGTCTATCTCGTCAGAGATGCCCCTCCAGCCGCTCTGGATGGCCCGTAGAATCGACGTTTGGCGCGTCCCAGCATGGAAGATGGGTCCCGGGCCGAAAGGCCCTCAGATTCTTGCTGTGGTCAAACCGCGACCCCATCTGGTAGCCAGGGGATACGTCCCGTCTCCCGCCAGTCGCTCCAATGCCGACAAGCCCCGGTCAGATCCTCCTGGAGAACTGCTCCCTCGGCTGATTCCCGAACCCAGCGAGCCGGAGTGTGCCGCATAGGGTATGGCTGGTGGTAGAGCGGCGGTTTCCAGAAACGAGAAGACCGTCTTTGATCATCCCTTCATTCAGCGCTGCGCCTCGGCGGGGCCTTCGGGCCGATTTCGCGCCACCGGCGGTACAAGGGATCATCGCGGCGGATCCGGTTGATGGTGGAACGGGAGAACGTCCACCCATGGGCCCTGATGATTTCCTCCTGCACTCGGGTCGACGTCGCACCGATGATGTCGGCCAGCATCATGAGCCCACGGCAAGTGTCCGAATGGCGCGGGGTGCGTTTCTCGAAACGACCGCTGAGGGGATACATCTTGTAGGTGAACAGCCATCGGTGCCCACGGGCAACGAAGGCCTCCATCTCCATCCAGGCGTCGACCGCGTCGGCCTCCCCTTGGGCAGCACGCTCCAGGAGGCCCCTCAAGCTGTCTGAGCCGAAGCCGAGCTTCCCCTTCACGACGTAGCCCAGGGTCTCCTCAGCGTCCTTCACCACAGCATCCTGGGCATCAATGGACGCCCTGACGCCAAGCTGCAGGGCAGTGTCGACCCAAAGCTCAGGAAGGTCCATGAGGGACTCCAGGTCGTTTCCAAAAACGGCGACATGAAGGTGCCAGTGCCAAGCAGAGGGCTTCCAGGTCAACTCGGCTGCAACCACGTACCCGAGGATTCGAGCATCTGACTTCAGTAACCGCTCGAATCGCCTCCTCACCGTGCTCAGGCGCTCGAATCCGACCGTGACGTCCTCGCAGGACGCGACGGTCAGGGTCATCTGGGCCGCCTCTGAAGAAAGAGGATCCAGACTTCTCCGTGCATTGGCCGCGTGGCGGCCATGGCACGAAGGACACAGCCTCGCGTTGCAGGGCCTGAACTCAGCACAAGGACCACTCAGAGCCTTGAGGGTCGAGTGCTCATGCAGGAACTCGTGGAGGGGGGTGGTATCACGTTCTGGAGTTTCCCTTCTATCAAGACAGCGCAGTCGCGGCGTCGCGGCGATGTTCCGCTCAGGGGATCGACCGATTCGGTGTCGGTCTGGAGTCTCTCTTGTCGCGCCCTGATCGTCCGGGGGGAATCCATCGTCGAAGGTTGAGGTCGTCATGTTCACTGATACGCCTGTCACGGCTGGGAACACGGCTCCGCACCAGGGCAGGGAAGAGCGCACCCTGCGCTGGTGCCGACACCTGCCGGGCCATCAAGCTCTCGAACGCCACTGCCCCGCCGGGATTCCGGGTCGCAGGCACGTATCAGGAGGCATGACCATTCGTTACAGCTCGTTGGCAGAGGCAGGCATCTACTTCGGTGTGGACGCAAAGACGATCCGCAACTGGGCAGGCAAGGGCAAGTTCAGGCTCTACGAGCTCCCCGGGGGCCGCACCAAGCGCGTCCGCATCGACGAGATCGAGGCTGCGCTTCGCGTCGTCCCGACGGCCAGAAGGACGGGCTACAAGGCCTGAGGCAGCTCAGACATGCGGCTGGCCAGTTCTCGGTCACGTTCCCGGACAGCATGGCTGTACCGGGTGGCCATGGCCGGTGAGGACCATCCGAACCGGCCCATCATGTCTGCCGTGGTGGCCCCCGACTGCGCGAACAGTGTGGCCGACGAGTGCCGCAGCGAGTGGACGCGCAGTTCTGGACGTCCGATTGTTCGGGCGGCCTTCTTGTTCGCTGCCCGGAGACTCTCGCCGCTCATTGGCCCGCCTGTCGCCGAGGTGAAGAGCAGGGAGTCGCGCCCGGTGACGGGCAGCGTGTCGAGCCATTCCCTCAGCTGGTCGACAAGATGTGGAGGGATCGCGACCGTGCGATGCCCGGCGTCGGTTTTGACCTCTTGATGTACGACGTTCTTCCCTCCGAGCTTGACCACTTGTTGAGCGACGGTCAGCTCTCCGCGCTTCAGGTCGATGTCACGACGCCGCAACCCCCGCACTTCACCCGACCTCAGACCACACCAGTACGCCAGTGTGAGGGCGATCCGGTACTTCTCGGGTGCAGCTTCTATGTATCGAGCGAAGGTGGCGGGATCGAGCACCTCGTCCTCGCGAGCCGTCCGCCCGGCTCGCTTCGTTCCGCCTCGAGAGACCTGGCACGGAGAGCGTGTGATCAACTCGTCCCGGATGGCCTCTCGCATTACTGTCGACAGGACGCCATAGGCGTTGCCCCTCGATGATGGCGTCCCTGCCATGCGTGCGTGCCAGTTGGCCACTTGTCGACTCTTGATCGCGTCCAGCGGCAGGTTCACGAACTCGCCGAGGTGCAACCGGATGAGCTTCCGATAGAGCGCCGCCGTGGTCTCCCGCATCTTGCCGTGCGCCAACCGCCGCTGAATCACTTCCTCGGCGTACGCCCCGAAGGGAGTGATGGCGACCTCGGCGATCTGCTGGGCGTGCACAACTGCCGGGGGAGCCCAGCGTGCAGCCTGCACGTCGGCCCATTCGATGGCCAGCCACGCCTCCGCGTCTCTCCGGGTATCGAAAGTTACCGAGGCCTTGTGCTCCCGACCGTCGGGGCCGGTATACCGCGCCTGGTACCGCTTGCTCGGGAGCTCGCGGACGTTACCGAACGTCCTACGAATGCCGCGTTTGTTTGCCATGGTGATGTTCCCTCCTCATCACCTGATACGCCG
>ERZ724526.1661-NODE-1661-length-11283-cov-6.267278_pt1 | contig 11283 bp, 12 predicted proteins | sample MGYA00376059_ERZ724526 | MGnify/ENA primary metagenome ERZ724526 (study PRJEB28724, sample SAMN07190883) | activated sludge metagenome | isolation source: activated sludge of sewage treatment plant in Hong Hong | place: Hong Kong | collected 2016-03-17 ... | reverse complement strand
CCCTTGTCCGTGAACCGTTCGAACATCCCGCCTCCTTATGGTGATGGGGTCTGTAAGAGAAGCCTTAGCTGAGTGAATCGATGCAGGTCAAAGGCTCGAAAATACTTGATGATGTGATTCTAACTACCGCAATTTGGGGTGTCAAGGTATTGAGCGAATCGCAAACGACGCGCTGCGACTGGTGAAGCGCGTGTATTTACGATGCGCAGATGCGAGGCCAAGCCGCGCGCCGGTTTGACAGTAAAAGAATCATCCCGATACAATCCCGCACCTTTCAACCGGCTCCTCACCTCAGCGCGACGCGGTCTTACGTATGAAAAGCAAAAGCATCGGCATTCTGACGAAACCCAAATTTCCTGAAGTGAAGGCCACGGTGCAGGCCGTGGTGAGTTGGTTGCGCTCGCGAAACATCGACGTGCTCCTGGATACGACGTCGACAACATTGCTTGGAGAACAAGGCGGGTTTCAGAAAACTCAATTAGCCAGTAAGGCCGATGTGTTGCTGGTTCTGGGTGGCGACGGCACGATGCTGAATGCTGCGCGCCTGGCCGGCGAACGCGGGATACCCATTCTCGGAGTCAATATGGGTGGCCTCGGATTTTTGACCGAAGTCGTGCTGGAGAATTTGTATCCGTCTCTCGAGCGCGTGTTCGCCAATGATTTCGTGCTCGATGAAAGGTTGATGCTGAGGACCCATGTCCATCGGCACGGCGAAACGGTGGCGCGAGGGGTCGTCTTGAATGATGTGGTCATCAGCAAGGGCACGCTTGCCCGGATGATTGAACTCAAGATTGCGATTCAGGGGCAGTTTGTCACGAATTTGCGCGGTGACGGGTTGATCATCAGCACGCCGACTGGATCGACGGCCTATTCACTCTCAGCAGGGGGACCGATTATCAACCCGGCCGTCCCCTCATTGATTCTCACTCCGATCTGTCCCCATACGCTGACGCATCGCCCCTTGATCGTCCCGGCAAGCGCTCAAATTGAAGTGGTGTTGACCAGCAAGGATGATGGAGCAATGGCGACGCTGGATGGCCAGGTCGGTGTGGCCCTGAGTCAGGGCGACACCGTGGAAATTCATGCCTCCGAGCACCTGACCAGGCTGATCCGATTTCCAGAGAGCAGTTACTACGAAGTGTTACGCGAGAAACTGAAATGGGGTGACGGCTGACTGGCAGCGGGCGCGTTATGCGCGCCCGCGTTCGATGTGCGCCAGCATATCGGCGTTCGAAGCAAACTTGAATTCTCCGATGGCTTCAGGTGATGCCGCGTGAGCCTTCTCCACGGTATCCAGCACCTTGAGGCCTTCGAGGTCCACCGGCTTACTCTTTCGTTCCTTCAGGATCGCCTGCAATTTCGACAGGACCTGGTCGACTGCACTGACTGATTGGACCGACTTGGTCGTGAGGTAGCGCGAGATGACTTCCGCACACCAATCCCCGTCCCGCTTGGCAATTCCGACGAGCCCTTCGCTGGCTTTGCGCGCCCACCCGGCGAGAAACACCCCGTCGACCACCTGCCCTGATTTTTCATCATAGGCTTGGAATAACGAATCGTCCGGATCATTGGCGGTCTTGGTCGGGTTCGTGACATACACGCCGTTCTTGTAGGGCAAGCCAACCGTCTCATCGACCCGATCACCTACGGCAAAGACGACACTGTCTACCGGGAACTCATACAGCTGCTTGAGTCCGACCGCGGCGGTGTCTTCGCCCTTCGGTTCCAATTTGTTTTCTTCCATCTCGAGGGCGCGCACGCGGTTGTTGGCATCGACGAGCACCCGTTTTGGTGACGCAAGAAACCGGAATCCCATTTTGGAGGAGCTTCCCGTCGGTTCGCACTTCGTAAATTCCGCGGTCAAATTTGCCAGGACTTCGTCGGCATTCTGTCCGACTGCGGCCAGGCGGTCCTTGATCCGTGCGAATTCTTGAGCGATGCCTTCGTGATCCATATTCGAGCAGACGGCTCGAATTTCCTTGGGATTATATTTGCGCTCCACGGGCCCGCGACGAGCAATAGCCGTCACCCGTTCTACCTTCTTGTAGCGAATGAGCCAGTGTGCGATGTCGACCATGACGTCGCCTACTCCGATGATGGCCACATGTTTGCCCATATCGAACGGACGGTCGCCGAAACCAGGCAGGCGATTGAAGTGGTAGACCACATCCTTGGCATGGAACACGCCCTTGGCGGAGTCACCTTCCACGCCGATGGCTTTTGTGCCCTGGGCGCCGATGGAGAAGGCCACGGCACTGGCACCCAATCCCCGCAGTTCCTCCACCGTGAGGTCTTTGCCCTGCCCGACTGACACATTGCCGAAGTAGTGCACATTCGGCTGTTCCAGCATGTCCCAATATTGTTTCTTCAGACCGCCGCGCAGTTTGAGCTTGCTGGGGAAAATCCCGTACTCCGCCAACCCGCCAAACTTGATGTCACGATTGAGGATGATGACTTCATGGCCGGCATCGGCCATTTTCTTGGCCAGGGCCATTCCGGCAGGACCTGCGCCCACAACAACAACTACATGCCCGCTTGTCTCGGAACCGGTTGCACTCATTATCTACCCTTCAATGTATATCTATAAATAGGTCGTGATTACCTCGACCGTCAGACGGCCAAAGAACCCAAAATTTTTTGGCACGGTAGCACAGGGGTTGTCGGGCTGTCAAAATCACGTAGGCGGTTCAGCTGCCCCGATGTCGACGGCTTTGGGGGAGGCTGGTGTAACCCCCTCGTCGCCTACCCTCCGGCGCTGCCGACCGGGCCACCGGCCTGGGTCATACGCCAGGGATCGAGAAGTTGGTTGAGTCGCTTTTCAGGCAACACGTTTTGTTCGCGCGCCACCTCACGGACGGTCTTGCCGGACTTGTAGGCGTCCTTGGCCAGTTTGGCGGCGGCTTCGTAACCGATGACCGGCGCGAGCGCTGTGCACATCGCAAGGCTCTCCTCAATGAGGCTCTTGCAGCGCTCTTCGTTCGCCTTGATGCCCGCGATGCACTTCACGGCAAAGTTGGTCGAGGCTGTCGAGAGCAGTTCGATGGACTGCAAGAGGTTGTAGGCCATGACCGGCAACATCACGATCAGTTCAAAGTTCGCGGCCTGCCCTCCGACGGTGATGGTGACGTCATTGCCGATGACCTGGGCGCAGACCATGGTGACGGATTCCGCAATCACGGGATTCACTTTGCCGGGCATGATGGACGAGCCGGGCTGGGTTTCCGGAAGATTGATTTCGCCGAGGCCACAGCGTGGACCGGACCCGAGCCAGCGGATGTCGTTGGCAATCTTCATCAGGCTGACGGCGAGGGTGCGTAACTCTCCGCTCGCCTCGACCAGCGAATCCTGAGCGGACTGACCTTCGAAGTGGTTCACCGCCTCCTTGAAGCTACAGCCGGTTTCTTTCGAAATGAGCGCCATCACCTTGCCGGCAAATTTCGGGTGACAGTTGAGGCCGGTGCCGACGGCGGTGCCCCCGAGGGCGACTTCGCTCAGGGCCGCCTGGGCCCGCTTCATTCTGGCAATCCCCAATTCGATTTGTCTGGCGTATCCGCCGAACTCTTGTCCTAAGCGAACCGGTGTTGCGTCCTGCAAATGCGTGCGGCCGATCTTGACGATCTTGTCGAACTCGCGGGCCTTGCCGCTGAGCGCCTTGTGGAGTTGGGTCAAGGCAGGGAGAAGCTGCCGCTGGATGGTTTCCGAAGCGGCAATATGGATGGCGGTCGGAATGACGTCATTGCTCGATTGTCCCAGGTTCACGTGGTCGTTCGGGTGCACCAGTTTGCTGCCTCTGGCGCCGCCGAGCAGTTCGGTCGCCCGGTTCGAAATGACTTCGTTCGTATTCATGTTCGTCGACGTGCCCGAGCCGGTCTGAAAAATATCAACCGGAAATTCGGCGTCCAGCCCGCCGTCAACGACTTCGGTCGCGGCGCGAATGATGGCGTCCGCCGGTTTTTTATCGAGCAACTTCAGCGAGTGATTGACGGAGGCGGCGGCGCGCTTAATGAGTCCCATCGCCCGAATCATGGCGCGGGGAATGCGTAGCGAACTGATCGGAAAGTTTTCAATCGCGCGGGCCGTTTGCACGCCATAATACGCATTGGAGGGAACCGGAAGTTCTCCCATGGTGTCTCGTTCCATGCGCGTGGCGGTTGTCGCTGATGCAGTGCTCTTGGGCGTGCGCGAAGCGTTCTTCATCATTGAATCTCCTCGAATGACTGGCGGTTGAGCTGCTTGAACCGCGCATAATAAACGCTCGCCCTTCTGAAGCACAAGCATGGCCTTGGAGAGAGGAACGAGGGGGCGCTCAGGGAGTTGTTGTATGGGGTGAAGAAGTTCAGGGACGAACTGAAAAAGAAAAGGCCCGCCGGAAGGCGGGCCTTGCTCTCTCACCGGGGTTCGTTGTCTTAGGCGATTTTGACGTCGATTTGTTTCGGTTTCGCCTTTTCTGATTTTGGCAGATGCAGGTGGAGCACACCATCGGTATATTCCGCCTTCACCTTACTCTCATCCACGGTGTCGGGAAGCGTGAAGCTTCGGACAAAGCGTCCATATGACCGTTCGATCCGATGGTACTTTTTCCCCTTGTCTTCCTTTTCCTGCTTCCGCTCGCCCTGCAACGTGAGGACACCGTCTTCGACCGTGACCTTCACATCTTCCTTTTTGACCTCTGGAAGCTCGGCCTTAATGGCATATTCGGCTTCGGTCTCGCTGATGTCGACCGTCGGCGCCCAATCAGCGACGGTCATCACTTCCTTGCCCTGAGTAGCGGTTTGAGCTGCGCCCGGCCGTGTAATCATCCGGTTCAACCGGTCAGACATTTCTTCCAATTCCCGGAACGGATCCCAACGTACGATCGCCATGGTGGAACCTCCTTGTGTGAATGCGTTGCTGGTGTTCACTTGAGCCATCCTACTTAATACAAGGAAGGTAATCTCCACGCCGGTGAAGTCAAGGGTGTGCCCTGAAGAGTAATTGTCATGAGCGGGCTCTTGACATTGCAGCCCTCGGCATTATTTATTAGCCCCCTTCATATTGGAGACGATCACCATGTTGGAATTCATTTCCTACGCATTGCTCGGCGGTATCTTGATGGTTGCGTCCATGGTCGTATGGTGGTTCATCGGTCGTACCGAATAGTTCGCCGTCGGTTTATCGCCGATCGATCGGCACGTAATGCCGGTCATGTTCCCCGGAATAGATCTGATCGGGCCGGTAGAGTTTGTTTTCCCGCAGTTGTTCCAGCCAATGCGCCAGCCAACCGCTCACCCGCGCCATGGCGAAGAGCGGCGTAAACAGATCGACCTCGATTCCCATCTTGTCGTAAATGATGCCCGAATAGAAATCGACGTTCGGGTAAATGCCCTTTCCTTGTAATCGTTCGCTGGCCAGCTGTTCCACGGCTACTGCGACTTCGTAGAGCGGCGAAGTCCCGCAGACATTGAACAGCCGCATGCAAAGATCCTGTAGCACGGTGGCGCGCGGATCTTTCACCTTGTACACGCGATGGCCGAATCCCATGAGTTTGTTTTTCCCGCCGAGCCGGGCTTCCACCGCCGCGCGAGCCTGCGCCGGCGTGCCAATCTCCTTCAACATCGTCACCACTTCTTCATTGGCGCCCCCGTGTAACGGGCCCTTGAGCGCGCCGATCGACGAGGCCACGACGGTATAGGGGTCCGCGAGTGTCGACGCGGTGACCATGCCGGCGAAGGTGGAGGCATTCATGGTGTGTTCGGCATGAAGGATCAGGCAGTCATCGAAAACCGCGCTCCACAACGGGTGCGGAACGGTTTCCGTCAGCATGTAGAGAAAGTTGTCGGCAAAGGGCAGATCGTCGCGCGGCGGAATATATTCGTCTCCCCGTCGCAACCGCGCCCAGGCGGCTACGATAGTAGGCAGCTTCGCGATGAGTCGCACCGCCGACCAGTAGTTGTTTTCAACGTCCTTGACGTTGCGGCCCGGGTAAAACATGCCCAGCGCCGCGACCGCGGCCTGCAACGCGTCCATGGGATGCCCATGTTCAGGCATGACCTTCAGCAGGTCTACAATACGAAACTTGATCCGCCGGTGGTGTGTGACATCATCCACCCACTGCGTGAGTTCCGTCGCAGTCGGTAACCGTCCGAACAACAGGAGGTAACTCGTTTCGAGAAAGGACGAATGCTGACACAGCTCCTCGACCCGGATTCCGCGATATTCAAGGACGCCTCGTATTCCATCCACATCGCTGATCGCTGATTTTGCGGCAGGAACACCGGCCAGACCCGGCATGAAATCGTGCGGCATAGATTCTGTCTCCTATCTTCAACAATCTGAATGGGGCATCACGCGTGATGCGATCGGTTCCCTAAGCGGCCCTCGTGTCCGGGCTTCCTGAGTGACGGTCGTCTGGCCTCAGCTTATCACGATCGACGGCATTGACTCAGCCTTCACCTTGAATTGAATGGATTCGCTTGGCATACTACCTCGAAACGAAGAGGACTTCGACCGCGGAGAACACGGTGACTCCATTCGTACGCATTCTTCTGCTGGTCGGACTGTTGGTTGCAGGCGTCGCTCTGTGGATGTTGCGGATCGGAGACCCGCCGACTGAAGAACGTTCCGCCGTCGCCCCGGGGCCCCCACGGGCAGGACGCAGCACGCTGAGTCATGGCGGTCCCGGCGCCGGATCTCAGTCCGACAATTCTCCACGCCTTCCTGCAGGCGAGAGGAATGAATCGTCCACACAGGCTCCACCCGCAACAACGAGGTAAGGCATGGGCCGGTTCCGGTCGCTCGCGCTGGGAGTGCTAATGGTCATTGGTCTGAATGTCCCTGCCTGGGCTGATGATGAGCAGGTCTTTTTCGCGGTCGTCAGTGATGTGCCGAAAGATAAGACGCGTATTTCTGCGAAGGTCCTTCAGGACGGCGCTTCCTCCGACATCAAACTGATTCCGAGCGAGTCGGTCGTCGCCAATCCCGTATGGCGCACGCTGGAAGTCTGTCACGCACTCAAGATCGAAGGTATGAAAATCGGCGACGGATTGAAGGTGATGTCAGCCCGGGTGCTGGATGCCAGCATGTTGCCGATGGGACTGCAAGGGTTCGCGGGAGATTGCCTGATCAAGAAAGCGGTCGAGATTGCGCCGCTGGCAGAGTGACAAGTCTATCGTAAGTCGGGAATATGTAGTTGTGCGTCCTGAGTCGTATCCTGCTTGTCAGGCGCACTCCGGGCAGGTTGTCGGTTCTTCTTCCTCGTCACATTCATCCGCCGTGAGGGGGAAAAACTGCTCGCAGAGCCGGCAGGTGCGGATCTCGAAATAGGCCACGCCCTTGTCATCGATCTCCGTGGGAAGCAGCAGTTCGAACGGATCGTAGCCCAGCCGGACGTCATCTTCGAACCGGATGATGGCCAAGCGGTCATTGAAGACCTCAAACGTGGCTTCTTTCCCCTTACGCTCCAGCCGATGTCCCACGACAAACACCGGTTGGCCCTTGCGTTTGGTGCGCAAATCTTTCAAGGTGCGCTGTGTCGCGGTGGCACAGGAGAATTTGCCGGTCTGGTCGCTCGTATCGGTTCCAAAGATGGGCATCGGTAATCACAATCGCGTTGATATGAATCTTGTGTGTCCATGTAACACAGGTGAAAAATTTGCGTCAAGGGAACCCTCATGAAGGAGAAAGGTTAACGGCATGGCGGAGATCACGATCTATCAGAAACCCACCTGTTCAACCTGTCGAGAGGCGGTGCGTCTGGTGCGGGAGAGCGGGCAGCCATTTACGGCGGTCAACTACTACGAACAACCGTTTACGAAGAGCCGGCTCAAAGAGCTGCTGAAGAAAGCCGGCCTGTCCCCGCGCGATGTCTTGCGCACAAAAGAAGATCTCTACAAGTCGTTGAAGCTTGCGGATTCGACGTTGAGCGACGATCACTTACTGGATCAGATGATCGCACATCCGGATTTGATTCAGCGGCCCATCGTGGTCAAAGGAGACAAGGTCATGCTGGCGCGCCCGGCTGACACCGTCACCGAATTGCTCTAAGGTTCCCGAGAGAGACGATGCAAGGCGGGGCGTGGGTAGCGGATTGGCGGAGGGACAGAGATGTTGGCTTTCGATTCCGTAGATCGGGTGTCACTGCTGGGACGGGTTCTGCAGCGGCTCAATCTTCGCTTCCCATCCCTCTTTGTGTTGTTCGCCGTTCTCACCCTGGTGGATGTGATTGTCCCGGATGTGATTCCGTTGGCCGACGAAATCGGGTTCGCATTGCTGACGCTGTTGTTGGGGATGTGGAAGGATCGTCGGCATCAGCCGCGACAGCGAACGGCTGGCAAGGCATTCCGGTGAGGGGCAGAGAAGGTTCGGTCGAGGTGAGCTCGACTACGGATGGTCCAAATGTCCGAAGCGGAGTTTGCCGATTTGCGGGTCGATCCAGACTTTGAGATTGCCGGATAAGACGCTGAGCAGCGTTTCCCCCACCAGTTGGCGCCGCCATCCTCGCAGGACCGGAATGTCAACTTCTTCCACCGGCGACGTCCGTTCCACCAAGGCCTGCAAATCGCCCGTCGTGGCGATGAGAGTCGGGGCGATGTTCTCCATGGCAGCGCGGGATTTCAGCACGGCCTGCAGCAGTTCCAGCACCCCGGTGGATTCAGGATCCGGTTTCCGGTCGCGTGGCACTTCCGGCCACTCGGATTCCGGTCTGGCTAAGGCCTGCTGCATCGTGGCAAGCAGGGCCTGCCCGTTGCGTTCGACTTCCGAGGAATACATGCCGCGCATACCGCGAAGTTGATCGAGCGTGCGCGGGGTTTGACGGGCCAACTGCACCAACACTTCATCGCGCATCACCCGCCCTCGTGGGACGTTGCGGCGGCGGGCTTCCCCTTCCCGCCAGGCGGCCAGGTCGCGCAACACGCCGGCGGCGCGCGGCTTGAGGCTGTCCCACCCGCGAATACGCTGGTACCGCTCCTGCGGGTCGCGAGCCTGGGCTCCGAGCGAGACCTCCAGGCGGGAGAATTCTTCGTCCACCCAGTCCAAACGGCCCATCACCGACAGTTTCTGACGGAGATGCCGATGGATAGGCAGCAAGAAGGTCACGTCATCGAGGGCGTAGACCAATTGCTCCTTGCTCAACGGCCGTTGACTCCAGTTGGTGAAGGTGTGAGCTTTATCGAGTTTCACCCCCTGCACCCGCTGCACCAGATTGGCGTAAGCGGTCTGCGCACCGTACCCGACCATCGCGGCGGCAATTTGCGTGTCGAAAAACGGCTTCGGCAATCGGCCGGCATGGTGCGCGAACAGTTCGAGATCCTGCCGACCTGCATGAAGCACCTTCTCGATGCGCGCATCACACACGAGTTCCCAGAAGCGGACCATCGGGGCACTGTCCTGCACGGCAGGAAAGTCGATGACGGCAGCCACCCCTTCCGCCGCAACCTGGATCAATTCCAGGCGCGGAATGAAATGGTCTTCACCCATGAACTCGGTGTCGATGGCGATCACCGCGCTGTTGGCCAGCTGGTCGCATAACCGGTCGAGCATATGGTCTGAGGTGATGAAGGTCTGATCCGGATCCAATGTGGCCATGGGTTACTCGGTGGGACGATATTCCGCTCCGCGTGAAATCGGCGGTTCGGTGTTGCTCAAGCTCAGATATTCTTTGAGGAACTGATAGGCTTCGAGAATGCGCCGGAGTTCGGGCTCGGAACTGCGGTCGCCGTTCCGGGCATCGGGATGCAATTCTTTGGCGCGTTGACGAAACGCCGTGGTGACGTCTGCGAGCGGCGTGCCGAATTCCAGGCCCAGCAACTGATAGGCGTCGTAGGCGTTCGTGACTTCGCTGGACGTACCGGCGGGATTCCCCTCCCCTCCGGCGGCTTTGAGGAAATCGGCGAGATTGATTTTTCGCCGGCGCCGTCGCGGGCGTTCACGTATCTCGCTGTCAAGCTCATCCCAGCGATCTTCGACGAATTCCAGGCGTGATTCCAAACGAATGGCCCCGGACACATCCTTCACCAGGTCCAATTCGTCTTCGATCTGTCCCAGCGAACGTTCGACTTCTTCCAAGGCCGGTTCGATGCGGAAATAGCTATCGACCCGTTCCTGCATCATGAAATCGACGGCAAACTCCATGCTGTCGATATTCTTGGCGCGCAGCATGCCGATCCGGCGCCGCATGCCCCGCTGATATTTGAACAGGCGATTGGTTGAAAATGCCACGAGTCCTCGTTAGGCGTGACCTTGCAGGTAAGAGGCAAGTCGATCGCATCTTAGCACATCACTTTGTCCGGCGATAAGAGTCGATTGAGTGAATCGTTGCTGCGTCGCAGGCTACAGACACCAGAACATGGCTGCCGCGATCAGTGTGGGCGGCAGCGCGGCCAGGAACAGTCGGAGCGGATGTACCGCCTCGTCGTCGAAATAGGTCCGCAGGATGGCCAGTCCGGCCGGATTCGGCGCATTGGCGATAATGGTCAAGCCACCGCCCGTGACGGCGCCTGCCACCAGGGCATACTTAAATGCATCCGAAAGGCCTTCGACGAGCGACCCGAGATAGGTCAGAGCGGCATTGTCAGTGAAGGCAGTCAGAATCGTGGCGCCTACGAACACCGCATCGGCTCCCATGCCGAGCAGGATCGGCTGCAGCCACCATTGTTGTTGTCCGCCTAAGACCACCAGGCCTGCCAGGAAAAAAGAGACGAGCAACCCTTCGCGAAGAATCAGACGATCCTGATACTGCTCGTAGGCCTGCGCGATCCCGAGAAACAACAGCAGGATGCCCAGGAACATCGCGGGATGGTGGGCGAACACCACGACCATGGCGAGCAAAGCAAGATGTGTGATCACCAGAGCCAGTGGCGCGCGGTTCTCCTCGCGTTGATCGATGGCGGTCGAGATGCGGCTGAGTTCTCGACGAAACAGCATGGTTGCCCCAAACGCATTGATCAATACAGCCAACGCCGCTTTCCAACCGAATGTGCCCAGCATGAATGCGATATCCCACTGCCAGGCACCGGCCACCATTAACACAGGCGGCGCAGCGAAGGGAGTGAGCGTTCCCCCGATGGACACATTCACGAAGAGGACGCCGAGAGTCGCGTATTTCAGGTTCGTGGAGCAGCCATGGCGAAAAAAGACATCACGCAGCAGGAGTGCCGCCAACGTCATCGCGGCCGGTTCTGTGATGAAGGATCCCAATAGCGGAACAAGTGCCAGCACGGTGAGATACACCCGCATTCCCTGTGGCAGCGGGATGGCACTGCTCACAATACGGACTCCCGTCATGGCGGTCTGTAAGATCGGCCT
>ERZ724526.1660-NODE-1660-length-11285-cov-3.876670_pt1 | contig 11285 bp, 10 predicted proteins | sample MGYA00376059_ERZ724526 | MGnify/ENA primary metagenome ERZ724526 (study PRJEB28724, sample SAMN07190883) | activated sludge metagenome | isolation source: activated sludge of sewage treatment plant in Hong Hong | place: Hong Kong | collected 2016-03-17 ... | reverse complement strand
AAGTTCACTAAGATTTCACTAATGCGGCTTTGTGACCTTTGTGTCTCCCTTGTGACCCTTGTGGTGAATAATATCCGTCGCTTCTAACCACTAAGGACACTAAGATTGCACTAAGTGCACTACGACACTTTGTGCCCTTTGTGTTTCCTTTGTGCCCCTTGTGGTGAAAAAAGGCCCATCAATTAAACCACTAAGGACACCTGGATTACACTAGTGACACAAGGATGCATAGTGGGCTATGTGGGTCCTTTGTGGGCTTTGTGATAAAACACCCCTCTCCCTTTCATGAAAAAATCTTGCCCTTCGTCTCAAATTGTTTATAAGTCAGTGGCAAATCCTTTTCTCATAATATATCTTGACTAGGTTATACCTTATCCCCTAAACCCTTACCCCTAATGTCATTCATTTAATAAAATTGGGTGGTAAATAATACTTGTCGGTTAAATGGGGTTCAATTCCCTTTATAACCCATACCCAAAACAATGATATTATGGATGTGGAAAAATCAAACCAAATAAAAAGCCCTACCTTTGTCATTATTTGAATTTTGCAAAAATGAAAAACATAAGTATCCGGGAATTTTACAAAGATATATTTGGGGATAACGCGAGCCAGCTTGATGCCTTGTTAGACAACATAGGTTCAAATGATTTGGGACATTTTAATGTTTTTGATACCAAGAAGTTTTACTTCAGCGGAACAAAAAATAAAGAGATGTCGTATAACAGAAGGTTGTACTACAAGATCAGTTTGATTAAAGGCAACAATCTGGTAGAGTTTGCAGGCAAATCAGTTCTTATTGAAAGGCAGGGCATTCTGTTTGCAACGCCTAAGATTCCGTACAGATATATTCCACAAAACATTGAGCAGGCCGGCTTTTTCTGTGTGTTTACCAAAGAATTTATGTCCAAATCTAAAACAGGAGTACAGCTTGATGATCTGCCCATTTACATGCCGAACAGTGATTTTGTGTATCAGTTAAATGATCAACAGTACCAAGAAATAGAGCATATATTCAAAAAAATGGATGATGAGCTCTCTTCTGACTATGCTTATAAATATGATTTGCTTCGAACGTATGTGATGGAATTGATCCACACCGGTCAAAAACTAAAACCCATTGAAAGTTTAGAAAGCGTTACCAATGCTTCCGGTAGAATTACCTCTTTATTTATTGAATTACTCGAAAGGCAATTCCCGATTGAAGGTGTCACCCAGGCCATTCAACTTAAAGCTCCCGTTGACTTTGCCAAAACCCTGGGTGTACACATCAATCATCTCAACAAAGTATTGAAAGAAACTACCGGTAAAACCACCACCGAAATTACCAATGGCAGAATTGTGGAGGAAGCCAAATTGTTGCTGAAACAAACACCCTGGAGTATTTCAGAAATTGGCTTTACCCTGGGTTTTGAAGAAGTAGCTCATTTTTCCAATTTTTTCAAAAAGTACACCGGCATTTCTCCCTTGCAATTTAGAAATGGATTGAAAATTACAAAAGTTTGATTGCTTTTTGCAAACAGTGCTGTCATTAGTTAAACGACTTTTGTATTTCAAATTAAACGATCACATGAATCAAACAACAACACTAGGAAACAGTACCCTCAACATAAACAGAATTGGATTGGGTTGCATGGGCATGTCGGAGTTCTATGGGACATTTGACGAAAATGAATCCATAAAAACCCTGCACAAGGCCATTGAATTGGGCGTTAATTTTTTTGACACTGCCGATATGTATGGTTGGGGTGCCAATGAAAAACTCATCGGCAGGGCGTTTAAGGACAAATGGAGCCAGGTTGTCTTAGCTACCAAATTTGCGGTGGTGAGGGGCAAAAATGGTGAATGGCTGGGGCTCAATGGCCAACCGGAATACATCCAACAGGCTTGTGAGCAAAGTCTGACCCATTTAGGAGTGGAGGCCATTGATCTGTATTACATGCACCGCCAGGCGGCCGATGTCGAAATTGAAGTAATCGTTGGTGCCATGTCTGATTTGGTAAAACAGGGCAAGGTAAAATACCTGGGACTTTCGGAAGTAAATGCAGAAACAATCCGCCGAGCCCACAAAGTTCATCCGATTTCAGCCATCCAGTCGGAATATTCTCTATGGAGTCGGGAGCCTGAACAAGAGGTGTTTGAAGTTTGTAAAGAATTGGGAATCACTTTTGTTGCTTACAGTCCACTAGGCCGGGGCTTTTTAACAGGCGCCTATAAAAGTCGCGATGATTTTGAAGCAGGTGATTTTAGATTGAGTAATCCGCGATTTACAGAAGAGGCTATTAAAGAAAATATCCAATTTGTTGAGGTTATTGAAGAGCTCGCAAAAGAGAAGGGGGTAACAAAAGCACAAATTGCCCTGAATTGGATTCTGTGTCAAAACGATGAAATTACGGCCATACCCGGCACCAGAAAAATTCACCGCTTGCAAGAAAACCTAAGGGCATACCAGGTTCTCTTGTCCCAATCTGATCTGAACTACATTGACGCCTCCATACCTAAAATCACCATTGGCAGTCGGTACTAATCATCAAGCTTATTAGTCACCACTACTTGTCAGGGCTTATAAAACCCAATCAACCAAATGAAACTGGTCAAGTACAGCAACCTTTGGACAATGCCCTGGTAATGGTTCACAAGCCCAAAAGAAGCAGAGAGTCCAATTACTAAAACAAAAAATGTTAGGTGGATCCATTTTTCTCTTTTGTGGTTCGTAAAAAAACTTTGAACCAGGATCCCAATTGTAAAAGATACACCTGCCAACTGAGCCAAGGCAGAATGAATCATCGATTGTATTTCAGAATAATGGTCAAGATCAAAAAATGGTTTAGTACAAAAAACACCTGTCAATCCAACACACAAGCCATACATTAAAATAGGCATGGTCCGCCACGTTAAGCCTTTATACAGTACACCTGCAGTTAGTGTTAGTCCAAAAGCTAAAAACCCAAATTGCATAATCAATTTTCTATCATAGCCCTGGGCTCCCAGATCGCTGATTGTGTTTTTTGTCCACTCATAGCCATGGGTCGCAAAAACATGCGCAACCACAATTGTCAACACAAAGATGGTTGTCGATATGGTAGGGTAATTGCCTGGAGTAAATTGCGGTATTGTGAGCTTCATTTATCCCATCTGTTCTTGTTTTGAAAAACCACACTTTTAACCACTAAGTTCACTAAGATTTCACTAATGCGGCTTTGTGACCTTTGTGTCTCCCTTGTGAACCTTGTGGTGAAAAATACCCCTCACTTCTAACCACTAAGGACACTATGATGGCACTAAGGGCACTGGTTTTCTTTGTGACCTTTGTGTCTCCCTTGTGACCTTTGTGGTGAAAAACACCTCACACTTCTAACCACTAAGGACACTAAGATAGCACTAAGGGCACTAGGACTCTTTGTGACCGTTGTCTATCCCTTTTAACCTTTGTGGTGAATTAAATCATGCTTTTAAACGCTAAGAGCACTCTGTTTTCTCTGTGCCTAATTATGCCTTTTCTTTAAAATAAATTTGCCCTGCCCGGAAATAATATTGTGAAAGGAATGTGGTAATACCCGTTTATTCAATTTTTCGGTTTGTTAAATCCCGGGCTGAATGATGAATGGTAAGAATTGTAATTTCACGTTCGTTACGAATTTGGTAAATGATTCGATAATTACCTTCCACAATTTCTCTTATTATTGGAATGCCTATTTCTTCAACTACTTTTCCAAGGTATTTTGAAGATTTTAATATATTCGTCTTGTTTCGAATTTTAGTTACTTGCCTTTTCGCGTAGAGCTTTGAGTCCTGTGAAATGAAGTCATATATGTCTTTCAGATCGCTTGTTGCTGTGTCTGTCCAAATTATGCGAACCATTTAGCCATTTTTTCATCTAGCTCCTCTTCGGTTATCGTTTTACCTTGCTCAACTTCTTTCAAACTGCGGTTAACTTTTTCTACGATGATGAGGCGTTCGATCAGTTCATCAAGCGTGAATTCCTCTGGCATTTCCTTTATTTGGCTATTTACCAATTCTTTGGTTAACATATATGTTTAATTTAATTGATATTACTGTTTATTCACAAACGCTAATTCTACCCGTGTTTTTGCGCTGGTCAAAGCGAATACTTATTTAAGGTAAAGTGTGTATTTAGAGACACTTTCCAATTCAAAGATACCAACATTTTGTATTACTGTCAAGTGGATAGGAGATTGATAGTTATCCACGACCAACACCAGCAGTTGCTACTATACATAGTGACCTTTGTGTATCCCTAGTGTCCTTTGTGGTGAAAAACACCCCTCCCTTCTAACCACTAAGGACACTAAGATGGCACTAAGGGCACTAGTTTTCTTTGTGACCTTTGTGTCTCCCTTGTGACCCTTGTGGTGAAAAACACCCCTCCCTTCTAACCACTAAGGACACTAAGATGGCACTAGGGGCAGCAGGGCTCTTTGTGACCTTTGTGTCCTTTGTGGTGAAATCATCCCGCTTTTCCCGTTTCACGAAGCTTTCTTACACTTCGTCTGAAATGTCTTGTTGTCTATGACCCCATCCAATACCTTCGTAAATAAAAGAAAATGAAAAAGATCTTTTTAAGTGTCTTGTTTGTCCTCTCCGTAGCAGGTATCTATAGTGTTTATTTTATAGTGGTAAATAGCATATTGAATCTGCCTACTGCGCAGGGACAACTTACCGATAATCAACTTTCTAAAAGTACCGTTTACTTTAAAACCGGCAATACAGACAGTTCACAAATAGAGGTATTCAAATATGTAGGCAAGCTGGAGGAGGGACAAAAACAAGTAATTTGTTATCAACCCCCGGTATCTCTCAAAGAATATGGCAACACCTTTGCAGCTGCTGTAGATAAAATAGGTAAGGAACAGGCGAAATTTCTGTTTGACTACAACCATCCGGTCAATAAACTCACGCTTGATGCGGTAGCTGATTCTACGCTCACCCGATGGCGCACCGAAGGAAAAATCCTGTATCTCAGAGACGATGATTACAGAGATGACTTTTTTAGCCATAGCAATTTTTTAACCAAGGCACTTACCTTTTTTTACCTATATCCCTTTGGTCAGTTAGTGTGGATTATCGTGTTGGTATTTATCGTCCGCGGAACAAGTCTTTTGCTAAACAGCCTTCCCGGTCAGTGGTCAAAGGCCATCATCACCATTGCCCTTTTGAGTGCAATATTCATTTTTATGGGCTATCTGGTGGCAAATGAGTTTTCGTTCCTCCTGGGAGTCCTTCAAACAATGATCATTGCCACGGTATATTATGTACACCACATCATTCAGAAAAAATCTTTCGAATTTTTCAACAAAGAAATCCTGAAGTTTTATTCCATTATCCTGGTGCCCGTCATCATCAGCCTGGGTTTGGGACTTATCCAGCTGTTTGGAGAAAGAGAAAATACCTTTATGGCCCACCTTTCCATCAATCTCCTGGGCGTGGGGCTAATCCTTTATTCCTTGCTGGCCGGCATTCCCTTTGCCCTTGCCAATTTGATCAACAACCTGATCGACCACAACCTACAAAAAAAACAAGCCCTGCTCCAACTGGAATTGGATAAAAAAAATAACGAATACAAAGCGGCAGAGGTGGACAGTCTGATGTCGAGGATCAATCCTCATTTTTTGTTCAATGGGCTCAATTCCATCGCCAGCCTCGCCAATACTGACGGCAAAAAAGCGGAAGCCATGGCCCTGCAACTGGCTGAATTTTATAAATACGCCAGCAATCGGGAAAACAAGATCTACGCCACCGTTCAAGAGGAACTGGCCTTGTTGGATCAGTACCTCAAAGTAGAAAAAATGCGGTTTGGGGATATGATCGTTGTTCACAGTGAGGTGGATGAAAATACCCAATCCCTTTATGTTCCTTACATGCTACTCCAACCTCTGTTGGAAAATGCCATCAAATATGGTTACGATTCAGCAACCGGGAAAACGGAAATTTCATTGCAGATCAAACAAAGTGGCACCCACCTGGTCATCCAGGTCTTTGACAGCGGACGTCCCTTCGATGATTCGTTGCAACAAGGATTCGGTATCCATAGCATCAATCGAAAATTAGAAATACTGTACGGCCATGATTATGAATTGCAATTTATCAATGGTCCCCAAAAACATGTATTTTTACAACTCCCCCTCAAAACGGTGTTATGATAACTGCATTGATCATTGAAGATGAAGCTCCCGCAAGGAAACAATTGCTGCGCCTGTTATCAGCCCACATTGATTTCATTTCGGTAAAAGGTGAAGCCAAAACGGGACACGAAGCGATCGCCCTGATTGCCTCCCTCAAACCCGACCTTCTCTTTCTCGACATCCACCTGCCCGACATGAATGCCTTTGATGTGCTTACTTCATTAGAAGGTCCAAGTCCTTACATCATTTTCACCACTGCCTACGATCAATATGCCCTCAAGGCATTTGAAGTGTTTTCCGTAGAATACCTTTTGAAGCCCCTGGAAGAAAGCCGTTTCCATGCCGCCATCGAAAAATTAAAACAACTGATCTCCCGCAACCAGGCGTTTCATATGGAAGTAGACCACCTCAAAACCATGTATGCGCAGCAGCTCCACAACAAAAAAATCCAGGCTTTAGCAGTTAAACAAGGCCAGGCCATTACCCTCCTTGACTTTAACAAAATTGCTTACATGAAAGCGGAAGACAAATATGTATTTGTATTTCATCTCAATGGCAAAAAGTACCTGTACGACAAAGCCCTCCATGTCCTTGCCGAACAATTACCCACCCACTTCCTTCGTGTTCACCGATCGTACATCATCAACACCCAACAAATCAAACAAATCACCAAAGACCTGCGCAGCAGGTTCATCTTACATTTGAATGATGAGGTTAGTACCCGCATTACCTGCTCAAACTCGTTTAAAGACGATATTAAAAGGGTGTTGGGGGTGAGATAGGATGCAGGGACTGGGGGCTGGATAGGGACTCTAGGGGCTAGGGACTAGGGGCTAATAGCTTGGTGAGCTTTGTGTGTCCCTGGTGACCATTGTGGTGAAATGGACCCCTATTTAACCACAAAGGGCACTAAGATTGCACAAGGGGCACTAGGATGCTTTGTGGGTTCTTTGTGGGCTTTGTAGTGAAAATACCGCACCCTTTTAACCAATAAGCAAACTAAGCACACTACCTTCTTTGTGGGCTTTGTGGTGAAAACACTTTTAGAAGCAAGCGGAAATCCTGTTGGCATAGAATTAATTCAGTTTTAGCATGTTGTTGAGCAAACTAATTAGTTTTGTTTTTAGTAAGCAATTACTAATTAATCTGGATGATAAAATGAGGCGGAGACATAGATAAGTAAGTAGGTCAAAATATAAATTCCTATTAGTTTATAAAGTAGATTTGTTCTCAAGAATAAGAACAAATCTACTTCTCATCTGAAAAAGTTAGACATAATCTGACATTTGATTTACTCTCAAAACACCAATAATCTTCTTATTTAGAATTCACTTTTCTTCAATCCTAATAATTAGTTGATTATATGGATCCGAGGTGCCACCCGGTAAATTGGTGTCATCTGTCCCTTGAATTTCAGCTGGATGTGAATATGCACCTGGAGCATCGGTGTGGGCTTCTGCCCAATAAGATATTTCATGATTGCCAGGATTTACCTCTAAATATCCACTAATAGGAATTACTCCATAATGGTCTGAGCCGCTAGAAATGTTGATGCCCCATTTAGAACCCTTAATCCAAATTCTGCTATTGTTTTCGTCTATGTGTTCTAACCTCCCTACAATACCAATAGCATATTCTGTTAAATTTTGCCCATATCGGTTTTTTAAATCTCTTATTTCACTTTTACTTTTTGTGCTAACATCTAATGGGATTTTTCTGTGCGCATATCCTACACTTCCCATTATAAAAACATGACTTGGTTTCGTAACACTAAAATTGATAACAAGGTCTGGTATCTTTACCATTTGATTAAAGAGGTCATGTGATCCTGAATGATGTATCTTAAATATTTTTAAAGCCATAGAATTAATATTTTATTTCATTAATAAAAAGATTAATAATACTAACTAATGCAAGTTGCAATTATAAATCCCATAAAAGTAAAAACCGCTTTGTCATTACCTTCATACACATTTACATCAAAAGTAAAAGGTACAATGTTGTTTTCTTTTTTACATGTTACTTTATAATCTTCTGTTTCATCACCAATATCATCAGATAAAAACCAAACATCATGTTCCTTAACATACCCTCTTAACAATAAGTCAAATTCTTTTCCACAGCAGCCGGGTATAAAAAATGATTTTGAAGCAACTGGAAATTCAAAATGTCCATTACTAAAATTGTGTTCTGAAATTGAATATACGGTTTGAAATCCAGTATTATTAAAGTTGGCTTCAAATTTATACTCAATATCATTTCCAATATTATCGCCAGAGTAACCAACCAAATGGAGTAGAACTGTAATATTACATCCTGGTCGGGGACCTTCAATCAAGAAATGCTGAAGTCCGCATTCATGACCAAAATACATTAGAGTTTCCTTTTTGAATCTCCTAATGTTTCCGCTAGTATCACAAATTTTTACATCGGCTGTTTTTAGCTGCAAGCAATTGTCTTGTGACTCAGTTTCCTTAGCTTCTTTTCTTAAATAAACAAATTCAATAGAATTTAAATCAATTTGGTCAGTTATTGGAGTATTGCATTGGCCATTTGAAAAATTAACCAACAATTCATTTACATCTGAACAGCATCCATCCCCAATTTTAAATTTAACTAATTTATTTACTGTATCAAATTCATTGTAATTTGTTACATCTAAAGAAAATTCCCTTCCGCCTTTTTTACCAAACACCCCTAAATAGAGTCTGTCATCTGATTCAGCCCATGATATGCTTCCCACCTGAATTTTAACCGAAATTCCTGAAATACTTGACATAAAATAAATATTAATTTTTCACCGCCTACTCTCTCCGTTTTTCAGCATCCCCGTCCTACTCTTTTTTGGATTTTCGGAAAACTCCATTTTATAGTTGAAATCAGTCTCCTGGTTTTATAGATCCATTATTCAGAAAATTTCCAATATAATTGCCAGTACCTTTGTACGAGCCATTATTATTAAATGTAAGACCACTTGCTTTGATGGTGCCGTCATTAATGATAATGCCATTGTTGGTAAGAGTCCCAAATAAATCAACTTTATACTGTGAAGGGATGATTAATACTCTGTTGACAGGAAGACTGGTAAATAAATTTTCACAAATATCAGAAGTAACAATTATTGTATCATTGGCCGCTGAAGCATTGATGGCATCATTTATAGAACTATATGCAGTGCCATTGATTTCTACTCCCGGATTGGTATTTTCAAAACTAAGAATTCCTCCATCAGGTATCCCTGGATCGCCATAGTATAAAGAATTGTCTCCTGACCAAACTATCATTTTTGATCCAGTCCAGACTCCTGCAGCACTTCGTCTTCGACTTGGTACACCCATTTGGGTTAATGGGGTCCATGAATTAGCAATTGGATCAAACTCAGCTCCATTATTATATTTTGGTTGTGTGGTTCTGGTTGAGCCACTCCAAACAATAAACTTTGTTCCCGAGGAAATGGAAATGTGGGCAACTCTTTGAGAAGGACTGTTTATGGTTGCCATAGGCACCCAGGTATTGGATGTAAAATCATACATTCCTCCATCATTAAATACTTCGTCATCATCGATTCCACCCCAAACTATTGCTTTGTTTCCCACTAAAAACAAATCAGGTAATGCCCTCGCTGATGGTGCGCCAATGTTTGAAATTTCAGACCATGTCTGAGTAGAAGGATTATACAAAAAGCCTCTGTTGGTATAGGTTGGATAGGGACCCGCACCTCCCCAAATCAGTACATCTGTGCCCGTCCAAATTTGTGAAAAATAATTAAACTTTGGAAACCCGGAATTAGGTATGGCTGTCCATACGTCATTGATTGGGTTATAACTTCTCCCGAATGACCCATTATGGTCTCCCATTATGATCATTTCGCTACCCGTCCAAACCGGCATCTCACTGGTTTTTTGAAAATATTTAGGCCTAAAAGTATTAACCTGCGAAATTGATGACCATGTATCTGTCAAAGGATTATATTTGGCTCCTGTATTTACCTCACCCGTAATTCCATCTGCTCCGCCCCAAATAATAACTTCAGTGCCCGTCCATACTCCTGCAGCATTGGTCCGCGGTGATGGTGCATTTAGGTTACTTACTGGTGTCCAGGTATCAGATAAGGGATCATATAATGCACCATCTCCAAGCTTTATGCTGTTAGCAACTGTTTCACCTCCCCAAATAAACATTCTATCTCCGATCCACACAGCTACATGCTCTTTTCTAGCTACTGGAGGATTGATCATAGACGTCGGTGTCCACGACACACATTGAGAAAACAAATGATTAATCCATAGAATTTTAAAAATAAAAACAAATATTAAGTGCTTCATACTGTATGTTTGTTTTTCTCTTTTAATTACAAATAAATTTTACACTTACGTTGTCAATTGAAAATATTCAATTTTATGTAGTTATCTTATATTTTAAAGTTAGTCTCCTTTTTCCTCGCCTACTCTCTCCGTTTTTCAGCATCCCCGCCCTACTCTCTTTTTCACAGGTTTTTCAGGTTCCTCCTTTTGTGTTTTTATCTTTCTTTTCTTCCCTACAGACAAACTAATTTTAAGGATTCAATTGACATCGAACCCTTGGCTGTAGAATATTTAGAATTTTAGTTTTTTTGCTTTAAGCTTATTTGCTTACGTACTTTTCTTTTGACTCAATCATGCTGGTTGTTTTTTAATTTTGCAACCTGCTCTTTCAAATCTTTCAATTCATCTTTTAGCTCTTTTATGGCTTCAATTAAAACGGGTGTCAATTTTGAGTAATCAATGGCTTTATACCCGTTCTGGTCGGTAAATACAACTTCCGGATAGATCATTTCAACATCTTGTGCAAGGAGGCCTATCTGAGGCTTATTTGTAAACTGCCGCTCCTGAAACTCATCGGCTTTTAAGTTGTACCTGACTCCATTTAAAAGTATAATGCTTGATAATGCATTGGTAATTGGAACAATGTTCTTTTTATACCTTACATCTGAGCAGGTCAAAACACCACATGAGGCAGTGAGTGTTCCTGAAAAAACACCATCTCCTATCACATGCAACTTGGAGGTGGGCGCGGTTATACCAATTCCCACATTGGCGTTATTTCCCAAAACCACAGCATTGCTCACAGAGACCTTTGCATTGGCGCCAACTGCAGTAGTAT
>ERZ724526.1658-NODE-1658-length-11297-cov-8.335350_pt1 | contig 11297 bp, 12 predicted proteins | sample MGYA00376059_ERZ724526 | MGnify/ENA primary metagenome ERZ724526 (study PRJEB28724, sample SAMN07190883) | activated sludge metagenome | isolation source: activated sludge of sewage treatment plant in Hong Hong | place: Hong Kong | collected 2016-03-17 ... | reverse complement strand
GGAAGGACTGGTTGCGGGCGCCGAGCATGAATTGCTGGTTGAGGCGGTCGCGGAAAACCGGGGCGACGAGGAAGCTCAGGATCGAAATCAGCCCGAGCAGGCCGACGGCGATCAGCGAGAGTTGCCAGCTGTATGGTCGGTGATGCTTCTTCGGGAGCTTCCTCGGCCTTGGGTATTGGACGAAGGAAAGCGATTGCCGGCAGGGGCAGCTTTTGCCAGTCGGGAATTGCGGTGGCGTGGGTGCCGGTTTTGAAACCCAGCGCGCGGGCGGCTTCGTGGAAGGTGTCCAGAGTGTGGGGCGGTGGGAATTCCTGTTCGACCAGCGTGGGGTCGAAGGGGATGCGGTAGAGGCTGCACAGGCTGCCGAGCAGCCACAGCACTTCCTGAGACTTCAGCCCACCCTCTGAAGTTTGCATCGCCCAACCGGTAAGTAAGGGGTCAAAGCGCCTTGGCACCATCTTGACCCGTTGGGGTGACGCGTCGCCCGAGTGCAGGAGAGAACGGAGAGCCTCGCTCGCCAAGATATTGGTATCTGAAGTTATGTTCGATTACAGCCCCCATGGAGGACGGGAGCATGACCCCCACCGTGCAGTATCTCACGGTCGACCAGGCAATTTCTCCCTATAATGCCGCGAGCGAAACCTGTGACCCAGAAAATCCGCCAGAAGGAGTGGACCTGCCGTGGTTGGCAATCAACAGCCACCCAAGTTCAATCATGTTTGTAACATATCAAGAGAATCTGGCGGTCATCTAGGAAATCCCCAGAATCTTTGTGTCAGTCACACTCAACGATGTCACGAGAAGGCCACAAGAAAAAATGACGGTAAACAGACGGCTCTTGATGGTGGCATATCATTTTCCGCCCGTCAGGGTGAGCAGTGGTATCCAGCGAACCTTGAAGTTTTGCACTTATCTTCGTGACCACGGTTGGGACCCTCTTATCCTGACGATCTCACCGAGGGCATATGAGGTATCAAGTCCAGATCAGCTGAAGGAAATCCCGGATGATGTAATAGTTGAGCGTGCCTTTGGTCTCGATACATCGCGCCACTTTTCTTTCCGGGGAAAGTACTGGAATTACATGGCTCAGCCGGATCGATGGATTAGTTGGTGGCCTGCTGCAGTCTGGACCGGGATGCGAATGATTGAGAAATATCAGCCAGATGCCATATTCTCGACTTTCCCGATTGCAACAGCGCATCTCATTGGGTTGAGCCTAAGCAAGCGTAGTCGGTTGCCATGGGTGGCAGATTTTCGAGATGCAATGATCGAAGATGGTTACCCTCAAGATCCGCTGACATGGAAAGTTCACCGTCGCCTGGAGATTGCCACGGTAACGCAATGTGCGAGGGCGGTGTTTACGGCACAGCCAACCAGGGAAATGTATGCGGAGAGGTATCCGGAGTTTACGGCTTCGAAATGGGTGTGTATAGAAAACGGCTATGACGAAGACAATTTCCTCGACGCAGAAGCTGGACTGGAACTCGTTCCCCTTGGCAAACCTGGTCAATTGACCCTGGTTCATAGCGGCGTCCTTTACCCGAAAGAGCGCGACCCACGCGCGTTCTTCGAAGCGCTAAGCAGGTTGAAGACTGCAGGCGTGATAACTGCGGATGAACTTCAGATTGTGCTTCGAGCCACGGGCAGTGATGATTTATACCGTCCGCAACTGGTTGCCATGAACCTGCAGGATATTGTCCGCCTGGAACCCGCTATTGCTTACCGCGACGCGCTTCGTGAGATGTTGCGTGCCGACGGGCTGCTCCTTTTCCAGGGAAGCGTGTGTGATCATCAGGTGCCAGCAAAAATCTACGAGTATTACCGTGCCGCCAGACCGATACTCGCGCTGGTCGGTTCTGAAGGAATCTCGGCAACAATGCTTCGAGAAGCTGGAGTCGAAGATCAGGCCGACATGGCTGACGCAAGGCAGATCGCGGAAGCGATATCATTGTTTCTCAGCAAGCTTCGGACTGGAAAAGCTAGCGGAGTAGCTCGAGACTTCGCGATGCGAAATTCGAGGCGGTCACGCACGGGAGAACTCGCCCGAGTCCTCGATGATTTGATGGCGACCCGCGAATTGCGGTAAGCACTGCGGCGGCTTGAATATGTGGGACACCGCTTTCGTGACCATCGGCCTGTCGAGATGTCAGGCGATTCTTGGACTCCCCGAAGCGTGAGAAGAGCGCCATGTCAAACCGGCACCAGCATCCCCGGCAACGTCCCTTCTCCCCGGCCGCTATCGCTCGCATCGTGGCCAAGAAGCGGAATTCGGCTCGGCCATGACGCCATCACCTGCCATGTCTGCTCGGCAGAAAGGCGGACATTTCTGCTTTGGACTGACGATACGCGATATCCGTTGCTGTTGGAGTCTATGGATGTTTTATACTTTGCGGGGACTGATTGGCGATGGACGCCATCGAACCGCCTCAAGGGCCTGCTAGTACTATGCCTCGGTTCGATGGCGTTCCAGAAAGTCCGGCATCGCCAGTCCGTGTCGATGCTGATTCGTCTTATCGTCTTTCGCACCTCTCCCGTTGTCCTTTGGGGGTTACTTTTACGGCTAGCCAGCGTCACCAGATGAGCCTGGCTGACGTTCATTGCTATTTCGTTTTTTCAAGCTCAGGATGTGATGGCGGTGCCAAACACTATTTCCTGTAACAGGTGGGCATCAAGGACAAATTCCCAAGAATGGATACGAGGGTCGGAATGAATGCAAAGTCTGCGACAGTCTGTAGGATCATCCTCTTCGGCTTGGGAATTCTGATCTCGTCGCAGAGCGTAGCCGAAGTCGTCGATTACGCTTGCGGCTCGTTAGCAATTGGGGAAGATGGGCCATACGATTACCGTATGGGCGGGACTCGTTTGAAACAGGTTGAGGGCAACCATCTGTCACCAGATGTGGTAAATCTGGTCAGGGGACAAACGGGGAACATTGGGACGGATCTGGAGTTCGTGCTCCGATATTTTCCCAACCACCACGTGGCCTTGTTGGCCATGGTCAGGCTTGGAGAAAAGGAAAAGCGATCCAAGCCATTAGGTGCAAGGTATGCGGTCGAATGCTACTTCAAACGGGCCTTGCTGTTCCGGGACGACGATGGAGTTGTCAGGACAATTTATGCTTCTTATCTCTATAAGGCTGGAAAAAAAGCTGAAGCGCTGAATCAATTGAACAAAGCTGTCGAGTTGGGAGAAGATAGTCCAAATACAAGCTATAACATAGGACTTATCTATTATGATTTGCACGAATACGATAAGGCGTTGTCATTTGCTCACCGCGCCTACGGTTCCGGATTTCCATTGCCGGGCTTGCGGAACAAGCTAATAAGGGCTGGAAAATGGCGGGAACCTGTCATGCGGAGTAATAGTGGCGGCGCAACGGTTGCGAGTCCGGAGAATTAAGCGACTTGCATTCCGAAAAAGAGGCGACTGGCCTTAGGGTCGCTGTGAGCAATTCCAATTCTTTTTGGTTGCTAAGACTGTTTTCCTGGTGTTCAAAGGAATGCCCATTCATGCTGACTAACTTCTTAAGCCCGACATCATGGACTCTGCCGTCGGAAATCTCATCGGAAATCTCTCGCAAGATTTTTCGAGCGATATATCTGATCGCATTTTGTTTCCTTGGCGCCAGTTTGCTTGCAACTCGTCTGGCTGCTGCGCATGAACCGGGAAGGGTCATTGAAGTCGGCGCGCAGCGCACAGTCAAGACCCTATCGGCTGCATCGCGATTAGCCAAAGATGGCGATATCATAGAAGTCGACGGTGGCGACTATGTTGGGGATGTGGCTGTGTGGACGCAGAATGAACTGATTTTGCGTGCAAAGAACGGGCGCGCCCGACTCATCGCCCAAGGAGCATCTGCTGAATCAAAGGGTATCTGGGTTGTGCGCGGCGGAAAGGTCACGGTCGAGGGCTTCGACTTTGTTGGTGCGATGGTTTCGGATAGAAATGGTGCCGGAATCAGGTTTGAAAAAGGAAGCCTGAGGGTCGAGAATTGCCGATTTCTGGAAAACGAAAACGGCATCTTGACAGGCAGCGATGCTGATTCGACGCTTGAAATTCTTAATAGTGAATTCGGCTATAACGGATCTGGCGATGGGCAGAGCCATAATCTATACGTTGGGGCCATAGGATTGCTGAAGGTGACCGGGAGTTACTTTCACCATGCAAAAGTTGGGCACCTCTTGAAGAGCAGGGCAGGAAGGAACCTGATTTTTTACAATCGTCTGACGGACGAAATCGGGGGTACCGCCAGTTATGAACTGGAGTTTCCCAGTGGCGGCTTGGCCTATGTGATGGGCAATCTGATTCAGCAGAGCTCGACGACCGAAAATCCGAACGTGATTTCTTTTGGGGCAGAAGGCTATCGCTCCCAATCAAACCGGCTCTATCTGGTGAATAACACCCTCGTCGATATGCGTCCGCAGGGTGGACAATTCTTGCGGGTCAAAGGGGGCGCGAACGTATTGGCCATCAACAATTTGCTGGTAGGCAAGAGCACGCTGGAGTCCGGTGCGGCGGGAGATTATCGGAACAACTTCAACGTTGATCTCGATGAGTTTGTGCTGGCCATCCGCGAAGACTTTCATCTCAAACCCGGTTCGAAGTTGATTGGCAAGGCCGTCATGGTTGACGCGATTGATGGAATCGCTCTTCGACCATCGGCTGAGTACAAGCATCCCCGTTCCGTTCGGGCGCTCAAGGGTGGAGCGCTCAGCCCGGGCGCTATGCAGTAGGCGACGGGTATCGCCAGGATATTTTTATGCTGAATATCAATGACACTCTCGTCCAGGGCAGCCCGGAGTTTGCCTCGCGGGAGATTGCCGATCTCGCGAAAAGTGAAGGTAATCTTGCTGCTTGGCGGCGTTTGATTGGTGCAGGTGGTAAGGATGCCGTGAGAGACGTTTCCGGCGATTTTGCCGTTGGCTTCCACGATGCATCTGGACATGGCTTTCTCGCGGTTGATCGATTTGCGATTCGAAGTTTGTGCTATCGAGTTGTCGATGGCGGACTGCGTTTTGCTGCTCGGGCGGACGAGTTGGCGGATTCGACTTCGGAAATCGATCCGCAGGCTATTCTTGATTACCTGTACTTCCACGTCATTCCATCGCCACGGACCATTTTCAAGGACGTATTCCGTTTGCCGCCAGGACACTGTGCTGTATTCGAGAATGGTTCGCTCCGAGTTTCACCCTATTGGGTGCCGCGGTTTTCCGAACTGGAAAAGCCTTCCTTCGGGAGTTTGCGGACCGAGTTCCGGGAGTTGTTGCATGATGCCGTGGTGCGGCAGCTCGATGGCGGGAAACCAGGATGTTTTCTGAGCGGTGGAACAGATAGTTCGACGGTAGCGGGAATGATCGGGGAGGTGTCTGGGCAGCCGGCGGCAACCTATTCCATTGGCTTTCAGGCGGAAGGCTATGATGAGATGGAATATGCGCGAATCGCGGCACGCCATTTCAAGACAGAGCATCACGAGTATTACGTGACGCCCGACGATCTGTTGCGCAGCATCCCTTCGGTGGCTCAGTACTACGACCAACCCTTCGGCAACTCTTCAGCGTTACCCGCGTATTACTGCGCCAAGATGGCGAGAGAGGATGGCGTCAGCAAGATTCTCGCCGGAGACGGTGGTGACGAGTTATTTGGCGGAAATACCCGGTACGCAAAACAAAAGATATTCGGTTACTACGATTCAGTTCCTTGGGTTTTTCGAAATGTCTTGCTCGAACCACTGCTGCTCAAGACGCAAGTGGGAAAACTGCCTCTGGCGCGAAAGGGGGCCAGCTACATAGAGCAGGCCAAAGTGCCATTGCCCGATCGTAACCAGATATACAATATGCTGCATCGGTTGGGCATCAACCAGGTCTTCGACCCTGATTTTCTTGCCCGAGTGAACATTGATAGTCCAATCAGGCAGCAGCGCGAGGTCTGGAATCTTGTGCCCGCACAATCGCAAACGAATCGCGAACTGGCGTTCGATTGGCGTTACACACTGGCGGAATGCGACCTTCCCAAGGTTGTTGGCACGACCAGCCTGGCTGGTATTGAGGTCGGGTTTCCAATGCTGGACGATCGCTTGTTGAATTTCTCGCTGCGACTTCCGGCAAACTACAAAGTGAACGGCTTCAAGTTGCGCTGGTTCTTCAAGGAGGCATTGCGCGGATTCCTGCCCGACGAAATTCTCAGTAAGAAGAAACAGGGTTTTGGCCTGCCATTTGGCGTCTGGGCTGCCAATAACCCGAGATTGAGGAGTCTCGCCGAGGACTCTGTCCGTGGCCTGATTGACCGGAAGATCTTGAGGACGGATTTTGTCGACGCATTGTTCAGTCGCCATCTCCATGACCACCCGGGTTATTACGGTGAGATGATCTGGATTTCAATGATGCTGGAGCAGTGGCTTCGTCGAGATATCAGGGTGGGAGAAAAGATGCCTGGGGGGCGCTAATCCGCCGCTCCAACTTGCGTTCTGCTGGTGAGGATTGGGGCCAAAACCGGCGATTTCATTCCGGGCACCTGCACGGATTCGGGAAATTGCTCCAGCGAAGCAGGTCCGTGTCCTCAATGCGTAACCTTGTTCCTGAGCATTTTCCACATGCTACGCAGGAACGGCAGCGGATCCGCGGCGTCCCATACGGCGAACGTGTTGGCGGCGACGAAGGAACGCAGGTAGTCGTTCAGCGTCAGGCGGCCGTGCCGGACTGCACCCATGTCACGCGACAGGCATCCATACACGTCGGCCTCGAAGTTCAGCCATCGCAGTGATCGCGGCGAGGGCGGCACACCTTGAGCGTCGGCTTGGCCCATGACGAATCCCAGAAAGTCGAGACCTGCCTTCTGGGCGAGCCCGAACTGGACCCACGGCCGCGCATTGATCTCGATCAGGAAGCACTCACCGGTGTTGCCGTCTCGCAGGATCTCCACCTCGGCAATGCCGAAATAGTCCAAGGCCTCGATGGCACTTGTCGCCAACCGCAATACATCGTCTTGGGCAGACAGGATGACATAGGTACCACCTGCGCACTGCTCCGGATACGAGCGCAGCTTCTCACCAACCATTGATCGGATTCGCCCGCTGCGATCGCGCGCAAGCCCGACCGAGTATTGCCGAATGCTTGGGCGCAGGAGTGATTGTGCAATCGATGGGGTGACACCAGCAGCAGCAAACTGTGCCAGCCAACGATCCAGTTCGGCGCGACTTCTGACTTCGATCGCCTTGGGGACACTCTTGCCCATTTCATGGCGCGTGATCTCCGGGCGAAGCAGCAGGGGGCACTCCCGCGATGGCATCAGATTGTTTGCTGCCTCGAGTCCGTATCGACGTGGGGCTGCAAAGCCGTTATCCATGCACCAATCCAAAAACAGGCTCTTATCCAAACACAGTTCGATCGATCTCGAGCTTGGGTGCAGGACGGATGCGAACATCGACTCCAGCGCGGGCCGGCAGCGCACGATGAAACGTAGCCACCCATCGCTGTCCGCGATCAGGGCAGCCCTTTTCTTGCTTGCAACACCCTCGAGTCGCTGCAGCAGGAACTCGTCGTCCCCACCTTGGCAGCAGATTGGCATCGGGTGGCGCGAGTCGAATGCGATTCCTCTTCGCGTGTCAAAGAGAACGGAACTCACGCCCAGCGCCTTTGCAGCCCTCACGATCGCCAGCGCGGTCAGCGAACTGCCGAGCACAACGATGCGGTCAAACTCCGCCATCGACCAAGTCCAGTGCATCCAACCGGACAATGTCCGCATACGTTTCCCTGCTGCGAATCTCGCGAATGTTTGCCCCGTCGATCATGATTGCAGAGGGGCGTGGGAACGAGAAGTTCATTTGGTTGGGTATGAAATATGCACCTGCATCCATGATCGATATTACATCGCCGGGTTGCATCTGCGGCAGGCGCTTGTTGCGCATCACGATGTCGCCAGGATGGCAGAGCGGACCAAAGAGGTCGTATGACTCGACGTCAACCTCGTTCAACCTGTTCGCAGCCAGCAACTGGTGTGTTTCCCATCCCAGCGGCATCGTGATGTTCTTGCCTCCGTCGAGAATGAGTTTCGGCGGGCCGCCCGCAGCACGCTTGACTGTCAATACACCAAGCAGTAGCGTCTGCGCACTGCTGGTGATCGCACGGCCAGGCTCGAACAACAGTTGCGGCATCCGGTCGTCCGGGCCGGGGTGGAATTCACGGATCAGACGCGCAATCGGAGCCGCATAGTCATCTGGCCCGGGGCAATCAGCGGGAACCGGCATGCGGGCCGGGTAACCCAGCGAGACCATCCGTCCGTCCCATGCGTCCATTGACCTCACCGTGGGCACGGCAAAGCCGCCTCCGAAGTCATAGCAGGTAATTCGAATGTCGAACTGCGCCTGAAGTACGCGCGAGAACTCCAGAATCTCCCTGATTGCGCGGACATAAGCATCAACATTCTTTATTCCCGTTCCCAAATGCACGTGAATCCCGCAGGGCAGAAGCTCGGGATGCCGGCAGATTTGGGCAAAAGCGGCCAGCGACTCACCGGCATCGATGCGGGTCCCAAACTGTGATGACCAGCCCACCGAAGTAACGACGCGAAGGCCAACACGCTGCTGACGACCCCAACGCCGGGCGCTTTCCACCACCCAAGGGATCTCGTCCGGGCCGTCGATATTGATTAATCCGATACCGCGGCGGACCGCCAGATCCACACTCTCGCGCCCCTTGCCGGGACCGTTCAGTACGATTCTATCGGGCGCCACCTTCAGTTCAAGGGCGAGCCACAGCTCGAACGGAGAGATGACTTCAGCCCATGTGCCTGCCCGGTGCAGCGTGCTCAATACTGCCGGAAGCGGATTGGTCTTGTACGACGTTGCCAGTTCCACTTTTGGTAGGCGGCGACGGAAGGCGCCAACAAAGGCCGAGTAGTCCTTGAGCAGGCGAGCCCTGCTGATCACATGCAGGGGAGTTCCGTAGGTGCGGGCCACCTCAATCAGATCGATATCTCCGCACGCAAGATGCCCGTTGCCATTGATAGAAAGATCCCAAACGTCAGGCGGCAAACCGTCGAATCGAGATGGCAAGTCGGCGCGTTTGCCCCGCTCAACCTCAGCCAGCTGGCGAATCCGCAGTAGTTTGACGTAGTCCTTTATTGAGTCGAGCATGGCTTGTGTGTGAAGGACAACAGGCCGAAGCCTGCGGCATGCCTGGGTTTCCGGGATACTGGGCGGTGATGGATACGCCAAACAGTGCCGACACCCTCACTATCGGGGCAGTGCGGGAACCGTGGGAGCTTTCCTTGGTCCCCCGCAGCGATGTCAAGCCCGATCGTCATGCGTCAAAGAATACGCAACTTGCCATCCGAGTTGAGGCAACCAAAAATGATAGAAAGATCAACGCCACCGTGTCAAATGTCCTTGGGCTGCGGGTCTGAGTCATTCGACCCTTTCATTGCGGCGAGAGTATAGCATCCTGAGGGAAGCACGCAGCGCACCCCGGTTGGCCGCGCAAGAACCTCATCCTCTCAAGCATCATTCCGGATGGATTGCGACGAAAAGCGCCACAACAATCGGAACGGACGCGAGCGCAACGGCGTCGTCAGCTCCACGACGAGTGCAACAGACCTCCAGCCCGCCTTTTCGCTGACGCGAATTGACGGCCAGTTGTTCCACCAGATCCGGCTATAGACCCTGACAAACCCCTTTGCGGCGAGCCGCCGCGCGCTGAACTGCTTGAGGCACGTCGCCAGCCCCAATCCCCGGTACTCGGGGGCGGTTACAAGCTCCACCGACTTCGCCTCGTTTCGCTCAAGCGGCCAGAAGTTTCGCCGGCGGCGATAACCGTCACCGAACCAGACCCACTGTAGCGCCACCAAGTCGGACCCGAAAAACACGCCGAAACCCAGCGAATCGTTTCCGCAATACCAAGCATCAGCTTGTATCGCCGGTTGCCGCGCTTCACGCACCTCGTCTTCGGTGACTTCGGCGCAACGATAGCCGGGAGGAGGCGGATTCGGCTCGGGCAGCGAGACCAGATCCAGAGAGAACATGCGATAACAGCTGTACTCGATGCCAAGCGCACGAGCGATTGCTTTGCCAAAAGCGGCAAGTCGTGCCTTCATTTTCCTGACGTTGGGCTGTCCGTTTCGAGCGCCTGCTGGCCGCTGTCAACAGCCCGGGAATCGCGCTTGGTGCGTTCCTCCCGCAGGAAGCGAAGGACCCGAAGCATTTCCACCGGATCCTCGTTGTGCGGATCCCAATAGCGGTTGGCTTCGATCAGGACCGGGCCGGAAGACGTGATTGCAATGTCCCAGCCCAGACATTTTGACGGAAGAAAAGCCAGTGCCGCCGTCTTGCCGAGCTCGACTATGTCTTGCCACATCGGCGGTCGCAGCCCGGCGAGAATCTGGCCGGTGATCGGATGCCGCTCCACTTCATGCAGCCCGAAACCAAAGGGGTGGCGACTTTTCATGAAGCAATTCCGCATTGTTCCATCGGCTGGATTGATATCGCAAAAAGCATTGTTTTTTCCCGTTCCGCTGAAATTGTCGAATTCCGCGTTTTCGTCCGCGAGGCGCCATCCCGCAAGCAATATTCTGACGTCGCGATTTCCGTCGACATACGTCACCAGACGCACTGTCTGCAATGCCGGCGACGGACTGATCCGCGTCACTTCCTCGTGATTGATCAGCTTCGGCTGCACCAGCCACGAGTCGAAATCTTCATGCCGGTCCAGATGAGCCTTCAACGTCTCGCCCACACTATCGGGTTCGCTATCGCCACAGGAAAACACGAGAACGCCCCGACCGAGGGCACCGTCGCGCGGCTTGATCACATAAGCCCCCGGCGGCAATCTTGCGGCAAGTGCATTGATTACATCCCCGCCGGCAATCGCTTCGTGGTTCAAGGTGGCGCTGACATGGGGTTGGGTTTCAACCACCGCAACCGTCGCCGCACTGGGCAAGCCCGCTTCCGCGCATAGCCGCTCGAAATCCAGCTTGTTCTCGGTCTGATTCGTCAATTCGACCGGATTGAAGCTGCGCTGGAGCCGAACCATGTCTTCCTTGCTGATCAATTGATCGATTTCTACACGGGACTTGGAGACATCCAGCAAGTCCAACTCGAGGATCTCGGACGGTGAAAATCGTTTGGCGTAAACGTCGATAAAGCGCAGGCCGACGGAGAGATAGCCACCGCCATAGTGCTTGCGAGCTTGCCCGATCATTTCGGCAGCTATCCTGGCCTTGCCGGCGATCACACTGAGTCGGTGCCACAGGCTATGCGTCCGAAAACTCATGTCTCGTCGCCTCATCGCGAATTTGTTGCGGCTTCC
>ERZ724526.1657-NODE-1657-length-11300-cov-10.719964_pt1 | contig 11300 bp, 11 predicted proteins | sample MGYA00376059_ERZ724526 | MGnify/ENA primary metagenome ERZ724526 (study PRJEB28724, sample SAMN07190883) | activated sludge metagenome | isolation source: activated sludge of sewage treatment plant in Hong Hong | place: Hong Kong | collected 2016-03-17 ... | reverse complement strand
CGCTGCAGTGCGGCATCCGGCCGGAGAACATCTTCATCGACGACCTGCGCGAGGAATTCGTCCGCGATTTCGTCTTCCCGATGTTCCGCTGCAATACCGTTTATGAGGGCGAATACCTGCTCGGCACGTCGATCGCCCGGCCGCTGATCGCCAAGCGCCTGATCGAGATCGTCAACACGACCGGCGCCGACGCCATCTGCCACGGCGCGACCGGCAAGGGCAACGACCAGGTGCGCTTCGAGCTCGGCGCCTATGCGCTGAAGCCGGGCATCAAGATCATCGCGCCTTGGCGCGAATGGGACCTGCTCTCGCGCGAAAAGCTGATGGCCTATGCCGAGGGGCACGGCATCCCGGTCGACATGAAGCACAAGCAGGGCGGGTCGCCCTACTCGATGGACGCCAACCTGCTGCACATTTCCTACGAGGGCCGCCACCTCGAAGACCCGGCGGCCGAGGCCGAGGAATCGATGTGGCGGTGGACGGTTTCCCCGGAAGCGGCTCCCGATCAGGCGGAATACCTCGACCTCGATTACGAGAAGGGCGACATCGTTGCGCTGAACGGTATCCGCATGAGCCCGGCCGAGGCGCTGGCGAAACTGAACGAACTCGGAGGCAGGCACGGCATCGGCCGTCTCGACCTGGTCGAGAACCGCTATGTCGGCATGAAGTCGCGCGGCTGCTACGAAACCCCGGGCGGAACGATCATGCTCAAGGCGCACCGCGCCATCGAATCGGTCTGCCTCGACCGCGAGGTCGCCCACCTCAAGGACGACCTGATGCCGCGTTATGCCAGCCTGGTCTACAACGGCTACTGGTGGAGCCCGGAGCGTGTCGCCTTGCAGACGCTGATCGACCACACGCAGCAGAACGTCAATGGCTTTGTCCGCGTCAAGCTGTACAAGGGCAACGTCATCGTCGTCGGCCGCGATTCGCTGAGCGATTCGCTGTTCGATCCGACCATCGCCACCTTCGAGGACGATGCCGGCGCCTACGACCAGCGCGATGCCGGCGGCTTCATCAAGCTCAACGCGTTGCGCATGCGCATCGCCGCCAACCTGCGCGCGCGCAAGCGCCAGGGATAGGCGATGGAAAGCGGCACCCTGTTCGGTTTCACCGAGGAGCAGCTTGCGGACTTCGGCGCAACCTGGGGTGTCGGCGCTTTCATCCTGTTCATGCTGTTCATCATCGGCGAGATCGCCTGGAAGTCGAAGGCCGGCAAACTGGGCACCTTCGTGCTCTTCTTCGTGCTCGCCTTCGGCATGGTCGGCTTCATCGCCAAGGCTGTCATTCAGAAACTTTGGGGGATCTAATGTCGCAATTCGATAACGTTTCCGTGGTCAAGCAGGCCAATGTCTATTTCGCCGGCAAATGCGTGAGCCACACCGTGATCCTTGCCGACGGCGCGAGGAAGACGGTCGGCGTCATCCTGCCGTCGACGCTGACCTTCAATACCGGCGCGCCGGAAGTCATGGAAGGCGTCGGCGGTTCGTGCCGGGTCAGGCTCAAGGGCGAAAATGAATGGACGACTTGGACCACGGGCCAGTCCTTCCAGGTGCCGGGCGATTCCAGTTTCGAGATCGCCTGCGATGAACCCTACCATTACGTCTGCCACTTCGGATAATCGCCATGCCAAGTTTTGACTTCACTTCCGAAGCCGACATGGTGGCGTTGAAGAACGCCGTCGATGTCGCCTCGCGCCAGATCGACAACCGCTACGATTTCAAGGGTACCAGCGCCAAGGTCGAGCTGAACGAGAAGGACAAGATCATCACCCTGCACGGCGATTCCGATTTCCAGCTCGACCAGATCAAGGACATCCTGTTCCCGGCGATGGAGAAAAAGGAGGCCGAGAGCACCAAGCGCCTCGATCACCAGGCGGTGCAGAAGGTCTCCGGCAACAAGGTCAAGCAGGACCTGAAGATCAAGCTGGGTATCGAGACCGAGATGGCCAAGAAGATTGTCAAGCTGATCAAGGATGGCAAGCTCAAGGTGCAGGCCTCGATTCAGGGCGACGCGGTGCGGGTGCAGGGCGCCAAGCGCGATGACCTGCAGGAATGCATCACGCTGATCCGCAAGGAAATCGTCGATTTTCCGATCCGCGCGGGCAATTTCCGGGATTGAGCGCATTGCCGCGGTCGACGCCGGAAAAAGGGCAAAAATCAGGGCGGCCCCGGCTGCCCTGATTCTTTTTCAGCGGGCGAGACCCTGGATCCAGATCGAGTAGAGCTGTTCCGACAAACGGCGCATTTCCGGCAGGCGTTCGGGGATTTCCCGCTGCATGAGTTCGGGCGGCTGCACGCTCGGGCGATCGGCCCGCGCCAGGACCTCATCGCCCCATTGCGCGCACCAGGCGGCGATCATTTCCGGCGTCATCTCGACATGGCACTGCATGGCAAGGTGGGGGCCGACGGCGAACATCTGGTTGGCGCAATGCCGGCTGGCGAGCAGCCGCGTGGCGCCGGGCGGGATGCTGAAGGTTTCGCCATGCCAGTGGAAGACCGTGCACGGGCTGCCGGCGAAACCGCCGAGCCAGTGCCGGGCGAGTGCACTGTCCTCGCCGCCGGCCATGCCCCAGCCGATTTCCCGGACCGGATTGCGCGTCACCTCGCCGCCGAGCGCCTTGCTCATCAACTGTCCGCCGAGGCAGTGGCCGATGACCGGCACGTCCTTCGCCACGGCATCGCGGATCAGCGCACAGACCGGCGCGATCCACGGCAGCGGGTCATTGACGCTCATCGGGCCGCCCATGAAACACAGCCCGGAAAACGCGTCGACCGCGGGCGGCGCCGGTTCGCCGGCGTCGATGGCGATCAGCCGCCAGGGAATCCCGTGCTGCTCGAGGAATATGGCAAAATAGCCCGGACCTTCAACGGGAGCGTGGCGAAAGATGGCAACAGGAAGCATGACTGCGGAAATGGCCGGAAAAGCGAAGCGCCATTTTACGCTCCTGGCGCTGGCGCTGTGCCTGGTTTCGGGCGCCGCCGCCCAGGATGTCGGTCTCGCCGGCGTCATGGGGAGCCGGGCGCTGCTGATGATCGATGGCGGTGAGCCGCAGGCGGTCGCGGTCGGTCAGTCGCTCGCCGGCGTCAAGGTGATCTCGGTTCACGGCGATCAGGCGGTCGTCGAGATCGGCGGCAGGAAGCGGCCGTTGCGCGTCGGGCAGCACGCGGTCGGCGCGGCGCCGGCGGATGGTTCAGGCAAGGTCGTCATGACGGCGGACAACCAGGGGCACTTCTACGTCACCGGCAGCGTGAACGGCGCTGCCGTGCGTTTCCTGGTCGATACCGGGGCGACGATGGTCTCGCTGGGCGCAGGCGATGCGCGCCGGATCGGCCTCGATTTCAACCGGGGCCAGAAAGGCATGACCCAGACGGCCAACGGCCAGACCCTGGTGAGCAAGGTCAAGCTCGACACGGTGCGTATCGGCGATGTCACCCTGCACAACGTGGATGCGCTGATCCACCAGACCGAAATGCCGATGGCCCTGCTCGGCATGAGTTTCCTGAACCGGATGGAAATGCAGCGCGACGGCAGTACCATGACCCTCAGGAAACGATTCTAGGAGAGCAAGATGCCGCACCGCGATCAGGAAATTGCCATGCTGCGCCGCGAAGTCGAGATGCTGATGGGAGAGCGCCAGGCCATCCTGCGCGTCGCCGGGGCTTCGGCGGCGCTGATCGCCAGCCTCGACAGCAAGCAACTTCCGGCGGGGGCGGTCGAGGCCGCCGACATGGTCGCCACGTCGCTCAACGACCTTTCCGAGGAAACCCTGCAGGACGCCCTGGCGGCGGTGCATGCCGAAATCGAGGACGACGCGGAAACGGCATGAACCTCGATCTTGAACGTCTGCGCGCCAGTCTGCTGAGCGAGCCGGCGACTGGTCAGCCGGTGCGGGAAGCGGGCATGGAGTTCGCCGAGTTGACCCCGGCCGCGGTTCTTTTTCCGATTGTCCAGCGCGGCTCCGGCCAGACCGTGCTGCTGACGCAGCGCACCGCCCATCTGCGGGACCATGCCGGCCAGATCAGTTTCCCCGGAGGCCGCGTCGAAGCCGACGACCGGTCGCCGGTCGCCACCGCGTTGCGCGAAACCGAGGAGGAGATCGGCCTCGCCCGCAGGCACGTCGAGATTCTCGGCTTTCTTCCCGAGTACCATACCGGCACCGGGTTCCGGGTGACCCCGGTGGTCGCCCTGCTGACGCCGCCATTCGACCTGGCCCCCGATCCGTTCGAAGTCGCGGAAGTGTTCGAGGTGCCGCTGGCCTTCCTCCTCGATCCGGCCAATCACCAGCGCCATTCGCTGCACTACCGTGGCGCCTTGCGCCACTTTTTCGCGATGCCCTACGGCGACTATTTCATCTGGGGCGCCACCGCCGGAATGATCCGTTCGCTGAGCGAAAGGCTCGATCTGCAAGCCGCCTGAGCTTGTGGTATGGTGGCGTTCTTGCGCATTGACACCCGCCGGACACGGCGATTCTCGGCCCCCCATGAGTCTTCTCTCGCTGATTGCAGTCTTTCTCATCGAGCAGCTACAGCCGCTGAATTACCGCCGCGTCGTGGAAGGGCCGCTGCAGGCCTGGGCTGACTTCATCGAAAGCCGTTTCGATGCCGGCGAATACGGGCAGGGAGTTCTTGCCTGGTGCCTCGCCGTTCTGCTGCCGGCGATCCTGGTTGCGCTGGCCTACGCCTTTCTTTATTCGCTCAGCCCTCTTCTCGCCTGGCTGCTCAATGTCGGCGTTCTCTACCTGACCCTGGGCTTTCGCCAGTTCAGCCACCATTACAGCGGAATCCAGCTTGCGCTGCAGCTGGGTGATCTTCCCCGCGCCCGGCAGTTGCTGAGCCAGTGGCTGGAACGTCCGGCCGAGGGCATGGGGTCGCAGGAGATTGCCCGGCACTCGATCCTGGCGGCCATGGCGGCCTCGCATCGCCATGTGTTCGGCGTGATCCTGTGCTTCGTGCTGTTGCCCGGACCCTCCGGCGCCGTCCTCTATCGGTTGGCGGAGATCGTTCAGGCGCGCTGGAAGCGTGAAAATATTGCAATGGAAGACAATTTCCCGACGTTTTCCCGGCAGGTTTTCGGTATCATCGACTGGTTGCCGTTGCGGGCGACGGCGTCGGCCTTTGCCATCGTCGGTGATTTCGAGGATGCGGTGTATTGCTGGCGTACCCAGGCCGGTCAATTGCAGGATCGCGATCTCGGCATCGTCCTCGCCAGCGGCGCCGGCGCGCTTGGCGTCCAGCTCGGTACGCCGGTCGCCGAGGGTGTCGAAGTGGCAGGCGGCGTGGAACTTGGCATCGGCGATCCGGCCGATGCCGATTTCATGCAGAGCGCCGTCGGACTTGTCTGGCGCGCCACGGTCTTGTGGATGCTGTTGCTGTTTTTGTTGGGGCTTGCCAGTCTGGCGGGCTGAATAATTTCTGACAGGAGGTTACACATGAGCAGAGAAGTTGTCGTTCTGAGCGCAGTCCGTTCCGCCATTGGCGCTTTTGGCGGTTCCCTTGCCGACATGGAGCCGAGCGAACTTGCCGGCACCGTGATGAAGGAGGCGGTCGCCCGCTCCGGCGTCGATCCCCAGGCCATCAATTACATTACCGTCGGCAACTGCATTCCGACCGATTCCCGCTTTGCCTACGTCGCCCGCGTCGCTTCGATCCAGGCCGGGCTGCCGATGGAATCGGTGGCCATGGCGGTCAACCGCCTGTGCTCTTCGGGCCTGCAGGGCATCGTCACCACCGCCCAGCAGATCATGCTGGGCGATTGCGACTATGGCGTCGGTGGCGGTGTCGAAGTCATGTCGCGCGGCAGCTACATGATGCCGGCCCTGCGCACCGGCGCCCGCATGGGCGATACCCAGGCCATCGACATGATGGTCGCCACGCTGACCGACCCGTTCGGCGTCGGCCACATGGGGATCACCGCCGAGAACCTGGCCGTCAAGTGGAACATCTCCCGTGAGGAGCAGGACGCGCTGGCGTGCGAATCGCAGCGCCGCGCGGCCGCGGCGATCGCCGAGGGCCGTTTCAAGTCGCAGATCGTGCCGATCGTCAAGCAGACCAGGAAGGGCGAGGTGGTGTTCGACACCGACGAGCACGTCAAGGCGTCGACGACGATGGAAACCCTGGCCAAGATGCGGCCGGCTTTCAAGAAGGATGGCACGGTGACCGCCGGCAACGCTTCCGGCATCAACGACGGCGCCGCCTTCTTCGTGCTGGCCGCCGCCGATGCCGCGGCCAAGGCGGGGCAGAAGGCGATCGCACGCCTGGTTTCCTACGCCGTTGCCGGCGTGCCCAACGACGTCATGGGCGAGGGTCCGATTCCGGCGACCAAGCTGGCGCTCAAGCGTGCCGGACTGACGCTCGACCAGATGGACGTCATCGAGTCCAACGAGGCCTTCGCGGCGCAGGCGATCGCGGTCAACAAGGCGCTCGGCCTCGATCCGGTCAAGACCAACCCGAACGGCGGCGCCATCGCTCTCGGCCACCCGGTCGGCTGTTCCGGCGCCTTCATCGCCACCAAGGCGCTTTACGAGCTGGAGCGTGTCGGCGGCAAATACTGCCTCGTCACGATGTGCATCGGCGGCGGCCAGGGCATCGCCTGCATCTTCGAACGCGCCTGATCCCCGCGGCGTTTCAGTTGGCCAGACCCGCCGGATGCCTCCGGCGGGTTTTTTGTGTCAGCGGCGGCGCCGATGTCGGTACTGCTTGTGGACCTTGCACCACTTTGAAGACCGCCGCACTGTAATGGGGCGTCATTGGCGGCGACGAAACGGCGCTTCGATGATTTGAGGGGCTTTTCCGCCGTGGCACGAAAACTGCTGGATTCAGTGCCGAGAGCATCTTCAGCGACGGGTCGGAAATGAACTTCTATAACGAAATGGTCGACGCCAGCGGTGGCGTCCGCGCCCATTATCAGGGCTACGACGCATGGCTCAGGGAGACGCCGCCCGAGCGCATCGCCCGCAAGCGCGCCGAAGCCGACCTGGCCTTCCATCGCGTCGGCATCACCTTTGCCGTTTACGGCGAGGAGGCGGGCAAGGAACGCCTGATTCCCTTCGACATCATCCCGCGCATCATTCCGGCGAGCGAATGGAAGGCGATGCAGGCCGGCCTGCGCCAGCGGGTCACGGCGCTGAACATGTTCCTGCACGATGTCTATCACGACCAGGAAATTCTCAAGGCGGGCAAAGTCCCCGCCGAGCAGGTGCTGAACAATGCGCAGTACCGTCCCGTCATGCAGGGCGTCGACGTGCCGGGCGGCATTTACGCGCACATCGCCGGCGTCGATATCGTCCGCGCCGGCGCCGGCGAGTTCTACGTGCTGGAAGACAACCTGCGCGTGCCCTCGGGCGTTTCCTACATGCTGGAAGACCGCAAGATGATGATGCGGCTCTTCCCCGAACTGTTCGCCAGCCACAAGGTGGCGCCGGTTCAGCACTACCCGGACCTGCTGCTGGAGAAGCTGCGTGCCGTCGCCCCCAAGGGCGTCGGCGATCCGACCGTCGTCGTGCTGACGCCGGGCGCCTATAACAGCGCCTATTTCGAGCACACCTTCCTCGCCCAGCAGATGGGTGTCGAACTGGTCGAGGGCCGCGACCTCTTCGTCAAGGACGGGGTGGTCTACATGCGGACGACGCAGGGGCCGCAGCGGGTCGACGTGATCTACCGCCGCATCGACGACGACTTTCTCGACCCGCTGGCCTTCCGCCCGGATTCGGCGCTCGGCGTGCCGGGCATCCTCAAGGCCTACCAGGCCGGCAACGTGACGCTGGCCAATGCGATCGGCACCGGCGTCGCCGACGACAAGTCGATCTACCCGTACGTGCCGGACATGATCCGCTTCTACCTCGGCGAGGAACCGAAGCTGAACAACGTGCCGACCTGGATGTGCCGCAAGCCGGACGATCTCGCCCATGTGCTCGATCACCTCGCGGAACTGGTGGTCAAGGAAGTGCATGGCGCCGGGGGCTACGGCATGCTCGTCGGTCCGGCGGCGAGCAAGGCCGAGATCGAGCGCTTCCGCCAGTTGCTGATCGCCAGACCCGACGGCTACATCGCCCAGCCGACGCTGGCGCTGTCCAATTGCCCGACCTTCGTCGCGGAGGGCATCGCGCCGCGCCACCTCGACCTGCGGCCTTTCGTGCTGTCGTCCGGCGAGTGTGTGAACCTGGTCCCGGGCGGCCTGACCCGGGTGGCGCTGACCAGGGGTTCGCTGGTCGTCAATTCGTCGCAGGGCGGCGGCACCAAGGACACCTGGATTCTGGAGGACTGATCATGCTTTCCCGCACCGCCGACCACCTGTTCTGGATGTCCCGCTACATCGAGCGGGCGGAGAGTCTTGCCCGTCTTCTCGACGTCACCTGGCAGATGTCGCTGGTCCCGCAGTCGCTTGCCGCCGCCAACCAGAACTGGAAAGCCATCATCGCCCTGAACAGCCTCGACGAGGAGTTCGCGGCCCGCCATTCCGCGGTCAACGCGGAAAATGTGCTGCGTTTCATGGTCAGCGACACCAGCAACCAGGCGTCGATCCTCAGTTGCCTGCGCCTGACGCGGGAAAACGCCCACGCCGTGCGCGGCACGATCACTTCGGAAATGTGGGAGACGATGAACGCGACCTGGCTGGAAGCGCGCGAGAGGAGCTTCGAACAGATCGCCAATGCCGGGGTCGGCGAGTTCTTCGACTGGGTCAAGATGCGCTCGTCGCTGTCGCGCGGCACGACCCTGGGCACCCTGTTGCAGGACGAGGCCTACCACTTCATCCGGCTCGGCACCCTGCTTGAACGCGCCGACAACACGGCGCGCATCCTCGACGTCAAGTATCACGTCCTGCGCCCGCACGGCGACGAGGGCGCCACCGATTTCTACCAGTGGGGCGCGTTGCTGCGGTCGGTTTCGGCTTTCGAGGTCTACCGCAAGGCTTATCGCGACGTGATCACTCCCGAGCGGGTCGCCGAGTTGCTGATCCTGCGCCGCGACATGCCGCGCTCGCTGCATTTCTGCCTGAACGGCGTCGTCAAGAACCTCGAACTGATCGCCAATCGGCAATCCGGCGAAACCCAGCGTCAGGCCGGCCTACTGCATGCCCAACTGCATTACGCGCGGATCGAGGACATCCTGGAGCGCGGCCTGCACGAGTTTCTGACCGACTTCATGGACCGCATCTACATGCTCGGCGACGGCATCAGCAAGAATTTCCTGGTGCCGATGGCGGAGGCCGCGTGACTATTGCGTCGCCATGCGCCTCGACGCGGGGCTGGTATTCCTCTCCGACTCAATTGCTTGTTATCGCCATTAACCTAGAAACCGCAGTTGACCGCTTGTATTCTCATGAGCAGCCCCATGAACACTGACTCTTGTCCCTCCGCCAAGCATCACCTGATCGGTGAGAGCGCTACGCACCCGCTGCCACGTCCGGTCGGGCGCCTGGCTTTGTCGCTCCGCCTTGCAGGCATCAGCCTGCCGCGTTGTCGCTTCGCGCCAGCCACCCGCCCAAACGCACCGGCGGGCGCGTCCAACTGCGGTTTCTAGGATTAATCATTTGCACGGAGCAGGATCGTGTCCATCCATGTCGCACTGAATCACCTCACCCATTACACCTACGACCGTCTGGTCGGTCTCGGACCGCAGGTCATCCGCCTGCGCCCCTGCCCGCACTCGCGGACACGGATTCTTTCCTATTCGCTCAAGGTCTGCCCCGAGCAGCATTTCATCAACTGGCAGCAGGATCCGCAGGGCAATTACCTGGCGCGTCTGGTGTTTCCGGAAAAGACGCGCGAATTCCGCATCGAGGTCGATCTGGTGGCCGAAATGTCGGTCATCAACCCCTTCGATTTCTTTCTCGAACCGCACGCCGAGAAGATTCCCTTCACGTACGCCGCGTGGGAACGCCACGAGTTGCAGTCTTACCTGTTCGAGCTGCCGGCGACGCCGCTGTTCCAGAAGTACCTCGACGGCATTTCCCGCGAGGCGACGCGCAGCGTCGATTTCCTGGTCGCGCTGAACGCCCGGCTGCAGCAGGATATCGCCTACACCATCCGCATGGAGCCCGGGGTGCAGACCCCGGAGGAAACGCTCAAGAAGCGTTCCGGCTCGTGCCGCGACTCGGCCTGGCTGCTGGTGCAGATCCTGCGCCACCTGGGGCTGGCGGCGCGCTTCGTTTCCGGCTACCTGATCCAGCTGACCGCCGACGTCAAGTCGCTCGACGGCCCCTCCGGCCCGGAAATGGATTTCACCGACCTGCACGCGTGGACCGAGGTTTACCTGCCGGGCGCCGGCTGGATCGGCCTCGATCCGACCTCCGGACTGTTCGCCGGCGAAGGCCACATCCCGCTCGCCTGCACGCCGCAGCCTGCTTCCGCGGCGCCGGTCACCGGCGGCATCGACAAGTGCGAAACCACCTTCGAACACCGCATGCAGGTGAGCCGCGTCTGGGAAGCGCCGCGCGTCACCAAGCCCTACACCGATGAACAGTGGCTCGAGATCGAAGGTCTCGGCCACCAGATCGACGCCACCCTGCAGAAGCTCGACGTACGCCTGACCCAGGGCGGCGAGCCGACCTTCGTCGCGGTCGACGACCCGGACGGCGCCGAATGGAATACCGACGCCCTCGGTCCGACCAAGCGGATTTTCGCGGCCGAAATCTTCCATCGCCTGCGCGAGTATTACGCGCCCAATGGCCTGATGCACTTCGGCCAGGGCAAGTGGTACCCCGGCGAGCAGCTGCCGCGCTGGAGCCTGAACTGCTTCTGGCGCAAGGATGGCGAGCCGATCTGGAACTCGCCGGCGCTGTACGCCAATGAGAGCGTCGATTACGGCGTCACCGCCGAGCAGGCCGGGCAATTCCTGAAGCGCGTCGCCCGGCGCCTGGGGGTGACCGACGAGCACGTCTTCCCGGCTTACGAGGACGTCTATTACTACATGTGGCGCGAGCGCCGCCTGCCGGGCAACGTCGATCCCTTCGACTCGCGCGTCGACGATGCGCTCGAGCGCGAGCGCCTGATGAAGGTGTTCACCCAGGGCATGACCCATGTCGTCGGCCATACCCTGCCGATCATGAAGAATGTCTGGAACCAGTGGCAGACCGGCCCGTGGTTCCTGCGCGCCGAGCGCTGCTACCTGTTCCCCGGCGATTCGGCGATGGGCTACCGCCTGCCGATCGACTCGCAGCCGTGGACCTCGAAGAGCGACTACCCCTACGTCAATCCGCCCGATGCCGAAACGGCGACCGATCCGCTGGCCTCGCACGCCGACCTGCGGGCCCGTGTGGCCGCACGCCATGCCGGCGTCGATGCCGCGTCTTCCCGGCTG
>ERZ724526.1652-NODE-1652-length-11315-cov-5.394583_pt1 | contig 11315 bp, 8 predicted proteins | sample MGYA00376059_ERZ724526 | MGnify/ENA primary metagenome ERZ724526 (study PRJEB28724, sample SAMN07190883) | activated sludge metagenome | isolation source: activated sludge of sewage treatment plant in Hong Hong | place: Hong Kong | collected 2016-03-17 ... | reverse complement strand
TCTTGAGTGGGTTCTAGTAATAAATTCTCCATTAAGGTGGTATTACTTTACTGATGACGTAGCGAAATTTCCCAGATTTCTCTAAAGGAATTTCATTAACCTCTTCTATTTTAATCGTAATATCGTTGCCTAATCTTGTTTGAAATTCATTGGTAATTAACTTTATTGTTGCCCCATCTAGTGCAGATTTACTGACAATTAATATACGTGTTAAATCGAGGTTTTCTTGTATTATCTTGAATGCATTAATTTCAGGAATCTTTCTTAATATATAAATCAAAGCAAGTCCATGCATCACGGTACCATCTTGAGCAACAACAAAATCAGTGCTTCGCCCCTCGATTTCTTTTAATAGTGGCAGACCTCTCCCGCAGCTACATAACTGATCATCGAGTTTGCCAATATCGCCAGTTCGGTAGCGTATGAATGGAAAGTCGCTACTTGCAAGGTGTGTAATGACGATTTCACCAGATTCACCACACGGTACAGGTGTTCCTTGATTATCAAGGATCTCAACAATAACATCCTCAGCAGTAATATGCATACCACCTGCTGGGCATTCATGCGCAATAAATCCAGCATCGCGGCCCCCATAGCCATTGGCAACAGGGCAATTAAACGTTTTACTGATCTGCTGGCGCTGTTCATCGTACAAACGCTCAGAAGTTACAAATGCAACTTTTATTCCAAGATCATTCATTAGCTCACCGGTTTTTTCAGCATAACGCGCGATAAAGGATAAGGCTGAGGGATAGCCAAAGAGTATTTTAGGCTGAAAAGAGCGAATCTCATCAAGGAAAATTTGTAATTTCTGATCTGACATTTCAAAAGCAGGCAGTAATTTGCTCCGAAATAATGAGTCTCGTAACGCGCGGATATTATCCTGGGTTCCCAATTCGATAGGAGATCCCCAAATCACGATCTCAGGATCACCGATATCAACATTCCACCATCGGGTAGCTCGCCATTTCGCTGCAACATCATGGCTTACCCGTTCTTTACCTAAATAAAAAATTAAGGGTTCTCCGCTAGATCCGCCTGTGTTTGATCGAACAAGTGATTGAGCATTAAGGGATTTTAATGATTCGATATTGGTCCTAATCGCTGCTTTATTTAAAAGTGGAAGCTTAGATAACGCTGCAAGCGATTCAAATTGCTCAGGTTCAATCGCTAGGTCACGCATTATTTTTTGATAGTAAGGAACATTTGCTTTTGCATGGATGAGCAGTCGTTTTAGTTTTGAGAGCTGAAGCTGTTCTATTTGGCCTTTATTCCACCATTGCGTGATTTCAAGTTCTCTTCTAATCGAAACTGTATGATGGCGTTTGAAAAATTCATGAATCGGAAAACAAATATTTGCAATAAACCAAGTATATAAATGCTTATTAACAGGATTAGTCTCCATATAATTTACGATTTCGTTATTAAATTAGAACCGATGAGAGAGAGTACGCTCATATATTTCCATTAATTGAGTTCGCACATTCTTCCACGCATAGTGTTGTACCATTTCATATCCAGCCTCAGCCATTTTTCTGGATTTTTCTGGGTTAGTGAGAATGTGCTGGATGGCTTCTGCTATTTCTCCGGGATTTTTCGGTGGAACCAGTAATGCAGTTTCATCATGTTTGACTAAGAATGGAATGCCGCCAACATTGGTGCTGACTACTGGTACTTTACAAGCGAGTGCCTCCAATATCGAGATTGGCATGTTATCAATTAAACTCGTATTGATCATAACATCCGCTTGACGATACAAATCATTGATAGCAGTATTATCCACTCGACCGAGGAAAGTTACGGAGTCTACTAAATTAAGGTCATCTACAAGCTGCTCTAGCATCAGTTTTTCAGGGCCTGAGCCTGCTATCGATAGCTTCGCATTCGGGAAATTCTTTTTAACGATAGAAAATGCGCGAATTGCTGTCGCATTATCATAAATTGATTCAAGGTTGCGCGTTAAAATGATATGGGGACTATTCTCAATTTTAGGTACGTTCCATTCTTGAGTCTGTGCAGCAAAGCGATCAAGATCGATGATATTGGGTACGATCGTTACATCAAATCCTTGCTGATTGAAAACATGCTTAAGAAATGCGGAAGGAACGATGATGGCGCTTACTCTTTTTAAGCTGGGCCTAACCCAAAAAATAGATTTATTAAGAAAGGCTTCAGCTTCTCCACCCCGGTAATTGATGATGACAGGCCTATTTCTCAGGTATGCGATCCAAATTACAGGTGCTGAAAACAGATGCCATGACCAACCTGAATTCGCCATCACATGAAAAATTTGAACAGAATGAGAGGCTTGCCATAGCTTGTACAAGTAAGGAATTAGTCGAAAGAAAGCGCGGATCCCTTTGAATTTTTCAATCCACTGGGGGTAATAGGGGGCATTGACTTGAATTAAGGTAACTTGAATATTTTCATCCGTTAGCAAATGAGCTAACTGCCTCGTTTGATTTGCCATTCCTCCGGATGGTGGTGGTAATGGACCAACCAGTCCGATATGCATTTTATAATGATTCAACGGTTTTACCTTGTTCGACGAGGAGCTGGTTATAAACGGTCTTATAACGTGCAACACTATTTTGCCAATTTCTTTCATTCTCTACGTAAGCACGTCCAGCTTGAATCAAGCTTTTCCAAAGATCAGGTGTATTAAATAAATAGATGATTTTTTTTGCAAGCGCGTCTGGATCGCCGGATTTAAATAAAAGACCTGTTTCGCCATCGCGAATTAATTCGCGGTGACCTCCTACGTCGGAAGCAATAAATAATTTACCTTGCGCCATTGCTTCAAGTGGTTTCAGCGGAGTAACTAAGTCGGTTAATCGCATCGATAATCGCGGATAAACTAATACTTCGATTAGATCATAATATTTTTCTACTTGCTCATGGGGTACTCGGCCTGTGAAGATAACTTTGTCTTGTATTCCAAGTGTTTGAGCCGTTTGTTTTAAGAAATTTTCTTGAGGTCCGCCGCCCACTAATAATAGTTGGAGATTGGGATATATAGGTAATAGGTTTGGTAACGATCGCAATAAGATCTCCAAACCTTCGTACGCATAAAAGGAACCGATAAACCCGATGACGCGCTTATCCTGAAGACCCAAACGCTGCTTCAGTGATTGATCAATCGAATGATTCATTGAAAACTGTGCGAGATCGACCGCATTGGGAATTGTTGTAACTTTATGCGCTTCAATTCCTCGTTCTACAATATCGTTACGCAATCCTTCACATATCGTGGTAATGGCGTTAGCACGCTTTAATGCATAGGTTTCTAAGCCATGTGTCAAACGATAACGTAGGCCCCCTGCGTTACTCGTACCATGATCAACTGCAGCATCTTCCCAGAATGCTCTGACCTCATAAACAACTGGAATACCTTTCTTATTGCCAACATATAAGGCTGGTATCGCATTTAATACCGGGGAGTGAGCATGCAATATATCGGGTTTGACGATATCTACTACTTCATTTAATCGTTGAGTAAGGCTTGTCATTACTGCTATCTGATTAATGATAGGCAATGTGCTGATAAAACGATTATTAACGGGTGTTCGATAAAAGTGGAAATTATCGATTACTTCTTCAAGCGAGTTTGTCAAACCTTGCTTAGTGCTGGTTAAATGAAACGTTTCCCATCCTAACGCGCGTTGCGCTTTCAGAATAGAGCGTGTTCGGAATGTATAACCGCTGTGTAATGGAATCGAATGATCAAGTATATGCAGGATACGCATTATGTTTAGATAGCCAAATAAGCCAAACGAATAAAAATTACTTCATATCATAACTGTTTATTTTTCTTAACTGAGATGAAAATAGCAGTAGTTTTTTATATAACTAATGCAATATTGATTTGGGCTGATCGATAATTTGCAATGTTAACGATTAGTCAGTGATTGGTAATGGCGAGATTTGTTAACTCGCTGCGTTGTTTTCATCTTTTTGTACGGCTTTTAAAATATGGTTAACATACTCATGGATGCTATGGTCAGAAAAGTGGTCTATCCGGAATTTGCGAATGCCGCGTAGGAATCCGTGCCAGCGATCTAATCGTTTGGTTGCGTAATCGAGTGTTCGTAAAAGACCGTTACGGTTTAGGTACATTTCAATGCCGATATGACGATAACCCAGCCATATCGGGGGGACTCTTGTCACAATATCATTATTATTGACCCAACGATAATGCTTTAGCTTGACAAAGTTGACATACCGTTTATTCCCGACGCGAGGGCTACCAAATGTATAGAGTTCGGTTGGGCTAGCACATTTGTTTGAAACATGGCATCGATAGGCGCACACGGTTGCCATAGCTGCACCTAATGAGTGACCAGTAAACCACAACGTTTTGCCTAAATCGATTAGATGTTTTTCCATCATGGGCCAGAGATCATCTGCTTCTTGTTTAAAACCTCGGTGAACGCGCCCCGCTGTTTCTGCTAATACAGTTCCTAAGTTAGCATCTGCATGGATATCGTTCCACTCATTGGGCTCTGTTCCTCGGCAAACGATCACGGCATCGTGGTCATTTTCGAAGAAAAAACCTTGGGCGCCATCATAATCAAAAAAAATACTCACTGGGAAACCAATCAAATTGACAGCACGTTTTGCTTCATTAGAATCGTTATAAGCGATCATCGATAATTCAGCAAATAACAATGATTTGCGAAGTAATGATAGATTTGAGATGGGTTCATTGACGCGGGAATGAAAGATTAAAGGTAATTCGTTAGGATCTTGTATCAATTGTGTTGATAGATTATTTCTACTTTCTGGCATAACGTTTCTTGGTTGTATTTTTAATTTTAAATTAATAGGATTTTCCTAACATGATAGCGTTAAAGTGGTTCTTGGTTTTGATACTGATTCTTGTTATTGTAGCAATTCTAGCAGGCCAGCTTGGGATGTTTAAGGGGGGCGCACCCAACGACCTGGGTGTTGTCGAAGGTAGGCTGAAATTGCCTGCGGATACGCCAAATAGCGTATCAAGCCAAGCAGATCTCTATCCCAATCACCCGCAGCATAATTATGCCCGAATTGAGCCATTACCATTGGTAGGCGATAGCAAATCTACCTTGAGTAAAATTAAAGCAATTATCGAGCTGATGCCTGGCTCTCAAATAATTACCAATCAAGAAAACTATCTTTATGTGCAATTTACAACGCGTGTGATGAAGTTTGTCGATGATGCAGAGTTCTGGTGTGATCCTCAGTCAAATGTCGTGCAAGTACGATCTGCCTCTCGATTAGGCAAGAGTGATCTTGGTGTTAATCGACAACGGATTGAGTGGATCCGTAAACAGTTGGAGGAAATCTCATTAAAATGAGAGATCACTGATGACTCATTCTATTATAAATAAAAACAAGCTTTTTCTCGGCTTGGCTTTTTTTCTGCTTGGATTAGGGGGTATCTTTTGGTTTGTGTTGAGCGCTAGCTTACCGCAATACTCAGGTTCTGCTAAGCTTTCAAGCTTGACTCAGGCAGTTAGAGTTGATCGTGACGCGTTGGGTACGGCAACGGTTCAGGCGATGAATCGACTTGATTTAACGCAGGCACTTGGCTATGTTCATGCACAAGAGCGTTTCTTTGAAATGGATCTGATGCGTCGAAGTGCGGCCGGTGAGTTGGCGGAATTATTTGGTAAAGCAGCTTTACCAAAGGATAGGCAAATACGAAAACACCGTATGAGACCTCGAGCCAAGAATATGTTTGATAACTTACCAGAGGATCAACGTGCTCTAATTGAGTCATACCGTAAAGGAGTTAATGCAGGACTAGCTGCATTACCCATCCAGTCTTTTCCCTATTTATTGATACGAGAACGTCCAGTTCCTTGGCAGAATGAAGATACTTTGCTAGTTATATTGGCGATGTATTTTACGCTGCAAGAATCAAGTCTTGACCGAGAGCTACAGCTATCAGCTTTGCAAACAGCTTTACCCGCCTCAGTCTATCAATTTTTAACTGCATCTGGCGGGGATTGGGATGCACCTCTCATCGGGATACCCCTAAAATGGCCACAATTACCAAGCAAGGAGGAATTTAATTTTCAGGCATATGCACATTTGCCAATAATGGAACAGGATCGGTTAGAACTCCATGATGAAGCACCGGGTAGTAATAGTTTTGCTGTATCGGGTAGTTTAACCGATGGTGCGGCGCTAATTGCTAATGATATGCATCTCTCCCTACGAGTACCTAATATATGGTTTAGGACGCGCTTAATTTATCCCCATCCTAATAAAGCAGGAATCAATGTAGCGGTTAGTGGTGTTACGCTACCCGGTGTGCCAGCAATCGTAGTTGGGTCAAATGGTAATGTTGCCTGGAGTTTCACCAATAGCTATATCGATGTAGCGGATTGGGTCCGTGTTGTTCGTCATCCCAAGCATTCAACACGATATCTTTCCGACGGAGATTGGAAATCATTGGTATCCTTTCAAGAAATTCTGTATGTCCGCGATGCTGAAGATGAGTTTCTTGAAGTTGAAGAGACGGAGTGGGGGCCCATTCTAGGTCATGATCATGACGGTACGCCACTTGCGCTGAATTGGGTTGCTCAGCACCGTGATGCTGCTGATCTTAAATTGATGCGCTTGGAGTGGGTAGAGACTGCTCATCAGGCATTAGAGATTGCGCAACAAAGCGGAATACCAGCCCAAAACTTTATTGTGGGTGATCGCGAAGGAAGCATTGGATGGACCATTGCTGGGCGTATACCGATGAGATCCGGTAATTATGACCCCAATTTTCCTTCAGATTGGCCAAATCGTGAAACAGGTTGGTTAGGATGGTTACCTTCGGCGCATTACCCTTTGATTAGTAATCCAATGAATATGCGCTTATGGAGTGCTAATGCCAGAATGATCGATGGTCTTGCATTAGTAAAACTTGGAGATGGTGGATACGAATTGGGTGCGCGTTCAAAACAGATTCGTGACAATTTGTTTGCCAAAGAAAAATTTACTGCACTAGATTTGTTCGAGGTGCAATTAGATCATCGCGCATTATTTTTGTCTCGCTGGCAGAAGCTTCTTCATGAAGTGATAGATCATGCACCGATTGAACCATGGAAGCAGAAATTAGAAGATGGATTGCTGGATTGGGATGGTCTTGCAGTACCAAGCTCAGTTTCCTACCGAATCGTTCGTACTTTCAGGCAGGAAGTAGTTGATAGCATTTATCGTAATTTTATTGCGGTCGTAAAGCATCAGTATCCAGATTTTTCGCCTCCGCGACTACCGCAAATTGAACACGCAATATGGCGGTTGATAGAGAATCGCCCACCGCATTTGCTTCCTCTCGGAAATGCAAACTGGGAAGCGTTTTTACAAAAATGTGCAAGAAAAGTGGCCTTACTGATGGAAACGCAATCCGGCGATGATAAACCTTGGAATTGGGGGGGGCAGAATACTGCTCAGATACAACATCCGTTAAGTAAAGTTTTACCAAATTTTGTTGCTTGGTGGTTAAATATGCCTAAAGATTTACTGCCAGGTGATAGTTTTATGCCTCGTATCCAAGCACCGAGTTTCGGGGCTTCTGAACGATTTGTTGTTGCGCCTGGTAATGAAGAGCAAGGTTATTTTTCTATGCCTGGTGGGCAAAGTGGCCATCCACTTTCACCTTACTATGGAAGCGGTCATCAGGACTGGGTAAGTGGGAAACCAAGCCCATTTCTTCCTGGTATAGCGCAGCAAACATTGTGGTTAGCGCCACATTGAGTGCTGTAAAGATTAACAAAAAAACGAGAGGGTATTTTTTATGAAAAAAATTATTATCAGCACGCTAATATGCTTTTTTGTGCTTCCGTTAAATGCAGCCAATGAAACTGATAACCGAAAAGCACTATTACTGAATGAAGCGCAGCGCCATCATATTTTATCCGAGATGCGGTCTATGCTTTTAGGGACACAGCAAATCATACAAGCACTTGCAGAAGATGATATGTTAGCAGTAGCGAGACATGCGCGTATGCTGGGTATGGAAATGGCGCATAAAGGTGAAGATCATTTGCAATCCGTTCTACCCGATGATTTCATGCAGCTCGGTATGTCAGTTCATAGAAACTTTGATAAGATTGCTACAGACGCAGAGACGCTAAAAGATTCTAGGCATACATTGTCCCAGTTAAGTATGACTTTGCAGCAATGTGTTGCATGTCACTCGGCGTATCAAATCTGGACAACCGATATACCTTCTGATGCTGAACCGCACCCGACTCACCATCTGAGTCATTAAATAATCGATAAAATTGGCTCTCAGTCAGCGATGTGACGTTACCCGTTCGCGAATATGATTTAAAGATTGTTCAACTTGGTCAACCAGAATCAAGCACAATTCGCCGGCTTGAAGATTGGTTAATGCCGTATCGATTGCTTTAAATTCACCGTGGATTTCCCTCACTTTGCGAACACGTTTAGCATGCTCTAATCCTTCTCGCAGCAGTCCTAGAACTTCTCCATCCGAACGTCCTCGCTGGCATTGATCTTGATATAGCACGATCTCATCAAAAACATCACCCAGAATTTGGGTTTGTAACCGGATATCTTCATTACGACGATCACCAGCTGCGCTAATCACAACGATTCGTTTTTTTGCAGGTAGATTATCAATTGCATCAACCAATGCTTCAATGGCATCAGGATTATGTCCGTAATCTGCAATCAAGGTTGCATTCCGATAATTGAAGAAATTAAAGCGGCCTGGGACCGTCTGCGCATCACTTACAAAATTGGCTAGCCCCGCTCGAATCGTTGCCCAATCGATTCCCAGCGCCCATCCCGCACCAATCGCAGCCATGACATTCTGAATTTGGAATCCAATCAAACCATTTTGGGTTAGAGGAATCTCGCTCAATGCAAAGCGCTGTTCAGTATCAATGCTCGATGCGATGATAGTTTTTTTGTCCAGATAAATTACACGTTTCTGCTGAATACGATGGGTCAACATAACTGGATTGCGACTATTCTGGGTAAAGAAAATGACTGAGCCTGGGGAATGATCAGCCATTTTAACCACGAGCGGATCATCTGCATTGAGTATTGCGAATCCCCTTTTAGGCAATACATTTTCAATAACGATGCGTTTTACAAGAGCCACTTCTTCTGAAGTATTAATATGCGCTAAACCTAGATGATCACCTCTACCAATATTTGTAACGACCGCTACATCGCAATGATCAAAACCAAGTCCTTCACGCAACATCCCTCCCCGCGCAGTTTCTAACACCGCAGCATCTACCTTAGGATGAAATAAAACATTTCTCGCGCTTTTGGGTCCGCTGCAATCGCCAGTATCAATACCATCACTATCAACAAAAATACCATCCGTGCAGGTCATCCCAACCTGCATCCCATGGATACTAAGTATATTGGTGATGAGCCTAACGGTAGTTGTTTTACCGTTGGTTCCCGTGACTGCGACAATGGGAATACGTCCATTTTCACCGGGAGCAAACATATAATCGATGATCGATTCGCCCACTGCGCGACCTTTTCCAAAAGAAGGTTGTAAGTGCATGCGCAAACCTGGCGCAGCATTTACTTCGATGACCGCTCCTCGCTGTTCTTCTAAAGGGGCTCGAATGGAGTCACAAATCATATCAATACCACCTATATCTAAACCAGTCATTTTTGCAGCAGCTATCGCAGTCGCAAAAATTTCGGGATGAACATCGTCCGTAACATCTGTTGCTGTACCACCTGTTGATAAATTTGCATTATTTCGCAGAATGACACGTACACCTTTATTTGGTATTGATTCAGCTGAGTAACCTTGAGTAGCGAGGTAGTCTAATGAGATTTGATCAAGATGGATCTTGCTCAATAAATTGGAGTGACCTTCACTTCGTAATGGATCACGATTGATCTGTTCAACCAATTGGCTGATAGTATGAACCCCATTGCCAATCACTTGAGGAGGATCACGTCTTGCTGCCGCAATTACTTTCTCTCCCACCACTAATAAACGATAATCTGATCCTGTAACATATTGTTCCACAATCACTTCATCCTCAGCTGCTGTGGCAAGTGTGAAAGCTAATCTAACTTGTTGTTCCGTCATCAGATTGACGGCTACACCCCGACCATGATTACCATCCTTCGGTTTAATCACAACGGGTAGGCCTATTTCACACGCAGCTACCCAAGCATCATCTGCATTCATAACACACCGTCCCAGCGGTACTGGGATTCCTGCGGCTTGTAACAGCGCTTTAGTTAATTGTTTATCCTGAACAATTGATTCAGCAATTGCATTGGTAGCATCGCTTTCAGTAGCCTGAATTCGTCTTTGTTTGCTGCCCCAACCGAATTGTACTAAGCTACCATCGGTCAAACGACGATAGGGAATTCCTCTGGCGATCGCTGCTTTGACAATTGCCCCAGTACTGGGACCCAAGCGGATATCTTCATAAAGCGTGCGCATGTGCTGCAAAGCGTGATTTAAATTAAAAGGAAGATTTTCGATTGCAGCGATACAAAGATCATGAGCATATTGAAAAGCGAGTTGACCTACTGCTTCTTCACTATATTCAACAATGACACGATAGTTGTGCTTATCGGGCATTGAAATGGTTTGTCCAAACGTAACTGGGCACCCAATCTGGTTCTGTAAGCCCAGCACGGCAAACTCAAGTACTTGTGCAATGGTTCTAACGTCATGGCTGTTAGCTGGATACTGTAATGCAATTTCAGGAAAGCGGTCACGGAGGCGTGATTCAAATTCAGGAATGTCCTCAATCAAGCAGGCGCCTTCATCAAATAATAATAAAGCTTCGATTGAGGGATGTTTACTCCATAAATTAGGACCGCGTAATACACGACTTTGTATTAATTTCATACTATATCCCTTGTATTTTTGTTATTTCATGAAAACTGGCTTTGGCAAGGCGCCTCCTGCTGACTTGATCCAAACGCTTCGACTCCCACCCGCATTACATCAGGCGATATATCTAACGCCCAGGCAGCAGCGATGGCTGCGAGAACATTCTCAATTTCCACTACAATACATTCACTGTCGGTAGGCGGTAAAAGTTCAGTGAGTTGAATCAAAACCATTTCGTTCGTACCATCGACTAGTAAAATACTGCCATCGCGTACTAATACTGCTCGTTTTCTGGAAGCACTCCCTGAGCCCTCAATACGGTGCTGTTTGATACTTGGCAAATCTGGATCAACACTAAAATAAATCACTTCGCCATGACAAAGCTGCGACATGGTCACTAGCATTGAGTCTCTCGCATTCAAGATAGCAGAACCTACCGGTAGAGTAATCTCTTTGATTACATCATCGATTGCTGCTG
>ERZ724526.1650-NODE-1650-length-11320-cov-12.141056_pt1 | contig 11320 bp, 9 predicted proteins | sample MGYA00376059_ERZ724526 | MGnify/ENA primary metagenome ERZ724526 (study PRJEB28724, sample SAMN07190883) | activated sludge metagenome | isolation source: activated sludge of sewage treatment plant in Hong Hong | place: Hong Kong | collected 2016-03-17 ... | reverse complement strand
ACGCGCGACCGACGATCACGCTCATCGCGTAGTCAAGGTACGACGAGCGCATCTCGTCTTCGATCGCAATTTGGCCTAATCGTTCATCTGGCGGCATCTACCCTCCACGGATGCTGACAATGTCTCTTGGCTTCGTTCTCGGCTCGAGAAGGTCCTCAACGTACCCCTGAGTCTACGCGTCCGGTCCTCTCTTGCCTGCGGCCTTGCCGAAGCCCATTTTTGAGCATCCTTCGAATTCAGAAAACCAAAGTGGTTGTGTCTACGATCACGACCGACTATACGTCCAAATTCCGGACTTCCAGCGCATGTTGCTGGATAAAGTTACGCCGGGGCTCCACTTCATCGCCCATGAGAATCGTAAAAATTTCATCGACGCCCGTCATGTCTTCGAGGTTGACGCGCAACAGCGTGCGCTTCTCGGGATCCATCGTGGTTTCCCAGAGCTGGCCCGGATTCATTTCGCCGAGACCTTTATACCGTTGAATGTTCAAGCCCTGTTTGCCTTCCTCCAGGATGGCCTGTACCAGCTCGGCCGAGCCGTTCTTGAGAACCTCACCTTCCTTGATCTTGATCTTGTACGGAGGTTTCCCCAACCCGATCGAGGAGGGAGCCTGTTTCTGCAATTCACGGAAGTCAGCCGATCCGACCAGCTCGTGCGTCACCTGCAACTCATAGGCGATTCCGCCAGTGGCGACCTTACAGACCAGTTTGCTCGATTGATGCTCTTCATCTTCCAGGATCTCGATCGTCGGTTCGGCCTTCGGGTAGACCAGTGCCAGTGTGGCCTTCACGTGATCAACGACCGTGCGCAGCGACGCCGGATCCTTCAAGACTTCTCGCGTCAACGCCGGTTCATCGACGAACGCCCGTAGCATGTTGGCTTCATGATGCTTCTTGTTGACCTTATGCAGAAGGCTTTCGAAGGCAATCAGCTTCTTGAGAATCGGCAGCAACCGCCGGCCCGTGACGAACTCGCGGCCGTTCTCGAGCGCGACTTCCACCCCCTCCACGGCAAGGTCGGCGAGATACTCGTTCATCGCCGGCTCGTCCTTCAGGTACCGTTCCGTCTTGCCTTTCTTCACTTTAAAGAGGGGAGGCTGCGCGATGTAAATGTAGCCCCGCTCCAACAGCTCAGGCATCTGCCGGAAGAAGAAGGTGAGCAACAGCGTGCGGATGTGGCTGCCGTCCACGTCGGCGTCGGTCATCAGCACAATCTTGTGGTACCGCGTCCTGGCGATGTCGAACGCGTCCTTGTCCGCCTTGTCGGAATCTTCTTTCTTTCGGCCGATGCCCGTGCCCAGCGCCAGAATCAGCGTGCGGATTTCGTCGCTGCTCAGCATCTTGTCGAAACGCGCTTTTTCCACATTGAGGATCTTGCCCTTGAGCGGGAGGATGGCCTGGAACTTCCGGTCGCGGCCCTGTTTGGCCGATCCACCGGCGGAATCTCCCTCGACAATGAACAGTTCGCTCAAGGCCGGATCTTTTTCGGAACAGTCGGCCAGCTTGCCGGGCAAGGATCCGCCGTCGAGAGCGCTTTTTCGCCGGATGAGATCTTTCGCTTTCCGCGCGGCCTCGCGGGCGCGCGCCGCATCGATGGCCTTGCCGATGATTTTGCGAGCGACCGGGGGATTCTCTTCGAAGTAGGTGCCGAGTGCGTCGTTGACTGCCGCCTCGACAATACCCTTCACTTCGCTATTGCCGAGTTTCGCCTTGGTCTGTCCCTCGAATTGCGGGTTTCGCACTTTCACGCTGACGACCGCGGTCAGGCCTTCCCGCACGTCGTCCCCGCTCAGCGATTCCGTATCCTTCTTGAGAAGATCATTGGCGTTGGCGTAACTGTTGATCGTGCGGGTCAACGCGGCTTTGAAGCCCACCAGATGGGTGCCGCCTTCTTTGGTGTTGATGTTGTTCGCGAAGGAGAACAGGTTTTCGGCGTACCCGTCGTTGTATTGCAACGCCACTTCCAGGATGAGGTCGGCCCGTTCCGTTTGCACGTAAATCGGCTTGTGCAGCGGTGTCTTCGCCTCGTTGAGGTGATCGACGAAGGAGACGATGCCGCCCTTGTAATGGAAGACCTGTTCCTTTTCCTTGCGATCGTCCTTGAGCGTGATCGCCAGGCCTTTGTTGAGAAAGGCCAGCTCCCGGAGCCGCTGCGCCAGGACATCGAAGCTGAACTCCAGCGTTTCGAATATCTGGCCGTCGGGCTTGAAACGGACCTTGGTGCCGCGGCGTTTGGTTTTGCCGGTGACGGCCAATGGCGCCTGGGGCTTTCCGCGCTCGTAGCGTTGCTCGAACACCTGGCCGTCCTGCCAGATTTCCAGCTCCAGCCATTCGGACAACGCGTTGACGACCGAGATGCCGACACCATGCAGACCGCCGGACACCGTATAGGCGCCCTGTTCAAATTTGCCGCCCGCATGCAGGACGGTGAGCGCCACTTCCGCAGCAGATTTCTTTTGTGTGGAATGCATGCCGGTGGGAATGCCGCGTCCGTTATCGACGACCGTGACGCTGCCGTCGATATGGATCGTGACTTCGATCGCTTCCCCGAAGCCGGCCATATGTTCGTCGACGCTGTTGTCCACGACTTCGTAGACGAGATGGTGCAACCCGTCCACGCCCGTGCTGCCGATGTACATCGCGGGTCGTTTGCGGACGGCATCGAGGCCTTCGAGTACTTTGATTTGATCCGCGCTGTAACTGTCGGATTTCGGCTTGACAGAATTGTCCTGCTGGTCGTCCTTGGCCATTCAGCTCCTAACAGAATTCTACACGGGTCCGGCGGCGGCGGGCTCGCACGATGCGAGCCCTCAACCCGCCCCATGGGTACGTCCCGGCCCCGCGCGCATTGGGGCCCAGCCGGACGGGCATGTCGAGCATCCCGTGCAAAGGCATGTGGGTTATCAAATCTTGATCGGCATCACGACGCATTTGAAACCCGGACTCTCTGCCTCCTGAATCAGGCAGGGGCTCAATGCGGTATCCATCTGCAACGAGACCGACTCTCCATCCATGACGCTCAGGGCGTCCAGGAGGTAGCGGGCGTTGAAGCCGGTATGGAGCGCCTCACCCTCGTAACGCGCCGCCAATTCCTCCGTCGCCTCCCCATAATCCGGATTACTGGAGAACAAGGTCATCCCACCCGGCGCGAAGGAGAGCTTCACGGCATTGGCCTTGTCCTTCGACAGCACCGACACCCGGCGCAGGGCGCTCTCCAACAATCCTCGATTGACCACAATCCGCTTGCCGCTTTCCTTGGGAACCACCTGCTGATAGTTCGGATAGTTCCCTTCCATCAGTCGAGAAGTCAGCAGCAGCCCGCTCTTGCGGAAAATCATGAGATTCTTCGTGAACCCGATCAGCGGCTCCTCGTCGCCGCCTTCTTCGAGCAGGCGCCGTATTTCCTGAGCCGCTTTCTTGGGGATGATGGCCTTGATGTCCTGAGCCAGCGGCTTCGCGTTCGGGCTTCCGACCTCACGTTCCGCAACGGCCAAACGGTGGCCATCGGTACCGACCAGGCGCAACAGAGTGGTCTTCTTGTCGGTCGTCGACAGACTGACGAGCAGACCGTTGAGAATGTACCGCGCATCGTTGTCACCGGCGGCAAACAGCGTCTTACGGATCAACTCCAGCAGTCCCGCCCCGGCCAACGGCGTCAGCCCTTCGCGTTCAATGGATGGCAGCGCGGGATAATCACCGCTCGGCAGGCCGACGACCTTGAACTGGCTCTTGCCCGACTGGATCGTGGTCCAATTGTTATCCCCCGAAGTCAGCTCGATCTCGCCGCTGGGCAATTCCTTGATGATCTCGTACAACTTGCGCGCAGAAATAGTCACACCACCGGCTTCTAACACGGACGCCTTGTAGAGCCCGCGCATGCCGAGTTCCAAATCCGTGGCGACGATTTCCGCCCCGTCGTGCTTGGCTTCCAACAGAATATTCGAGAGGATGGGCATGGTGTTCCGTTTTTCCACGACACCCTGCACGCGCTGCAGGCCCGTCAACAATTCCTCTCGTCCGATGCGTACCTTCATGGTCGGTCTCCCTCAGAGGGCCTTCACGCCCTCAAGATCTGTTCTTTCAAGCCTTCGAGCGTCGTGTGCAGCGCGCTGTCGGCCTCTTTGGCTTTCGTGATCTGCCGGCAGGCGTGAATGATCGTGGTGTGATCTTTCCCTCCGAACTGGCGGCCGATCTCAGGAAACGAGGCGTCGGTCAGTTCCCGACAGAGATACATGGCGATCTGGCGGGGATGCACCAGCGTTTTGCTCCGCCGGCGCGATTTCAGATCGGCAATCTTCACATGGTATTTCGATCCCACCGCTTCCTGGATGTCTTCGATGGAGACGATCTTCTTTTTGTCACCGATGAGATCGCGCAAGACGTTCTTCGCCATCTCCAGCGTGATGGCCTGGCCCGTGAGCGAGGAATAGGCGCCGACCCGCACGAGCGACCCCTCCAACTCACGGATGTTGTTCTTCATCGTGTTCGCCAGAAAATGGATCACGTCTTCGGGAAGGGCAATCCGTTCATCCTCGGACTTCTTCCTCAAGATGGCGATCCGGGTTTCGACGTCCGGCGGCTGCAGATCGGCGATGAGCCCCCATTCAAACCGCGACCGAAGCCGCTCTTCAATATCGGGCATGTCTTTCGGAAAGCGGTCACTCGAGAGGACGATTTGTTTATGCGCTTCATACAGCGTATTGAAGGTGTGGAAGAATTCTTCCTGCGTCCGTTCCTTGCCCGCCAAAAACTGAATGTCGTCGATCATCAACATATCGACATTGCGGTAGCGCTTCCGGAGGTCGATCATCTTGTCGTAGCGAATCGAGTTGATGACCTCGTTCGTAAACTGTTCCGTCGTCAAATAGGCGATCCGCAGATCGCTGCGCTCAGCCAGATAGTTTCCAATCGCATTCAACAGGTGAGTCTTCCCCAATCCCACCCCGCCATACAGAAATAACGGGTTGTACGCTTTCGCCGGTTGCTCGGCCACGGCCATGCAGGCTGCGTGGGCAAACTGGTTTCCGGCGCCGACCACGAAACTTTTGAACGTATATTTGGGATTGAGCTGAATGCCGCGCTTGGAGCGCGAGGCCATGAATCCTCGTCCCGCCGTATCCGCGGCCGAGTGATCTGGCTGCGCCTGAGCGGGTGCCGCCTTCTGACTGACCACAAACGAAACTTCCATACGCCCGCCACCCTGGGCAGCCGATACCGCTTCCGCGAGCAGATCGTGATAATGCTCCCCGAGCCAATCCCCGAAAAACTTGTTCGGAACGGCGAGATAGGCGGTCGTCTCTTCAATCCGGTCCAGCACTACCGGGGTGAACCAGGTTTCATAGACCTGTTTCGGCACCTTCTCCTGAATGTACTCCAACGCCTCATTCCACATCTGATTCATCTTTTTATTTCAATCACTTACAAATGTTCACAGGCTTATACACAGGTGTGGACAAATACATAGGAACACGCGATTGGCTTGATGCGGCGCTGGGAATCTTTCCGGGGTTCCTGTGGACATCGAATCATTCCGACAATCATCGCGATCCCTCGTGCACAGGCCTCCTCACGTTATCCCTGAAGGCCCCCTGCCTTATACACCATCTCATCAACATGGGCCAGGATCTTCCATCGCCAATGCCCGCGCAGTCCTTCACGCTCATCCACAGAACCCACACGTCCTACTCCTACTCCGACGGCTCCGGATCTTCTCTTTATAAAGAACATATATAAGAGAAGAGCATCCAGATCACAGCACAATGGTCGAAGGATGCTCAGCAATCAAGGTGACCAGCTCTCGATAGGAAATCTGTGTTCGGGAACCACCTTGAACCGGTGTAGCGGAGTCCTGATGGAGAACGTAGATCGGGCCGGGAAAGGAAGGGGTCGTCGATGCGGCAGCTTCCAGAAGTACGAGAGAGACCCGGTCAGCCAGTTGAGTCTCGGCCGCAGACGGTAACAGCGTCTCGGCCGGATCTGAAATCGGCTGGCGAAGAAGATACAGGGTCTTATGCTCAGACATACAACTCAGCCTTCCTAAAACACCAAGACCCGGTCAGCAGCGGCCATGGCCTGCCGGGCGGATTCTACTGTCCCGTCGGTGACGGCAAATCCTTCCTGAAGGTCGGGCCGCGGCCCGGAGGAATGGACGAGAATAAAGGGAATCTGGAGATGCTCGAAGGAGGGGAGATATTTTTCGAGGATCTCCAGATCGACAATGTCGTCTGATTCTTCAGACAGGAGATGAACCGCAGGTCCCATGAGAATGACGGTGATTGGATTTTCACCCGCCGCCAACCCTAAGGCAATGCGAAGTGCTTCGACCGGAACAGCGGAGGTCAAAGGATTTTCCCGAATAATCAAAGCGATGGTAGCGGTCGCGGCCACAATTCAATCCCTCAGGCACATTAGGTGAAGGCCAGAAATCGGTCGCAGCCATTCACAATATTCGAAAGCACGACTAACCCACAGAGTGAGATGCGGGGATCGAGTTGATCCGTCGAGACTCCATGCTGCTGACACCCGTAGGCACAGACGAACAACTTCATTCCGCGCCCGACGAGTTCTGTATATCGGGGGTCCCGAAGATTCTTCACCCCTTCGTCGATGCAATACAGATACACATCGGCCCCCTGGCTGATCGCTTCGGACGCTAGTGAGGCGACCGTCTGTACACTGGGGTGTGACGGGGGTGTGGATAACAGGAGACCGATCTTCAGCGCGCCCATAAAAAATGTGCCTGTGGAAAAACTTTAGGAGTTCTTAATAATCAATTACTTATATGTTTTATACTGCACGCGGAGCGTACGAATTTTGGGCCGGAAAGTCAACTAGAAACTGAGCGGGATTACTTGTTGAGAAGTCGGTTTCGAAATGCCGTTGCGAGGTCCTGGATAGGAAGATCTTCCTGTGCTTTCGTCTGCATATTGCGGACGGTCGCGGTTCCTTTTGCGACTTCATCATCACCCAGGAGAATGGTATAGAGCGCTCCAAGGCGATCGGCCTGCCTGAGATGAGCCTTGAGGGATGCGGAGCGAAAATCCATATCCGCCGGGACACCGGCCCGACGAAGTTCATCGAGCAGGACAAACCCGGCATCTGCGGCCTGTGTACCGAAGGCCGCGACATAGACTCTCGGGATGGCGGGTACGACAAAGGTCTCGGGCAGCATCAACGCGATCCGTTCAAGACCGAGGGCGAACCCCACGGCGGGAACAGTTGGCCCTCCCAGTTCTCTGACCAATCCATCATACCGTCCGCCGGCACCCACTGCGTTTTGCGCCCCTAAGTGCGAGCAGGTCACCTCGAAAGCCGTGAGGCAATAGTAATCGAGACCGCGGACCAGGCGAGGATTCAAGTGGAAGGGAATACCGATGGCGGTCAAGCCGGCCTTCACATGATCAAAATGCTCACGGGCCGGCGATGACAGAGAATCAGCCAGGCCAGGTGCCTCTTCCGTGGCGGCACGGCATTCCGGCACCTTGCAGTCTAAGACCCGCAAGGGATTCGTTTCGATGCGACGCTGACAATTCCCGCAGAGACGGCTTTCAACACCCTTCAAAAACGCCACGAGCCGCGGTTTATACCGGGCCCGATCGTCGGCGTATCCGAGGTTGTTGATTTCCAAGGTCAACCCCGGCAGGGTGAGATCAGAAAGCAGTCTCCACAGGAGCGACAGCACTTCGACATCAGCCCGTGGATCCGACACGCCGAAGGATTCCACCCCGAACTGATGAAACTGCCGGAGCCGCCCGGCCTGTGGCCGTTCGTGCCGGAACATGGGACCGGCATAGCAGTATTTCTGCGGCCTGGGGTCAGCAGCTCGGTTGTGTTCGATGAATGCCCGAACCGTTCCGGCCGTCCCTTCCGGTCGCAAGGTCAGGGAGGAGCCGTCGCGATCCGCGAAGGTATACATCTCCTTCTCAACGATGTCCGTCGTCGCGCCTATACTGCGGGCAAATAATGTCGTGGTCTCAAAGATGGGGACGCGAATTTCCTGAAATCCGTAATTGAGCGCCCAGCGCCGAGCGGTATCTTCGATGAATCGCCAACGGGGGGACTCTTCCGGAAGGAGATCTTTGACGCCTTTGATGGCCTTAATCATGGCTCTAATCGTGGATTCGCGGTCGTTCGAGCGGGGACTATAACGGCGGGCTTGCGGGCAAGTCAACGCGATGAGCGGTTCCATCTCATGAGCGACGGCGCTGTTGCACCCTTTTCGCTGCGGGCGTATAGTGCCCTCCTTGTAAAAATGGCATGGCGCTGCTGCCGCCTCAGTACGTTCGCTTCACAAGACGCCCGGTCTCATACTTCAAGCCTATGACGACTTCAGCCCGCCGCGTGATTGCCCTGGCTCCGATGCCTCCGGAGAAATCCGCCTATGCCCTCGCGCGGTATAGCCGGTCTCCGGACTCGATTGAAGACAGCATCAAGTGGGTCCACGGCCATTCATCCGAGAAATTCTGGGAACAGTTTTATTTCGACTATGGGCATGGTTCGATCGCGGACCTCGGCCACGTCATTATCTGCTTCGAGCAGATTTCCGAACTCGCCGCCATCCGGTTGGAGGATGAACCGGTGTGGGATGGCCAGGCCAAGTCGAGCCGCTATCAGAATTTCGCCACCTCCAGCTGGTTTGTCCCGGCCACCATTCGAGGACAGGAGATTGAGGCGAGTTATCTGGGCATTCTCCGCGGGCTCGCGACGGTCTATCGCGCCTTGCATGACCCGTTGAGCCAGTTCCTCACCGAGCGTGAGCCGCGACCGGAGAGCATGACGCCTGCTGCCTACCAGCGGGCTATCACCGCGCGGGCCTTCGATGTCACACGGTATTTACTCCCCTTGGCGGCGCAGACCAATGTGGGGCAGGTCGTCAGCATCAGGACGCTCGAAAAACAGATCACCCGCCTCTTGTCCTCGCAGATACCGGAGTTGCGCCAAATCGGAGAAGATTTGCAGGAAGCCTGTCGCAAGCCGCCGGTCAATCTGTGGGGTGAGTTGTCGGGTCAGTCGGCCGGATTAGGTGAGCCGATGGCTCCGACCTTGGCGCGGTACGCGAAGCCGAGCGTCTACCAGGCCGAAGTGTACAGTGACCTGGCTCGCTACGCGAAGGACGTGCTGAAGGGCACCGGCTTGGATCAACCCTCCGCCTATGGGGCCGCGGAACCAGTAGATTTGATCGAACCTCACGACCCGTTGGACGAAGTGGTGACCACGCTGCTCTATCGCGCCTCCCACGCTCCGTATCGAAAGATTCTCGCCCTCGTCCAAGACTGGACCGAGAAACAAAAGCAGGACACCTTGGAAGTCGCGTTTCAGAAACGCGGGCCGTATGATGAATTGATCAAGGAATTCCGCAGCGGGTATGCCTTTATCTTCGACGTCATGATGGATATCGGCGGCTGGCGCGACATGCATCGGCACCGCCGCTGCCAACAGGTGCAGCAGAATTTCACGACGGTGCATGGGTTCGAAACACCGCCCATCCTCGCAGAAGCCGGGCTCGAACAGGAATACCGAGAGGCCATGGGACATGTGAAATCGGACATTGAGCGGCTGAAGAAATCCAGCCAGGAAGCCGCGCTGTATGCCATTCCATTCGGATTTTCCGTGCGCTGTCTGTTCAAGATGGACTATGCCGAGGCGGAATACATCGCGAAGTTGCGATCCGGCGTGAAGGGGCACTGGTCCTATCGCACCATCGCCTGGCTGATGAAAGAAAAAATGACCGCACGGTATCCCATCCTCGGCGCGCGCATGCAGGCGACCCCGCCGGATGTGCAGGATGCATTGACGCGCTGACCGGCGCACCGAACCGTCTCATGAATCAGCCTCTCAACCAGATCGAAACGGCCCTCCTTGCGGGCGACTGGGACCGGTTAGGGTATGAAGCCGGGGTCTCGGTTCGTGCGCTCGAAGCGGCCGACGAAAAAGACCCCCGGCCATATTTTGCGTTGAATGTCACACACCTGATTCGCGGTGAATTTGCCGACGCCTGGCGGGTGCATGCCCATGCATTGCAGGAAACGGCGGATATTGAGAAGGTGGGCGAATGGGTAAAAGCCGTCCTGAAGCAGCATCCTGACAATCCCTACCTGAACCTGGTACAAGGCATGTTTCTGGCGCAGTCCGGCCAGTCGGAACAATCGGTGGTGTTCTATAAAGAAGCGGCGCGCCTTGCGCCACAGTCCGCCTATCCCCATTATTTTCTGGCTCAGATCCATGAGCGGGCGAACCATCTGGAAATGGCCATCAAGGAGTACCGCGAGGCGGTCAAACTGGATCCGGCATTCGCCGCGGCCCGCACCAACCTGGGCGTCGCCTACCAGGAGCAGGGCCGGCTCGAAATGGCCATTCCTCAATATCGCGAAGTGATCAAGCTCAATCCGAACGACGGCGTCGCCCATGCGAATCTCGGCTGCGCCTTGGCGGAGCAGGGGAAGTTTGAACCGGCGCTCCAGGCCTACAAGGAGGCGCTGCGCCTCAATCCGAACGACGCGGAGATTCACTTCGCATTGGGCGGAGTCTACGAAACGAAAGGCCGCATGGATCTCGCGGTCAAGGAATACCGCGCGGCCACGGAAGCCAATCCGGAACTCGCGCCGGCTCACACCGCGCTTGGCTGGTTGTTGATGGAGCAATCCCGACCGAGTGAGGCCATGGAGGCCTTCAATCGCGCCGTGAAGGCCAACCCCGAGGAAGCGCAAGCGCTCTACGGCATCGGGAGAATCTACGCCGCTAAGGGCAAACGGGAAAGTGCTGCCGAAAACTTCTCCAAAGCCATCCGCTTCGAAAAAGATCCCGCCAAGAAAAATGCCATCATGAACGCTCTCCACGCCAGCGGTCAAACAGGGGATTAGTCAGCTGAAAGGATTGTAGGACGCTCGGCACCCACATCCCGACGCATAGTAGGCGACGGAGCCAAGGACCCCCATAGCAGAGCGGGGAGAAAGGTCTTGCGAATCCCCATTCGCTGACCGAGCGATTTCCTGCTTTCCCACATCAGGACTGGAGAGCCAAGGACGAAAATGGGAATAGGGATGACTCGTCCTCAGGCGTTACGGAGCGAGGTGGTTTCAGGAATCACGCAGAGTGGACGCGTGGAAGATCTTCGGCCCGAATATGTGAGGAAGGCGAGTGCCTCAATGGACAAGGATGGGAGCGAGGGGGAGGATCTACAGTTCGCGAATGGCGCCTTGCAGGACGGTCATCTGAGTCATGGGGTCGCCAGACGCCTGGAGCTCACCCCGGATCTGTTCTTTCAGGTAGTTGGTGTAGCCGATTTTATCGATGAGGAGGTCGAGAAAACGTTCGGAGGACA
>ERZ724526.1647-NODE-1647-length-11328-cov-5.006742_pt1 | contig 11328 bp, 4 predicted proteins | sample MGYA00376059_ERZ724526 | MGnify/ENA primary metagenome ERZ724526 (study PRJEB28724, sample SAMN07190883) | activated sludge metagenome | isolation source: activated sludge of sewage treatment plant in Hong Hong | place: Hong Kong | collected 2016-03-17 ... | reverse complement strand
TTACCATAACCAATCTTAATGGATGTACTGCCACTCTGATTAGTACGGTTCAGGTTAATCCTTTGCCTTCAGCTGCCATAACGATTAATGATGCATGTATAAATCAAGCGATTCAGTTTTTTGACAGCAGCAGCATCAGTGCAGGAAATATTTCAAGCTGGCAGTGGAGCTTTGGTGATAGTGCATTGTCAAATGTTCAAAACCCAACGCATAATTTTGCTAATGCCGGAACTTACAACATCAGCCTTGTAGTTACTTCTGCTGCAGGTTGTATGGATTCTATATCGCAATCCATCACAATATTTCCAAAACCTGTTGTAGCATTTAGCGGTGTCAATGCCTGTCCCGGTAGTGCTATTCAGTTCCAGAACAGCTCTTCAGTGTCAACAGGAAGTATTAATGCTTATCATTGGAACTTTGGCGATGGTACAACATCTTCCGTCTTAACACCAACTCATACATACACTTCTTCGGGAAATTATCAGGTTGCGCTGACAGTAAACTCTTCAGGTGGATGTGTGGATAGTCTGATTCAACAAGTAACAATATATCCAAAACCAGTGGCGCAGTTCACTGCACCGGCTGTTTGTCTGAATCAGCAAACCAATTTTAACAATCAGTCAACAGTCAACGGAAATAATATCAACGCTTGGAGTTGGAACTTTGGAAACGGAAATGTTTCTAATGTTCAAAGTCCTGCAATTACTTATATGTCACCGGGAGTTTATAATGTTCAGTTAATTGTTCAGACAGCATATCTGTGTTCTGACACTATTGTTAAACCAATTACCATACATGCATTACCTATAGCTGATGCAGGTGTCAACCAATCTATTTGTTTAGGTAATCAAGTTGTACTTACTGCAAGTGGAGGGTCAACCTATAATTGGACACCTGTTGTGTCAAATTCAAATGTTTTAACAATTACACCTTTAACAACACAAGCCTATTATGTGCATGTTACTGACAGCAACAATTGTGCTGCAACAGACAGTGTAGTTGTAACAGTATTATTACCGCCAATTGCAGATGCAGGGGTTGATAAGAGTATTTGTAAAGGTAGTTCAACAACACTAACAGCAACCGGAGGTGGCAGCTATATATGGATGCCAACTTCGCAAACATCGTCAGCGGTGACAGTATCACCGGCAAATAATACTATGTACGCTGTAGTGGTAACAGCACCTAATGGATGTACGGCTACCGATTCAGTCTTAGTAACAGTAAATCCTTTACCTATGGCAAGTGCAGGCCCAAACAGAAATATTTGTGAGAATCAGGTTATATCTTTTTCAGCAAGTGGTGGAGTTTCTTACCTCTGGTATCCGACAGGCGACACTACTGCCACCATTATGGTTAATCCGGCAACTACTTCTGCCTATATTGTTGAAGTGACTGATATTAACGGTTGTAAAGCAATGGACACAATGATTGTTACCGTATTCCCTCGCCCCATCGTGAATTTAACTGATACTTTTGTTTGTATTGGCTACAATGCAACATTAGATGCAGGCAATGCAGGATCAATCTTTCAATGGATTCCAAATGGTGAAACAACACAAACTATTCAGGTTTCAACGGCTGGAAGTTATGGCGTAATTGTAACTGCTCCTAACGGTTGTACTACTTATGATGATGCAATTGTTACAGTAAGCGACTCACTGATAAATAGTGCAGTGAATGTTGCCATTTGTTCAGGTCAGTCAACAACACTGAATGCAGGAAATGACGGTTCAACTTATCTTTGGTCAACAGGTGCTACAACTACATCCATTACAGTTGCTTCACAGGGGACATACACAGTGACTGTGACAGGAACAGATGGATGCTCTGCAATCTTTAACAATCAGGTTAATGTTAACCCATTGCCACTATTGCAATTTACAGCATCACCATTATGTTTTGGAAGTCCAACACAGTTTGTCAATCAGTCCAGTATTACTTCTGGAAATATCAACAGTTTCTATTGGAGCTTTGGTGATGGTACTACTGATACTTCTGCTAATACCTCTTATCAATATCCGCTTGCAGGAACATATGCTGTATCGCTGATAGCAACTTCAACTTCAGGATGTGTGGATTCATTAACACAACAAGTCACTGTACATGACATTCCTAATGCAAAGTTTGCAGCTAACAATGTTTGTAAAAACATTCAGACAACCTTTAATGATCAGTCATCGGTGGCTAATGGTATTATCGTTGCATGGGATTGGGATTTTGGTGATGGCGCTTCTTCACAGAGTAAAAATCCATTACATACGTATGCTTCAAACGGAATCTATCCTGTTGACCTGAGGGTTACTTCTAATCATGGTTGTAGTGATCTATATACTGATACTGTAGAAGTATTTGCATTGCCACAACCTCAAATTGCATTGACAAGTAACTGTATTAACATTCCTGTAAGTATGATTGATGTATCTGATACTTCAGGTATTTCAACTACAAACTGGCAATGGAATTTTGGTGACGGAAACTTTTCTACAAGCCAATCACCCGTGCATAGTTATGCAAATGCTGGCAATTACATGGTGACCCTGCAAACTACAAATAGCAATGGCTGTATCTTTAGTGATACTACTTATATTGATGCTTATCCAAATCCTGTTGCTTCTTTTACAGGTGGTCCTGGTTGTGAAGGCGCTCCGGTAATGTTTAATAACTCAAGTACAATTTCATCAGGAAGTATAAACGGATTCCAATGGTTGTTTGGGGACAGTAGTTCAAGTCAGGCAACAAATCCGGAACATACTTTTACACCGGCAGGTAATTATGTTGTGACATTAATTGCTACTTCAGATCAGGGTTGTATTGATTCTACGCAGGCTACTGTTGTGATTCACCAGAACCCTGTTGCTCAGTTTCAATATGCTAATCATGCAGGATGCGGACCTTTACCTGTTCAGTTTTATGACTACTCACAGTCACCAGATGGAAGTATAGTAAACTGGGATTGGAGTTTTGGTGATGGCAATGCTGACTCAGTTCAGAATCCTCTGAACATTTATACGCAAACCGGAGTTTACAATGTTGTGCTAACTGTTACATCACAATATGGTTGTGTTAATGCTGATACTGCTCTCAACGCAGTTACAGTTTATCCTAATCCTATAGCAGGCTTTACACCCGATCCACACGAAACAAATATTTTAAATCCTGTGATTAATTTTATCAATCAAAGCATAGGCGCAATTTCATGGGATTGGACTTTTGGTGATGGACATTCTTCCGATATTTATTCACCAACACATGCTTATGGTGATACAGGATGGTATAATGTAAGTCAGATTGTAGTTAACTCATTCGGTTGTCGCGATTCTGCTTTTGACAAAGTATATATTGCGCCAATTACAACCTTTTATATTCCAAATGCATTTACGCCAAATAATGATGGCACCAATGAAGAGTTTGATATTAAAGGAATAAATATCCTTGATTACACACTATTAATCAATGATCGTTGGGGTGAGTTAATTTTTGAAGGTGATAATAAAGGTTGGGATGGCAGAGTAAAAGGTAAATCAACAGCAGCTAAGCAAGATGTTTATGTCTATACTGTAGTGGCTAAAGATGTGTTTGGCAAATACCATAAATTGGTTGGGCATGTAACCTTGTTACGTTAATTATTCTTCTGCTACAGCACCACCTTTATAAAGCTGTTGTGCATATTTAAGAGAAGGAGAAGGAATAAATTTCCCTAATCCAAGTTTATCCCAGATTGCATCTATTCTTTCAATTGTAGCTGTTTTAGAGGCAAGAATATTTGGCCAGTCACGCTGGAATCCATCGAAGGCCTTTGTTTTTCTTGTGCCATCAAAAAAGATTGTTGTACCGTTTATATGTTCAATAAAGAAGTGGTCTCTTTTAGGGTCAACATTATTGGAAAAACGCCATACACTGTCTGCAATATCATGGATGTTAAGTGTATGTTCCAGAAAAATAATTGTTTTCACTGAGGTGAAAAATGGTATTTTCATAAGAGAAGTAGCCGCCTCTCTGACATGATTCTTTCTGTTTTTTTCTATTGATACAAATACAACAGAAATGTTTTTGTCAATTAATGATGCGTTTAAACCATTTATCTCAGGTAAAATTGTTTTTACTTCGTCAATGCCGGGTATGTTAATTGTAGCAGAATTAAATGTCTTTGTATTAAATAATTCCTCCGCAAATTTTTTAGTAGCATCAATACCTAATTTGCCTCCAAAAGCCATAGTGGAGCAGGAGTGGTCTAAAACATCTGTCGGCCCTGAGCTGAACGTGAAATCAGTTGATGGATTCGTGTTTTCTGAAATGTATTTTGCCACTTCCTCGTTGTTGTGAATGTTAACATCTCCATCAACTACAATCATCATTTTAGTAAACATCATTTGTCCTGCTCCCCATAATGCATTCATTACTTTCAGCGCTTGTCCGGGATAATCTTTTTTTATTTTCACAATAACCAGATTATGAAATACGCCTTCAACAGGAAGTACCATATCAACAATTTCGGGAACCATAGTCATTTTAATCGGTGCAAGAAATATTCTCTCTGTGGCTTTTCCAATCCAGGCATCTTCCTGTGGTGGAATACCTACTATTGTTGCAGGATAGATAGCATCTTTTTTATGTGTAATACAGGTAATATGAAACTTAGGATAATAATCTGCCAATGAATAATAACCAGTATGATCTCCAAACGGCCCTTCTAAAATCATCTCTTCAGATGGGTCAATATATCCTTCAATTACAATATCTGCATCAGCAGGAACCTGCATGTCCTGAGTCAGGCATTGAACTAATGAAACACTTTTTTTTCTGATAAATCCAGCCAGTAAAAACTCATCAACACCATCAGGCAATGGTGCTGTAGCACAGTATGAATATGCCGGGTCGCCACCAAGTGTAACTACTACGGGCATTTTTTTATTGGCCTTTTTATACTCATTAAAATGTCTGGCACTAACTTTATGCCTGTGCCAGTGCATGGCAGTTAAGTCCTTTCCAAACACCTGCATTCTGTATAAACCAACATTACGAATGCCTGTATGCAAATCTTTTGTTTGTATCACAGGAAGAGTAAGAAACGGGCCACCATCTTCAGGCCAGCATTTTAGCACAGGAAATTTTGTTATATCAATATCGTTCATCACAACCTGTTGACATTCTCCACGACCAGAAATAACTTTTGGCATCCACGAAGCTATAGTGCTTAACTGTGGTAACATTTTCAATTTATCAATAAAACTACTTTTGGGAGCAGTCATATTTTTAAATAGTTGTTCAATTTCTTTTGCTACATCATCGAGATTTTCTACACCTAATGCCATAGCCATTCTCTTTTCAGTGCCCATGCTGTTGATGAGCAATGGAAAATAATAACCTGTATTTTCAAATAATAATGCAGGTCCATATTGTTTTGAAATACGATCGGTGATTTCTGTTATTTCAAGATGCGGGTTAACATATTCCTTTATTCGTACCAATTCGCCACTTTGCTCCAGAACCTGAATAAAATGTGCTAAGCTTTTATATGCCATGAAAAACAATGTATAATGAAGTGCAAAATTAGCAACATTGAATGATTTAAACAGTTATTGAAAACCCCTCATGATAATGTTTGATAGAATAGCTTAATTTTGCATGAATATCACACTATGACAGTTTATTTAATTCTTACTGCTGTAATCACTGCAGTAGTCGTTTACTTTATTGTTCAGCAAAAACTGAGCGCAGAAATCAGAAACATTAAACAATTGCTTTCTGAAAAGGAGATTGCTGTTGGCAGTATGGAAGTTTCTTTGCGTGAAGCAAAATCAAGAATTCTTGAAGCTGAAAATATGTTTTCGCAGGAACGTGATGCAATGTTGAAGTTGACGGCAGAGCATGCAACTTTAAATACAAAAAACGTTGATCTGCAGGGAAGACTAAATGAACAAAAGACTGAGCTGGAACAACTGCAACAACGTTTTAAAACAGAGTTTGAAAATTTGGCCAATAAAATCCTCGAAGAAAAAAGTGTTAAGTTTACTGAGCAGAACAGAATCAATCTTGACTTAGTATTGAACCCCTTGAAAGAAAAGATTAAAGATTTTGAAGACAAGGTTGAGAAGACTTATAAAACAGAATCTTCGGAGCGTATCTCGCTAAAAGAGCAGATAAAGAATTTACTTGATCTGAATAAACAACTTAGCAGTGAGGCAAACAATCTTGCCACAGCACTTAAAGGTGATAATAAAATGCAAGGCAATTGGGGCGAAATGGTTCTGGAAAAAATTTTGGAATCGTCAGGACTGATAAAGGAACATGAGTATAAAACACAGGTAGTCACCACCAATGTAGAGGGTGATAAAATTAAACCTGATGTGATGGTTTTTCTTCCGGAGCAGAAACATCTGATTATAGATTCAAAAGTTTCGTTACTTGCCTATAGCGAACTGGTAGCGACTGCTGATGAAACTCAGAGAGCAAAAGCAACTCAACTGCATGTACAGTCTGTAAAGAATCATATAAAGCTACTGAGTGATAAAAACTATCAGACAGCATCCGGCTACAATACACCTGACTTTGTGTTGTTATTTATGCCTATTGAGCCGGCATTTAGTATAGTCATGCAAGCCGACCCTGAAATTTATCAGTTTGCATGGGATAAAAAGATTGTGATTGTCAGTCCCACCACATTATTGGCGACCCTACGAACAGTTGCAAGTATCTGGAAACAGGAACGTCAGGTTAAAAATGCATTACTCATTGCCGAAGAAGGCGGAAAAATGTATGATAAACTAGTGCTGTTTATTAATGATATGATTTCGATCGGAAAGAAAATGGACGGAGCTAAAGAAGACTATGTTGAAGCAATGAAAAAGTTGACCGATGGATCGGGAAATCTTATTGGCAAAGCACAAAAGATGAAAGAACTTGGAGCTAAGGCGCAGAAAAACTTACCTCAGTCATTAATTGAAAGAGCAGGTGAATAAAGTTGGAGCAATCATACTTCTTTTTTTAGTGTCATGCAGTGGGCTTCACCGCGTAAGCAACAACGACCTGTCATGGATTTATAAAAACAGCAGATTGCAACAACCGAAATATCTTTTATACAACCATTCAAATGACAGCAGTACAATTTTTTTGAAACTGCCAGTTACAGCAATTAATTATAAGCAAGAAGATAAGAGTGATAAAAGCATTGAGCTAACATTGAAGATAATTGTTTTTCAAGCTTATGAAAGCAAAAAGTTAAACGATAGTATTTCTTATTCTTTTACCGTTCCCTACACTGATGATACTTCAGCATTTATTCTCAAATCATTTTACATAAAGAAACCAACCAACAGTTCATTGGTTGCATTACGTTTACTAGGTGACATCAACAATCTTTTTCAGGAAAGTTATATTGAAACCGACAGCAGTTTGCAGGGGATTAATTCTTTTTTGTTTTATAATGAATCAACTGACTATCCAAGTTTCAGTAACTTTATTTCAAACGGTAGTACAACAAAAATTCAAAATGCTAATTTCCAATTGCCATTGTGGGTAAGATGTTTTTACAGAAATTATCCTATAGCAGAGCCACCATTCAGCAGTAAACCTCCATTAGTTTTTAAGTATGCATCAGACAGTTCGTTTCAGTTGGTGAGTGATGCAGATAAGTTTTATAACCTGAACATAAACCGATATGGTATGTATCAGTTGCAATATGATACCTTGCTCAAATCAGGTGCTGCATTATTCAATTTCGGAGGTGAGTTTCCGGCAGTAACCACTATTGAACCCATGGTATCGGCTTTACGATACATTACCACACTCAATGAGTTTAACAAAATTCAACAAGAAGATGATAAAAAAGAAGCTGTTGATCAATTCTGGATTGATGTTTCAGGAAGCAAGGAGAGAGCAAGGTTTCTGATAAAAATATTTTATTCAAGAATGCAAAATGCCAATCGTTTTTTTACTTCATATCTCGAAGGATGGAAAACCGACAGGGGAATGATTTATTTAATTTTTGGTTCACCCAAAACTGTTTATCGTACCAGTGATACAGAATATTGGGATTATGGTTTTTTTAAAGGATATGGAAGTTTAAATTTCTCATTCAGGAAAATGGCTAACCCATTCACAAATAATGATTATGTACTTGTCCGTTCAGCAGCTTATGAGCCTGTTTGGTATATGGCTGTTGACCACTGGCGACAAGGTAGAATAATACAGAACAATGAGTAATGAAGAATTAATATACGGCACACGCGCTGTTATGGAAGCAGTGAATGCAGGAAAGGATATTGAAAAAATATTTATCCAAAAAGGTGTCAATAACAGCTTGGTAAATGAGCTAAGACAATTGCTTGCCAAGAATAATATTCCGTTTCAGGTGGTGCCCGATTTTAAACTAAACAAGCTTACAAAAGGAAATCATCAGGGTGTTGTTTGTGTTTTGTCATCAATAACCTATCATAAAACAGAGGATATTATTCCAATGATTTTTGAGAGAGGCGAAGTGCCACTTTTTTTAATGATAGATCGTGTAACAGATGTACGTAATGTTGGCGCTATGGCACGCACAGCAGCCTGTGCAGGTGTTCATGCGATTATAATTCCGGATCAAGGCTCAGCGCAACTGAATGCCGATGCTATTAAAACTTCTGCAGGTGCATTGCACAACATTCTTGTTTGCCGTGAAAATAATCTTAAACTTACCATTGAGTATCTGAAGGGCTCAGGAATTAAAATTGTAGCAGCAACAGAAAAAGCAAGCCAGCCTTATTTTACATCAGATTTGAAAGTGCCTTGTTGCATCATCATGGGTAGTGAAGATAGCGGCATTTCGCCTGAATATCTGAAGCGTGCTGACGAAAAAGTATTGATACCTATGAATAATGTGGTTCAATCGTTAAATGTTTCTGTTGCAGCCGGCATCATCCTTTTTGAAGCATATAGACAGCGAAACAATTGAAATACAGCTATCTTAATCTTTTAGTTTCATCAACAATTTTAACTTAAAAACTCCTTTAGTGATGTGCGGAAAACATATCCGTAAATTGTTTTATTTGCAACAATAGAAGATGGTGGAATAAATTAATTCCCGACACTAAATTTTTTTATGGATTTTCAAGCAACAAATAAGAAGAATTATCCGTCTGAAATTATTGAGATAAAACGGACAGGTAATGTATTTTTAATAGAAACTGCCAATTGTAGTTTAGAAGTACAGGTTTATTCATCAAGGATAATTCGTTTTCGTTATGGCATAGATTATTTATCACGTGATTTTTCCTACGCCAAAGCACCAGATTTTAATTTCACTGATACACCTGTTGAACTGATTGAAGATGATAAGCAGTTAGTGATTAAAACTTCTGAAGTTGTTTGCCACATTGAACGTGACACCATGAGTATTTCACTCTTTACTATTGATGGGCGATTGATCAATTGTGACGATGGCGGATTTCATTGGGAGCCTAATCCCGGCTATGGGGGGCATTATGTTTATTGCACAAAACAAATTCAACAGCATGAGAATTTTTTCGGACTTGGTGACAAAGCAACTTCTCAGAATTTAAGAGGGAAAAGATTTTTAAACTGGGGTACTGACACCTATGGATTCGCCAAAGAGCAAGATCCATTGTACAGAAACATTCCTTTTTATTTCGGATTACATCACAACATTTCATACGGCATATTTTTCGATAACAGCTTTCAGACATTTTTTGATTTCGGAAAAGAAAGTAACACACATGCTAGTTTCTGGGCAGAAGGTGGTCAGATGTGTTATTACTTTATTTATGCACCTACTTTGATGCAGGTTGCAGAAGAGTATTGTAAAATCACAGGACTTCCTGAATTACCTCCAAAATGGACTTTAGGATATCATCAAAGCAAGTGGAGTTATTATCCTGAAACTGTAGTTAAAGAACTGGCCGGGAATTTCCGCAGTAAGGCCATCCCCTGCGATGTCATCCATCTGGATATTGACTACATGAAAGGTTTCAGATGTTTTACCTGGGACCTTGAACGTTTTCCGGATCCAAAAAGGATGATTGCAGAATTGCGTGAACAAGGTTTTAAGATTATTGTAATCATTGATCCTGGGATTAAAAAAGATAAAGACTATTGGGTGTTTCAACAGGCACTTGAAAGAGATTATTTCTGTCGCAGACAGGACGGTGATTATATGGAAGGTAAAGTATGGCCCGGTGATTGTTATTTTCCCGATTTCACGCACCCCGATGTAAGAAAGTGGTGGAGTGGTTTGTATAAAGAACTCTTGGAGCAGGGTGTTAGTGGTGTTTGGAATGACATGAATGAACCTGCAGTTTTTGAAATTGCAACATTTCCTGATGATGTACGACACAATTATGATGGACTGAATGTAAGCCATCGCATGGGACATAATGTTTATGGTATGCAAATGGCACGCGCCACCTATGAAGGACTTAAACAATTTACTCCCGAAAAAAGACCTTTTGTTTTAACGCGTTCAGGATTTTCAGGTGTGCAGCGCTATGCAGCAGTGTGGACAGGAGACAATGTTGCATCTTGGGAGCATATATGGGTTGCCAACATGCAATGTCAACGACTGAGTATTTCCGGAATTTCTTTTTGTGGAACAGACATTGGTGGATTTATTGGTGAGCCTGATGGCGAATTGTTTGTTCGCTATATTCAAATGGCAATTTTCCATCCATTTTTCAGAGGCCATTCAAGCAGCGATCAGGGTGATAAAGAGCCTTGGGCTTTTGGTGCAGCTTACGAGGCACTTATCAGAAAATCAATTGAACTCCGATATCAGTTAATCCCTTACATATACACCACATTCTGGCAGTATGTAAACAAGGGAACACCCATGATAAGACCATTAGCTTTCCTTGCACAAGACGATGTTGAAACACACATGCGCATGGACGAGTTTGGTTTTGGAGATCAGATGCTTATTTGCCCAATCAATGTAAGTGCATCAAGTGGCAGGGCTGTATATCTGCCCAAAGGAAACTGGTATTACTATTGGAATGATAAACAATTCAAAGGGGGACATGAATATCATGTTGAAGCACCACTTGACCGCTTTCCACTCTTTGTTAAAGAAGGTGCAGTTATTCCGCATCAGCCTGTAATGCAAAATCTGGATGGTAGTCCTGCGCGTCAGATTACTTTACATGTTTACTATTCATCAAACAGAAATATCAGCTATTTCTATGAGGATGACGGAGAAAATTATTCATACAGGCAAGGAAATTTCTCAGTAAAAAAATTTACTGTATTTGGCAACAGAAGACAAATGAGAATAATTTGTGAGAAGTTTGGATCCTATAAACAGCAATATACAGAGTGTAGGATGGTTATTCATGG
>ERZ724526.1644-NODE-1644-length-11335-cov-5.237855_pt1 | contig 11335 bp, 7 predicted proteins | sample MGYA00376059_ERZ724526 | MGnify/ENA primary metagenome ERZ724526 (study PRJEB28724, sample SAMN07190883) | activated sludge metagenome | isolation source: activated sludge of sewage treatment plant in Hong Hong | place: Hong Kong | collected 2016-03-17 ... | reverse complement strand
AAGTAAACTGGAGTGAATTTGCACTTCGATTTCCACGAATCAGTAAACTGGTCGGCCAGATGGCGCCATACAGTTTCGGCGTATATTTCGTGCATGTACTGTTGCTTGATGTCTTGAAGAACGGCTATATCGGTGGCATCTACCTCTCCTACAAAATGTTCTTCAACCAGGCGATCCACCCCATCATCGGGTCCTTTATCCAGGCCTGTATTGTCGCTGCATTGTCTTTCGGCCTGATTGCCTTGTTGAGTAAAATTCCGGGCATGCGGCGCTGGCTGATGTAGATTTCCGGTATCATTCAACGCTTTGCCGTGCGAATACTTCTTTGTTGACTTCGTTTGATCGATCTCCGTCAGAGTTTCCTATTTTCGCCTGAAAGGAACATACCAGGGCTGCTATCTTTGCTGTTGTTCTGTTGAATCAACCTTGATCTTCCCATCATTACCCACCTGTCAACCGTTTCCCTACCATGCGAAAGCGTCTGTTATTACTCATCTCACTGACCGTTTTTTCTTCCGTATTCCAGTATTCCTGTTCAAAAGTTGTCAAGACCGAAGCCTATTACCAGGCAATAGCCAGATATGTCTATGCCTATACGAGCGGGGCCATCGGGCGCAACGATGCCATTCGGGTGCGTTTCATCGATCCGGCTGTCGGCGCCGACCAGATCGGGCAGAAAGTTGCCGCCGGTCTTTTTTCGGTATCCCCGTCCACCGGCGGAGATGCCGTATGGGAAGATGATCGCACGATAAGGCTCCAGCCGTCCGATCCCTTGCCTTATGGCAAACGCTTCAGCGGCACGGTGGCCCTCGGAAAAATATTTAAAGACGTACCCCGCGAAGCCAGGGTGTTTGAATTCTCGTTCAACGTCCGCGAACTGTCTTATGAAGTGATCACGGATGGCCTGCGTACGGAGAATCCTGCCGACCTCAAACGCCAGCAACTGGTCGGGCACATCCTGACAAGCGACCCGGTAGACAATACCGGTGTGGAAAAAATGCTGCGCGCCAGGCAAGGGAACAAGACCCTTTCCATCGGTTGGGTACACGGCGGCAATGGACTCACCCATGCGTTCTATGTCAATGAAGTGGAACGCGGCAACGTACGCTCCAAGGTAGAGTTAAGTTGGACCGGCGACCCGATTGATGTGGACAAGGATGGCAACGCCGAACAAATGGTGCCGGCGCTCGATGAGTTTGTTGTGCTCAGTGCCCGGGTTGCCCGCACGGAAGGCCAGGGCATAGTGCTCAACTTTTCCGATCCGGTCGCTCCGACCCAGGATTTGAACGGCCTGATCCGTATTGATGATTACAGCGGCACGCTCACCTTTGCCGTTGATGGCAATTTTGTTCGCGTATATCCGGGCGGGCGATTATCCGGAGACCGCAACCTGCGCGTCGAAGCCGGTATCAGGAATATTGCCGGCGCTGCAATGAAGGAACGCAGCGACTGGCCGGTTGTATTTGAAGACCTGAAGCCGGCAGTTCGCCTCGTTGGACGCGGCGTGATTATCCCGCAGGGCAACGGCGACGGGGTTATCTTTCCATTCGAGGCTGTGGGCCTGAATGCCGTGGATGTGGAGGTGTTTAAAATCTACAACTCCAATATCCTTCAGTACCTGCAGGTGAATGAGATGGAAGGCGACTACCAACTGGACCGTGTCGGCAAGATTGTGATGCAGAAAAAAATTACCCTGCGCGACCTCAATCCGGACGCCGATGCCCTTGCCTGGCGCCGCTACGCACTCGATCTCAAGGATATTGTGGCGCAGGATCCCGGCGCCATCTACCAGATCAGGCTGGCATTCCGGAGGGGCTATACTACCTATACCTGTGTCTCCGCCGATGATGGCGCTCCGCAGGCCGTACAAAACGGACCAGACCAACAGGAAGACGCTATGGCCCATGCCGGCAGCACCGATGAAAACGGCAACCTTGTCAGTATCATGGGCGATTACCGGGGCATTTATTTCTCCGGCGATTGGTACGACGACGAGAGCGACGGTTACAACTGGGGCAACCGGGACAACCCATGCATGCGGGAATACTACAACTACGAGCACTTTATCAAACGCAACGTATTTGTCAGCAATCTGGGCATCACCGCAAAAAAGGGAAATGACAATTCGCTGTTCGTGGCTGTAACGGATTTGCAGACCGCCGAACCGGTGAATGGCGCTGACATTCAACTGTATAGTTATCAGCTGCAGCCCATTGCAAAAATGCGGACCGATGTTACCGGCGCGGCGGTATTCGACGGGTTGCGCGAGGCACCTTTTGTTGCGGTGGCCAGCCAGGGCAATAACAAAGGTTATCTGCGCATGGCTGATGGCAATACCCTGTCGCTCAGCCGTTTCGACGTAGCGGGCGTAGAGGCGCAAAAAGGATTGAAGGGATATATTTATGGCGAACGCGGTGTCTGGCGTCCGGGTGATTCGCTCTTCCTGAATTTTGTGCTGGAAGATAATAAAGGCACCCTGCCCGCCGGCCACCCCGTAACACTCGAACTGTCGGATCCCCGCGGGGCCATGCAGTACCGTGCCGTGACCAGTAAAAGTGTTGGCGGCGTGTATGCGCTGCATTGTGCCACACGGCAGGAGGCGCCAACGGGCGACTGGACGGCCAAAGTTCAGGTTGGCGGCGCAACGTTTACCAAACAACTGAAAATTGAAACGGTAAAACCCAATCGACTGAAAATAAACCTGGATTTTGGGAAAAAGGAACTGACCGGCGCTGACAGGGACCTGAGCGGAAGACTCTCCGTCAACTGGTTGCATGGCGCTGTGGCGCGCGATCTTAAAGCGCGGGTAGAGTTACAGATGCAGGCAGCAAAGACCGAGTTCAAAAATTTTAAGGATTTTGCCTTCGACGATCCGGCGCGATCGTTCTACAGCGACCCACAGGTGTTGTTCGATGCGGGTATCGACAACAACGGACAGGCGTCCGTACCGCTCAAACTGGGCGAAAACAACACAGCCCCCGGCAAACTCATCGCCAACTTCAGGGTACGCGCCTTTGAAAAAAGCGGCGATTTCAGCACCGACAATTTTGCCCTGGATTATTTCCCGTACGACCGCTTTGTAGGCGTATTGATCCCGACCAACCGCTGGGGGTCGAAAGAGATCGACCGCAATGGCGGGGAGGTGCAATTTGTAGTGGTGGATAAAAACGGCAAGCCCCAGCCGAACAGGAAAATAGATGTCGGGCTGTACCGCTGCGACTGGCGCTGGTGGTGGGATGGCGATGCCAATTCCGATGTTGCCCAGTTCAATTCAGCCAACCATGTAAATGCCCTCGAAAAGGCCACCCTGACCACCGACGGTCGCGGTATGGTCACCTGGAAAGTGCGCCCGGGCACCTGGGGCCGCTTCCTGGTACGCGCCGTTGACCCGGAAGGCGGCCATGCGGGCGGCGACTTCTTCTGGAGCGGCTACCCCGACAACCTCGACGATATCAAAAGCCGGAATGCTGCTGCCATGCTGCCGTTTTCCATTGAAAAGGAGAAATACAGCACTGGCGAAGAGGTAATGCTGAAAGTGCCGGCAAGCGAGAACGGCCGTATTCTGCTGACCCTGGAAAACGGCACCCGCGTAGCCAAACACATGTGGTTCGACGCCAAAGCGGGCGATAACATGATAAAGTTCAAGGCCACGGAGGAAATGGCTCCTACGGTCTATGCGCACATCAGCCTGATCCAGCCACATGCTCAAACAAAAAATGACCTGCCTATCCGGATGTATGGCGTGATGCCGGTAAATGTGGAAAATCCACAAACACATCTTCAGCCACAACTGGAGATGCCGGATGTATTAAAACCCGGAGAACCGTTTACCGTCGGCGTGCGGGAACAATCCGGCAAAGCCTGCGCCTACACTATTGCCATCGTCGACGAGGGGCTGCTCGATCTTACGCGATTCAAAACCCCCGACCCCTGGAGTGTTTTTTATGCCCGGGAAGCGTTGGGTGTCAAGACCTGGGATGTATACGACTATGTGTTGGGTGCATACGGCGCCGAACTGGAGCGCATCCTCAGCGTCGGCGGCGACGGCATCAACCAGAAAGCCCGGAATGCTGCGCAGGTCAACCGTTTTAAGGCCGCTGTCGTCAACCTGGGGCCGTTTTTCCTGGAAAAAGGCAAGACGGCAAAGCACACGATCAAACTCGATAACTATGTCGGTTCTGTGCGGGCCATGCTCGTCTGTTCTGCTCCTGCGCCGGGCAGCAAAGGCGCATACGGCATGGCGGAAAAGACCTGTCCGGTGCGCAAACCGTTGATGATACTACCCACACTGCCCCGTGTGTTGGGACCCGGAGAGACCCTCCGCCTGCCGGTAGATGTATTTGCGATGGAAACCCAGGTGAAAAATGCGACAGTACGGGTACAGGAAAAATCCGGGCTCGTCTCCGTTCAAGGCGGGGCCACAAATACCCTGAATTTCAGTCAGCCCGGCGAACAAATGACCTATTTCGACCTGAAAGTAGGCGCCAGGACCGGCGTCGCGAAATTTACGATCACGGCACAGGGTGGGGGAGCATCTGCTTCGGAAGACATTGAACTGGTCATCCGCAACCCCAATCCCCTCGTTTCAGCAGTCTGGGAAGGCACCGTCGACCCGGGACAGGAATGGTCGCAGCAATTTGACCCATCGGCCTACTCCGATATAGCTTCAGCAGTACTGGAAGTCAGTGCTTTGCCTGCTATCAACCTGAGCAGGCACCTGGAATACCTGATCCAGTACCCGCATGGTTGTGTGGAGCAAACCACTTCTGCAGCATTTCCGCAACTTTATGTCGATCTGCTGACCCCGTTGTCTCAGAAGCAAAAGGATGATATTACCAGAAATGTAACGGCTGCCATTGATAAACTGCGCAGTTTTCAGCAAAACGGGGGCGGCTTTTCCTATTGGCCGGGCAGTCCCGACATAAATGATTGGGCCAGTTCTTACGCCGGGCATTTCCTGCTGGAGGCCAAAAACAAGGGATACGCCATTCCGGCGGGGATGCTGGAGCAATGGATGACCTATCAAACCCAGAGCAGCCGAAACTGGAACAGCCGTAACAGCGACTATTACGACAACGACCTTACGCAGGCTTACCGACTGTACACCCTGGCCCTGGCAGCCAGGCCGGATATTGCAGGTATGAACAGATTGCGCGAAAAAAAGGATATGTATGCACAATGTGCCTACCTGCTCGCTGCTGCCTATGCCAAAGCAGGCAAAGCAGAAGCTGCAAAAGAGATTATCGCCGGTAAATGGCGCGACGACTGGCATTACGACTGGGGCGGCTATACGTATGGCAGCGACCTGCGCGACAGGGCCCTGATTCTGGAGACCTATACGGCTCTCGGCGATGTCGGTCGCGCGCAATCCATGGCGGATTTTGTCTGTACCGAACTGGGTAAGGAGCAGGACTGGTACTGGAATACCCAAAGCCTGGCCACTTCGCTGCGCGCACTTTCCGCTTATGTGACGAAAAACTTCAGCGGAAAGGGCGGCGCTTTTGCCTACCGGATTGGCAATAACGCATATAAAAAAGGGGAAGGCAGCAAGCCGATCAATACGGTGGACCTCGACGGCGGAACAGCGGTATCTGTAAAAAACAGCGGCAAGGCCCGCCTGTTTACCCGCCTCATTGTCAACGGCCGGCCGGTAGTCGGCGACCAAAGCGCTTCAGCCAGCAATATTGTCATGGCAATCAGGTATACGGATACCAAAGGTAACCCGGTCGATATCAGCCGTCTGGCTCAAGGCACTGATTTTGTGGCAGAGGTGACGGTCAGGCGCAACAGCAGCTTTAAGTTTCCTTTCAACGAAATGGCACTGACCCAAGCCTTTCCTTCCGGCTGGGAAATCCTGAATGCACGGATGAGCGGCGTTTCCGGTGTGGTGAACAGCCCTGCGGATTATGTGGATGTGCGCGACGACCGGGTCTATACCTATTTCGACCTGCCACAGCCTTATAACGCGAACCAATCCGACACGAGGGTCTACCGGATTCAACTCAATGCGGCTTATGCCGGTCGATACTACTTGCCTACGGTGACCTGTGAGGCGATGTACGACAACCGGATACGGGCGAGTGCCCCGGGAAGGTGGGTGGAGGTGATATAAAAATAAAACGGCTGCCGGAGCACTCCCGGCGGCCGTTTTTTTCGCGATACTAAATGTAAAGGTGTCAAGGGGCTGGATTCACAGGTTTTGCAGCGGTTACGGGCTATCGGCGGGAGCCGGCTGCCAGAAAGGACGCAACTTTAGGAAGTGTGCGCACCAGAAACAGCGTTGCAAGCGTAACGTACACAATAAGCATGATGATAGGAGGAATTAAAAGATGTGTGATGAAGTATTGTAAATTACCCAACGAATATTTGGTGTTGGTCCCCAAAGGTGATAATTTTTTTTAAACTATTATATAAACACAGGAAAAGTTTTTGTTAAATCCTTGTTTGCAAAAAGTGTATCCGGCTTTCGCGCGCTTTGAAGTACTTTTGTGGCGGGTTTAAAGAAATCTGAATGCATTCGGTGGTGATTTAAACTGGAAAACAGCCTTATTTCGGCTGTTTTCGATGTATTTGTCCTGCGTTTGCACAATTTCTTTTTAGTCTTTTACGAATCGTCTATACTTTTCGGAATCTCATTCGTTACCCGTATTTAATTTCAAGCCAAAAAAAGTCACCGGAGTATGGTATTTAACAACATACTTGAAACCATTGGCAAAACCCCGCTCATTCGACTCAATTCAGTAGTCTCTCATATTCCTGCTACGGTATACGCTAAGATAGAAGCGTTTAATCCCGGGCTGAGCGCCAAAGACCGCATTGCCTTGCACATGATCGAACGCGCCGAACGTTTGGGCCAACTCAAACCCGGCGGCACTGTTGTGGATGCCACCAGTGGCAATACCGGCTTCAGTCTTGCCATGGTTTGTGCCATCAAAGGCTACAAATGCGTCCTCACTGTAACCAGCAAGATTTCAGAAGACAAACTCAACAATTTGCGCGCAATGGGCGCCGAAGTGATCATGTGCCCGCAGGATGCAGCACCCAACGACCCCAACTCGTATTACCGCCGTGCAGAGCAATTGGCCAAAGATATCCCTGGGGCTTATTACGTGAATCAGAATTTTAACCCCGACAATGCCGATGCGCACTACCTGTCGACAGGACCCGAAATTTGGGAACAAACCCAGGGACAGGTGACTTGCCTGATCGGCAGCGCCAGTACCGGCGGGACCCTCTGCGGTTCAGGGCGCTTCCTCCGCGAACAAAACCCGGATATGAAGGTCATCGCGGTAGATGCTTACGGCTCCGTATTAAAAAAATACCACGAGACGGGCGTTTACGATGAAAATGAAATTTATTCCTATCGTATCGAAGGTACCGGAAAGAATATCATACCTGCAAACGTTGATTTTGACCTGATCAACAAGTTTGTGAAAGTGACCGATCAGGATAGCGCCTTGCGCGCCCGCTCCATTGCAAGACAGGAAGGCATGCTGGTCGGTTATTCCAGCGGAGCCGCCCTTCAGTGCCTCGAGCAGATCAAGGATGAACTGACCAGGGATGATGTAGTCGTACTCATTTTTGCCGATCACGGCTGCAAATACGTCAGCAAGGTATTTAGCGATACATGGATGGAGACCCAGGGCTTTTTGCCGCAGAAAACTATGGTGGAAATCTGCTGATACACGGTCAACCATTGCCGGAAATGTTATTCCAGAACTGACATTCGTCTGAATATTCTTTTCGCCTGAACCCTAACCTTTGCGCTGTCAATCGCAACCCATACCACAGGACAAATTTTTCGCTCGGATGAAACTGCTCCCTATCGAACGCCGAACGGGTCTTACCCGTGAGGAGTTTATTGAAAACTATCTTAAACCCAAACGACCGGTGGTATTCACAGACCTTGCCAGGGACTGGGCTGCCACCACAAAATGGACTTTTGATTATTTTAAAAAGGAATACGGTCATCTGGAGGTGCCTATCGTTGGCCCCGATTTTCATAAACCCGGGCCGAACTACATGAAAAGCAACCTGACTATGAAGTTCGGCGATTACCTGGATATGATTCAAAAGGGCCCGACAGAGTACCGGATATTTCTTTGGAACATATTTGATTATGCCCGCGACCTGATCCATGATGTATCAAATCCAACCATTACGGATGGCTGGGTCGACAAATATCCCTTTATGTTCTTCGGTGGCGCCGGCGCAGTCACCAATCTGCACTACGACATCGACTGTTCCAACGTATTCCATACCCACTTTTGGACACGCAAGCATATTGTGTTGTTTGATCAGCAACAGAATCCATTTCTTTACCAGCATCCCTATACCGTGCAAAGCCATGTCAATCCGCTCCAGCCGGATTATGAGAAATATCCGGCGCTGGAAAAGGCCACCGGCTATGAGACGGTTCTGACCCATGGCGAAACAGTATTCATACCCGCTATGTGGTGGCATTACATTGTGTACGTAGATGGCGGCTACTCTATCAGCCTCCGTTCGCGCGACAACGTGCTGACACAGGCAAAAGGTTTGTGGAATATTACCCGCCATTTCGTCATCGACAAAGGTATGAATACCATTATGGGATCGAAGTGGAAAACCTGGAAAGAGGAACAGGCTGTAAAAAATGCAACAGCAGCGATGGCAACAGCCGGCTAGACCGTTTTCATCATTTATCATTCATCACTCATCATTCTAAAAAAGAATGGATCTATTCGACAGAATTCAGAAACAAGCCGGCCCGCTCGGTAAATACGCCGAGGTGGCCGAAGGTTACTATATGTTTCCCCAACTGGAAGGAGAACTGGGCAACCGCATGATATTCAAGGGAAAAGAGGTTGTATGCTGGAGCATCAACAACTATCTCGGGCTGGCCAACCATCCGGAAGTGCGTAAAACCGATGCGGAAGCCGCTGCCCGCTGGGGTCTGGCATATCCGATGGGCGCCCGTATGATGTCGGGAGAGACGAAACTGCACCAGAAACTGGAAACACAACTGGCAAATTACGTCGGCAAAGAAGCCGGATACCTGGTCAACTATGGCTATCAGGGTGTACTTTCTGCTATCGATACCCTGCTCTCCAGGCACGATGTGGCGGTGTACGATGCGGAAAGCCATGCCTGCATCGTGGATGCCATGCGTATGCACATGGGCAAGCGATTTGCCTACACGCACAACGATATCGGCAGTCTGGAAAAATGCCTGGAGCGCGCCAAACGCCTCACCGATGGTACCGAAGGCGGTATTCTTGTCATCACGGAAGGCGTATTCGGTATGCGCGGCGATCAGGGCAAACTGCGCGAGATCGTAACGCTGAAAGAAAAATACGGTTTCCGCCTGTTTATCGACGATGCACACGGGTTTGGCATGCTGGGTAAAACCGGCGCCGGCGCCGCTGAAGAGCAAGGTGTAACCGATGAAATAGACATATACTTCAGCACTTTTGCAAAAAGCATGGCGCTGATCGGAGGCTTCCTTGCGGGGCAATCGGATATTATCCGGTTTCTGAAATATAACATGCGTTCCCAGATTTTCGCCAAATCACTGCCCATGCCGTTGGTGGAAGGGCTGCTCAAGCGTTTCGAATTGCTGCGCGATCACCCCGAATACCGGGAAAAATTGTGGCATAATGTGCATATGCTACAGAGCGGTCTCAAGGCCCGAGGTTTTAATATCGGCGATACCAACACCTGCGTAACGCCGGTTTATATGAACGGCGAGGTCGAAGAGGCCATGGCCCTGGTAAAGGACATGCGGGAACATTATGGTGTGTTCTGTTCCATTGTGGCGTATCCGGTTATTCCCAAAGGCATGATCATCCTGCGCCTGATCCCGACAGCTGTACATACAGAAGAAGACATTCGCGTTACCCTCGATGCCTTTACTGCCGTGGGTGAAAAGTTGAAATCAGGCGCATACAAGAACTATGTTCCGGACCTAATGGTATAATTGCAGGGAAATAACGGGGCTGTATCATGAAACACCTGATCTTCCCTTTATGCATATTCGTTCTGTGCGGCGCCTGCAGTACGCTGCAACATACTCCCGGCAAGGATATCGATCCGTTGAAGGCAATTCTTCATGCACATTCCCCTGAGTTTGACAGCATTTTGTCTCACCCGGAGCAATACGAGGTGCAGATTATTTATACCCGTATAGATCGGGATGCGGCACAGCGGCCCCATTTTACCTCTTTTTACCACAATACCGATTCTGCACGGTACTTCTACCCGGCCAGTATGGTAAAAATGCCGCTGGCTTTGCTGGCCCTGGAGCAGATCAACCACCTGCGCGCAAGCGGTGAAAACCTGGACAGGGATACGCCATACGCTCTGGACTCCGTTCGGGCATATCAGCAACAGTATAAGTCTGACGCTTCCGCTCCCGGCGGCAAGCCATCTCTTGCGCAGGATATCCGGCAGATATTTACGGTGAGTGATAACCTGGCCTACAACCACCTCTTTGAGTTTCTCGGTCGGGCACATATCAATGAAACGCTCCGGAAAAAGGGTTACAACCATACTGGAATCGTCCATCGTTTCAATTATCCGGGTCGAGACAATCGCTATGCCAGCCCCATGGCGTTCTTTTCACCTGTAGACGAGAGTATGCTGTACCGCATACCGGAGCGCTTCGATTCCATTATCAGGCAGAACCCTCAATACGGCACCACCAAGGGTATCGGTTACTACAATGCAAAGGACAGTCTCGTTCGTACCCCGTTCGACCTGTCCGGCAAGAACTGGTTTGCGTTGACTGATATGGAAAAGATGCTGCGTGCCGTTCTGTTTCCGGAGGCCATGCCCCCTCAACTTCGTTTCGACCTGAACCCCGCCGATTACCGTTTTTTATGGCACTATATGGGCATCTTTCCCCGCGAGTGCGATTATCCCCGATACGATTCGACGTACTATGACGGATATGCCAAGTTTCTCCTTTTTGGCGATTCCAGGGCGCAATATGAAGGCTCTGTACGTTCGTTCAACAAAATAGGTGAAGCCTACGGCACCCTTACGGATGTGGCTTACATTGTTGATTTTAAAAACAAGGTGGAATTTGTATTGGCCGCTACAATCCTGTGCAACAGCGACGGTATTTTTAACGACGACAGGTATGATTATGATAGGGTAGGGGTCCCTTTTTTGGCCCGGCTCGGGCGGGCTGTATACGAGTATGAGTTGGGTCGGAAAAGAGCAGTGGAACCGGATCTCGGCCGTTTTTATGAGGCATTGAAATAGCCGATGCCTTTCAGGCCAAGTCGGTAGGGGCCCAAAAACCAAAACGCCCCTGTTGCGCGAGCAACAGAGGCGAAGGATAATTTGAGTT
>ERZ724526.1636-NODE-1636-length-11372-cov-4.716444_pt1 | contig 11372 bp, 6 predicted proteins | sample MGYA00376059_ERZ724526 | MGnify/ENA primary metagenome ERZ724526 (study PRJEB28724, sample SAMN07190883) | activated sludge metagenome | isolation source: activated sludge of sewage treatment plant in Hong Hong | place: Hong Kong | collected 2016-03-17 ... | reverse complement strand
GCCGCGCGTGCCAGCAGCGCACCCACGAGACTGGCCGCGATCGAGAAGATCAGACTCTCGGCCAGAAACTGGCGCACGATGTCGCCGCGTGTCGCGCCGAGCGACTGCCGCACCGCGATCTCCTTGTGCCGCGCCGTGAGTCGTCCGACAAACAACGACGCGACATTGGCGCACGCAATGAGCAACACAAACGCGACGGCGCCGAGCAGCGTGTAGAACGTCGGCCTCAGATTGCCGACGATCGAATCCACGTAGTCGCGCGCCACGCTTAGATTGTTTGCGTCCAACCGCGCGCCGAACTGCTGGCGATACTCGGCGTCAGCCTCGGCTCGGTGCTGCTGTTCCTGCTTGCCACTGCCAGCGGCAATGCCGATGCGCTGGCCAAACACTACTGGCTGCTGATCCTGCTCAACGGTTCGGTGGTCGCCTTGCTGCTCGGCATCATCGGCTGGCAGCTGCTGCGGCTGCGGCGACGGCTGCGCGCACGGGTGTTCGGTGCCAAGCTGGCGATGCGGCTGGTGCTGCTGTTCTCGCTGCTGACCATCCTGCCGGGCGCGCTGATCTACACCATCTCGGTGCAGTTTCTGACCAAGAGTATCGAAACCTGGTTCGACGTGCGCGTCGACAAGGCACTCGACCAGGGGCTCAACCTGGGCCGGCTGGCACTGCATAACGAATTGTCCGGGCTGGCACGCCGTGCCGGGCAGGCCAGCCACCGTCTGGCAATGGCGAGCAACGCCCGGCTCGACGCCGAGTTGCGCCAGACGCGCATGGATCTGGATCTGGAAGAAGCGACCCTGTTCAGCCGCAGCGGCCGTACCCTGCTGCACGCCGGGCCGCTGATGCGCCCGGCATTGCTGCTGGATGCGTCGATCCAGCGCGAGCTGCTCGACCTGCGTCATTACAACGCGATCGAATCGCTGCCGCAGGGCGGGCTGGCGCTGCGCGTGGTGGCGGAAATGCCGCTCGGCGACGAGGTGTATTACCTGCAACTGGTGCAGCTGGTGCCGAAAACCCTGTCCGAAGACGCCGAGTCGGTGGAGCGGGTACGTGGCGAGTACCAGCGCCTGTCGCTGTCGCGCGGCGGCTTGAAAGTCATTTACGGACTGACGCTGACGCTGTCGCTGCTGCTGGCGGTGTTGACCGGAATTGCCGCCGCCTTCCTGTTCTCGGAGCGCTTGTCGGAGCCGCTCAAGGTGCTGGCTGCCGGCACGCGTGCGGTAGCGCAGGGCGATTTCAGCCAGCGCCAGCCGGTGATGAGCCGCGACGAGCTGGGCATGCTGACGCTGTCGTTCAACCAGATGACGCACCAGCTGGCGGAAACCTCCGCCACCATGGAGAAACAGAAAACCCAGCTCGAAGCCGCGCGCGCCTATCTGGAAGGCGTGCTGGTGACACTGACCTCGGGCGTGCTGGCGCTGGACGAAAAGCTGCGGCTGCGCGCCGTGAATCCGAGCGCCAGCGAGATTCTCGGCTTCGATTTCGACCGCCTGCGCCACGTGCGGCTGCTGGCGTGGAAAGACGAGTTTCCGCAATTGCAGGCGCTGGCCGAGGGCATCATGGACGAATTCGGCGATCCGCACGTCCAGCAATGGCAGGCGCAACTGGAGGTGATCGGTGCTGCCGGCCCGCTGACGCTGCTGTTGCGCGGTGCGCGCTTGCAGACCGGCAGCGACAGCGGTTTCGTGGTGGTGTTCGACGATATTTCCGATCTGCTGCAGGCGCAGCGCGATGCGGCCTGGGGCGAGGTCGCCAAGCGCCTGGCGCACGAGATCAAGAACCCGCTGACGCCAATCCAGCTTTCGGCCGAGCGGCTGCAGCACCGGCTGACCGACAAGCTGGAAACCACCGATGCGGCAATGCTGACGCGTGCGACCAATACCATCGTCAATCAGGTGGCAGAGCTGAAAAAAATGGTCGATGCCTTCAAGGATTACGCGCGCTCGCCGAAGAGCGTGCTGCGTCCGCTCAATCTGAACGATCTGTTGCGTTGCATGCTGCCGCTGTACGAATCGAATCCGCAGGTAAACATCGATCTCGCCGCTGCGCCGTTGCCGGTGCTCGGCGACACCATGCTGCTGCGGCAGGTGGTGCACAATCTGCTGCAGAACGCACTGGACGCGGTGGGCAGCGACAGCCGGGCAGAAGTGCTGCTGCTCACCCGGCAGCACGGCAACAAGGCGCTGCTGGCAGTGCAGGACAGCGGGCCGGGTATTGCCGACGAGCTGCGCAAGCGCCTGTTCGAGCCGTATGTCACCACCAAGGCCAAAGGCACCGGGCTGGGGCTGGCGATCGTGAAAAAGATCGTTGAAGAGCATCACGGCGCAATCAGCATCCGCAACGTCGAGCCGCACGGGGCGCGGGTCGAGGTCGAGCTGCCATTATCTGCCACTGTTTCGGCCTCTGTGTAATACTGTCGGGCGTCGAAACGTCTTCGGCTCATTTCCTCAACCGAGAAAACTGCAATATGGCGGGCAACCAGATTCTGATCGTGGATGACGAAATCGGCATCCGTGAACTCCTCAACGAAATCCTGCAGGACGAAGGCTACAGCGTACGGCTGGCGGAAAACGCCGCCGAGGCACGGCGCCTGCGTGTGCAGCATCGCCCGGACCTGGTGCTGCTGGACATCTGGATGCCCGACACCGACGGCATCACCTTGCTCAAGGAATGGGCCAACAACGGCCAGCTGACCATGCCGGTGGTGATGATGTCCGGCCACGCCACCATCGACACCGCAGTCGAGGCCACGCGTATCGGTGCGGTGGATTTTCTGGAAAAGCCGATTGCGTTGCAGAAGCTGCTGGCGACGGTGCAAAAAGCGCTCAAGGCCGGCGTGGTGCAACTGCGGCCGGAGCTGAATCTGTCCAGTCTCGGGCGCGGTGCCGCGATTGTCGAGCTGAAAAAGCAGCTGGAGCGGGTGTTGCCGTTGAAAGCACCGGTGTTGCTGGTGGGCGAATCCGGCGCCGGATTCGAGGCGTGCGCACGGTTTTTCGTTGGTCCGGGGCAGCACTTCGTTGCGCCGGAAAGCCCGGAAAAGGCGCTCGACGCCCCGGCAGATCTGTTGCAGCAGGCCAGCAACGGCGTGCTGTTCCTGCGCGAAATCGGCAAGCTGCCGCCGCGGGCGCAACAGGGGCTGCTGCAGGTGCTGGGCAAGCTGGAAAAATTCAACATCCGCCTGATCGCCGCAATCGCACGCGCGCCGGCCGACATTTTCCAGGACAAGAATTACGATCAGGCGCTGTTTGCCGCACTATCCGGACTGCAGGTGATGTTGCCACCGCTGCGTGCGCATCGCGAGGATATTCCGGACCTGGCCAACCAGCTGCTGGCGCGGCAGATCGAAGAAAAGCGCACCAACCCGGTCAAGTTCGACATCGCTGCGCTGAATGCGCTGCGCAACCACGACTGGCCGGGCAATCTGGACCAGCTGCAGAACATCGTTGCCAGCCTGGCGCTGACCGCCGGCAGCGAGGACATCAGCGCGCACGATGTCAACCGGCTGCTGGCGCCGTACGTGGTGCGCCAGACCATCGGTGCCGCCGATGCGCTGGATCTGCCGCTGCGCGAAGCGCGCGACATTTTCGAGCGGCATTATTTCGAGCATCACATCAAGCTGGAAAACGGCAATATGAGTCGCGTGGCCGAGAAAGTCGGGCTGGAGCGCACCCATCTGTATCGCAAGCTGAAACAGCTCGGCATCCGCTTCTCGCGCCGCCAGCTGGAGGAATAGCACCGCCGCGCTTGCCGGGCGGGCGGCGCGCTGACTATGCTTACGGTTGTTGCCGCTTCTCATTTGCGCCGCCTGCAACGGTGTGTCGGCGCAGTCTCTCCTTCGTCATGGAGGTGCCGCATGTTCGTATCCCAATCCGATCCCGCCTGCCTGATCGCCGGTGAGGACAACTGCAACCGTTATCAGGATCTGCAAGCCAAGCTGGGGCAGACCTTCGATCCGTACGGCATTACCACCACGCTGCTGCGGGCGCAGCAGGCGTGGCGCGAGCATCCGCGCGAAGCCATGACGGCCGCGCGGCACCTGTCGCGCGAATGGCTGGCGCTGGTGCAGCATTCGTGGAAGCGCGCGCTGGGGCTACCGAGCGAGGACGTGGTGCCGACCCATCCGGAGGACACGCGCTTTGCCGATCCGGTGTGGACCGAAAGCCCCAGCTGGGACATCGTCAAGCAGTGGTATCTGCTCTACACCCACTGGCTGCAGGATCATCTGTACGCAACCCCCGGCCTGTCGGAGGCCGAGCGGCGGCGCGGTGCGTTCTGGATGCGTACGGTGCTGAATGCGCTGGCGCCGACCAATTTCCTGCTCACCAACCCGGTAGCGTTGCAGAAGCTGGTCGCCACCCATGGCGAAAGCCTGCGGCGTGGCATGGAGCTGTTGCTGCAGGATTTGCGCGACGGCGATATTTCGATGACTGACAAGCGCCCATTCAAGGTGGGCGAGAACCTCGGCACCACGCCGGGGCAGGTGGTATTCCGCAACCGGCTGCTGGAGGTGATCCAGTACACTCCGACCACCGACAAGGTACAGGCGGTGCCGATAGTGATCGTTGCGCCGTGGATCAACAAGTATTACATCCTCGATCTGACCGCCAAGAAAAGCCTGGTCAAATGGCTCACCGATCAGGGTTTCAGCGTGTTCATCACCAGCTGGAAAAACCCGGATGCGCAAATGAGCGCTGTCACCTTCGACGACTACGTCGTCGATGGCATCGACCAGATCGTCAAGGTTGCCGGCTCGGTCTGCAAATCGAAACAGGTGAATCTGGTCGGCTATTGCCTCGGCGGCACCGGGGTTGCGATCTACATGGCGTGGCTGGCGAAAAAGTTCACCAGGCCGGCAGACATGCCGGTGGCGAGCTGGACGCTGCTGACCACGCTGACCGACTTCGACAAGGCCGGCGATATCGAAGTCTTCATCGACGAGGGCGGGCTGCAGGCGATGGGGCAGATGATGGACCGCAAGGGCTATCTCGATGGCAAGGAAATGGCCAGCTCGTTCCGCATGCTGCGTTCGAACAGCCTGATCTGGCACTACTGGGTGCACAACTACCTGTATGGCGAAACGCCGCCGGCGTTCGATGTGCTGTTCTGGAACATGGATACCACGCGCATGCCGGCGGCGATGCACAAGTATTATCTGCGCGAATTCTATCTCAACAACCGGCTGATCGAGCCGGACGCACTGACCATCGGCGGTGAGAAAATCGATCTGAGCCAGATCAGGGTGCCGCTGTATGCGGTCGGCTGCGAGGAGGACCACATCGCGCCATGGAAACAGACATTCCGCATCTGCAATCTGGTACAGGGGCCGACCCGCTACACGCTATCCACCTCCGGGCATATCCTCGGCATCGTCAACCCGCCGGTCAATCCGCCCAAGCGCAGTTTCTGGAGCGGCGAGCCGCAGCGCAAGTGGGGGGCGGACGACTGGAAAGCGGCGCTGGAAAAACAGCCCGGCAGCTGGTGGGACAATTGGCGCGAATGGCTGTTGCCGCATTCCGGTGCACAGGTGGCGCCGCCGGCCGCCAGCCGCAGCTACCGCAAACTGGCCGCTGCGCCGGGGAATTACGTACTGGAGAAATAAGCCGCGATGTTTGCCTGGTTCAAAGCGTGGCGGCGCCAATTCGGCGCCGCCGTTGTATCCGATGGCGCCGGCGTTACTGCGCGCAAGCCGCATCACGGCGCCGACGGTTTTCGCAACAATTATCCGCACAGCCAGCCCGGCGGGCGCGATTTCTTCCGCTGGCGCTGGGATGCCTGGCGCAGCAAGCATCCCCGCCGGCCGGAGCACGGCTATAAATTGCCGCGCGCGCAGCCGCGGCTGGAATTCCTGCAGCAGAACCGCGAGCGCACCACAGTTACCTGGGTCGGCCATTCGACCATTCTGCTGCAACTGGGCGGGTTGAACATCCTTACCGATCCGGTGCTCGGTGCGCGCGCTTCACCGTTGCTGTTCGCCGGGCCGAAGCGTTTTTCCGCACCGGGGCTGACACTGGAGCAGTTGCCGCATATCGACCTGGTGCTGGTGTCGCACAATCACTACGACCATCTCGACGAATTCAGTGTGCGCCGGCTGCAGCGCCAGCCGGGCGGGGCGCCGCGCTTCGTTGTGCCGCTCGGCCTGCGCAACTGGTTCGTGCGCCGCGGCATGCATGACACGGTCGAACTGGATTGGTGGGATGCGCATGCCTTCAATGGGCTGGCTGTACATTTCGTACCGGCGCAGCACTGGAGCAGCCGCACGCTGGCCGACCGCAACCAGAGCCTGTGGGGTGGTTTTGTCGTCGATGGCGTCGATTTCCGTTTTTATTTTGCCGGCGACAGCGGCTATTCGAAGGATTTTCACGATATTGGCCAGCACTTTCCCGGTATCGATCTGGCGGCATTGCCGATCGGCGCCTACCAGCCGCGCTGGTTCATGCGCAGCCAGCATGTCGATCCGGCCGAGGCGGTGCAGGCCCTGCTCGATCTCGGCGCGGAACAGGCGTTCGCGATTCACTGGGGCTGCTTCGAGCTGACCGACGAGCCGCTCGACCAGCCGCCGCGCGATCTGGCGCTGGCGTTGAACGAGGCCGAGGTCGAGGCCGAGCGCTTTTTCGTCATGCGTATCGGCGAAACCCGCTGTTATTGATGCCATGCCGCAACGCCGCTCTGGGAGCGGTCTGCAGGACAGTGGATAAAGAAACGGCCCGCATTTGCGAGCCGTTGCGTGGTGGCGATCAGTGTGCCGCCAGCCAGTCGGTGAGCCAGCCGACCCGGTTCGGGTCGGTTCCGATCAGGCGTGTGGTCTTGCTCGCCTCGCTGCTGATCAGCAGGTGCATCTGCGTCGCATCGGCGGAATAACCGTGCCCGATCACGCTGCCGTCGTAGTCGGCCGAAACCAGATTGTAGCGGCCGACTTCAGCCGGCACCTTGCCGAGCGCACTGCCCGGCTGCGCCGTTGCCGCCGCTGCACTGTACAGCTCGCCGCCGCTCCACAGCCCCTGGGCATCGATAGTGACGTGCCGTGCCAGAATCAGGCGCGACGCCAGCGGTGTGGCAAACGCCGAGGTAAAGCTGTTGGCGGTGGTGTAGCCGACCCAGCGCGCATCCTTGTGGCTGACTTCGCCGCTGCCATCGACCTTGATCGAGCCGGCGCTGTAGCTGTGCACCGGGAAGCTGTCGCCGAGATTGTAGAACACCCGTCCCTGTGCCACCGCGAATGGCGCCAGATTGGCGCCGCTTTTCAGCAACCGGTCGCTGGCCGCGGGGTTGCGTGCGGTAACGTCGATTGCGCGGATTTCGGTGGCGTTGACCAGTTCGCTGGTGTAAATCAGCTGCCCGCCGGCAAAGCCGATTGCCGTTCCGACTCCGCTGGCAATGGTGGTTGCCGGGCTGCTGCCGCTTTCGCTGAAGCGGATGAAGCTGAGCATATCGTTCTCGTTCGCCAGGTAGTAGTGCTGCCCGGCCTGTGCGCCGATATATTGCAGATACGCCTGGCCGCCGCGCCGGGCGCGCACATTGCTGATTTCCGGCGACAGCTTGCCGCTTTCGTTGTCGATCACGTACAGCGTTTCGAAGTAACCCGGGGTGTTGCCGCCGGTAATGCGCAACACCGAATGCTTGCCGTCGGTGGCTTCCGAATCGATGCTCAGTTCGTCCATACCGTTGCGCCGCAGCAGCGTGGTGGCGTTGCCCATCCTGGCGTCGTAGCGCACCAGCTTGTCGTCGTCGAGCGCCAGATACCATTTGACCCGGTCGTTGCTACCGATGATGCCGGCGGCGAAGAAGGTGGTTTCGGAAATGGTTTCCGGTGCCTCGTTCGCCTGCATGCCGAAGCGGATACGCTTGTAGACGTCGTCGCGGTTGTCGCAACGCCCGTCCTTACCCGGCAGGTGATACTTGAGCTCGAACTGCTCCAGCGACGCGCGCAGCAGATGCGGCGTGGCTACTTCGCACAGCCGGTCGGCCTGCGCCTCGGCCGATACCTGTTGCGGTGCCGGCAGCTTGCTGCCGTGGCTGGTCAGACGGAAGAAATGCTTGCCGTTGACGTAGAGCAGGGCGCCGGTCTGGATGTTGTTGGCGCCGTGACTGCCGAAATTGGCGGTACTGAACAGCCAGTGCTCGTCCTGAAAGCTGTCCAGATAGCGCGAGCCGGCATTGTCGCTGGCCGCCAGCGTATCGACTGCCTGCGGCGCCTGTTGCGCGGCATTGCGATTGACTGCGTAAAGTGTCTGGCCACTCAGGTAGAAATCGTAGCTCACCGCGCCATCCGGGCGTACCGTGCTGCCGGCGGAGTGGCCGGTGCCCTGGTCGCAGCCCGTCAGGAGCGTGCCCAACAGCAGCACGGCGGCTATCGGCTTGAGTGTCATGCTGGTTCTCCGAAACTGTAGTAATAACCGTGTCGAATGATGTGGCGCGGATTATTCATGTAAATGGTATTTGTCGCAATGCAAAAAACGCTGCGAATGTCATAAATAGTGCCATTTAATCAATGCTGCACCGCAGTGCTATCCACTTTAGCACACCGGCCGGACGCTGCGCTGCGCCTGTTGCCGGATGGTCGGCAGCATGGTCGCCGGTGCAGCGGGGTGCCGGCTTGGCGTTTGCTGCGCAATCCCCTACAACACCAGATGAATACATGGCGATTGACTACTTACTAACTGGTAAGTATATTGGCCGTACAAGCTGGCGCTGCCGCCATTCATCGCGCTGGATTTCATCGAAAAAGTCTTGGAGGACATATGTCGCAATACCCGCACCTGCTGGCCCCGCTGGATCTCGGCTTTACCACCCTGCGCAACCGCGTGTTGATGGGCTCCATGCACACCGGCCTGGAAGAAGCGCCGAACGGTTATCACCGCATGGCCGAGTTCTATGCCGAGCGTGCGCGTGGCGGTGTCGGCCTGATCGTGACCGGCGGTATTGCGCCGAATGCGCAAGGTTTGGCAATGGCGGGGGGCTCCAAGCTCAGCACGCCGGAAGAAGCCGCGCACCATAAAGTGATCACCGACGCAGTGCACCGCGAAGGCGGCAAGATTGCGCTGCAGATTCTGCACACCGGTCGTTACGCGTTTTCGATGGATCTGGTGGCGCCGTCGCCGCTGCAGGCGCCGATCAATCCGTTCCAGCCGAAAGAATTGAGCGATGCAGACATCGAGCAGACCATCAACGATTACGCCAACTGCGCCGCGCTGGCACAAAGCGCCGGTTACGACGGTGTCGAGATCATGGGTTCGGAAGGCTACCTGATCAACCAGTTCATCGCCGCCAAGACCAATAAACGTACCGACCGCTGGGGCGGCAGCTACGAAAACCGCATCCAGTTCCCGATCGAAATCGTGCGCCGCACCCGCGAAAAAGTCGGCCCGAACTTCATCATCATTTACCGCCTGTCGATGCTGGACCTGGTCGATAACGGCTCCAACTACGAAGAAATCGTGCAGCTGGCGAAGGAAATCGAAAAGGCCGGCGCCACCATCATCAACACCGGTATCGGCTGGCACGAAGCACGCATCCCGACCATTGCCACTTCGGTGCCGCGTGCCGCGTTTACCTGGGTGACCCGCAAGCTGAAAGGTGTGGTCAACATTCCGCTGATCACCACCAACCGCATCAACACCCCGGAAGTGGCCGAGCAGGTGCTGGCCAGCGGCGATGCCGACATGGTGTCGATGGCGCGTCCGTTCCTGGCCGATGCGTTCTTCGTCAACAAGGCTGCCGCCGGCAAGGCCGACGAAATCAACACCTGCATCGGTTGTAACCAGGCCTGCCTGGACCACATCTTCCAGATGAAGATGACTTCCTGCCTGGTCAACCCGCGTGCCTGCCACGAAACCGAACTCAACTACCTCAAGACCGACGCGCCGAAGAAGCTGGCGGTGGTTGGCGCCGGCCCGGCCGGCATGTCGTTTGCCACCGTGGCTGCCGGTCGCGGTCACGACGTTACCCTGTTCGATGCCAGCAGCGAAATCGGCGGCCAGTTCAACGTCGCCAAGCAAGTGCCGGGCAAGGAAGAGTTCTACGAAACCATCCGTTATTTCGGCAAACAGATCGAGCTGAATGGCGTCAAGCTGCAGCTGAACAAACGTGTGGCCGTGCAAGACCTGATCGACGGCGGCTTTGACGAAGTGATCCTCGCCACCGGCATTGCCCCGCGCAAACTCGAGCTGCAGGGTATCGACCACCCGAAAGTCCTCAACTATCTCGACGTACTGCGCGACAAGAAGCCGGTCGGCAAGACTGTGGCAGTGATCGGCGCCGGCGGTATCGGCTTCGATACCTCGGAATACCTGACCCATCAAGGCACCAGCCCCAGCCTCGACGTCAACCTGTTCCTCAAGGAATGGGGTATCGACGGCAGCCTGCAGAACCGTGGTGGTCTGGCTGCGGAAGGCCCGCACAACCCGGAAACCCCGCGCAAGGTATTCCTGCTGCAGCGCAAGACCAGCAAGGTCGGCGACGGCCTGGGCAAAACCACCGGCTGGATTCACCGCACCAGCCTGAAAAACCGCAATGTCGAGATGATCTCCGGCGCCAGCTACGAGAAAATCGACGATGCAGGCCTGCACCTGACCATCGGCGGCAAACCGCAGGTATTGCCGGTGGATAACGTCATCATCTGCGCCGGCCAGGAGCCGCTGCGCGAACTGCAGGCCGGCCTGGAAGCCGCCGGCAAGAAAGTGCACCTGATCGGTGGCGCCGACGTCGCCGCCGAACTGGATGCCAAACGCGCCATCAACCAGGGCTCGCGTCTGGCTGCGGCAATCTGATATTCCTGGTCGGTTGTATTTGATCTGAACCAAGGGGGCCGGATGGCCCTCTTGGTTTTTCTGTGCCGCGTGCAACCGGTTTCCGCCTGGTGAGTATTCCGCTCACACCAGACTCACCGCCTTGATCTGCAGCCACACTGTCTGGCCGGCTCTGATCCCGAGTGTTTCGAACGAGCGCAGTGTGATGCGTGCCATTACCGGTGTGGTGCCGACGCGGCAGCGGATCAGTACGTGGCCGCTGTCGGCCTGTGGTGCGAACGATTCGATCTGTGCCGGCAGGCGGTTGAGTATGCTGGAATCGTCGTGTTGGCTCAGGGTGATGCTGACGTCGCGCGCGTGAATGCGCACCCGGGTCGGGTTGCCGACGTTCAGCTTGCCGGCCGGCAGCCACAGCTGGCCATTGGCAAATGCCAGCCGTGCCAGCCGGTAGCGGGCATCGATCTGCTCGACCTGCGCTGTCAGCACTACGCTCGATTCGTCGGCAAACGCCTGTGGCAGGTCGAGGCGCGACAGTGTGTCGGTCGGGGTACCGGCAGCGATTACCTGGCCGCGGTCGAGCAGCACCATGTAGTCGGCCAGGCGCACGACTTCTTCGATGGCGTGGCT
>ERZ724526.1631-NODE-1631-length-11384-cov-8.807220_pt1 | contig 11384 bp, 6 predicted proteins | sample MGYA00376059_ERZ724526 | MGnify/ENA primary metagenome ERZ724526 (study PRJEB28724, sample SAMN07190883) | activated sludge metagenome | isolation source: activated sludge of sewage treatment plant in Hong Hong | place: Hong Kong | collected 2016-03-17 ... | reverse complement strand
ATGTTAACAAAAATTTTATAATTATTTTTGTTCGCATTAATTAGGGGGCGATACACAACAACCAGGCAAAAATCCAAATATTGTATTGCGTCAGTATTAAATATATCGCACCGACCAAATATTATTTGGCAAAATATAATCTCAATAAAAAAACCTGGTTTTGTTTTTAAATTCTGAAAGAAATAATTACATTTACAGTACCAATAAGTACTAAAATGTTTCACCCGCAACATGAATGCTTTCATCTATTATATTGAAATGATTCTGCAGCTTGGTTGGCAGGATAGGAAAAACTGGTCATCTATAAAGCTTGTTAAAAACATTTATAGACATTTAAGAACGAGTGTTTTGGAGTAAACTAAATATTCATTTACATTTGAAAATACATAATTTCACTGAAATACAGTCTGTTATAAAAATATTAAGGAAACTAAATGAAAGAGAGGTAGTTGCGAATAAATATATATAATGATATTTAACTTTTTATTAATTTAAGATTACTTGCTTAAAAATGAAAATAATTATACGAAAAATAACATCAAGTAACAATGGTTGAAATGATATTTTTTCTATCACTTCATTTATCACATAGCCAAACCGATGTCAGGAATTATAACTAAAAAACTCGTAAATTAACCGTCAGAGATGTAAAATACAAAAAAGAGTCCACGATCACCCATCGAATAGGGAAAGCAGACCCTCACTCTCGCTAAAGAGGCTGCAAAGATAGGAATTTTTATTGTGACTACAGATCTGGTATTTTTTTAATATCAAATCCTTTAAAAATGATTACTAAAAAATTGATAATCAATCAAGTGAGAATTCATTTTCTCCTTTTTGGTGTTTTGTTATTTACACCAAAAATTTTTTCACAGGGAAATATCTGTGGCCTTGATGATCCAGGCGGAACACAAAGTTCAGAAATAACTGGATTTCAAGGCTTAAAATTTTTTGACCAAAGTAATGCTTGTAATGAACTCATTTTGAAGTGTAATTTCGTGTTTTTAACAAGAGATAATGGTACAGGAACATTCCAAAATAATAGCAGTGAGATATCAGATATGGTATCTGGGATGAATAACTTGTGGTCTTCTATTGTTGATCCGTCAAATTGTTCTCCCAATCAAGGATATCCGATTGACTCAAAACTAAGGTTAGATGTTTCATACGATTATATTTCTAATACAGATGCATTTTTATTACAGTAGAGCCGTTTCTTTGGGAACAGCATATGATAATACAACATTTTGTCCATATGATGTCGATGATGACAATAGTAGCACTTGGCCTGATTTAAATGAAGTAATTGATGATTACAATTCTTCTCATTCAAATTCTTTTAATTTCTTTTTTGTAGAAAACAATACATTGCTAACTTATTTGGAAAATGCTATTGCAGCAGGGGAGACTTCAAACCACATTCCCTGGAATGATCCTAATAATATAAATATATTTAGCGGGTGCTCAAAATTCGCATCCAGTTATAATAATGATGGTAATCAATTTATCATTATGGCAGATGTATATTCTGAATATTTAAAGAGAAAGCACTTTGGTTCAATATATTATCCGAACTTGCCAAACAATCCTTCGAATCAAACGATTTTATCTTGGCACTTAAATGATTTAGATAATTTAGCAAACCATGAATTAGGTCATTCAGTATTAAATCAAGGTCATACTTGCACCTGCCATAATTTAATGGTTGGTGGAGGGTGTACTCCTGGTTACGATCCAGGAGCTCAATATTTATCACCTGACCAATTAGAAAATCTGCACAAAACGTTAGCTACAACAAATAATCATAAATACGTCGACTGTAGTGAACTTACAGAAGTTTGTTCCGTTCAAGTTGTTTCAAATGAAACAATCGACCGACCATTTAGTGTCTATGGAGATTTAATAATAAAATCTGGGATAACCTTAACCGTAAATTCTCAAATTTATCTAAGCGAACGGTCGAGAATAATTGTGGAACCTAATGCTAAACTAGTAATCGATGGTGGTAAATTAACAAATGGATGTGGAAACACATGGGAAGGGATAGTTGTCTATGGGGGAAATACTGATTTCGATGTAAAGTTTACAAACAAAGCTGTAGTAGAAAATACTAGCAAAGCAGCTGTCTCCATGTTTGCCCCAGAGCCTTGGCCAGAAATACAGCAATGGGGCAATGGTATCATTCATGCAGATAACACTACTTTTAACAATACTAGAAGAATAGTTGAAATGATGGCTTGGAAGCCTTCATTCAATACCTCATACATTAGAAATTGTACACAAAATGGAGGAAAATGGAGTATTACAAATTGGAATTGTATAGGCGTAGAAGTGAAGGACAATGTCTTCAATAATATTGCAGATGTTTGTATTGGTACAGAAACAGGACAGTTCCTTATTGAAGGAAATGAATTTCATAGTGCAAAAAATGATATAGTTTTTGCTAATGTATCGCCAGGATTTGGGACAATAATCAAACAGAATGATTTTCTTGGGGAAAGTACCGGCATAAGAGCTATTGGAACTACAATTGCCCAAATCAAAATTGAAGAGAACCAATTTCTTACTGGAGAATTTGATATATTCATGGATGGGGTTAACAGTTATGAGATCAGAGACAATTATATTACTTCAGACTTTGGAGCAATTAGTATTGATAATGGTATTCACTCAAATGAGGTATTTGATAATAGGTTTACTGGGAATTTCATTGGTTTAGCACCTTTAGGAAGCAATATGGAGTATAATTTTTATCAAAATTGTTTTACAACATCCTTTTCAGATTCCTATATAGAAGGACAAATATCTGGAATTGTGTCTGCCGGAACTGTTGGAGCTGCAAACAATTGTTTTACCCATCTAGGTAATGTCAATAGTACTGTATTTGATATCACAGGCAATCCAGATCAATTAGACTATATTGAACCAATTGAGAGTGCCTTAAACTGTTTAGATGCAGTTAAAGCTCATCCAAATGTAACCAAAATTCAATTAAACGGTCCGTTTAATCCTTGTGAAACTAGTGGCACTGGTGAAACAATACCACCTCAATACAATCCATGTAATCCATTAAAATCAATTGAAGCAACAACTGATGCAATAAATTGGCTCAACGCAAAAATCATTGAAATTCAAAACAATCCAAACTTATCTTTCTGGCAAAAGAAGTGGTTTATTGCTATGTACAAAAGATGTTTACAAAGATTGACATGGATGAAATATGAACTTCTTTTGGCTGAAGGACTATATCCTGATGCAAGGGCATTTATGGCAAATGATAACAGAGATGAAGCAAAAACTGCAATATATGCATCTTATATTTATGAGCATAATTTGCCTGGTGCGGCCAATTATCTACAGAGTTTAGGGAGTACGAGTGAACCACTAGGTGATTTTAGAATCATCCAACAGATTAATCTTAATAGATTGCCATATGGTCCGTTTTATCAAGCAAGTAGTGAAGAATTGTCAACAGTGTTGGCAATAGCACAAAAAACACATCCATATGCAGGATATGCTAAAGCTCTATACTATCACCTCACAGGAGAACTACTTCAATCAGATTTGCCAGCTTTCTTCGATTTTCACTCAAATCCAAGAAGTGAAAGGAAAAAGGAAATTTCAACTAGCTTCTTTCCTAATCCATTTACTAATCAACTTACGATAAATTATAATGAAGAGAAAGAGGGAACAATTGTTGTAACAGATTTACTTGGAAAATCTATTTTTCAAGGTACCATTAGCCAAGATATGACAATATCTGCCAATGAATGGAAACAAGGCATTTACATAATTACTATACTGTCGAATAATGAAGTTTTGGTTCAAGAGAAAATAATCTTAATTAATTAACTCATCTCATAACAGATAGGAGATAAAATCTCCTATCTGTTTATTTAATACAATAAAAATGAAGAAATCATTATTCTTGTTTTTGATTTTATTATCTCAATCAATTTTTTCTCAAGGAACTTACTATAAATTATATTCAAATCAATTAAGAAATATAATCCAAGATATAGAAATTAATGAAAATCATATTATCGTTACAAGTTTGGGATTGTTAAAGGAAGATTCAAATCTCTATTCACTTATGACAAATTTGTCAAAAATTAATATGAAGGAAGGTTTTATAATAAAGACAGTTCCAAAGCCAAAGTTATTGCCTGATTATTTTGGCATGTATAGCTTCGACCGCTTAACAAAATTCGAAAATAATTTTATAGTCAGTGGCCATGAAATTAAAAAAGCTCAAGACACAAAGTTTTATATATTTAATTCTGATCTCGAAGACCAAAGAGAATTTAGCATTTTATCTGCGGATGCAATAACAATAGGCAATGAAGGTAATTTTGTAGATGACTCGATTCTTTACAGCTATGGTCTTTTACAAAAGGATGAAGTCATGTATGCTAATATTAAAAAATACGATCTTAGGACCAATACCATCAATTGGGATAAAATCTTCAAGAAAGGAAAACGACTAAATCAAATGTGGGATTTTCAAAAAACCCATGATGGCAATTTTATTTTCATCATGTATCACAAAGATGCTGATGCAGGATCGGGTTCAAATTCTGGATATCAAATAATTAAAATTGATGATGGAGGAAACATCTTAGATACATTTAACCATAGAGATTTAGGTGCAGACAAGCAGCGAATATTATCTAGTAAAGAAGGTGCTATTTATTATTCAACAGATGATAATCCATTTAATCCAATTATTCCTTCAAATGGGCGTATCAATAAACTCTCAGAAAACATGGACACCATTTTGTGGAGTGTGGAGCTGCCCTCCAACGCCATTACCGATGGGAATAGATATGAAATATATGATTATATCCAAGCCAACAATGGAGATATCATGGCATGTGGTAAAGTATGGCACATGCCAGGTGGTCCCTTGGTAGCAGGTCTCAATGCTACATGGAATGGCTTTGTAACTAGAATATCACAAAAAGGAGAACTCAAATGGGTAAGAATATACCGCCTACCAAATGAAAATCCTATACTTCCAAAAAAAGATTACGGCAAATTCAGACCAGGCCAAATTGATAAAATATTAGAAACAGAAGAAGGAACCTTTGTCCTTGGTGGCACCGCGTACTACAACAACACACAACTTGATGGATTGCTATTTGGAGATACATTATCTTTAATGTGGATAATGGTTGTAGATGAAAATGGGTGCATTGAGGGAGAGGAGTGTGCGGAGGTGGTGCATTTGCATGCAAAAAATGATGCAAAATTTAACATTGGCGACCAATGGACATATGAGGAAGAAGAACAAAATGGAGGAGGAAATGCTTCCATAAAATACGCAACTTTTGTTGTCACAGATTCAATGAAAGAAGAGGTACTAACTAAGTATGTGCTAAACGAAGAGGATACCTTTTATGTCCAGGATGATAAAATGTTCTTTTGGGATGAACATTACCAGGAATACATTATGTATTATGACTTTAATTCCACATCATCTTATGACATTAAATTTTATGATCCATTCAGGAAATCTGATGAAATAGCAACTGTTTTCATTGATTCCGTAAGCTACCGTCACTTTGGGAAAGATTCACTCAAGGCACAGCATATTCATGTACTCAATAGTGGTACCATTGAAGACTATCAGGAAATAATATATGAAGGGATAGGGGCAGAAAATTATGGGATAAAATTGGTTCTTGGTTGCGGCCTATGTGATTTTAATCCATATATCACAAAATTGAGATGTTTTAGCAGTGATATGATGACCTACTCATTTGTGGCCTATGCATGTGACAGTACATGGTTTACAACAGATACGAAAGAGATAGATGCTGAAAACATAAAGATATACCCTAACCCAACCACAAATTTGGTATGGATTGATGGTATTGATCAGGACATAGCGTATGAGTTACATTCAGCTACAGGTAAACTCATCCATAAAGGTTATACAAAAGACAAATCTGTATTTATTGAGGGCAACGGAATTTTTATTTTGAAGTTGAATGACAAAAATAATTGGATTAATAAAAGAGTAGTGAAGATAGAGTAACTCCTGAATATACAATAAATGAAAAACATGACGCCCTAAGACTGTAATCCAGTGGTTGGCTTTAAGCCGTGGTGGGAGGCATGGACTAAAACCTCCAATAGGTGGTCAATTATTCCCGGATTTGCCTGGTCAATTAGCGTGGATTAAACTGCTTGTGCTCATCATGAAAAAAATGAGTCGCATAAAAGTAAATAATTATTTACCTTTGTGTAATAAAATGTTCCGAATTTCTGAGATTGCTTAAAAAAGATGGTTGGTTTGTAGTTGGCTAAAATGGTTCACACATCAAATTGAACCATCCCACTAAGAAAGGGATCGTAATTTTCCCGAATCATGGAAGTGATGAACTTGGCAAAGGGTTGGAAATGAAATTAAGAAAAGTGGCACAAATTAGTAAATAATGAAAGTGAATAAATTTATTATCGAAAAAACCAAAACAGGTTACTCTGCCTATTGTTTTGACAAGCCAATATTTACAACAGGGCAAACAATTCATGAATTACAATTGAATGCTTTAGAAGCATCAAATCTGTATTTAAAAGAATTCGGAAAAACTATTACACTTGATTCCATTGAATTAGAACTTGATTTTAAGCAATTTTTTGATTTTTACAAGATTATCAACGCCAAACATTTGGCAAGGAGAATAGGTATGAATGAATCATTACTTTCACAATATGTCAATGGGATCAAAAAACCTTCAAAAAAACAAGTAAGCAGAAGTGTACAAGGGTTGCATGAAATAGGTAGAGAACTATTGGAATTAACGCTTGTTTGACTTAAATTCGCTCACTTACACATTACCTAAGATTGCTCCACTTATCCAAAAAGATAAAAAAGCGGCCCGGGCTTAACAAGGTTTAAACAATTCTTCTGTTTTTTTGCACATGCTATTTTACAACATCGCGAAATTAATCCCCAAACTGAACGACCCAATCTTATAGCCATCCCCTAGCCTAAAAATAGGCTGCGTCCGCAGGCACAACCTCCTTGACCCCAAAGCATGACACCTTTGTGCTATTTTGAAGAAGAAGGTAATACGAATCTATAAAAATATGAAAAGCAAAATATTATATCGTCAGACCATCGTAAAAGCCACAAAAACCAAATAAGATTTTACGATGCTAATTGCGCACAAAAAACCAGCGCATTATTTTTAGATTAAAAATGAAATAATTACATTTACAGTACCAAAAAGTACTAACATGGTGAACCCGCTACATGAATGTTTTCAGGAATTATATTGAAATGAGGATGGGGCTTGGATGGCTGGATAAGAAAATGTGGTCATTTCAAAGGCTTGGTATAATCTTTTATAGACCTTTAACTACTAATATTTTGGTGTTTGATAAATGTTTATTTACGTATAAAAATGGATGATTATACTAAAATTCAATTTATCAAACCATTTCAAGAGAAGATTATGGAAATAGGGGGAGTTACGAAAATATAAAGATATTGTAAATTCAGGTATCATTTACTCCCAGAATCAAGTTTTGAAAAGTTGTTTCATTGATAACCTTGTATTAGGTCCCTTAACATTTAATGAAGTTAAATCTTTTAAGGTAAAATATAAAATTGATAATCTCCATATTAAATCATTTAGTCCAAGAAGTAGATAATATAAAAATACGATGTGGTGTTTTCGCTTTGAGATTGGCCTCCTATCTAATAAATCAAATCATTAAGCTAAGTCAGTGTAAGTGACTTTTAAAAGCCTATCACAACCAGACAATGAAACTAAACAAATTCCTTTGGAGCAATTATAAAGAAACTGAACAAGGTAAAAAATCAATTGAAATTTTTACGAATGGTACAACAGTTGATATTTTAAGCAACTATTTCAAAAATGATATCAACAAAGACGCCATTGACTTCATTGACGACCTGACAGCGTTTTCTGTAAGCCCAAAACTGCCTTCAGCATTGACAATTGAAAGTGCTGAAAAATTGTTTGATGCAATTATTAAAAATGGATTTTCCTTAAAATTAGAAAATGAAGGTATAGAAGAATTCAAACCAGATGAAGGCAATTTTCTTCATATTATTCCTACCATTTCAACATGGCTATTCTTCAAGTATCCAGACTTTTTCAAACCCTATTTTTATAGAAGCAAGTTTCAACTGTTGACACAAATTGCAGACACATTTGGTTTTGAATTACCTGAGGTTCCGTTAAAAAGATACAAAGAAGAACGAATTAAATATTATTGGAAACTGTGTGAATTATTCCATATAATTCAGATAGAAAATGAAATGACAGCTTATGAATTTTGCGCCTTCTTATATGATTTCGCTCCAAAGTACATTCAGGAAAACCAATCAGTAGAAACAAACTTGCCACAAGCGACTCAAGTCTGGCTAGTGGGTGGAGACAAAAGTGGATACGATTTTGAATTTTTAGATAATTATAAAAATGGGAATACTTCGTTTTGGCAGGGTAATGTTGATACACAAAGAGGCGATATAATAATAATGTACTGTCTGGCACCCAGAAGTTATATTCATTCTATTTGGAGAGCAACAAAAAATGGAATTGCTGACCCATTTTTTCATTATTACAGCTCAATATACATCAGCGAAGGAATTAAAGTCAGCCCAATTTCAATACACGAGCTAAAAGCAGATGAGTATTTTAGTAAACACCCATTGGTTAGAAAAAATTTACAAGGTGTAAGTGGCTATTCATTTTCAAGTGAAGACTACAATCAACTTCTCGAATTACTGAAAAAGAAGGGAACAAATATAGATGCCTTACCTAAACTTTATAGTCCAACTTTTAATATAAATGACAAATTAGAAATTGAACGAGATGTAGAGATTTACTTGATAGAACCCCTATTAAAGGAACTAGGGTATACTGAAGACCATTGGGAAAGGCAACTTACAGTAAGAATGGGTAGAGGTGAACGAAACTTCCCCGACTATGCTTTTCTTACAAGTAAAGAAAAAAACTATGAAATTGCCAATATGCTTATTGAATCCAAATACTGGATAAAAAATAACAAAGAATTAGAGGAAACATTCAAACAAGTTTATTCCTATGGCTTACGACTTTCTGCTAAAATGTTAGTCATTGCAGATAAAAACGCAATCTGGATTTATGAAAAACAAAATGGAAGTTTTGACAGAACCATATTTGTTAAAAAATATTGGAAAGAACTTGAAATACCTGACGTATTTAATAACATAAAAAAACTGATCGGGCCAAAATAATACTGCCATTATTTTCTTAGTTTTCGTGGTACTCCATCCCATCCCAAATATAATGCACGTTTCTCCCCTTGTGAGTAGAATTAAGCTTTGTTTGCAAGCCTCCCTACCCCAAAAATTTTCCCTACCTTCACCCCCACAATTATACAACACCTCCATTTATGACGGAAGAATACAAAAGAATCCTCGAGGCGCAGCTTTGGAAGATGCCAATACGCTGAGGGGGAAAGATGATTGCCGATGAGTTTAGGGGATGAAATTACGGCCGACAGGCAGCGAGCAGCAAGGCCGACTTTGCCTTTGTGCAGCACATGATCTACCATTCGACATAAAGGCCATCGCCAAAGAAATCCACGATTTGGACGCCAAAATGACCCAAACCGACCAAGGATCGCCGGATTTTGCAAAGAATTGGGGATTTCGGCGCCTATTTAAAAATTGATTGAAGTACAAATACAAAATGCTATATTTGCACTTAAAACATTAAACGCAAATAAGAAAAATTATAATTGCACCCATGCAAATAAGAGATATCAAAGATTTTAAAGCGGGAAAGTGGGCCCAACAGCTTGAATACAAAAGTTTTATACCTACGTTTATCAACCAGCAATGGGTGCTTTCTGACGCAAAAAGTCAACTCTTATTAAGTGAGGCAGACAGGCTGCTGGGCAAACTCGATGCTTTTTCAACGCTCATACCCAATGTGGATTTTTTCATCAAGATGCACATTACCAAAGAAGCAACGGTGAGCAGTAAAATCGAGGGGACAAAAACCAGCTTTGAAGAGGCATTGATCAAGGAAGAAGATATCAACCCTGAAAAAAGAAACGATTGGCAGGAGGTACATAACTATATCAATGCTATCAACGAAGCCATTAAACAATTGGAAAAACTGCCTATTTCTAACCGACTCATCAAACAAACCCACAAAATATTATTGTCGGGTGTAAGAGGCAAGGAAAAACTACCCGGAGAATACCGCAAAAGTCAAAACTGGATTGGCAGCAGCCTGAAAGATGCCATTTTTGTCCCTCCTGCGCACGATGAAATCTACGCGTTGATGCAGGATTTGGAGCTGTTTGCCAATGCAGAATTAACAGACAATGGCATCCAGGTACCCCATTTGATCAAAATTGCGCTCATCCATTATCAGTTTGAGACAATCCACCCCTTCTTGGATGGAAATGGAAGAATGGGCCGATTGCTCATTACGCTCTACTTAATTGATAAAAAAATTTTACAATACCCAACTTTGTATTTATCCTATTATTTTGAAAAAAACAGAAGGAGCTACTATGATAAATTGATGGATGTAAGAGAAAAGAATGCCTTATCGGCGTGGCTTCAGTTTTTTCTGGAAGGGGTAATAGAAACAGCACAAGACAGCATTAAAACCTTTGAAAACATCATAGCCCTAAGAGACAAAATAGAAAGAGAGCTGCTCCCCGCCTTAGGCAAAAAGCAAATGGATGCCTTAGAGCTGATAAAATGTTTGTATCGCGAGCCCATTATGGATGGCAGCCAAATAGCAGAAAGAATGAACGTACATGCCAGCACTGCCAATCGCATGATTAACGACTTTGTAAATCTCGGCCTTCTGCGCGAACTCACCGGTTACAAACGCAACCGCATTTATATTTTTGAACCCTATGTAAAACTATTTTAAGATGACAAAACAAAAAACAAATACCAAGCCCCATCCAAAAACATCGCTGAAGGCGATGTACGTCTGTAACCCCCGGCAACGCCGGGGGTGGGTAAAGCAGTAGTATCTGTTTTGGCAATCGGCTACTGTACTGCCACCATCTGGAGATACCTACAAGCCGTTACTCTTTTCGAGCGAAATGTGGGTCAAAAACCATAGATTTCGCTCATAAACTATCACTTAGTGAGCGAAATGTGGGTCAAAATTTGCACATTTCGCTCGACAGCCGATGTTATGACTTACACAAAATCAACATGAACATAGGCTCTAAGCAGGAAATATAACGTTGGGGTCATGTGGCCACCAGCCAGTTTCAGAAAGCCTTGTTTTTGTTTTGATTCCCCCTACTTGCTAAAGGATCTCTTGAAATAAAAAACATCGCTGAAGGCGATGACCGTGTGTAACCCCCGGCAACGCCGGGGGTGG
>ERZ724526.1627-NODE-1627-length-11419-cov-4.751672_pt1 | contig 11419 bp, 6 predicted proteins | sample MGYA00376059_ERZ724526 | MGnify/ENA primary metagenome ERZ724526 (study PRJEB28724, sample SAMN07190883) | activated sludge metagenome | isolation source: activated sludge of sewage treatment plant in Hong Hong | place: Hong Kong | collected 2016-03-17 ... | reverse complement strand
GTTACTATTACCACGACCGCCGCTGCAGGACCGTTTCTGGTTACCTCCCCCAACGCAGTAGTGTCCTACAACCCCGGCTCCATGCAAACGGTCACCTGGAACGTTGCCAATACCACGGCCTCGCCCGTCAGTTGCGCCAATGTGGATATCCTGATCTCAACGGACGGGGGACAGTCGTTTACCGTGTTGCTCGCCAATACGCCGAACGACGGGGGGCAACTGGTGACGATGCCTAATGTGGTGTCCGACTTTTGCCGGATCATGGTGCGCTGCTCCAATAACTATTTTTACGACGTTTCGAACGTGAATTTCCAACTCGCGGTTCAACTTCCCGTTGAGTTGACGGATTTCAACGCAACACTGGAAGGACAATCGGTCGTACTACAGTGGGCGACTGCTTCCGAACAGGATAACGAAGGCTTTTTTGTGGAACGCAGCACTGATGGCGGTGTGGGCTTCAGGTCTGTCGGATGGGTGGCCGGTAAAGGAACTACAAGCGGGATGCAACACTATTCCTTTACCGATACAGAACTGCATCCCGGACAGGCACACTACTACCGTTTAAGGCAGGTCGACCGGGATGGCAGCATCCACTATTCCACTATCCGGGTGGTATATCCCGGGAAAAGTGCGGGCATTGCGGTATATCCAAATCCTGCTACGGGTTCGATCGGACTTACGCTGCCGGATGGCTGGTCGTATGATCAGGCACTGGTCAGGATATGGAATATGTCGGGAAAACTTGAAATGGAACGCTCCTGCGAATCAGGCGATCTCATTGATATTCAGGCGCTGCCGGCAGGGTTGTATCGACTTGAGTTGTCGGCTGACGGTGTTTCGCGTGATGCGGTTTTTGTGAAGCAGTGATGCGAATTTATAAAGTGGTTGCGGACAGGATTTACAAGTATTAATGGAGGAGCGGGAATGCCCTTCCAAATACTGCCAATACCTGTAAATCCTGTCCGACAGCCGACTAGGATACCAGTTTGGCGTCGAGTTCGATGGGAACTGCCGACAGCGCCTTGCTCACGGGGCAACCCGCTTTGGCAGCATTGGCCAGTTCGGCAAACTTTTCGGCATCGATGCCCGGAACGTTGGCTTCCAGGTGCAGGGTGATTTTTTCAAAACCCCAGCCACCGCCGCTGTTTTCCATGTCTATCGTAGCAGAACACCGCAGTTCTGTAGGCGGGAACCCGTCTCCACTGAGCCGGAAACTCAGCGCCATGATATAACAACCTGCGTGTGCGGCTGCAATAAGTTCTTCGGGGTTGGTGCCTGCTTTTCCGTCTTCATTCTGAAAGCGGAGTTTTGCGGAGTAAGGCGTGCCGGTCAGAACGCCCGAAGGGCCATCAAGTGTGCCGGAACCTTCAGCGCCGGTGCCTTGCCATACGGCAGATGCTGTGCGTTTAAAATGTGCCATAATTGTGTCTGTAGCAGTTGTTATGCAGTGATAAATAGGTGTATGATTAATGGGCAAAACAGGACAGGCGCAAAAAGGTTTCGACTCGGGTACCGCCGGCTCAGGTACCGCCGGGGTACCGCCGGCTTTAGCCGGCGCCGAATACCACCAGTCCCTCCAGGTTAAAACAAACACCCGCTAAAGTAGTGATTGAAACAGGCGCCGGCTTTAGTCCCGGTTGAAACAAGCGCCGGCTCAGGTACCGCCGGCTAAACCGTGATTAGAGCAAACGCCGGCTAAAGCCGGCGGTACCAAGCCGATATGCTTTCATCCTGACCTTCTTTTCCCTTCCGGTCGTCGTAAAATCTTCCCAGGCTAATTGTACACCGGGCAGGTCTTCCAGTTGCGGGCGTTTGTGCGGGGTGATCACCACCAGCATTGGAGCGGCCTGCAGGAGATTCCAGGTCAGCGAAAAAAGGTCTTTCAATGGGCAGAGGTGTAGGGCAAACGAACTGATAATAAGGGAGTAACTCCCGAACGATGCGCCTTTGACGATATCCCTGAACGAAAACTGCAGGCATGGGCGCCCCGTTTGGCGTTCGTACAAGGCATGGGTAAAAGGGTCGCAACCGGTGATGTTTTGTATGCCGGATGCCTGAAGCACCTGCGTCACTTCACCGCCACCCGCTGCAAAGTCGAGCACCGGGCCGGAGCAGTCAAAACGCGTCAGGTTGCGTTTGATCAAATCCTGTATTTCCCGGAAATGCGGGTTTTGATAATCCTGTGCATGCTCGCGGTAATACCCCTCGGCGCCGTGTTCATCATATAAGGGTCGGATGGCCTTCACGGTCAGTTGTTTATTTGTTCGCGCTCCCGCAGGCGTTTGCCAAGCAGCCGCTCCAGACTGTCCGTCTCCATTCTGTAGATCGGGTCGTCGAAGGGGGTGTCGTATCCTTTGGTTTTGTTTTTTCCGAACACCTTGAGTTTTACCGTGGTATAGCGCTTGGGGTTCAGGCGAAGGTCCTGAATGAGCAACTGGGTGTGGCGCAGGGTACGTTCAAGGTCTTCCGCCAACTGCTCGTCGTTCAGCAGTTTGCCGGCAATACCCTTGCCCTTTACCAGGTTTTGCGCCAGGGTATCGACCCTGGACATGGTGCGTCCGGCGGCATTTACCGTGGTGCGCAGGTTGGCTATATTTGCCGTAAGGGTGTCCAGCGCCACCCTTGCCTTTTCGGAACTTTTGTCGAGACCGGCATTTTTGAGTTGGCTGGTCAGCGTGTCCAGGTTGCTCAGAATATGACTGATTTCGTCCTTGTTGGCATTGAGCGACTGGGAAAAACCGGCGGCATTTTCGACCGTCATTGCCAGGCTGCTGGTAGTGGCGTCGAGTAGTCGATTAATTTTTGCGGTAAGCAACTCGATGTTTTTCAGCGAGTTATCCAGCGCTACCAGCGAACCGGCCATGCTTTCAGGATTGGCCCGGGCCAATGAGTCCATATTGATGGCGAGCCCTTTGCGCAGGCGCTCGGTATACAGGTCCAACTCGCCCGGGGCGATCATGCCTGCCAGAAAAGATCGGGAACCACTGCTCAGGTAATCGCCGCTTTGGGCGCAGTCGTCTCCATCACAGGCGTGGTTGAACACCAGTTCGACGGCACGCCCTCCCATAAAAGTGGGGCTGGTTATAGTGGCTACGGCATCCTTTGGAATGTCGAAGCCCCGCTCGATATTGAGCACCACTATGATGGTGCGGTCGTCGGCCTTATCGATATAAATGTCCTTCACCATACCCACCTGCAAGCCCCTTATAAAGACGGGCGCGGAGGTATTGAGTTCCTGAACGTTGTCGTATTTTACGTAAAAGGTCTTGGAGGTGGTCAGTATGTTGATGCCTTTCAGGAATTTATAGCCCCAGATGCCAAGGGCTACGGCCGATATGGCAAGCAGGGCGACTTTTACTTCGTTGCTGAGTTTAAACATTTGTTGTAGATGGTATGGCTGTACGGTTGCTGAATGGAGTTTTTCGTCATTTGCCGCTTGTGGCGACGATCGCAGCCGTTTTGAAACCGAGGTTTTTGATTTCCGGCAACATTTTTTCCGCTTCTGCGCGCGAGTCATAGTTGCCGGTAAAATAATGGTACTGGTCTTCTATCTTTTCTTCTTTAATGTCGCCGATCAACCCCAGTTGCCCGGCGTTCCGGTCCATTCTGATAGGCCAGGAAAGCAGAAAAATTCGGTACGTTTCCTTCCGGGTATTGTTTTTTCCCGTGGTCGTATTGGATACGGGTACGGATTGTTTTTTAGCCGTATCAGCGACTTTATTCGCTTGTTTTTCCACTTTTACCGGAGCCTGCACAGTGGCCGGACGGCTGTTCACGGAAGTGCCGGTGGAGCCGCCTTTTGCCACCATGGAGGGCGAGTTGGCAGTCTTTTTATCGTCGGAACGCGTTTTGGACGCCGTAGCGCCGCCTTCCATTTTAATTTTATAGGCTTCAAAGGCTTCAAAGATGGCAGTGGCCATTTGCTCGCGCCCGGTTTCAGAGGCTATGAAATCTTCCTCGGTCCGGTTGGTCAGATAACCCGTTTCGATGAGTACGGCCGGCATGGCTGTTTCGCGCAGCACGAGAAATCCGGCTTGCTTCACACCCCGGTCATTTCTGAAAGCCGTGGTTTTTGCCTGTTGTTGCACCAGGCTGGCAAAAAGGATGCTTTGCTCCAGGTATGCGCTCTGCCAGACACTGCCCAGAATATGCGCTTCCGGACTGTTGGGATCGTACCCCTCGTAATTTTTTTCGTAGTTTTCTTCCAGGTAAATAGAGGCGTTTTCCCGTTTAGCCACCTCGAGGTTGTGGGAGGCGGTATGCAGGCCCATGACGTAGGTTTCGGCGCCCTTGACGCTCGATACGCTGATGGAATTGCAATGCACGCTGATAAAGAGATCGGCGTTATTGCGGTTGGCAATGGCTGCGCGTTCGTTCAACTCGATAAAAACATCCGAGTCGCGCGTGTAGATCACCTGCACATCTGGGTAGGCGTTCTTAATCAAATCGCCCAGTTTGAGCACAATAGCGAGCGCATTGTCCTTTTCCCTCGACGATGCGCCGATGCATCCCGGATCTTTGCCGCCGTGGCCTGCATCGAGCACGATTTTTTTGATGAGATAGGCAGAACCGGGTGGTTGCGAGATGTCCGGCGACTTATTGTTGTCAGTGTAGCAGGATTCTCTACTTTTGCCGGCCGGGGCGTGTTCGCACCGTCCTGACCCTTCCGCACAGGTCGGGTGGAGGTTAAAGTTTTGTAAAATAAGCCACGCGGCAGACAGCAACAGCGTTCGTAAGGCAAATTTTAGTCTCATAGATCAATTTTGGGCATCCGGCATACCGGATCAATTTGGGTAACTATAACGTACAACTCTCAAAAGGCTTCATCCCGAACCCTGTTATTGTGAGAAAATTGTTGGGCAAATATCGTCTTTTATTCCGAATCGCAGCCCTGCTTGTGTGTGCAAATGCATCGGCACAGGTTCCGCTGGATACGATTCCGCCGGCAGAGGCAGCGCGGGATACGTCTCTGCAGGCACAGCCGGACTCGACGATCGTAGATATGAGGGGGATAAAACTGTCCAATGAGTCTTTTGACGACGTGGTGGAATACGGTTCCCGGGATTCGATGTGGTTCGACGTAAAAAACAAACAATTGCACCTGTACGGCGAGGCCTCCGTCAAATACACGTCGCTCAGCATCAAGGCCGGCTATATTTTGCTGGATTATGCGAAAAACGAGATATCGGCCGAGCCGATAGCCGACAGTACCGGCAACAAGGTCGGGCTGCCCGATTTTCAGGACGGCGAACAAAACTTCACCGCCTCGCGCCTGCGCTACAATTTCAAGACAAAAAAAGGCGTGATCTACGAGGCGCGCACCAAACAGGAAGATATGTATGTGCTGGGCTCCAAGGCAAAATTTGTCGGAGCCGCCGATGCCGACACCTCGCGGTCGCGCAACACCATCTACAACCAGGACGCCCTGCTGACTACCTGCGACAACGATCATCCGCACTTTGGTATCCGCACAAAAAAATTGAAAGTCATCCCCGACAAACTCGTGGTGACGGGTTTTTCCGTACTGGAAATCGGCGGCATACCGACACCGCTGGTGTTGCCCTTCGGCTTTTACCCGATCACCAAAACGCGCAAGGCGGGCCTGATCATACCCAAAGACTTCGAATTTGCCGATGCGGAGGGTCTGGGTATCAAGGACTTCGGTTGGTACCAGCCCATTTCGGAGCATATTGATGCGACGGTGTTGTTCAATGCCTACACCAGCGGCTCCTGGGGCATTTCGGGTAATGCGCGGTACAGCAAACGCTACGGATACCTCGGCGATTTCCGCATTCGCTACAACAATCGCGTCTCGGAAGACCAGATGGCGCAAAAGATATCCGCCAAGTCGTTCGGCATTACCTGGACCCATAACCAGGATAGCAAGGCACATCCCACGCGGCGGTTCGGCGGCTCGGTGAACATCGAGACCAACCGCGACCAGAACCGCAACCGGAACGATTTCCAGAGCGTGTTCCGCAATACCTTGAACTCCAACCTGAACTATTCCCAGTCGTTCCCGGGTAAACCCTTCGCCCTCAACGCCGGCCTTTCGCACTCCCAAAATACCCAGACGCGCATCATGGACATCAGTCTGCCGAACGTGACGTTCACGATGCAGCGTATTTTCCCGTTCAAGCGCAAGGAGGCGCTGGGCAAGGAACGCTGGTACGAAAAGATTTCGCTGACCTACAATTCCAAACTGCAGAACAACTTCCGGACGGTAGATACACTGCTGTTCTCCCGCCAGACCCTGGAGAGCGCCAAAATGGGTATTCAGCACAATGCCAGCACAGATTTCACCTTTAAAATTTTCAAATACATCAACGTAGCGCCCCGGCTCGATTTTGAAGAAAACTGGTATCCGTACACCATTGAAAAGAAACTGCTCAACGAGACCCGGTATGTGTACGACACCATTCAGGACGGCGATCAGATGTTGATAGTCGTCGACAGTGTGAAAACGCAATTCGGCATCGATACGACCGTGCGCCACTGGGGATTCAACAGTTATCGCCGCTACAATGCGGGTATTTCTGCCAATACGGCCCTGTTTTTTACCAAACAATTCAGAAGGGGCTGGTTGCGCGGGTTCCGTCATACCATGAAACCCTCGGTAGGACTTGGCTTCGGCCCCGATTTTTCCAATGCGCCGTACCGCAATTATTACCGGACGGTCGAAACCGATCTCAGGCCCGCGTTTAACGATACCCTGAGTTATACGATTTTTGACGATGCCGTTTTCGGGCGCCCGCCGAGTATTCCGGGGCGGCGCGACATTATTGTCAACTACAGCCTGCTCAACGTCCTGGAATTCAAGTTTCACTCGGCCAAACGCGACACGGTTCTCAAAAAACGCATTTTCGACGGACTTACCTTCAGCGGAAACTACAATATCACCGCCGATTCGCTGAACTGGAGCGAGATCAGCACCGGCGGCCTGTTCCGTTTCTTCAAAGGTGTGGTCAACCTGACCTGGAACGCGCGCTTCGACCCATATGTCGCAGATGCAAAAGGCCGGCGGGTCGACCGTACGGTGCTCCGTGAACGCGGGAAACTCTGGCGCACCACCGGCTTCGGTTTTCAGATCAATACCGTGTTCTCGATCAAACAGTTGCGCGATATTTTTTCGGGAAAAGAAGTGGAGGAGGCTACCGGAAGACCCGTAAACCGACCCACGGTGAAAGACGATCTGCTGGGCTGGTTCGACGATTTCAGGGTGAACCACAGCATTTCCTTCAACCGGCAGTTGATCCCCACCGGGTTCGGCACCGAACGCGATACTTTCGTGATCGGCCGCAACAACGTCAGCCTTGCAGGGCGCATACCGCTGTCCTCCAAATGGTCGATCAACGTCAGCAATATCGCCTACGATTTTCAAAGCAAACAACTGGTTTACCCCGATCTCGGGTTCACCCGCGACCTGCATTGCTGGGAACTCAGCATGAGCTGGCAGCCGGTACGCGGCACCTATCTTTTCACGATCAATGTGAAACCGGGCACCCTCGACTTCCTGAAAATACCCTACCGGAAAAATAATTTTGATGCGCGGTTGTAGGTTAAGGCCCACGGGAATTCTGCCAACGCCACGCCGGCCGGCCTTGCTACTCCTTTACACGCTCCAGTCAATGCCTGTTTTCCCTTGTTTTTCCAGTATCTCATTGGTGTGGGAAAAATGCCGGCAGCCGCGGAAGGCATCGCCGGCGAGCGGCGAAGGGTGTGCCGATTCGAGCACATAGTGTTTGGTCTGGTCGATCAGCGGCTTTTTACCTTTCGCAAAATTGCCCCAGAGCAGGAACACCACCCCCTCTTTTTGGTCCGAAATATGGCGTATCACGGCGTCGGTAAACGTTTGCCAGCCGATCTTCTGGTGTGAGGCGGGTTGCCGGGCTTCCACGGTGAGCATGGCATTGAGCAATAGCACACCCTGTTCGGCCCAATGGGTCAGGTCGCCATGAGCGGGAATGGGCAGCCCGAGGTCGCTGTTGATCTCCTTGTAGATATTGACCAGCGAAGGGGGAATCTTCACGCCTTTGGGCACCGAAAAGCACAGGCCCATCGCCTCTCCCGGGTTGTGGTAGGGGTCCTGACCGAGAATGACCACCTTCACAGCATCGAACGGCGTTTTGTTGAAAGCGTTGAAAATCAGTGGCCCCGGGGGATAAATAGTGTTGCCGGCCTGTTTGGCGGCTACCAGGAAAGATTTGATCGCAGCGAAGTAAGGCTGATTAAATTCATCGGCAAGCACTGCTTTCCAGCCCGGTTCGATCTGTACATTTGCGGCAGGGGGAGTGGGTTCCATGGCACAGGTTGTTTCAGTCGTGAGTCTTTGGCCGCCGGGAGCGGGAAGGGCTCCGGGATGCGACCTGTTTGGCACACAAGGTAAAACGCCCGCCGGAACTTTCCTGCCCGCCCTGCAGGTTGGGTTACCGAAAGTTGTTATTTTTGCGGCATTGTATTCGTTTGGTCCCGTAGCTCAACGGATAGAGCAACAGCCTTCTAAGCTGTAGGTTACTGGTTCGAGCCCAGTCGGGATCACTAAGCACCCCGGTTTTTTCCTGTTGGAAGGGACCGGGGTTTTTTGTTTTCCTTTTTGTCATCCTCGCAGGGGATCTACCCATGCCCCATTCTTCGCATGTCCCACAATACGCCCTTTTTGTCATCCCTTTTTGTCATCCTCGAAGAGGATCTACCCGTGCCCACCTTCTTCGCATGCCCCACAATACGCCCTTTTTGTCATCCCTTTTTTTGTCATCCTCGAAGGGGATCTACCCATGCCCACATTATTCGAATCCCTCAAAGGGAGAATTGAACCCCAAAGAAGGACTAAACGTATCGTGGGGCATGCGAAGAGCGGGTGTTGGGTAGGTCCCCTGCGGGGATGACAAAAAGGGCGTATTGTGGGACATGCGCAAAATGGGTGTTGGGTAGATACCATACGGGGATGACAAAAGGGGCGTATCGTGGAGCATACGAAGAGCGGGTGTTGGGTAGATCCCCTTCGAGGATGACAAAAAAAGGGATGACAAAAAAGGCGATACCCCCCCTCACTTTGCCCTCAACAAGATACTTTCTCCCATTGTGAGTCCCCTGCCCAGCACAAGTTCGGCGGCGGCGGCAAGTTTTTTGTTGCGGATGCCGTTTTTTGCAAAGGATTGAAGATCAGTCCAGATCACTTCCCCAAGGGTATCGGCGCGGTTTTTTTCGTCGGGCAGGTCCTTGATGGCCTGGTACTCCGAGGCTGCCTTTTCCCAGTCGCCTGTGAGCAGGTAGCCGTGGGCCAGGTTTATGCGCACCTGATTTTCCCGCAACAAAGGATAGGCTTCCAGCGCGGCGGGAATGGCACGCCCCGGCTTCCTGGTGAAGCAGGCAAAAAAACTGAATTTATTGAGCGCCTCTCCAAGCCTGGTCCGGTTTTCCGAGGAACTATCGGCTTTGAGCAAGGCGCGGCAGGCGCCGACGTAGAGCAAAGCAGTGTCGGCAGCTGCGCGGTAGCCGGCTTGGTCGGCCAAAAGTGATACGCGGTTTTCCAGAAAATCGGCTGCTGCGCGGGCCATTTCGATTTGACGGGTGTGCATGAGCCGGGCGGATTTGGGGATGCCGGCGCGGGTAGCCTCGGCAAGCCGGGTCTCCTCGTCGCTTTGGAGCAGGGGCAGCAGGGTTGTTGCGATACTGGCATAGATGGAGTCGAGTTGCAGGATCTCTGTAGACAACAGCGATGAATCGGCAGTATTTGCTTCGAGTACGGCGGAGAGAAAGCGCAGCCTGGCCTCGGAAGCGCGGCCGTTGCAGTACAGGGTATATGCGAAATTTGCTTCTATACGGACTCCCATACTATCATAACCGACGGCTTCCCGGGCAGATTGCAGCGCTTCTGCAGGCCGGTTGTTGAACAATTGAAACCAGGCCAGCCTGCTGCGCGATACGGCTGCCCAGCCGGTACGGTAATTCCCGTTGTCCGGGATTAGTTGTGTCAGGCTGATGCAATATTCGGAGGCGCGCGACATCGTTGCTGCCGCATCGGCATAGTCCTTTTGTTCGAAATAAAGGCTGCCCAGCACATATGCAGTATTTGCCAGATCTTGGATAACTGCCTTCTTCATTTCCGGGAAGGCCTGAACCCCGGCCTCTGTTTTCCCGAGCAGATCAAGCGCATGGAGCATCATGTCACGGCGTACTTCGAAAGTGGTATCAGCCTTTTCTGAACCATACCTGCTAAGCGTATTCCCTGCCGCCCGAACAGCGCTCCATTTTGAGCGCAGGTGGGCCGGATTGCCGGTGCGTTCCCCGAGCCGGGCATATATCAGGGCTGCCTGTTCCAGGTGTTGTGCTTTTTCTACCGGGTTGTCCGAACGGGTAGCGGATTGCTCGAGTTTGCCGGCCTGGTAAAGCAATGCTGTTGTATCCGGCAGCCGGTCGAGCAACGCGGCTTCGGACGTAGGGTAGGGGGGCAAACCTATGCCGTAAAGAAAGGCGGCTGTGCTGTCTGCGGCGTCAAAAAGCAGCAAGCGCAACGCGTGTTCCGCATCGGGCAGGACGGCGCGCTGGTTTTTCAGTTTTTGAAAATCCTTGAGCAAAACTTGCTGCTGCTTGCCTGTGATGGACAGGTATAACAGGGAAGACATGGCCGTGGCGAAATAGCCGGGCGTAGCCTGTACACCGTCAGACTCGCCTGCCCCCTGGTGTGAGCCGCCCGGGTCGCCCGGGGATTTGGCAAGCATGGCCAGGGCCAACAGCCTTTGTGCGTCCTGGTCTCCGGGCATGACCTGTAAGGCGCGTCGGGCGAGCAACAGCGCAGAATCGGGCTGCGCCGCAACGATACACTTGAATCCCCATTCGCGGTACAACCGGGCTAGTTTTTCGGAAAAATTGACCTCATCGCCCATACTGTTGGCGGCAAACTGATACAGCCGTGCTGCACGGGCGTACTCCGGCGCCGTGAGGCCAAGATCGTCACGGTTACGGGCACGGGCGGCGTACAGGTCGGCAAAAGCGGCGATCTGCCAGGCCTCGCCGGTCTGGCGAAGCAGCGCTTCGTTTTGATCCTGAATGTCGAGCAGCTTATCCAGGTCCCAGGCGTCCAGTTGTTCGACGATAAGTGCCGCAAGACGCCGCACCTGTTGCAAGTTTTGAATGATCCGATCCGCATCGAGGTCCCAGATTTTCGCCGTTTTGTCAAAAGACCCTGTTGCGAGCCTTAGTCCGTCAGGTGAAAACGCCACGCTCAGGCCGTATTTAGAGTGGCCTTCGAGGGTAAGCGCGGCTTTACCGGAATTGAGGTCCCAAATTTTCGCCGTTTTGTCAAAAGACCCAGTTGCGAGCCTTCGTCCGTCGGGAGAAAACGCCACGCAATTGACGTAGGAAGAGTGTCCTTCGAGCGTAAGCGCGGCTTTACCGGAATCGAGGTCCCAGATTTTCG
>ERZ724526.1626-NODE-1626-length-11420-cov-3.260361_pt1 | contig 11420 bp, 7 predicted proteins | sample MGYA00376059_ERZ724526 | MGnify/ENA primary metagenome ERZ724526 (study PRJEB28724, sample SAMN07190883) | activated sludge metagenome | isolation source: activated sludge of sewage treatment plant in Hong Hong | place: Hong Kong | collected 2016-03-17 ... | reverse complement strand
GAAAACACGGCACCGAAAAAGTGACTTATGACCTGCCCGAAATGGAGGAATACCTCAAAGACACCTACGGAATTTGTGTATATCAGGAGCAGGTTATGTTGTTGTCCCAAAAATTAGCAGGCTTCTCCAAAGGCGATGCCGACGTATTGCGCAAAGCGATGGGTAAAAAACAAATTGCAGTTTTGAACAAAATGAAGGTGCAATTTATGGAAGGTGCCACATCTAAAGGTCTTGATGCCTCCAAATTGGAGAAAGTTTGGACTGACTGGGAGGCTTTTGCCTCGTATGCGTTCAACAAATCACACTCTACCTGCTATGCCTTTGTCGCTTTCCAAACCGCTTACCTCAAAGCCCACTATCCCGCCGAATATATGGCAGCCGTGTTGTCGAACAATCAAGGCAACCTCGAAAAAATTACTTTCTTTATGGAGGAAGCTCGCCGCATGGGTATTCCTGTACTTGGTCCTGATATCAACGAAAGTAATGTCAAATTTTCGGTCAATAAAAAGGGCGAAATCCGCTATGCTTTGTCTGCTATCAAAGGTGTGGGCGAGGCAGCCGTAGAAGAACTGATTAGAGAACGCCAAGAAAAAGGACTCTACAAAAGCCTTTTTGACCTCACCAAACGCAGTAACTTGCGGGCTATCAACAAGCGCGTCCTCGAAAGTCTTGCTAAAGCAGGCGCTTTTGATGGTTTTGATAATATACATCGCGCCCAATACTTCTATGAATATCGCGGCGAACCCAATGTGCTGGAAAAAGCTCTCAAATTTGGCAACCAATATCAATCCACCAAAGCCGATGTAGGTATGTCGCTGTTTGGCGGCGGAGGTAGTGATATGGTTGTTACCGAACCCGAAATCCCGCGTTGCGAACAATGGTCGTTGCTCGAAAAACTCAATGCCGAACGCGAAATGATTGGTATCTACCTAACAGGACACCCACTCGACGAATACCGCTCAGAAGTAGAAAGTTATTGTAATTGTACCATCGACAAACTGCCACAGTTCAGAAATAAAGAATTTACGATGGCGGGTATGGTCGTCAAAACAGACATCAAAACAGCTAAAAATGGCAATCAATTTGGTATTATCACCTTAGAAGACTTCGAAAATACCAAAGAAATTACGCTTTTCGGCAACGATTTTGCGCAATACAATGCTTTTTTCCAAGTTGGTAGTTTTGTGCATATTCGAGCGCGCTATTTGCCCAATTATCGCGGCGATGATTTTGATATTAAGATACAAGAAGTCAACTTGTTGGCAGAACTCAAGGAGCGAACCCGCCGAGCCGTTTTGACTACCGAACTATCTACCGTAACCGAAGAATGGGTGAAAAACTTGGAACGAATCTGTCTCAAAAATCCCGGAAAAGTCATATTGACTGTGATGGTTAATGACCCCAAAAACAAATACAATGTAGCCCTGACTTCGCGCGCCATCAAAATCAGCAATGACGTAAATATGTACAAACAATTGCGAAACATGGGAACAGAACTGAAATTGGTGCAAAGGTAGTTTGCCTTGTCATAAATGGCTGGTTATCAGGCACTTATGAAACTAATTACCATAATTTAGTTGCTTGTTTAACAATGGTGTTTCTAACCATTTTTGTATCCCAATATCCCAACTGCAAATTTTCATATTCAGAAAAAAACACACAAGATGCTTTGTACGCTTTATTCCAACAAAATTGGTTTTGACCAAGTACTTGCCACTGTACGGCGAAGTTTACCAACTGCTCAAATTGCCATCGACCAAGAAGACGATTTTACTATAGCTTATATTTTGCTCAAAGGTGGCTTTTTTAGCAGCGACAAAACCCTTAAAATAGTGTATAGAGAACGTTATGAGCCTTTCTATTTTTTGCCCGATGAAGATGACAGTTCCTTGACTGTCAATCTCAAAGGTTTGTATGGCTATGTCAATAGTTTACCCACCCAAAACGAACGCATAAAGACATTGTTCCTACAAAAAATTGCTACCCTGAATAGTGAATTTTCTATCGTTCCTGAAACAGGCACTATCAAAGAATTGCCACAACTAATTAGGACTTTAGCCCAAGAATTTGATGCCATTTTGTTTGTACAACCCAACACCTTGATTGGCAAAGCAGCAGGGCAGCATTTTTTGGACAAAGACCTCAACTTGTTGCTCGACCAAAACGGACGCAGCGAAGTAGAATACTTATCTGTACAAATCCAAAACACTTTTTTTGACCCCGACCCATCAACACTCAACGATGACCAAACGCAACGCAAAACCCAAAGCGAACAACTGTTGCAACAATACCACATCAAAATCAACCCACATTTGCCGCCTATATATTCCGAACGCATGACCATCATTCGTTCGCCACAAGTCATTGCTGAAAGAATCACAGCTTTGGCAATCACTAATTTGGTGGCGTTTGACAACCTAAACGAGCAAGAAGCCTTGCAATTGGCACAAGAATATGGTTTGTATGACCTACTTACACCGAAAGAAAAAGCCTTTTTAGCTAATCCCACCTCCGACCAAAAAATGTTTGAAACATGGAAAGTAGAAGGTATTTGGACTTTGCTATGGGCAATCAACAAAGTAGAAGACTTGCCTTTTCCCAACGAATTAGCCGACCTTAGCGGCATTGCTTCCGATAATTATCCTATAGTATATGGCAAAAACCCGCGCCATTTCATTGCTTCTGTCACCACAACACGCCCCAAATCTGCTATTTTATCCGCCAACGACTTGTATTATCGCCTCAATTGGGCGTGTACCGATGCCCGAACCCACCAACAAGATATGACCATTGTGAACGCAAGTGTGGTATATGAAAGACATTATGCACTCAATTGGTTGATTAATTATCAAGGACAGGACTGGGACGAGGTGAGTTGCGATACATAGATAATCATAATTTTTCTGAAACTTTAGAAACCCAATATTCTATAAAATGTCATTATTGCGCGAATTATTTGGTCCCAGTAAAGCCGAGATTTGGCAAACATTAAGCGAAAAAATAGCCGCCGACTTTAAAGACGGTGGCTGGTTTGGTACTGATAAAGTGGTGGCAAAACACCGCCAATGGACTATCACTTTAGACACCTATAAAGAGGGCAAACGCCACTATACACGCCTACGAGCGCCCTACATCAACCGCGATGGTTTTCGTTTTCGTCTATACCGAAGCAATTTTTTTAATGATATGGGCAAAAAAATGGGCTTGGAAGGCGATGTCGAAATTGGTATTCCCGATTTTGACTACGATTTTATTATACAAGGCAACGACCACTACAAATTGTGGAAACTGTTTGCTAACGAGCGAGTCCGCTATCTGATAGAAGGACAACCCGCAATTAACCTACAAATTGTTCCGGCTAATCACTGGTTTTGGGACGATGATTATCCCGAAAACGTGGACATGATAGAGTTTAAGGTGCAAGGTACTATAACAGATATGCGCCAATTGGAAAAACTGTTCAATCTTTTTGCTGAACTATTAGACCATCTATGCACCATCGGCGCTGCGTATGAAGACGACCCGACACTGAAAAACTATTATCTATAGCACCACGACAGCCCAAAACAATACAACACTTTAAAACGAACATAGTTTATTACATTTTTTCTTTGTACCTTTGCCCCAATTTTTGACCAAAGCTATATAGCTTATAACCAGTGCCTTCCCTAAATATGATTTCTTACAACGTAACCCACCTCAAAGAATTAGAAGCAGAAAGCATCTATGTCATCCGTGAAGTGGCAGCGCAGTTTGAGCGCCCCGTCCTACTTTTTTCAGGTGGGAAAGACTCTATCACCATGCTCCATTTGGCAAGAAAAGCATTTTTTCCTGCCTCATTGCCTTTCCCTATCTTGCATATAGATACAGGACACAATTTTCCTGAAACTATCGCTTATCGTGACGAAATGGTCGAGCGTTTAGGCATAAAATTATTGGTTGGATATGTTCAGGACTCTATCGATAAGGGAACTGCCATCGAAGAAAAAGGACCCGAAGCCAGCCGAATCCGTTTACAAACCGTCACATTGCTCGAAATGTTGGAAAGCTACAAGTTCGATGCTGCTTTGGGTGGCGCTCGACGTGACGAAGAAAAAGCCAGAGCCAAAGAGCGCTTTTTTTCTCATCGCGACGACTTTGGGCAATGGGATCCCAAAAACCAACGCCCCGAATTGTGGAATCTGTTCAACGGACGCAAGCATCAAGGCGAACATTTTCGTGTATTTCCTTTAAGCAATTGGACAGAAATGGACATTTGGCAATATATCATGCACGAAAAAATAGATATACCTTCGCTTTATTTCAGCCACCAACGCCCTTGTATTGACCGCGATGGTATTCTTTTGGCAGAATGCCCTTTCTTACAGTTGCGCGAAACCGAAAAATACGAAACCTACACTGTTCGCTTCCGTACCATCGGCGACATGACCTCTACCGGTGCCACCCTTTCAGATGCTTCCACTTTGGAACAAATCATCGAAGAAGTTGCCTCGGCACGTGTGACCGAACGCGGCGGGCGCGCCGATGACCGTCGTTCGGAAGCCTCTATGGAAGAACGAAAAAAAGAAGGATATTTCTAACTGTTGTTATTCTATATCACCATCGTCCAATACCCAAAATACCACCATGAAACAATTAGTAGCCATCTTTTTATGGAGCATAGCCTGCACAACATGGGCGCAAAAACCTACTGTTCCCACACCCGCAACCGCCCAAACACAAGCCATCGCCATCACCAACGCCACAATACACATCGGTGACGGTACGGTATTGGAACAAGCCAACATCGTGTTTGAACAAGGCAAAATTACCCAAATAGGCAAAAATATAAACTTGCCGCCCAACGCACAAACCATCGATGCACGAGGCAAGCAAGTTTACCCCGGCTTTATTGCAGTCAACTCTACCATCGGTTTAACCGAAATTGGCGCTATCCGAGCCACTAACGACCGAAACGAAGTGGGCGAACTGAATCCCAATGTCCGTTCTATCATTGCCTATAACACCGATTCGCATGTCATTCCAACCTTGCGGTCTAATGGTTTGTTGTTGGCACAAGTCGTACCACAAGGCGATGCCCTCATCACTGGCACCTCATCTGTTGTGCAGTTAGACGCTTGGCGCTGGGAAGATGCTGCCTACAAAACCGATGATGCTATCTACATGAATTGGTCGCGTATGTACAAAACCGAAGGCTGGGATTCGCCCGAAGGTCCCCGAACAGTTCAAAACGAGGAATACAACCAACACTTGGCACAGGTGAAAGACCTATTTGACCAAGCCAAAGCCTATTGTAACGAAAATCAGCACAACCCACAGAACAACAAGTTAGCGGCAATGTGTGGATTATTTGATGGTAGCAAAAAATTGTATATTCGTTGCAACTATTCACGCGAAATTATAGATGCAGTAACTTTTGCACAACAATATGGTGTAAAAATGGTATTAGTAGGTGGCGATGATGCATGGAAAGTGACTGATTTATTACGAACCCACAATGTCTCTGTCGTTATCAATCGCACCCACAATCTGCCAAACCGTACTGACGAAGACGTAGATATAAGTTTCAAATTGCCCAAATTGTTGCAAGATGCGGGTGTTGGCTTCTGTCTCACAAGCGGGTCGGGCTGGGACGCTTTTTGGGACGTGCGAAACTTGCCTTTTGAGGCAGGTACAGCCGCTGCGTATGGTCTAACCAAAGAACAAGCATTGTCTAGCATTACCCTCAATGCTGCCAAAGTATTAGGTATTGATGCTACTGTAGGCTCACTTGCAGTCGGAAAAGATGCCAATATCCTCGTTTCCACAGGTGACATATTGGATATGCGCACTTCCAAAGTAGAAAAAGCTTTTATTCAAGGGCGTGAAATTGATTTGGATAACAAACAAAAAGCCTTATACCGCAAATTTGCCGCTAAATATGGTATTGAGGTTAAAGAATAAAATTTGCTTCATTTTTTTAACTAAAAAATAGCTATATAGGTCACAAATAGGCTTATATAGCTATTTTTCTCAAAAAAATACCCATTATGAGCTAATCCTGCTTTTCGAATAACAAAAAATAATGCAAGAAATAATTTTTTATAGCTTTTGTTTGCAATTTTGTTGCAAAAAGCCGTAACTTTGTGGCAAAAATACAGGTTTTTATTAGCGATGAAAAAAAATGTTTCGCACTTTGTTCAAAATTCTTTGCGGTGGTTAGGTATTAGTGCCTCATTGTTGTGCGCGGTTCATTGTGCTGCCATGCCCATTATGTTTATGGTGGTAGCCACGCACCAAGTACAGCACCAACACAGTAATCCTTGGTTAGAAGCAGGAGTTTTATTATTTTCTTTTTTAGTGGCTGTACCTATAGTATACAACAACTATAGACAGCACAAACACCCTTTGCCTTTGAGTTTGTTAGTATTGGGATTGGTGTCGATGGCAGTTGCATTATTTTTTGATGCACATTGGTTGTCTGCTGTGGGTGGTTTGTTATTGGCAGTGGCACAATTATTGAATTGGCATTTTTATCGCAAAGTCAAAATTTGTTGCACCCATGCTTAGAAAAGATGGACTTACCATAATTCTTTTTGGCATATTGGCAAGTTTTTTTGCTATATCCTCTTGCTATGCACCGCTTTGTGAAGTCTACCTACAAGCCTACAACGCCCAAGATAAAGCCATCGAGGATAGAAGTAGCATTAAATTTTATTGTCTGACTCCCAAAGAATTCGTAGCTCGCAATGGAATGGCTTGCAGCGATATGAACCAATTAGACACCTGCTCACCCAAACCACTTTTGGCAAATTTAAGAAGATATCGAGCAGGCAAAAATGAAATTCCGCCCAACGAATACCACCTTTTTGCGGTTCGCTATCGTGGCGATACACCCCAAATTGTAGGCTACCGCTATACAACTATCCAACACTCGGGTGATACCGTTAAAATTCGTTGCCATTTTTAATCCAAAAAATATAATGACTCCCAAAACTCAAAAACCCTATTCTCATGCTTTCTGGTATGATTTGACGTATGAATGGAAAAATTATGCCCACGACAGTCAAATTTTGCAAGATATTATAGCCCAATATCAACAAAGTAAGGGCAATAGCATCTTGGAAGTAGCTTGTGGAACAGGAAATTATATATCTCACTTTTTGCCCAAATATCAAATGACAGGTGTAGACCTTAGCGAAGATATGCTGGCAGTAGCTCGTCAAAAATTCCCAAATGTGGAGTTTTATCAAAATGATATGCGCAATTTTTCGTTGCCCCAAGAGTTTGACGTTGTGATGTGTTTGTTTAGTTCAATTGCCTATTTAGGCGAAGCTGATTTGTTGCCGACCATTGCCAATTTTGCAAAACACACCCGCCAAGGTGGTTTGGTCATTGTAGAACCTTTTGTAGATCCCGACAAAGTGAACCCCAAACACCTGCATTTTTTGAAAGTGGAAAAACCCGATGTATTGATTTCCCGTCATTCTGTTGCACAAAGAGAAGACAATAAACTTATTCTTAATTTTCATTTTTTGGTAACAACAGAACAATCAACCTCATATTTCCAAGAAAAACACATCACTACTTTGTTTGAGCCACAAGTCATGCAACAGACTTTTGAGCAATGTGGCTTACAAACTTATCGATTTGAAAACGGATTAATGCCCGATAGAAGTTTGTTTGTGGGCGTTAAGTTGTAAATAGCTTACATTTGCCATAAAAAAATCCCCCAAAAACCTATGTGTTTTGGGGGATTTTTCGTGTTATTCAGAAAGCATTAGCTCCCAAATTTTTACTATATTTTTTGTTGGTCTGTATAATTTTGTATCAAAAAACAGCCCTAATACCCATTCGCCCCACGTTGCTCATTTTGTTGCTGCCTGCTTTTCTACCATCATAGATGATATTGAGCTGCATGTTGTTGGAGAGGCGCGTATCGTAGGAGATGTTCCACAAAAAATTGCTACCTGTTCGCAAACCTTCGAGCAAAGTATAAGCAGCGGCTGAGTTATTGTCACCCGAATAGCTGACTTGCGCCCAAGAAAATCGCACCGATACGCTTCTTTTAGCAGCACTACCAAAGCGGGTATCCACTGCAATTTGGTGTGTTTGTGCTATTTTTCGGTCGGTCAAAAGGGTGTCGTAGCTGTATTTAAAACTATAATTGAGCGCAAGTTTCCAATTTTTGGTGGGCATATAACTCAAAACGGGCGTGGCTTGGTAGTAGCGAATGACAAAGTTTTGGGCGGTGTTGGGCATAAAAATAGAACTATTGCTGCCCATGAGGGCGGTGAGGTCTAAAGTGAATTTTCGGTCAAAACTAATTTTATGTGTCGTGCCGTATTCGTTCTTTTGGCGAGCGGTACTGCCGGTTACCAACAGATTTTTGTTGAGGTTGCGAAACCAATATAGCGAACTTTCATATTTGGCACCGTTGCGGTTGAAATACAAAGTGTGACGGGTGGTGGTGTTGGCACTCACCAAAAGTGAGTCGGCAATGGGAAGCAAGTTGGTAACGAGCGGCACAAAGTTCCAAAATGTAGCACCTTTTTGCTGAAATTCGCGGCGATTTTGCATGGTACTTTGCAAAGACCAATATGCCACTATTTTCTGCCAACCTTTGTTTTTTTGCCACAAGGCTTTGGGTTGTATCGCAAGACTATAGCTGATTTGCAACTGTCGGGTAGGCTCGTAGGTGTTGGTGGGTAGTGCCAACTGCACATAGTTGGCACGCAAAACATCGTTTATACCTGCGGGCAAAAACTCCTCTATTTCCTCAATGCCGTTTTGGTTAGCATCTTGCCAAACGTAGTTGCCGCGTCCGGGTTCTGTTTTTTGATAATAGATTTGGGTGATTTGTCGCTGTCCGTTGTTGAGTTGGTATTGCATAGTTTGGCGCACAAGTCCTTTCCATCGCACAGCAGTTTGGTTGAGTTCTGCCAAAAAATTGTTAAGATTTCGCTGTGTTGTGGTAAGGGTGTCTGCCACTGCTACACGTCGGTAGGTGCCACGAAAATTGTATTGGTTGTTGGGATTTAGCGCCCAATTGATTTGTAGATTGGCTTCTTGGCTAAAAATGTTGGGCGAAAAACGTTGCTGTTGGGGGGTGTGGTCTTGTCTTTGTTCGTAGCGAAGTTGTATTTGTCGGCTTTTTGCAGAGTCGATAACCCAATTGTTAAACACTTCCCAGCGGTAGAAATAAAACGCTTGTCGGCTAAGGCTATCTGTTGCGAGCCAAATACGGTTTTGTTCCATTTCGGCTTTTGCTCCAATTTCGCAATTAGCTTTTTTCCGAATGCTAAAAGTTTTGGATACAGCAGCATTGGGGCGCAAAAACTCGCTGCTATTTTGCGCTACAAAATTATTGGCTTTTAACCAACTATTTTGACTCACAATTTGCCAGCCTTTGTGTTTGTATTGGTAGGAGAGTTGGTGTTGTATACCTTCGTATTGATGTTGTTCGCGTTGCAAAAGTCCTATTTTGTATCGCAATTGCCAGTTGTTTTGTGGGTTTTGTATTTGCACAAAAGCATTGCCCAAATGTTCGTTAGCAGGAGCAAAAGTATTGTTTTGGAGAGACCAATCGCGCACAAATTCCACATTTCGGTAGATTTCTAAGGGCAGGAAATTTTTTTGTCGCCATTCATATTGTCCGCCTATTTGTAGTTGTATTTGTTTGTTGAGCGAGACCGTGTTTTCATAACCTGCCCAAGTTGCCACGCCACCATTGTCGCTATTGCCGATGTCGGAGAAAGTATTCGGGTCTTGTTGGCTTAGGGCTGCTTGTACGAAAACTTTTTGGTTTTTGGTAGGTTGCCATTGCCCGCCCGCCGACCACAAGAGTTTGCTTTTGGGCGTAACCAAAGGCGTGACAGGTGCATAACTTCCCTGCAAATTGCCTTGTTCGTCGGGAGGCAACCATCGATAAATGCGTCCGTTGGTGCTGGTGTTGGACAGTTCATAAAAGCCACGCCCTTTGCCCACGAAACTAAAGGTAGCGATGAATTTCGCCGAGTCGGGATTGTTGGATTGTTCTAAAAAAACAAAAGGTATACCGTATACTATAGTATCTGCCAAACGATAATAAATACGGCTGTCGACGGCAAAAGTAACGGTGTCAATTGCCAACACAAGCGCTTGCGAAAGACTATCACCCACTTGTTTGAGTACATTAATTTGTTCGTCGGACAAAGAACCGTTGACAAGTGGTTGATTTTTGGCATCTTTTTCGGCAAAAAAATCGGTAAAAAACGTCCATTTGGGCGATTCATAGCGTATATTGGCAGCAATAGTAGCGCGCAAATAGTTGCGGTCGGCATATTGAAACTCAATAACGATGCGTTTGTTGGCGGTCATTATTTGGCGTGGAGTAAAAACAATTTCTGCCGTATTATAGTCAATCACATAATCGTTGTCGTAGCCGCGTGTGAGGAGTTGTCCGTCAATAAACGCCCTTTCGGAGCCTGCCAACACCATGATAAACGTTTCTCCATTGTTGCCGTTTAATTTATAGGGACCTTGGTTGCCCTCTATGCCATTGAACGTTTGTCGGCTGAAATTGCCTTTGGCGGCTGCTCCACTTGCCATTATTTTAATGTTTCGGTCTTTGCTGCCCAAATTTTGTTCATGTTGCACTTGTGCGCCTTGTAGTCGTCTGTTATAGCGCGAAAAATAGTTTTGTTGGGTGTTTTTTAGGTCATAATCGCCGAGCAAAACGCTGGTTTTTTTGCGTTTTATTTGCACAAAAATGCGGTCAAAATCTTGCAATTGTTGCGTATTGCCTTCGGGCTGGAAAGGAATATTATTGTCTGTTATCGCCCCCAAGACTTCTATATCTTCGGTGATTTTTCCCGACAATTGGAGATTAAAATTGGCATCGGCGCTTAGGTCTTGGTTGTTTCCGACCGATATGCTTCGCCCGAAAGAACCGCTATATTGCAACCCGCTTTGTTTGTCCCAAATTTGCTCATCCAATTCGCGCTCTTTTTTGATTTGGTATTGATAGTAGGCAGAATAGTCGTTCTGGCGGTGCAAAATTTGTTGTGGGCTTTTGTGGGTTTTGCTTTCTTGCCAAAGAAAAGGAAAACAACGATAAGTCACCATTATGGAATCGGTAGGCAAAGGTTTTTTGAGCCAAAACAAACGCGCACTTGCCCATTCCAAACGGTAATCGTTGGTATCGATACTGCTGGTCAGTTGCGCGTTTTTGTATTGGAGGTGGAATGTTTCGGGAACAATAGAAAGCGTGTCTATTTGCAAAGAATCGGTAGCCATTAAAAAAGTTTTTGTCCGCACATTTTGGGCGCACAATAGCGTGCCGACTATCCAAAATAGTCCGCCAATGAATAAAAAACGCCAAAATCTGTATTGGAACAAAAGAAATGATGTCATTGTAAATAATATGACTGCCAAAATCCCCAAATCGTTGCTTTTTAAGA
>ERZ724526.1625-NODE-1625-length-11420-cov-3.267224_pt1 | contig 11420 bp, 9 predicted proteins | sample MGYA00376059_ERZ724526 | MGnify/ENA primary metagenome ERZ724526 (study PRJEB28724, sample SAMN07190883) | activated sludge metagenome | isolation source: activated sludge of sewage treatment plant in Hong Hong | place: Hong Kong | collected 2016-03-17 ... | reverse complement strand
GACCTCCTTCACATTGTGAACGAACTCCATCTGAACAGGATCGTGCGGATAACGATGAACGAAGCGTAGAGTAGGGCCAGAAAGGCGATGAACCCGCCGAGATAGCTCCATATCTTGAGTGGCATGGTCGAACCCGAAGTGATGCCATCAAGCGCAAGCCGCCACAACTTCCAGTAATTGAATTTGGTGGTGCCGACCGTGCGCTCGGCGCGCTCATATTCCACCGCAGCCGAGCGAAAGCCGCTCCATGCGAACAGGCCCTTCATGAAGCGCTGGCGCTCCGGCAGCGCCTTGATGACATCGACCACGCGGCGGTCGAGCAGGCGGAAATCGCCCGCATGCTCCGGAATCTTGTCATCGCTGATCCAGTTGTGCGCGCGATAATACCAGTCCGCCGTCAGTCTTTTGGGCAGCGGGTCGCTCGTTCGGTTGGCGCGTACACCATAGACGACTTCATAGCCCTCACGCCATTTCGCCAGCATCGGACCGACAACTTCGGGCGGATCTTGCATATCGACGTCCATCGGCACGACGACCTGCCCACGCGCATGATCGAGACCGGCAGTGAGCGCCGCTTCCTTGCCGAAATTGCGTGAAAGCGAGAGGCCGCGCACTCTGGCATCGGCCTTGTTCGCGAGCATGATCTTCGCGAGCGTCGCGTCAGTCGAGCCATCATCGATGAAGAGGATCTCCCAGCCTTCGGGCTCTTTCAGCGCGTCAAGCACGCCGTTCACCCGGCCGATAAAAATATCGATCGCGTCTTCCTCATTTTTGACCGGCACGATGACGCTGATGAGTGGGCCAGAACTCGCCATCTTTATTCCCCAATAATTCCCATTTTATCGGTTACGCTGATCAGCGGAACACCCAGACGCGATTGAGCATAAACACCAATAGCGGCGTTACAAACAAAACCAATGGTAAAGGCGACCATGTCGGAAATGCCATATATTGCACGCAGAGCCATACCCATAGGCTGTTAACTGCGAATCCCACCAAGGCAACGATCAGGTAGCGTGAGCCATGCACCAGCGCCTTTCGCTCGGCCCCGTGCCCGGCAAAGCTCCATTTGCTTTGCAGATGATAGCCGACAATGAAAGCGACGATGAATCCGATTGTCCAAGTGAGATTCGGATCAAGTGCGAACAGCTTGATCCCCGCCCAATAGACGACGAAATTCACCATCGTCACAAATACGCCTACCAGACCGAAGCGTATGAATTGACTGATCACCGCATAAGCTGGATGCTGTTCGGCGAAAGCCAGTGCTCTTGCACCAACTCTGCCGATATTCATTGCTTCTCCAAAAGCATGAAGCGTCCTGCGCGCGCCAGAGTGCTGAAACCGGCGATCTGCCCTGTTGGATAATCGCATGCGAGGTAATAACGGAAGCCCGGTTGTGAGGCCGCAAGCGGATCATCATGCGACGTACTGACAAGCTTGGCGCGACCGGTCAATTCCGCAAGCTCGCCTCTAAGGGCAAGCGGCTGTTGCGTGGGGTTTGCGAACAATGGCGCCGGATGCCCAAACAAAGGCACAACCAGCGGAGGGTACATTTCACAGCGCCTCCCATTCGTGATGCGATCCCGCGTCTCGGGAGGGCTGGCCGGGCCAATCACAGCGCTTGAAGGCGCTTTCTGCATCACCGCAGAGAAATCCTTATAATCATCGTTGTAGCCCATAAAGCCGATCATATTGGTGCCCACACGCACCAGAAAAATGAGCGCAAGCGCTGCAATCAGAATTGAGCGGCCTTTGCCCTCTCTCCAGTTTGCTCCGATACCGACCGCAGCTGCGACCAGCATGGCACAGAGCAGTGGGATACGCTCGGCGATCTTGCCTACACCAAATAAGGATGGCGGCGTCACCACGCATAAGAGAGCCGCTACGATAACGAGTGGAATAGCCACAGGTTCAATCCGGATTGTGCGCATGCGCATGGCCCAGACACCAACACCCAATATGAAAATCAAGCTCAAGGCATCCAGCAGTAGCCATGAGCTATCCGCGACCCTTAAGATGGCATTCAACTGATAGAGGCCAATTTCCATCAACCTGCTGAAGAGCGAACCTGGAGCATCATGGTTCGCCAATATGGCCTCGGCAGACTGCCCAGCCTGCGCCGTTGGCGTCATGCGGAACAGGATAGCAGGAACCACAGCCTGCACTGCCACAGCCACTGCGGGCCATAGCAACCCTGAAATCTTACGCGGCCGCGACAATCTCCAGCGCCCGAATTCGAGCATCGAGAGCATAATGCCATAAAGCGCGAAGGCGAAGCCGTGGCATAGGAAAATGATGCCCGCAAAAATCGAGCACACCAGCGAAGCCAGCCACAAATTACGCTCACGAAGCTTCAACCACAAGGCCAGGCACCAGAAGCTGAGTCCATTTCCCAGCAGGAAGTTCGCGAAGCCCCAGACAAAGATATAGCTGTAGAGCAATATGCTGGCCAGAAGAGCGGTCACAAGCGTAACGCGTCCGTTCAGGGCACGAGAAAGCGCCAGTACGCCTCCATATTGAACAGCGAAGATCATGATGATGATGGCTTTTGCCGCAGCTAAAGGGGGCAGCATATGGAACACAGGCATTGCCAACACATCAAGCCCCAGATTGGGCAACAGCTTCCACGCCAGCGCGTAATTCTCGCGCAACGCAATATGCTGATCAAGATGGGTCAGTACATAATAACGCGCCACATGATTATAGAAGTCGATCGTCGGGATAATGGGTGTAACAGCAAGCGGCAGCAGCGATATCAGAAAAATTGACAGGATTGCGATCAATGACAGGCGGGATGAAGCGCCCCTATCAGAGACTCTCAACCCATCCTGCTCTTGCAGAAAGGAGGACGTTTGTCTCTGAACCACCCACACCACCTTTTGCCCGACAGCAAAGCTAGAATAGCCGAACATTCTGTCGCGATCTGTCATTGAAAGACAAACACCCGCGTTCGTTATGAATATTCTGACCCGATATATAACTGCTATTCCCATAGCAATTAGGCCAAAGGTGTAAAACCATTCCTAACCAACCTATCGGAAGTTAGTGGCAATCTGGCTATGGAAACGAGCCGAGATATTAAAAGCCGCCCCTCTCAAAGAGGAGCGGCTCTTTAATTTGTATCATGATGGAAGGGCGAGGCGCCCATCCAATCAGGCAGCGAAAGCGACCTTTACTGTGCGGCGACGCATGGAATAGCCTACCGCGCCAAGGCCAAGGATCATCATCGCCCATGTGGCCGGCTCCGGCACCGATGCGAAACTGATCGTACCTGTGTAGCTCCCCAACTTCTGGGCCGAGCCCTTGATCGTCAGCGTCTGTAGGCCCGCTGCAACAGGCTGGTTGACAAGCTGAAGCAGCTCAACAGCGCCCTTGGAAACTACACTTAGCGCAGTGCCATTGAAGAAAACGCCATTGTTGAGGAAATTGACGTTGGTCAGCGGGCCTGAGATCGATGAGTTGATCGTCACCGAGGCCTTGCCTGCCGAGGGGAATGTGAAAGTGTACACATCGGTGAAGCCGCCGCCGCCAGCCGGAGATGGCGTGTTGCCAAACGGGATTACGAGAACGGCCGCGCTGGCCGCAGAAGAAGCGCCAATGGCGAGCGTAGCAGCTATGGCAGCGCCTGCGATTTTCTTCGTGAACTTCATGATGCTCAGTCTCCCTGTTCGATCTGGACGCACAGCCAAACCTTACCAATCATGGTTAATATGTTATGAATATTGCCGCGTTGCAACAGAAGTTTTGCATTTTTAAGCCGCAGCGCAACAATTCATCGCACTTTTAGGTCCATTTGGGGATGAATAGCGCTGATATGCGCCTTTGCCCTCGTATAAAGTGTCCCGTTTTAGGACAGGTCGAGGTAGAAACTGCATTAGATGGTTTCGTAGCCAAATGTTGCCAAATCAACCGGGCAAAAGGTTTGTAGCTGTGTATTGGAACTGGCGTAACGGCCTGCATAGCCTGCAATCAAGCTTTGAAACTCGGTTGTCTTGCCACGGAATAAGGGCGTTTTTCTATATCCCATACTTCGAAACATCGACCCTATTTTCGCAGACCAGTTCCCGAAACCACTTTCACTGAACGCGCTGGAAACGAAATGATTGCCCAATCTCAGAAATGGCACGCCCGCAGGGGATGGGCTGATATTTCGGCCTTCCGCTTTCCCTTTATCCTGCGCGGCAAGGTCAATGTCTCGCCCCGTAAATCGGGCTATTTCGGCGACAAAGGCCTGCTCATCGCGCTGCAACAATTCCTGTGGCAATACGAGCACACGATTTTTGCCAAATAGCGCCGCGTAACACTCCGCCAGACGATCATATTGATAAACATCCGGGTCGAAGGCAGAGAACTCCGGGTAACGCGGAGGCTGGTAGAATGCTTCAGGGCTGCGGCGCCCATATGCCTTGAGATACTGGATATACACCGCTCGTAACATGCCCGGCTGCGAACGGACAGTTAGCAGGATGTATGCATTATCAAATAACGCCTTGAGTTTGCGCGCGTGAACGCCCGCCTCACGCGCGCCGTTGAAAGGGTTTCCGCATAGCCCTTCTTCGGAAAGAACCGCGAGAGCACCAACCGCAGAGCTACTGCGCGCCGCTTCAAACGCAACTTTTGCTGCGCCAGCGTCAAAGGCGAATTCATGTGGATCGATGATATGATCATATACAAGCTGGCGGGTCCAAGGCTGCACAAAGCTCCACCCATTGGCGAACACGACCTCCTGCAAATATGTCGTGCCAGTCTTGTGAAAACCGGGATGGATCAGCACAGGTTCAGACATGCCTGTCTATCCGTAATGGTGTCTTGCCGCTCGCCATGCGCATAGTGCATAGCGGGGACAAGTGAAAAATCCATTGGCGTTTCACATTATTCATAGCCAAATTCTTATCTGGCGCGGCGGTGTCTTCAGACTGCATGATGTACTAACGGCGATGAGACGATAGATTGGACGGATGAACATGGTCGACCAGACATCAGGCAAAAGAGGATTGCGGCGCTTGCTGTATGGCAAGGGTTTCTTACTTGCCGTGCTTGCAATCGGCGCGCCCGCAATCGCTGCTGTGATCATCACCAGCCACAAGACCGATGCCGAACGCGCAGTGGAGCAGTGGAGCGAGCAAACCTATGGCGAACGTGCCGCATCCGCACTGCATGCCGTTGCCGAGAAAGTAGGCGTTGCAGCTGGCAAAGGCTTGATCGTGTCTTCCGAGCAAGAGCTGCGCAAGGCCGTAGAAGCCGCAAAAGATGGTGACGTGATCCGTCTGGCACCCGGTACCTATCCACATATTGGGCTGGGAAACATCAATAAAGAAGGCGAAGTAACAATTACTTCTGCTGATCCCGCCAATCCGTCAGTAATTTCGCAGCTCGTAATCCGCCAGAGTTCGGGTCTGACATTGCGTGGTCTCGAACTGGCTGCCGATGCCAGCGCTGCCCCGCCCGAAGCACCGGGCGCTACGGGCGAGGAGGGCGCCGATAGCGGAGGCGAAGGCAGCGGCAAGCCCATGAGCAAGGCCGAACTCCGCGCACAATGGCTCAAAAACCGGGAAGCCCGACAGGCTGCCGGGCGGGCCGCCGAAGAGAACATGGGTCGGGAACCTCAACAACGCACTGCCGAAGGTAACGCGGACGACAGGCCCGGAGCAGCAGGAAACCGCAACGCGGGCATAGCAGGCCGTATCAGCTTTCCGTTTATTGTCCTGGGAAGCGAGCGCATCACGCTCGACCGGCTGAACATCCACGGGCCGTTCGACAACAAATCCGCCGCATATCGCATCACCGCATTGATGGTGCGCGGCAGCAAGCAGGTCACGCTTTCCAACAACCGCTTCCATAACTTGCGAAATGGTATGGGAATGCTGGACCTTGACGGCATCACTATCCGTGACAACGAGTTTAGCGACATACGCTCGGATGGTCTGCATGGCGGTGATATTTCCAACGCCGATATTAGTGGCAATATCTTTACCGACTTCCATCCCGATCCGGCTGACCACCCGGATGCGATGCAGCTCTGGTCCACGCCGCGTGGTGTGACGCTGGAGAATATTACAATCCGCGACAATATGGTCGTGCGCGGTAGCGGCTCACCAATGCAAGGTGTGTTCCTGCGTGATGTTAAAAACCAGCAGGCGTTCCACAATGTACAGATCCGTGACAACCTCGTTTTAGGCGGACTTTATAATGGCATAGCGGTCTGCTGTATGCAGGGCGGGGTCATCGAAGGCAATCAGGTTATCAACTATCCGGATCGCCCGCAATCATGGATCCGAGTGGTGAACGGTCAGTCGATTTCCGTGCGCAACAACATTGCATCCAAATATCTTATTAATGGCACCGGAGTAGAACAATCCGGCAACAAGACCGAGCAGCGCGGACGCATTAATGAGGCCGCTTTGCTGGAAGAGTGGCTCAAGGCAAAACCATCTCGCCGCAGGACCGACAGCATCCTACAAGCGAGGCTTTTGGAGAAACGCGGCTCGTGAAGCGAATTTTCAACTTTCCTGCGCTAGGGCTATGCAGCGTACCGTGCTGGAGACTTGAATGCCGTTGCTGATACACCCGGGGTTTCACAAGACCGGGACGACATGGCTGCAACAGCAATTGTTCAGCGACACCAAATATTTCAATATGCTCTTCAGCCATGAGGACATCGACCGGCTATTCATCCGTCCACACACACTGACATTTTCGGCCGAGGACACAGCGCGTGAGGTGAAGGCCGCGTGTAGCCCTGAAGGCAGCCCTATGATTGACGTAATTTCATCGGAAACCCTCTCCGGCGAAATGTTTACCGGTTCGCGCCTTAGCGCCTTGGTAGCCGAGCGACTGGCAGATACGTGCAAGCCAGCGAAAATCCTGCTCACCGTGCGCTCGCAGCTCGCAGTGACCAGGTCGATTTACATCCAGTATCTAAAGCGCGGCGGAAGGCTCTCGATAGAAGCGTTTCTCGGTTATCAGCCAGAGCCCAATTATGGCTGGTTCAACGCCGATGTCATTCATTATGGGCGGTTGGCGCAGCATTATGGCACTCTGTTTGGTGACGAGAATGTACTGGTGCTGCCACAAGAGCTCATGGCGAAGGACCGGCAGGCGTGGCTCGGCCATTTGTTCCGCTTCGTGACTGGCGAGGATTTTTCTGGAGATCTCTCGGTCGATGCGCGTCCGCGCGAAGGAGTCAGCCCACCCGCCAGTGGCATGGCGCTACTGCGAACAGCCAATCTGTTTCGCAAGGGACCATTGAGTCCTAATGCGGCTACATCTCTTGGCTGGCTGGGCACATTACTGCATCGCACCGCCTACAAATGGAAGCTAGGCGACAAGGAGGCGCAAATGCATCTTAAAGATGTGATCGCCGCTCATTTCGCAGGACAATTCGGTGAAACCAACCGGCTATTGCAGGGTTATTGCCCCGTCGATCTCGCCACACTCGGTTACGAAATGACGTGAAGGCCGCCTACTCGATCAGTCCGTGATCTTGTCGAGAAAGGGTATACGCCGGAAGATCTGCGCCTTGACGATGATCGGCCCGACCAAACCTGCAAGCAGCAAAATCGGCAGAAAGATCATGAAGCGCGGGCCATGCCAGTTCATAAACAGGTACAGCACGCCTTTCGCCACCCCGATGCCTATGGTGTTGAGCAAGTATATCGAGAAGCTGTAGCGGCCAAAAATATCGAGCAGTTTCGACTTCTGCATCCACGCGCGACGCGCCAGCCCATGGAGCGCGGGAATCGACGTCAATCCGCAGGCGATCAGTGAGAGCATGAAGATGCCCGACATACGCGTCAGAATGATCGTGGCGATGAAAACTATCCAGAACAGCCAGAGATAACGATCCATGATCTCCAGCCATTTCTCGCGATAGGTGATGGCAACACCACCCGCGAAGAAATAGCCGATGAAGAGGCAGAAGCGGTCGAGATAGAGAATCTGCGTAACTAGGAGCAAGCTCAACGGAAGCGTTACAACAAACCAGAACAGCGGCGAGCGAACTAGACGGAGTGCTAGCGCAGCAAAGATCGTCATCTCGAACAACACGAATACATACCAGACAGATTTCGCCGCACTTCCGCCTGTCCATAGGAACAGATTAATGAAGTCTATGAGCATGTTGCTCGCAACATTGTCGACGTGGATAAACCGCTCGGCCACATGCTTGCCTACAATGATAAGCAGGCCGAACAGTATGAACGGCACAAGCAAACGCTCCGCACGCCGCTTTACAAACGCTCCAAAGTTACCACGCGCGCGCGACGCCGCGTCCGTGTAGAAGAATATATAGCCGCTTAAGTATATGAAGAACGGCATGTGAAAGGCGTAAAGCGCGGTGCGGATGACGATATACCAGTCATTGCCGTGCGGCGGTGGGCCGGTGACGATATGACCGAACACCACGAGGAATATCGCTAGGCCCTTGGCAATCGTGATGTCATGAAGATAGCCGCGTCCGCCCTGAGAGCTGCCCATTGCATTGCTCTTGAGGTCGGTGCTGGCATTATTCATGCGAATTTGATCCTGCATTTACGAACATTAAGTCAACACTGTTGTAATGGTGGCGGGTTATCGGGCAAAAGCAGTAATTGCAAATCATTGCAGAATATTTGAGATCGGCCTCGAACGCCAAATTTTTAGGGACGGCATGATGTTGAGAAACACTGTTTTGAGGTGGAAGTGGCGCAGAACTGCGCCAGCCCCCATCAGCTATCCGGTTCTCGCCGATTATCATCGCTCTACGCTGACGCCCAAGGGGCAGCGCCGCTGGATCATCGCCTTTTTCCTTATAAATTTCGTGCTTGGCTTCTGGTTTTCGTTGCTACCGATTGACATGAAGCCTCTGGTCACGTCGCCGCTATTCGTGATGGCGGCATTCATCGTGTGGCTGCTGCCCGAGACTGGCAGGCCACCGACGACGATGATGACCAAGATGTTCTTCGCCTATTTCATAGCGCTCATCCTCTGGCCTTATTATCTGGCGATCCAGATACCGGGGGCACCGCTGATCGAAATCAGGCGCGCGTTCCTGTTTCTATCTGTCTTCTTCTTTCTGGTGAGCCTGTCGGTATCGCATCGATTCATCGGCGAGATGAAACAGATTCTTGCTGCCAGCCCGCTGTTTATGAAGTTCTTCTATGGCTTCATTCTGGCGCAGACATTCTCGCTACTTGGCACACAGGATCCCACAGGCGGCACGTTGAGTTTCGTCAAGAATCAGCTCGCATGGACGGGCGTATTCTTCATTGCGGTTTATGTGCTCTCGAAACCGGGTCAGATATTACGCTTTTCCAATCTCATCCGTATTGTCGCAACCATTCTCGCGATCATGGCGCTGTTTGAATATCGCAATCAGGGGATTTTGTGGGCTAAACATATCCCCTCATTCCTGGCGGTGAGCGACCCGGCTATGGAGCGCCTGCTCAGTCCCGTGTTCCGCGATGGCGATTATCGTGTGACAGGGACGTTCTCCGTTTCGCTCTGCTTCGCGGAGTTCCTCTCGCTGACCATACCCTTCTTCCTGCAATATCTGGTGAACGGCAGAAACAAGTTACACAAAATCGTTGTCGTTGTCTGTGACCTGCTCGTGATCAATGCGATCCTACTCACGCAGGCACGTGTCGGCCTGGTTGGTATCATGGTCACGCATGGAATTTACGGCTTCATCTGGTCAATCCGTTTTTGGCGCACCCACAAGGATAGCCTGTTTGGGCCCATGCTGGCCCTGAGCTATCCTGCGGCGCTCACCGTTTTCGCACTGGCTATGATCTTCATTGGCAGGCTCCGGCAGACATGGATGGGCGACAGCTCCACGGCCGCAAGCACCCTAGGCCGTCTCGATCAAGCAAAGAAGTTCCCGTCCGTATTCATTCACCGCCCATTGTTCGGATATGGGCCTAACCAGGCAGGGCGCGCACTCGATTTCCGCAATCAGGCAGGTGAAATGTCGATCGACAGCTCCCTGCTCTCAATCCCGCTCAGCTATGGGGCATTTGGCATGATATGCTATTATGCCATGTTTATCACATTGCTCATCGGCGGCATGCGGCTGGCTTTCGAGGCCACGGAGGAAGAAGCAAGCTACGCCATGCCTTTTGCGGTGACGATCGCAGCCTGGCTCACCTCACGCATCGTGCTGGCGCAAGAGGACAATGCTTCCTTCATGTATATGATGTTGGCTGCAATCGTAGCGCTGGCGTTTCAGCGCAAGTCGAAAGACGATCAGATGGCACGCATGATAGCCAAGCCGTTAGCTGGCGCGGTCTGAAAGACTGATCCGAAGGGAGATTGTTATCCCGTCGTCAAGGTCCGATATAAGGCCGATGACGATTCAGATCCGTACCAACCTCGCCGAGCCTGAAACCGGCCAGAGCTTCATACCGCATCGCCCCGCCCGCCCGGAGAAGGTGGAAGGGGGCAAGCTGTTCAAGCTGGTGTCGGACTATCAGCCCGCGGGCGACCAGCCGCGCGCGATTGACGAACTGGTGGGCGCCGCGAACGCGGGCGAGAAGGATCAGGTACTCTTGGGTGTCACCGGATCGGGCAAGACCTTCACGATGGCGAAGGTGATAGAGGCGGTGCAGCGCCCCGCGCTCGTACTCGCGCCCAATAAGATCCTCGCCGCGCAGCTTTATGGCGAGTTCAAGAGTTTCTTTCCGGATAATGCTGTCGAATATTTCGTCTCATACTACGACTATTACCAACCCGAAGCCTATGTGCCGCGCTCCGACACCTATATCGAGAAGGAAAGTAGCGTAAACGAGGCGATCGACCGCATGCGGCATTCGGCAACGCGCGCGCTACTGGAGCGGGACGATGTTCTGATCGTCGCCTCGGTCTCCTGCCTCTACGGCATCGGCTCGGTCGAAACCTATGCGGCGATGACCTGCTCCTTGAAGAAAGGGCAGGTGGAGGACCAGCGCGAGATCATCCGCAAGCTCGTCGCCATGCAATATAAACGCAACGATGCGGCATTCTTTCGCGGTACATTCCGGGTGCGCGGCGACAATCTGGAGGTGTTCCCAAGCCATTATGAGGATAATGCGTGGCGGATCAGCTTCTTTGGCGACGAAATCGAGGAGATCAGCGAGTTCGATCCGCTGACCGGCAAGACCTCGGCAAAGCTCGATTACATTACTATCTACCCCAACTCCCACCACGTCACCCCTGGCCCGACGCTCAAACAGGCGATGGAGGGCATCAAGGCCGAGCTGGCTGTCCGGCTGGCGGACTTGAACGCGCAGAACAAGCTGCTGGAGGCGCAGCGGCTGGAGCAGCGCACCAATTTCGACCTCGAAATGATCGCCGCGACGGGAAACTGCGCGGGGATCGAGAACTACAGCCGCTTCCTTACCGGACGCATGCCCGGCGAGCCGCCGCCGACCTTGTTCGAATATCTGCCTGACAACGCGCTGGTC